>Ga0326597_10000342_pt1 | contig 86126 bp, 64 predicted proteins | sample RVTome_12_FD_203789 | JGI IMG/M metagenome (GOLD analysis project Ga0326597, IMG submission 203789) | Soil microbial communities from uranium-contaminated site in the Upper Colorado River Basin, Wyoming, United States - RVT100D185 | ecosystem: Environmental > Terrestrial > Soil > Contaminated >...
GCTCCATAGAGGTGCTTGGTGATCGACTCCTGGGTCGGCAGGAGCGCCATGTCCACCGGCAGCTCGAAGTCGGCCGCCATGGTCAGCATCGGCACCATCATGGCCAGTTGACCGTAGGCGTTCTCCACCGAGTAACGGACGTCGGTGTAGCTCAGCGAGGTCAAATGCGCATCCTGCGGCACCTTCTGGAAGAAGCGCTGGAAGTCTTCATTGTCCTTGATGCTCTCCTCGCCTTGTCCGGCACCGCCCGCACTTTTGATATGCCGCTTCAGGTCGCCCACGGAGAGCGAGAGAATGAACTGGCCGCTATGCACCGCGAAGCAGGGGCTGATCGGAACCGGCAGGCTGGCGCCCAGATCAACCTGGTGAATGGTGGTTTCCCGGTAGTCGACGGTCTTGACCGAGAACTGCTCGCCGCTCATGGCCGCGACGAACTGGAGGATCTGCTGCAGGCTGCCGGTCACCCGTTCGCCGTTCCGGACGTCCGACATGAGCAGGAACGAGGGCATCATCGCATTGCTCGACGGGGGAGCCACCATCATGAACTGGGGTCCCAGATTGCCCAGGATGTCCTTGCGGAGATCGACCGGCGGATTCCCCTCGCCGGCGATCTGAGCGCCCATGCCGGCCAGCATGCCGTTCGCTTCCTCGTATTTCTCCTCGTCGATGGTCTTGATGACCTCCATGATGAAGTCATAGCAGCCCCCCATGTCGGCCTGGAAGATGGACAGGCTGGTCACGTTCTTCGGAATCGAATCGAGCACCGCGAGATCGATCGGCTCGGTCGGATTCAGGGCCAACAGGCCCTTGAGTTCGCCCTCCGTGTTGGCGAACAAGCGCGAGATCGCCACGCCGTCTTTCGAGATGCCGGCTGACATGATCGTCTTCAGTCCGAGCAGACCCGACATGTCGAGCAGCTGGTCGACCAGCGGCACGTACTCCGACTCGCCCGACATGCCGAGACCGAACTTGATGCCCTCGGTGATCGTCCGAAGCGCCAGCTCGGTGTTGACATACAGCTCGATGGCGCCCGCGCCGGCGATGCCGAGACGCTTCTGTCCGTTCTGGAAACGGCTGTTGTCCGCGAGCGCCGAGGCCTTGCCTCCAGCGGCGCGCTCCATCACCATCTTCAGCGACTCATGACTGGAGGAAAAGAGCTGCAGGTCGCCCACCCGCCCCATCACGATCGGCAGGCGCTGGCTCGGGCCGCCGGTGAGTTCCTCGTAGCTTTGCGAGCCGCTCTGGACCGGCTGGAAGCCGAGATCCATGCCGGTGTTCTTGGCGGCGCGACCCACCAGATCCTTGACCAGGAGCTGCCAGTCGGGGGCGCCCTGTTGCGCTTCGACTCCCAGGACCAGGCCCAGGTCGGGCAAGTCCTGGCCCGCTTCCGGGTCCGGCATGGCGAAGTGGGTGACGGCCACGAAAATGCGCCCGTATTCCCCGGCCCGGAGGCTGTCGAGCGAGAGTTCGAAGTTCTCGAAGCCTTCCTCCTGCCGGATCTTCTCCTGCAAGCTGCCAACAACCTCCTTCACCATGCCGGCGGGTTTCTCGAGGAAGGTCTGCATCTCCTCCTCGGCCATGATCATCTTCAGGGGCATCCCCTCCTGCGAGGCCTTGCAGGCGGTGAGATCGTCCACCGAAATCACGAACAGGGTCTCATCCGGGAGCAGGCGGGCGACACCTCGAGTCTGCTGGGCCAGAACAGAGCCCGCCAGGGCGGTCAGGCTCGCTGCGCCGGCGAGCAGGCAGGCCAGGGCTCGTGTCGAGCGTCCGTGGGTGCGCATGGGTCGAAACATCAGAATCCTCCGAATGGACAGCTTGGTTGGGAATCGTGGGGCTCGCGTACGACCAGATCGTTGGCCGCGGCAAAATGGTTCGGGAAGGTGGACTGGAGAGGCAACGGAGGTGCCACACCGGACACCAGCCTCGAACGGAACGGCAACAATTCTATAATTCGCTTGTATAAAATTGTTTACGACGTCATTCGGCCGCATTCGAGAGTGGCCGTGGGCATCCGATGCCAGGAATGATGATGCGGCGCCGTGCATCGAGGAGACACCTGGGCCAATTCAGCACAATTGCCGTCGGACGAGTCCGTCAGAGATCCGCGAATTCGCGAAAGGCCTCTTCTTCTTTGATGAGTTCCTTTTCCAGATTCCGGAACGCCTTGATCGTTTGCTTGCCGCCCTTGTTGACTGCCTCGATCGCCTCCCCGAACGCCTGCTTGAGACCTTCCGGGCAGTCGGGACTCTTCAGGAAGGCCACCAGGATGCCCCCGCTCAGGATGTGATTCTCGTCCGGCGTGTAGCCGCTGAAGAACGACTTGAGTTTCAACATCCCGCCGGTCTCGATCAGTCGGTTCCGGCTCCATCCGTAGAGCTTCGGGGAATCGAAGCGCGACAGGTAGCAGGCCACGGCGCCACTGAACCAGCGCGGTGGAGCGTCGGTTCCCTGCCCGATGAGGCGCAGCACGAATTGCTCGGCCGCGGCGTGCTGGACATAGAGTTCCGTCAGGGATTCCGCCTGGTGATATTGCGTGACCGTGACCAGATCGAATCCCTGTTGATTCTCCGCGAGCCAGGGCGTCGGGAAGGCATAGAAATTCGAGGACTGCTCGTCCGCGTTCCAGATGTTGCCGAGCTGGTTGTAGTCTTCGGTGTTGGTCACGACGTAGACCAGCAGCTTGCGCTCCTCGGTGTTCGGCGCCTCGCCGAAGAAGTCCTTCGCGGCGCGGAAGGTGGCCTCCGCGGTGACCTGCATGCGGTCGCCGAACTCGATGCCGTTGTTCGTGAAGAGCTTGACGTTGTCGCCCTCGGCCAGATACGGGCTCTGCAAGTCGGCGTAGAGCGCCTCGGCCTCCTTCTTGGGCACCCACTTGCCGGCCACGAAGTATTCTCCATTCGCCTTGTGCTCTTCGACCTCCCTGCGGAAGGCGGCCGCTTCCTCCTTGGCCTTGCGGGCGCGCTCGTTGACCCATTCTCCGTCGACCTTGACGAACCCCTTGGCCGTCATTTCGGCGGTCTCCTTCTCCTCCGGGGTCATCCACTTGCCCTTGTACTGGACCATCCCCTTGGCCTCCATCGCCTTGCGCTCGGCCGCCGCCTCGAGCCGCTCCTTCTCGCGTTCGGAGACCCACTTTCCCTCGTACAGGACGTAGCCGAGCAGCTTGCGCGCCTCGGCATGATCCGGGTCGACCTTGATCACGTCCCGGAGCGCTTGCTTCGACTGGGTCTTCAAGCCGTTGGTCTTGGCCCAGGCATAAAGGTCGAACAACGCCTTCGCGTCCCCACTCGCGCTCTCTCGCCGCGTCCGGAACTCATCGGCCGGCGTGGCCTTGATCTCGATCGATTCGATTTCGGAGCGCTGCAGCTCGTTCATTCCGAACTTGGTCTTGATGATCACCTTCTGGTCGTTCTGTTCGACGATCGTCCCCTCGAAGGAACTTCCGTTCTTGAGTTTGACCACGTCAGCCGTCGCCACCAGACAGGGCAACAGGCACACGAGGGTTGCGATCACGCGCTTCATGACATCCATCCTTACTGGCCTTACTGGCATTCTGGTTTCGAGAGATCCTCTACTGCAGCGTAAATCAATCCGTCAGTTCCACTTCCCAATATCGATCAGAAACGAACTGCGGCCAGGACTTCTTGACGATGCCGTCCGGAAGGCTGACGTGCGGCATCCACCGCGGCCGCGTGGGCTTGCGGAGCAGGCGCAGCCCTGCTTGATCGGGAGTCCGGTTGCCCTTGCGCACGTTGCATCGGAGACAGGCCAGGACACAGTTCGTCCAGTTGGTCGGGCCGCCCATCGAGCGGGGAATGATGTGCTCGATGGACAGGTTCTCGGTTCCCGGTCGTTCGCCGCAGTACTGGCAGGTGACCCGGTCCCGGCGGTAGAGATTGCGGCGAGTGAACGGCACGTATGGCCGCGCCGGCCGGTCATACTTCAACAGCACGATCACTTCTGGAACACGGATCGCCTGCGAGACCATGTGGATCCTGAACTCGTCCGCCTCCAGAGCCTGGGCCGCCCAGGACGACATGTCGTGGACTTGATAGGTGTCCGGTTCGATGAAGCGGGCGGCATCCCGGCAGACCAGGACCAGCGCGCGGCGCACGGGCACGACGTTGATGACGGTCCAGTTCCGATTCAGGACGAGCGTTGGGTGTTCCAGTGCAGTCGCGACCATTCTGTCTCTCGCGGGCTGTCTCTCGGGCCGGCACGCGCTCGCGGGCGAGCGGAGTCGACAAGCCGGCCATCGTACTGTCAAAGCCGTCTTTGGGGAACCTCCCTGCGGGTCCTGGAGATCGCCGAATCTACCAGTGTTCGACCAGCTCCTGATACGCGCAGGTGATCTCGACGAAGCGGCGCTCGGCCTGGCGGCGCTCGAGCTCGTTCTTCTGGTGGAGCAGATCCGGGTGGCACTCCTTGACCAACCGGCGATAGCGGCTCTTGATGTCGAGCAGGGTCGCGTCTCGAGGCAGGCCCAGCACGTTCAGCCGATGCTGGTGGCGCCCGTGCCGTCCCGAGTGAGGATTCGGCTTCGATTCGGCTTCCGGCCCCCTGGCGTGCGCCTCCCGTTCCCCAGATTCACCGGATGATCCGTCTGATGACTCCGCCGGTTTGCCGAACATCGCCCGCAAGAGCTCCTTCCAACGCGGTGCCAACCGCCGTTCCCGAACCTCGAAGAAGGTGTAGACGCGTTGCCGGCCCCCGACGGCCCGCAGATCCGCAAGGCAGGTCGAACAGCGGATGGTGAAGTACGGTCCCCCTCTCTCCTGGGTGCGGCCATGGATGATCCCTTCGTGGGACAGTTGCTCCCAGCCGATCGGGACGAAGCAGCACGGACACGCTCCTATCAGTCCTGTTCTCATGCCGATGCCGCGTGCCAGAAAACCTTGCCGACTGCACTTTCCATCATAGACTACCCGCTTCTTTTCCTGAGGCATCCGGCCTGCCAGGGAGTGATCGATGGTGTCCGCGAAGTCAGTCGTTCCTTCTCCACTCGAGACGGTCATGCAAGCCCGCTTCTGGAACAGAAACCGGGGGCGCGTGATCGGCCTTCTGGCGCTTGCGGCGGTCGTCCTGGGCATCGCCCTGTTCTGGAGGGAGCGCGTGCGGTCGGCCGAGATGGCCGGTTGGGAGCAGCTCGAGGACCTGAGCGTTCCCGGACAATTGCGGACTCACGTCGATCTGAGCGGACCCGTGCAGGGAACCGACGCGGAGCCCTACGCCATCTACAACAACGCGTATTCCGCTTTTTTGGACCACGATTTGGACGAAGCCGCCGCGCTGGTGGCCCGTCTGGAGACCGAGTTTCCCGATCATGTGGTGAACAAGGGCACCAAGGTCGCTGAACTGAAGCAGGATATCGAGGCGGAGCAGGCCTGGACGGCCACTCATTCCTTTCCAGAGAATAATCCACAACCATCTGAAAACAATATAGTTACGATCAAAACAGAGCTCGGGGACGTGGTCATCGGCCTCTATCCGGAGCAATCTCCTTCGGCCACTCGCTCGTTCCTGGAACTCGCGCGAACGGGCGCTCTGCAGGCGGGCCGTTTTGACGAAGCCTATGCGGGTTCCCTGCTGATCTTGAGTCTTGCCGGTGATGAGGAGCAGGACACGGAGAAGGAAGAACTCGCCGCCGAAGGCGAGAGCGAGGCGTCCGAGGAAGCCAACGAAGATGACAGCGAGCAAGTCGGCGACCATGCTGGCGACAATGCCGTTGACGATGCCGGCGAAGAGTCGGACGAGGAGACGGCCGCCGAACCGTCACCACTCGCGCTCGGACGCGTTCCGGACCGCAACCATCTTTCCCACTATCGGGGTGCGGTCAGTTTCCGCCGGCGCTCACCGGCGGGGGTCGAGGCGGACGCGTTGCCCCAGATCGCGCTCTACCTGGCGGACAACCCAGCGATGGACCGGCAGCAGGTCGTCTTTGGGAGGGTGCTGGAAGGCCTGGAACTTCTCGAGCAGGTCGCGACCCGTGTGCGCGAAAAGGAGAGCGTGCGGCTCCAGGAACCGCTGGCAGTCCAGGAAGTCATCGAGGGTCCCGGGTTGGTCGATCTCAGATAGACCGGGCTCCGAGAAGGTCGGTGCGCTTCAGGCCCTCAGCCGATCGAGCAGGTCGTTGAATTCCTCTGCCGAAGCACAGCGAAAACGGATCTCGCCCCCTTTTCCAAGCGGCTGGATCCGAACCAGAACCCCCCACCGCACCCGGAGCTGTTCCTCCAGGTCGAGGACTGCCGGCGATTTTCGCTGCTCTCGGGCCGCCGCCGCACCCGCGACCGGCGGTTCGGCCCGCGGCTCCTGCTCACCGTGGATCAGTTCTCGGACCACCCGTTCGGTCTGGCGAACGCTGAGTCCCTCTTCCAGCACCTTCTGGAGGAACAGGTCGAACTTCGGGCTCTGGGCCAGGGGGAGCAGAGTGCGCGCATGACCGGCGGTCAATGTTCCACGTGAAACAGCGTCGAGAGCCGAGGGGGGAAGTTCGAGCAGCCGAAGCGCGTTCGACACCGTCGATCGTTCCCGCCCGACCTTGCGCGCCACCTCTTCATGCGTCAGACCGAAGTCATTCCGGAGCTGTTGGAACGCCCGCGCTTCATCCACCGGGTTGAGGTCGCTTCGTTGCAGGTTCTCGACCAGGGCCAGGATCAGTTGCTGCTGATCCTCCGCGGGCCGGACCATGGCCGGGATTCGCGGAAGCCCCAACTCCCTGCAGGCTCGCCAGCGCCTTTCGCCGGCGATCAGCTCATATCCGACCCCTTTGCGCCGGACCACGATCGGCTGCAGCAATCCATCGCTGGAAATGGACTCCTTGAGACTCTCGAGCTGTGCCGGGTCGAAGGTCCGCCGCGGCTGATTGGGGTTGGGCTCGATCTGATCAATCGGGATGCTCTGAGCCGACTGGCTGGAAGCGACACGCACTCCCTCCTTGCCGAGCAGGGAATCGAGTCCACGTGAGAGTCGCCGTTCCATCAGTTGCCCTCCGATCTACGGTTCGCCACGAGATACGGTACCGGTGGGACGAGCGGAATACCAGTCCTTGGGGCTGACCCGCGCTGCACAGTTGATATTGGCCGCGATGCCCCCGCCTGTGCATGGCCTTTCGAAGGACTGCTAGACGCCGTAGCGGAGGCGTTCGGCGAGCAGATTGGGAAGCCCCGCCCTGCGCATGTCTCCGGCCACGCTGTCGATGTCGTATTCCACCCGCCGGATTTCCGCCTTCAGGGTCGCATCATCGAACAGCAGGAAGGCCGCTCGGGGGTCCTCATCCCGGGGCTGCCCGACACTGCCGACATTGATCAGCGCTCGATCGACGACCGACAGGTCCACGTCGGATTCGAAACTCAGGTCGACGCGATCGTCCCGGAGCAGGAAGGCCAGGGGCATGTGGGTGTGACCGAAGACGCCGACGAGGTTCTCCTGGGTGCGCATCAGTTCATGCGCGTGCTGGCGCGTTTGGAGATAGAGGAACGCCTCCGGGTCGTCGTGGGTGGCGTGCACGGCGGAGATCGGGCCGGTCTCCAGAGTCAGCGGCAGATGCTCCAGGTAGGACAGGTGTTCCGGACTGAGCTGGCTCCGCGTCCACTCGATCGCCTCACGGGCATAGACATTGAAGCACGCGGCATCGAGCAGGCCGACGGCGGCGAGATCGTGATTCCCCACGAGAACCTCACAGTCCAGACCCTGGATTCGCTGGATTACCTCGAGCGGGTGGGGGCCATAACCGACCAGGTCGCCCAGGCAGATCCGCCGCTCCGCACCAGACGCATCGATCTCCTTCAGGACCGCTTCCAGCGCGGGGCCGTTCGAGTGAACATCGCTGAATATCGCCCAGAGCATCCAAACCACCCGTTCGCAACGGCTCCCCCCTGAATCACTGCTTCAAATAGCGCAGCGCCTCAGGAAGCCGATCCAACCCATTCTCTCCGAGGCCGTTTTCGAACAGCAGGGCGAGATCGGCCAGTGGGTGGGCGTCCCCTCGGAAGATCAGCTCCCGAGCATGGGGTTTATTCCCCGCCACCATGATGAGTTCCATGATCGACGAAGCGCTGCACGTCTCGCCGTCCAGTTCCATCTCCACGTGCGTCTCATATCGGTTCACGATCTTGACGATCAGGGAGATCGGCCGGGCGTGGAGGGCCCCATCCTCCGGAATGCTGACCCGCAGCTCCTGTTGGTGCAAGAATGCGGCGAGCGCCTCGTCCGCGAAGGGACGGCCAGCCAGGAAGAAGCGCGTGGCGAAATGGAGCGCGTAGTTCACGGCCCGGTCGAGCACCTCGTCCTTGTTGATCAAGTCCGCCATCCGGGCCCGGACCTGCTCGGAGCGGACATCGTTCTCGTGGCGCACATAGAAGTGGATCAGCTCGGTGCCGATTTCCAACAAGTGGAGGGCGGCCGAGGCGTGACCCCGCATGTGCCGGAGGGCTGGGGTCCGGGACTCGAGCGGAGTGGACTTCACATACGTGTCGTACTTCGACTGGATCGAGTGGACCATCGCTTCGAGAGTGCGGGAGCGCTCCTCGTCGAAATGCTCGAGGACGAAGGAACGCAGCTCCCGCGGATCCTCGATCCGCTGCCGCGATTGGTCGGCCAGGACTTTCTCCGCCTTCAGATAGTGACTCGCCACCTCGGCGATTCGGGTCTCCTCGTCCTGGGCTTCCGCCTCGTCGATGTTGTAGGGGAGCGACTCCTGGAACCATCCCTCACCGACGGTGGAGTCGGCCTGAGCCTCCGAGGGAATCCGCACGCCCAGCGCCCGGAACTCGGCCAGGAGACTCTTCATCAACGCCAGGATGGCATTGTTCAGGAACCGGATCGTCCGATCCGTTTCCGTGAAGAACTCGCGGTGGACGGCTTCCTCGACCACGACGTCGTAGCGCGAGAAGCGCCCGGTCAGATGCTTGACCACATCCGCCGTTCGACTAAAACCCCGCACGCAGGCGACCAGTTCGCCCAGGAAGCAGAACGTCCTGTTGTTGCGCGCGCCATAGTCATCGAGGAGCGTCTCGAGCTCGTGCGCCCGGTCCATCAGCTTGTTGTAGTGTCGTTTGAGCCAATCCCGCGTGTCCCGCTGGCCGAGCAGATTCAGGAATCGAAGGAAACCCTCTGCCTGAGAGGACAGGATCGAGGCGAACTCCGTCTCCTGGATGATCCCTTCTTCAGGGTGTTTCGTCTGTTTCGGCATGGGGGGCTCTCCGGAGTCGCAAGCACGCAAACAGCAGTACATTCTTTCGCGAGCCCGGGGAAACGGATTCCTCGGATCGATTACCATAGCCAGCACCCCACCGGCATCGGCCATCCCCGGATCGACGGATCGACGGATCGACGGATCGACTCAAGTTCGCTTCCAGGAATGGACGAATGGATGGACGAAACCGACTGCCACAGATCGCCACGGTGAGCTCCGGGAGGGTACTGCAATCGCTTCTGAACAGGTGCTCGAGACCTATCTCAAGGAAATCAACCAGGTTCCCCTGCTCACCGCCGATCAGGAGAAGGAACTCGGTCGGGAAATCCTGAAGGGAAACGGCGCCGCTCGCGAGCACATGATCCGGGCGAACCTCCGGCTCGTGGTCAGCATCGCCAAGAACTACTCCAACCGGGGACTGGCGCTTCTGGACCTGATCGAAGAGGGCAACGTCGGTCTGCTGAAAGCCGTGGAGCGCTTCGATCCCGGCCAGGAATGTCGCTTCTCCACCTACGCCACCTGGTGGATCCGCCAATCGATCCGGCGCGCCCTGATCAACACCGGCAAGACCGTCCGCATCCCGTCCTACATGGTCGAGTTGATCGGCAAGTGGAAGAAGGCGACCCAGGACCTCGAGCTCGAACTCGGGCGCGCGCCCAGCGAGCGCGAACTGGGTGACGCGCTCGGCATCCGGCCGCAGAGCGTGCGGGCGGTGGAGCGCGCCGAACAATCCGCGACCGCGGCCAAGCAGTCGTTCAACAGCGAGGATTCCGGCAGCCTGTCCGACACCCTGGAAGACGAGCGGGCTGCGCCACCCGATGAAGTCGTGCTGAACCAGGCGGAGCTGTGTAAGATCCGGGATCTGCTGCAAGTCATCGATGAGCGCGAGCGCGACATCCTGAGGATGCGCTTCGGGCTCGATTCGGGGGAACCCATGACCCTGAAAGAGATCGGTGTCTACCTGCGATTGACTCGCGAGCGTGTGCGACAACTCCAAAACGAAGCTCTTCGAAAGCTCAACGCGATCCTCTCCCAGGACTGAGCCGGCCGTCCGGGCACTCTACGTCCATTCTCCGTTCTGCGTGCGCCGCTGCCCGTACTGCGACTTCTCGATCGCGCTCTTCACCGATCGGGTGACCCCGGTCCGTTTTCTGCGGGGGCTCGAGCTGGAGGTGGGGCGGTTGCAAAGGCGCCATGCGCCCCGCACGATCTTCGTGGGCGGCGGCACCCCGACCGTGCTCAAGCCGGACGACCTGCAGGCCTTCTTCCAGATCCTCTGGAAGCGCTTCGATCGCTCGCGGCTGACCGAGTTCTCGATCGAAGCCAACCCCGAGAATCTCAGGCCCGATCGGATCGCCTGCCTGGTGGAGAACGGCATCACGCGGGTCAGTCTGGGCGCACAATCGTTCGATCCCGGTTCACTTCGGTTCCTCGGGCGCCGGCACGCGCCGGACACCATCCGCAACGCCGTCTCGAACCTGCGGCGGGCCGGCCTGTCGCGCATCAACCTCGATCTGATCTACGGCCTGCCCGGCCAGACCAAGGCCTCGCTCGACGCGGATTTGTCGCAGCTGCTTCGCCTCGACAGCGACCATGTCTCGGCCTATGCCCTCACCTATGAGCCGGGCACCGCGCTCACGGCCTCGCGGGATCGGGGCGAACTGCACCCGCTCCGGGACGAACAGGAACTCGAGCTCTATCGCCTCGTGCGCGACCGCCTGCGGGCCGCCGGCTACCATCAATACGAAGTGTCCAACTTCGCCCGCCCGGGGGCGCGCTGCCGGCACAATCTGACCTATTGGCGCAACCGATCCTACCTCGGCCTGGGGCCGTCCGCGGTGAGCTACGTCGACGGGACCCGCCGAAAGAACCACGCCGATCTGGCGACCTGGTGCGACCGGCTCGAGCGCGGGCTGGATCCAACCATGGAACAGGAGACGCTGGAGACGTCGCGGTCACTTCGCGAGACGGTCATGCTGGCGTTGCGCACGCCGTCGGGAGTGACCGACGCCTCGCTGCGCCGGCGTCACGGTGTGGGCTTCGAGGCGCTCGATCCCGCCCGGTTGACTCACCTGGTCGAACACGATCTGCTCCGCTGGACTCCCGAGCGCATCCGGCCCACCGCGCGCGGCCTCGAAATGGCCGACGGTCTGGCCGCCGCTCTGCTGTAACGTCGGTTCGCGACCATGATTCTCGTCGTCGACAACTACGACTCCTTCACCTTCAACCTGGTCCAGCTCCTCGGCGAGCTGGGGGAGGACCCGCTGGTCGTACGCAACGACACGCTGAGCGTAGAAGCCTGTCTGGACCTGGGCCCTCGGGCCCTGGTGATTTCACCGGGGCCGGGGACCCCGGACCGGGCGGGAGTTTCCGAAGAGCTGGTGCGGCGGCTCGACGGCCGGATTCCGATCCTCGGTGTCTGTCTCGGACACCAGTGCCTGGCCACGGCCTTTGGCGGACAGATCGTCCGGGCTTCGACTCCCTGTCACGGTCAAGCGCGCGAGATCGAGCATGACGGGCGGGGCCTGTTCGGCGGAATCCCGTCACCCTGCGAAGTGGCTCTGTATCATTCCCTGATGGTGCAGGAAACCTCCCTCGACAACCGATTCCAGGTGACGGCGAGGGCGCGGGACGGCACGATCATGGCCGTGGCCGGGCGGGAGCGGCCGACCTTTGGAATCCAGTTTCATCCGGAGTCCTTTATGACTCCAAACGGGCGTGAAATGGTTTACAATTTCATCTCTTTTGGGGTTTCATGAAGACCAACTTCGCCGACCGGGTGATTCGCCGAACACGGACGCTCGAGTGTCCCGTCCTGGCCGGCATGGACCCCCGGCCCGAGCTGCTCTCGCCCGCGCTGCTCACCGAGGCGGGCGGCAGCGCGGCCGGGCTGGCCCGGTCGTACGTGCGCTTCGCGGAAGAGGTCTTCGATGGCCTGGTCGATGTCGTGCCCGCGGTGAAGATCCAGATCGCCTTCTACGAGGCGCTCGGTGTGCCTGGCTTCGAGGCCTATTTTGCGACCGTCCGCCTGGCCAGGGAGCGCGGATTCCTGGTGATCGGCGACATCAAGCGGGGAGACATCGGAACGTCTTCCGCCGCCTATGCCGAGGCGCACCTCGGCCCCGCCGCCCGGCGGATCGGGGCGGATGTCGATGCGGTCACGCTCAACCCGTATCTCGGCGTCGATGCGCTCGAGCCGTTCCTCGACCGGTGCAAGGAGGACGGGCGCGGCGCCTTCGTCCTGGTGCGAACCTCGAACCCGAGCGCGCCCCAGATTCAGGATCTGATCGCCGGCGGGCTTCCGGTACACCGGCGGGTGGCGGCGCTGGTGGAGGAATGGGGGGCCTCGCTGGCCGGTGAGGAGGGGTACTCCTCCCTGGGAGCCGTCGTCGGCGCCACGTATCGGGAGGAGTTGGCCTCCATCCGCGCGGCCCATCCCGGACTCCTGATCCTGGTTCCCGGATATGGAGCACAGGGCGGTACGGCCGATGACGTGGGCGCCTGCCTCGATGACCGCGGCTCCGGGCTCCTGGTGGCCTCGTCCCGCGGCATCCTGCGCGCCTACCGAAAGGCTGCGGAGGAGCGCCGCTGCCCGGCCCAAGCCATTCGAACCGCGGCGATCGACATGCGGGACGCGATCCGCTCGGCGTTTGAAGCGTCCCGCCGGAACCGTTCGTGACTCCTTCGTGATTCTGGGAGTGACGCCTTGAAGATCCGTTCGACGCACGCCGCGCCCCGCCCCGAGCTGCTTCTGCGCTATTGCTCGGGAGACCCGGCGCTGGCGCAACGTCTCGGAGGCCCGCCGGCCGAGATCGGCGCGGTCCGCGAGTCGCTCTCGCGATGCCGGTCCCGGTCGTATCCGCGCGAGCAGCTGGCCGACCGGCTGCTGCGATCGAACGCGCTGCTCGGCGCCGGCGAGCCGACGCTCGAGAACATCCGATCGTTGAAGGACGCTGGCTGTTTCGTGGTGGCGACCGGTCAACAACCCGGCCTGCTGACCGGTCCGCTCTACACCCTCTGGAAGGCCGTCACCGCGATCGCCCTGGCGAGACGTTTGACGCGGGAACTGGACGCCCGCTTCGTGCCGCTCTTCTGGGTGGCCTCCGATGATCACGACCTGGGCGAGGTGGAAGGCTGCTTCGTCGTCAACGAGGCCGCGGAGGTCCAGCGCGTGCGCGTGCCGCTCGGGCCGATCGGTTCGCCCTCCGCGCGACTTTTCGTCGACGATGCGGCGCGCGACGTGTTCGACCGGTTCCTGGCCGCCGTTCCGGGAGGACGCTTCGACCGCGAGCTGGCGGCGCTGGCCGCGCCGAAGCCGGGGGAGCGTTGGCCGGAGTGGTTCGGGCGGATCCTGCTCGAACTCCTGGGAGACTGCGGCCTGATCGTGTTCGAGCCGGAGCCGGTCGCGGATCTGCTCGAGCCGATCCTGCGCGCGGAAGCCCGCGATCCCACGCGCGCCCCGCGCGCGCTCGCGGCGGGGCGGGAGGCCCTGTCGAAACTCGGTCTGGAAGCGCCCTTGCCGGTCGAGATCCCTTCCAGCCTGTTCCTCCTCGACGAGGGCCGGCGGCGGCGCTTCGATCCGGACCGGGACGGTTCGCCGGGACCTTCGAATTCGCTGAGCGCGGATGCGGGTCTGCGCGCGGTCCTGCAGTCGCTCGTGCTGCCGGCTCCGGTGGTGGTCGGCGGACCGGGGGAAATCGGATACTGGCTGCAGTTGACCGAACTGTTCGAGACCCTGGGGGCGCCTCGTCCGGTGCTGTTCCCGAGACTGAGTGCGACCTTGATCGAACCGCGCGTGCGCCGCGCTTTGGACGCGCTCTCGCTGGAACCGGACCGATTGTTCTCGAGCTACGAGGAGCTGTGCCGGTTCCTGCCGGAAGCGGATCCGGCTCGTGAACGACAACTGCGCACCGATTCCGACCGCGCGTTTGCCGCTCTGCTCGAGTTCACCCGGCCGCTGAAGTCGATCGGGGGGCCGGTGCCGAAAAACGCCTCGAAGCTCGAACAGACCTATCGCGCTTCGCTGGATCGACTGCTTCGCCAGGCGCTCGAGCAGGAACAGCGGGCGGCCGGTGCCTCGGAGCGGCAAGCTCGTCTGATCGCGGCCAGCGGGCGGCCCAGGAACGCGCTACAGGAACGCGTGCTCTGTGGCCTGCCGTTCATCGCGCGGCATGGTCCGGATCTGTACCAGCGGATTGCCGCCGAGGTCGACCCGTACTGCTTTGAACATCAGTTGATCGAGCCCGACTCCTTAGAGTGGGGGGAGTGTGGAACATGATTGACGTGCTGGCCATCGGCGCCCATCCGGATGATGTCGAGTTGTGGATCGGCGGGACCCTGGCCGGTTTGACCCGCCGGGGACGACGTGCGTCGATCCTGCATCTGACCCGGGGCGAGAAGGCCACGCGCGGAACGGTCGAGGGGCGGGCGGACGAGGCCGCTCGCGCCGCGGAGATCCTTTGCGCCGCTCCGCTCGGACTCCTCGACCTGGGGGATGGCCAGCTGATGGACTCGGCCGGGAATCGCGAGGCGGTGATCCAGGTCATCAGGCGGCTGAAACCCTCGCTCCTGCTCGTGCCCGATCCGGAGGATGAACACCCGGACCATGCCGCCGCGGGGAAGATCTGCAAGGCCGCGTGGTATCTTTCCGGCATCCGCAAGGTCGCGCCCGCGGATCTGGCGCCGCACCGTCCCCGAGCCATCTGGTTCTACCCCGGTCACGAAGTGTCCGAACCGTCACTCGTCGTGGCGGTCACGAAGCCGGATCAGGAGTGCAAGCGCGCGGCGATTCGGTGCTATGCGTCTCAATTCCACGATCCGGATTCAAAGGAGCCCGCGACACGGATCTCCGAGGCCGCCTTCCTCGAGGCGTGTGAGGCCCGATCCCGTTTCTTCGGCTCGCTGATCGGAGCCGACTTCGGCGAACCGTACGTCACGCATTCTCCCTTGGCGGTGCGGGATCCCCTGGGGCTGTTCCAATGACCGACCGTTCGTTGCGCATCGGCATCGCCTGTTATCCGAGCTATGGCGGATCTGGAATCCTCGCGACGGAGCTGGGCATCGCGCTGGCCGAGCGCGGCCACGACGTGCACTTCCTCGCCTATGCCGACCTGCCGCGCGTGCGGGGAACCTCGAGAGTGCAGGTCCACAAGGTGGATGTTTCCGCTTATCCACTTTTCAAATATCCTCCATACGACCTTGCTTTAACATCCAAGCTCCTCGAGTTGATCCAGGGGATCCAACTGGACATCGTGCACGCACACTATGCGATCCCACACGCTCTTTGTGCGTATCTTGCAAGGCAAATGGCGCCTGAATCCAAGGTAAAAATCGTCACGACCCTCCACGGCACCGACATCACGGTGGTCGGATCGGACGAGGCCTATCGCGCGGTCACGCGCTTCGGCATCTTGCACAGCGACCGGATCATCGCTGTCTCCGAGTTCCTGGCCCAGGAGACGCACCGCCTGTTCGAAATCGACCGTGAGATCCTGGTCGTGCCGAACTTCGTCGACACCACCCGCTTCAAGCCGGGCGAGAAGTCGGTCGCGGCACCCTTCTCGATCGCCCACCTGTCGAACTTCCGGGAGGTCAAGCGACCGCTCGACGTCATCCAGGCCTTCGCCATCTTGAGGCGCCACGTCGACGCCCGGCTCACGCTGATCGGCGAGGGACCGCAGCTCGAAGCCTGTCTGGATCTTGCAAAGCGGTTGCTCGTTTCGAACTTGATCGATGTCCTCGGTCCCGTGCAGGACGTGGAGACGGTCCTGGCGCACACCGACCTCCTGCTGCAGCCGAGCGGATCGGAAGCCTTCGGTCTGGCCGCGCTCGAGGCCTCGGCGTGCGGCGTGCCGGTGATCGGTTACAAGGTCGGCGGGCTGCCCGAGGTGATCGTCGACGGCGAGACCGGTTTCCTCGTGCCGTTTCGGGATGTGCGCGCGCTGGCGGCCCAGGCGGTCCGAGTCCTCACCGAGCCGAATCTGCGCCGGCACCTCGCGCGCGAAGGCCGCCGCCGGGCCGTCGAGTGTTTTGGCGTGTCCCACTGCGTGGATCTCCATGAGCAGATCTATCACCAGATGATGGCCGACCCGGTCGCGCCATGAAGGCCGTCTACCTGGATCACAATGCCAGCTCACCCCTGCGGCCGGCCGCGCTTCAGGCCATGTTGCCGTGGCTCCAGGGCGTGACCGGGAACCCCTCCAGCGTCCATCGCGACGGTTGCCGGGCGCGCGCCGCGCTCGATGAAGCCCGCGCCACGCTGGCCGGCCTCCTGGGTGCCCGGCCGGAGGAGTTGATCTTCACCTCGGGCGGCACCGAGTCGAACAATCTTGCGATCAAAGGCTCATGGGGGTCATGGGGCGCATGGACTTCCGGGGAACTGATCACGCTGGCCAGTGAACACCCTTCGGTTCTCGCCCCGGCCCGCGAGCTGGCCGCCCGGCCGGGTCTCTCGCTGGTGGAGTTGCTGCCGGAGTCCAGCGGGCAGATCGAGCTCGAGAGCCTCGAATCGGCGCTCTGCCCAAGAACCCGGCTGGTGTCGATTCAGGCGGTCAATCACGAGACCGGAGCCATCCAGCCGATCGAGGAGCTCGGCCGGCGGCTGGCCGAGCATCCCGCGCTGTTCCACGTGGATGCGGTCCAGGCGTTCTGCCGGCGGCTCCTTCCTGTCAAGGACTGGAAGATCGACCTCCTGTCCTGTTCGAGCCACAAGATCGGAGGTCCGGTTGGAATCGGAGCACTGTATGTCCGCTCGGGCTGCGTCCTCGCACCTCAGCAGCTGGGAGGCGCCCAGGAGCACGGGCTCCGCGCCGGAACCGAATCGGTCTCGCTCGCGGCCGGTTTCGCCGCCGCGGCCGTGGAGGCGGAGCGCCAGCGCGAAGAGGAAGAGGCGCGCCACCGCGTGCTCCGGAGGTTCTTGATCGAGGAGCTTCGCCGCCGCTTCCCGGAGGTGATCGTGAACGGACCCGAGGAGCACGTCGTTCCCGGAACGCTGAGCGTTGCCTTCCCGGGCGTGGATCTCGATTCGTTGCTCGTTCAGCTCGACTTGTCGGCCGTGCGCGTGTCTTCCGGAGCCGCCTGCGCAAGTGGCGCAAGGCAGCCCTCGGCCGTGCTGGCGGCCATGCGGCTTCCGGAGGAAGTGCGGAACTCGACCGTGCGGATTTCCATGGGTCCGGAGACCTCACGCGAAGGCCTCGAACACATGCTTTCCGCCCTGGCCCGCGCCGTTCCGAACGCGCGAAAATAGTTGCGTGGGATTTTTTGAGGTTCTCAAAAACAACGCAAACCTCGGCGCGCGCTTCCATGCGAACGAAAGCTCCTCAGCGCGCGACGGCTCCCGGCCGTGATGGAGTTGACAGGTCTGAACGCGTGGTTTAGATTCCCCCCCGCGTTCAGTGAACGCCGGTTGGTACTTCCTACACAATTCTTCGAACGACTGACGCGAACAGAACAGCGGTTCCACAGGTTGGCGCCGAACGGGGGTTCTATTGATGCATTCGCGGGAACGAGAGGTGTCGACTCGTCAGGAAGATCTTCTACTTCACATCCGTGAACTCGTTTCCCCTCAGCAGTTCAACACCTGGTTTCGCCACGTGTCGCTGCTCGGCCCCGACCTCACCGGTGCCTCCGAAGCCCCCGACGCATCGGATGCATCGGATGCTTCGGGCGTCGTTCGCTTGATGGTCCCCAACACGTTCGTGCGGGATTGGATCAGCAACTACTACTCGAACGTGCTGGGTCAAGCGATCCGGCGCTGCTACGGGGCCGAGCGTGAGATCTCGATCTCGATCGATCCGAACGCCAGCCCGCAACCCACGATCGAGCACGAGGTTCCTTCCTTTCCTCCGCTCTCGCCCTCGAATGGAGCGCCAGCCGTGCAAGCTCGGGTGAATTCCACCGCAAAGGCCGCCCAGTTGGCCGTTTTCTCCGACACGATCCTCCACGGCGACTACACCTTCGACAACTTCGTGGTGGGATCGAGCAACCACTTCGCCAATGCCGCGGCGGTCGCGGTCGCCGATGCTCCCGGGAAGAACTTCAACCCGTTCTTCCTCCATGGATCGGTCGGTCTCGGAAAGACCCACCTGCTGCAGGCCGTCTGCCATCAGATCCTTCGGCAGCAGCCCGAATCGAACATCCTCTATCTTTCGAGCGAGTTCTTCATCAATCAGTTCATCGCTTCGTTGGAGGGCAACGATCTTTCCTCGTTCCGCAACAGATACCGAAACGTTGACGTGATTCTGGTGGATGACATCCATCTTCTGGCCAACAAGGAGCGCACGCAGGAGGAGTTCTTCCACACCTTCAACACGATCTACAACCTGGGTCATCAGATCGTGCTCTCCAGCGACGCGCCTCCGAAGGAGATCCCCACCCTGCAGGAACGGCTGGTCTCCCGCTTCAAGATGGGGTTGGTGGCCGAGATCGCGCCGCCCGACTTCGAGACGCGGGTCAACATCCTCAAGCGCAAGGCGCGCTTGCGCGGCCATGAACTGATGGACGACGTGGCGCAACTGCTCGCCGAACATGTCTCCACGAACATCCGCGAGCTGGAAGGCGCGGTGATTCGTCTGATCGGCTATGCGTCGCTCCTCGACAAGACGATCTCGCTCGACCTGGCCCGCGAAGTGATCCTGGACAACCGTGGTCCGAGAAAGACGGTCATCACGATCCAGGACATCGTCTCCGCGGTCACCCAGTACTTCAACGTCAAGCTCTCCGACCTCCAGTCGAAGCGCCGCAACCATTCCATCGCCTTCCCCCGTCAGGTGTGCATGTTCCTGGCGCGAGACAAGACCAACCTCTCGCTCGAGGAGATCGGCGGCTACTTCGGCGGGCGCGACCACACGACCGTGATCTACGCCACCGAGAAGATCAAGAAGGCGATCGTCCAGGACAAGCGCACGAAGGATCTGATTCTTCATCTGACGCGCGAGATCTCCTGACCGGGACACCGCTTCGCCTGCTCATCCGCTCGCCTGCGCACCGGAGACGCGCCGGGCAATTTCATGGCTTCGTCGACCGCCGCGGTTCTTTCTCATGAGTCTGCTTCGAATCAGCGCAACCCCCATCCCTGGTATCCTGGAGCTTCGGATTCCTGTGGATTCCTTCCGGCTTCGCTCCGGAAACCGGCGCCAGTTCTACCCAGTCGATCCAGCCGCCTCGGGCCGGTTTTCGTTCCGTCGCCGGCCGGTGGGGAGAAGCCTGTGAAACGTGAATCGTTCTCCACTTTCCCAGCTTGTGCTAAGTGCCCGGGCAGCTGGCACCTGTATGATCTCGAGAGTCTCTTTTCCCGAACTCGACCAGCCTTTCTGAGAAGATGATCTCTTCATATAATGATCATTCTCTTCTCAATCGGTTTCCTCCACGGAAGGTCTAGCAGCCATGAAGATCGTCTGTCATCGAGAAGCTCTCTTCCAGGGTGTCTCGGCCGCCGCGAGCGTTGCTCCCCCCAGAAACACCAAGGCGATCCTCTCGGGCGTCAAGCTGTCCGCGTTTCGGGATCGCACCGAAGCTCTCGCGACCGATCTCGAGATTGCGATTCGTTCGCGCCTCCAGGAGATCATCGTGGAGGAGGAAGGCGAAGTGGTGCTGACCGCCAAGCTGCTGGTCGAGATCCTGCGCTCGATCGAATCGGATGAAGTCACGATCGAGAGTTCCGGCCGGCAGTGCGAGGTGCGCGCCGCGGACGCGCGCTACGAACTGGTCACCGACGATCCCGACGAGTTTCCGGAAATCAAGACCGGCGGCGCGGGCGGCGTGAGCGTGCCGCGCGCGTTTTTGGAAGAGATGTTCCAGCGCACCAGTTTCGCCGCCGCTCGCGACGTGGGTCGCTATGCCATCAACGGAATCCTGGTGGAACTGACCGAAGGGCAGATTCGCCTGGTGGCAACAGACGGACGGAGACTGGCCGTGGCGACGCGCGCGCTCCCGGACGATGCACGCGACCCGCGGCGCGTGATCGTCCCGACCAAGGGCCTCCAGGAGTGTCTGAGAGGATCTGAGGGTTGCGAGTCGGTGCGACTGCAGCTGGAGGAACGGCGAGTGGTCTTGAGTTCCGATCGTGTCGAGGTCTCGACGAAGCCGGTCGAGGGCGAGTTCCCCGAGTACGCCGCGGTGATTCCGGCGGAGCATCAGGGCCAGCTCACCGTCGATCGCGACGCGCTGCTGTCGGCCGTGCGCAAGGTCTCGGTCATGTCGGGCGACGAGATGCGGGCGATCCAGGTCGACGTGTCGGAAGGAATGCTCGCGATCTCGGCGCGGGTCGAGGGACGCGGCCGGGCGCAGACCGAACTCCCGGTGGAGACCGAAGGTCAAAGTCAGTTCAAAGTCGATTTCAATCCAGAGTTCGTGGCCGACTACCTCAAGGTGCTGCCTTCCGGACCGGTCATCTTCCGCTACAAGGAAGCCGGTGGCGCCGGCGTCTTCCAGCTTCGCAACAGCGAAGATATATATGTCGTAATGCCGATCACGACCAGTTAGCACGACTTTGAAACGCCCCCTAAGAAACAAACGAGGCGGTGAGCCGGTGCTCATCGGTCGCCTGATCCAGGAGATCCTGGTGCGCCGCGGCGGCCAGGGCCGGCTGCCGTTCCAGGCGGTCAGTGAAGCCTACATGAGGATTGCCGATGAGCGCCTGGCCCGGCGAACCCGGGTCACGGGCTTGCGGGCCGGGTTGCTGACCATCGAAGCGGATTCATCCGCGTTGGCGTATGAGCTGCACGGTTTCCTCGGACAACAGATCCTTTTGAAACTCCAGGCCGAGCCGGGAGGCGAAGGCGTGAAGCGATTGCGTTTCGTCGTGGGAGCAGGTTTACATGAATGAGGATGAATCGAAGACCGCCGAGGAATCGAGCACCGACAAGTCGGGCGACTACACCTCGTCGTCGATCCAGGTACTGGAAGGTCTCGAGGGGGTCCGGCGGCGGCCGGCCATGTACATCGGCGACACCTCGGCGGGCGGACTCCACCACCTGGTGTTCGAGATCGTCGACAACGCGATTGATGAGGCCCTGGCCGGCTACTGTGACCTGATCAAGGTGACCTTGCGCGCGGATGGGTCGGTCTCGGTCGAGGACAACGGCCGCGGCATTCCGGTGGAGATGCACGCCACCCAGAAGATTCCGGCCCTCGAACTCGTCATGACGAAGCTGCACGCCGGCGGCAAGTTCGACAGCAAGACCTACAAGGTCTCCGGCGGCCTGCACGGTGTAGGCGCTTCGGTGGTCAACGCCCTGTCGGAGTGGCTGGAAGTCGAGATCCACCGCAAGAACCGGATCTTCCATCAGCGCTACGTCAAGGGGAAGAAGGACACGGAACTCCGCGAGATCGGTCCGACCAAGGCCCGAGGAACGTACGTCACCTTCCGGCCGGACGAGGAGATCTTCGAGACCACCGAATTCTCGTTCGAACTGCTGTCGAAGCGGCTGCGAGAAATGTCCTTCCTGATGGGGGCCAGCGGCCTGCGCATCGAGATCAAGGACGAGGCCAAGAACAAGGCCGAGAGCTTCCATTATCCGGAAGGGCTCCGTTCCTTCGTGGAGTTGTTGAACGCCAACAAGGGCGCGGTCTACCCGGAGATCGTGCACTTCCGCAAGAGCGCGCCGCTCAAGCAGGAGAAGGGGGCGGACGAGTGCGGCGAGATCCTGCTCGAGATCGCCCTGCAGCACAACGACGGCTTCCGCGAGGACGTCTACACCTTCGTCAACAACGTCAACACGATCGAAGGAGGGACGCATCTGTCGGGCTTCCGCTCGGCGCTGACGCGCGTGGTGAACACGTATGCGCGCCGCAAGAACCTCGCCAAGGAGGACGAATTGCCCGACGGGGATGACGTCCGCGAGGGCCTGGCGGCGGTGATCAGCCTGCATCACCCGGATCCGCAGTTCGAGAGCCAGACGAAGATCAAGCTCGGCAACCGCGACGTTCAGGGAATGGTGGAGACGCTCGTCAATGAAGCGCTTTCGACCTACCTCGAGGAACATCCGGCGACCGCCAAGGCCATCGTGAACAAGGCGCTGATGGCCAAGCGCGCGCGCGAGGCGGCCCGTCGATCGCGTGATCTCGTCCGCCGCAAGGGCGCGCTGCTGAGCGGCAATCTGCCGGGCAAGCTGGCCGACTGCCAGTCGCGGAGCAACGAGGAGACCGAGCTCTTCCTGGTGGAGGGCGATTCCGCCGGCGGTTCGGCCAAGCAGGCCCGCGACCGCAGATACCAGGCCATCCTGCCGTTGCGCGGCAAGATCCTGAACGTCGAGAAGGCCCGCCTGGAGAAGATGCTCGGGCATGCCGAGATCACCACCATCATCACCGCTCTCGGAACCGGATTCGGAGTCGAGACGGCCGACTCCAAGGGTCTCGATATCGAGAATCTCCGCTACGGCAAGATCATCATCATGACCGACGCCGACGTCGACGGCTCCCACATCCGGACGCTGCTGTTGACCTTCTTCTACCGGCACATGAAACCGCTCGTGGAGGGTGGCCGGGTCTTCGTGGCCGCGCCGCCCTTGTACAAGCTGAAGAAAGGCCGCCGAGAGCGCTACATCCACACCGAGCTCGAGCTGGCCGGAGCGCTGCTCGAAGAAGGCCTCTCAGGCACCCGGTTGATCGACCGCCGGGGAGGCGGAGAAGGCGGGGAACGGGTCCTCGAAGGCGAGGAACTGAGGGAGCTGGCGCGGGCGCTCGATGCGGTCGAGCGCGCGGGAGCCCGGGTCGCCGGCAATCTGGAGGCCTTCTCCTTGGAGCAATACGCCCGGGGTCTGGGAGCCGATGGAACGCTCCCGCTCTACCTGGTGCGCGCAGTGGACACGCCGGATCGGTTCTTCGGCAACGAGGAGGCTCTCGACCGGCACCTGGCCGAGGAGCAAGCACGCCTCGGCCGCGAGCTGATCCTGTCCACCGACCTGGAGTACCGGGCAGACGCCGACCTCTCGCTGCATGAGTTTCGCGATCGGGATCAACTGAAGAAGGCGCTGGCGGCGCTCTCCCGTGTCGGCTTCGGCCTGGACGAATTCCTGGGGAGCGCCGTGGGCGCGGCGCGATTCAAGCTGGTCTTCGGCCTGCGGGAAGAGGATCTTCCGGGCCTGTGCGGCATGCTCGAGACCATTCGCCAGGCCGGCAAGAAGGACATCGACATCCAGCGTTACAAAGGCCTGGGCGAGATGAACCCGGATCAGCTCTGGGAGTCCACCATGGATCCCGAGACCCGGACGCTCTTTCAGGTCCGGCTGGAAGACGACGTCCTGGCGGACAACCTCTTCACGGTCTTGATGGGGGAGAACGTCGAGCCCCGCCGGGCGTTCATCGAGAAACATGCCCTCGAGGTCCGCAACCTGGATGTCTGAGGGCCGGCGTGCTTTTCGGCGAATCTGCTACAGCCATCCCGGCCGATGGTCCGATCAAGCTCCTGGCCTCCCTTGCCGCTTGGAGACTTGGCATTGGCTGGAACCCGCAGAGCATTCACCAGCAAACTGATCCGGAAGAAGAAGCTCGGCGAAATCCTGGTCGACGAGGGGTACTTGAGCCGGGACCAGCTCCACACTGCGCTGGAAGAGCAGAAGGCGAGCGGTTCGCTGCTGGGCGAGCTGCTGGTCTCTTGCGGCGCGGTCACCGAGTGGGAGGTTGCTAAATGCATGGTTTCACAGCTCCATCTACCATTTATCTATACTTCTCTCTACGATATCTCCTCCGAGGCGGTCAATCTGCTGCCGCACGCGTTCCTTCATCAGCACCGCATCATACCCTTGGATCTGTTCGGCTCGTGCCTGGTGATCGCCACCGCCGGCGACATCTCGCAGGAGGTCATCGACGAGATCGAGCTGTCGACCGGACTCGAGGTCGGGCTCTATGTCGCGCTCACGAGCGACATCCAGAAGACTCTCCAGGATCGCTTCCCGCTGGAAAAGGTCACGAACGAGCTGTCCGAGAAGTTCGATCAGCTGTTCGAGGGCTTCGGAGTCTTCAAGGACTCTGAAAGATCTTCATCCTGACCGCGGTCTTCCGTGTCTCCGGTCAGGGTCGAAACATCTTCCAGGACCTTCGGTTCCGCGGGACGGTCGTCCTCCCTGGACGGATCGCGCCATTGCGAAACGGCCGGCGGAGGCTTGTAGGTGGAGCGGGGGGAGTCGTGCAGGTCGTAGCGGAATTCCCGGGTGAGGTTTTGCGCGGAGCGCTTGAACTCGCCCACGGTCTTGCCCACGTTGCGCGCTACTTCCGGCAATCGGCCACCGAAGATCAGGAGCGCCACCACCAGGATCACGACCATCTCCTGGGCGCCGACATCCAAGAACGCGAACTGGACGAGCGAGAGCATCGAAACAGTGTAGCACCCGGTCGAAATCCGTGAAACGCGGGTGGGCCGAGGATTTCACCGACATCCACGACATCCTGATCTTGAACACCTGTGAAGGTGGTAAGTTGTTCCCATTCGACCGCAACCGATCCCCCTCCCCCCTTCCTTAGGAGACCTCCAGCATGGTGAACTCGGAACTTCGCGGGGAGCACCAGCAACGATGGGCCCAGCGCCTCTTGCACTGGAGCGCCGGGCTGCTGCTCTTCGAGACGCTGACGGGTCTCCTGATCCTGTTCCTGCCGTTCTCGGTCACCACCCAGTTTTCGGTGCTGCTCCACACCGTGATCGGCGTGCCGTTCCTGGTGCCGATGGTCTGGTACACCGCGCGCCACCTGTTCCAGACGAACGCCGCCCCGATGAGCCACTACAAGGCGACCGGCTACGCCTCGATGGTCGCGATCCTGGTCTGCCTGGTGTCCGGGTTGGTGCTCACCCTCCAGGCCTTCTTCGGCCGCGGCATCTCGTACGCCTGGGACGCCGCCCACATCATCTCGACCTTCGCCATCCTGGCGTTCGTCCTGCCGCACGTGCTGCTCTTGCTTTTGCGCGAACGCAGCCGGCAGGACGATTCGGGCGTGCGGATCGCGGCGTCGCGCTTCGGGCGGCAAACGCTGCTGGTGGCCGGCTTCTGCTGCCTGTTGCTCGTGGCCGCGGTGGCGCTCTATTCGCCGCCGAAACTCCAGGACAGCTTCCCCGAGGACTACTCCTTCCAGTGGGGTGAAGATCGGCCCTTCGCGCCCAGCCTGGCGAACACCTCGACGGGCGGAGTCTTCGATGTTCGCACCACGGCGGGCTCGTTCCAGTGCGGAACCTCCGGCTGCCACGAACAGATCACCGACGAATGGTCGGTCAGCGCCCATCGCTGGGCCTCCATGGACAGCGCCTTCCAGACCGTGCAGAAGGTCATGGCCGAGCAGAACGGAGCGGAGTCGACCCGCTACTGCGGCGGCTGTCATGATCCGATCTCGCTGTTCTCCGGCACCAAGAACATCTTCACCGACGATCTCAACAGCCTGGACGGATACCAGGAGGGGATCTCGTGCATGATCTGCCACGGCGTGCGGGACACCGACATCAAGGGCAACGCGAACTACACCCTCGAGCAGCTGCCGCGCTACGTGTTCGAGCTGGAAGACGGTCCGGTCGCGAAATTCCTGAGTGACGGTCTGATCCGGGCCTATCCGCGGCATCACACCGAGTCGCTCAGCAAACGGATGTTCAAGACGCCGGAGTACTGCGCGGCCTGCCACAAGCAGTTCATCGACGAGGAGGTCAACGAAGTCGGCTGGGTGCAGCTGCAGAACCAGTATGACAACTGGCGCAAGAGCCGCTGGAACCACCCCGGCGATGCCGCCAAGACGATCGAATGTCGCGAGTGCCACATGCCGCTGGTCGAGTCCACCGATCCGGCCGCGGGGGATGATCTCGATTACAACCGCAGCAAGGATGACGGCCGCCACCGCAGCCACCGTTTTCTGGGGGCCAATCAACTGATGCCGGCGTTGCTCGAGCTGGAGGGCGCCGAAGAGCAGATCGAGCTGACCGAACAGTGGCTGCGGGGGGAATTCCCGATTCCGGAGATCGCCGACAAGTGGAAGGAAGGCCCGGCGGTGCCGATCGAACTGGTCGTGCCCGAGCGCGCCGTCCCCGGCGAGACCGTCCAGGTCCGGGTCAACATCACCTCCAACAAGGTCGGCCACGACTTCCCGACCGGCCCACTCGACATCATCCAGGCCTGGATCGAGCTGGAGGTGAAGAACGACGCGGGCGAGGTCGTGTTCCAGTCCGGCAAGGTCAATGAGCGGAACTTCATCGAGCAGGGCTCGTTCCTGTTCAAGGCCGAGGCGGTCGACCGCTACGGCAACCTGATCGATCGGCACAATCTGTGGGAAATGGTCGGGGTACGCTATCGCCGCACGCTGTTCCCGGGCTTCGCCGACGCGGCCGAGTACGCCTTCGACTGCCCGTCGACCCTCTCCAGCGACAAGAAGCAGATGCTGGACGAACAGGACTTCGAGGTCGAGCTGGCGCCGGATGTCACCGGCAAGCTGCACCTGACCGCCCGCTTGCGCTACCGGAAGATCGATCAGTTCCTGTTGAACTTCCTGTTCGGCGAGGACACGACCTTGACCTCGCCGATCACGGACATGTCGGAAGATGCCGCGACGATCCAGGTGAGCACCGGTTGACCGTGGCGAAGCGGATTTCCAAACGGCGGCGCCTGCTGCTCAAGACGATGATCCCGGGTGTCGTGCTGGTCCTGCTGGGCGTGGCCGGCACCCTCTACTGGATGAACCGTGAGGAGAAGGACTACACGCCGGGTGATGTGATCGAGGGCATCACTTCCGACCTGCTCAGGGAGACGCCCGAGGGTTTCCAGCCGGTCGTCTTTCAGGACGTCACGGAAGCGGCCGGCATCGACTTCGTGCATTTTTGCGGCCAGCGCTCCAGCCAACTGCCCGAGGACATGGGTTCCGGACTGGCCTGGGGCGACTATGACGGCGATGGTGATCCCGATCTCTACGTGGTCAACGAGGCGGGTCCCTTGACCGGGCGGGAGACCTGGTCCGAGTCGCCGGCTCTGAGCCGGCTCTACCGCAACGAATCGAACGGCCGCTTCGTGGACGTCACCGATCAGGCCGGAGTCGGTATCCGGGACCTCGGCATGGCGGCGGCCTTCGCGGACGTCGACGGCGACCGCGATCTGGATCTGCTGGTGACCAGCTACGGCGCGCTGCATCTGTTTCGAAACCTTGGCGACGGCGGCGACGGCCGCTTCGAGGACGGGACGGCCGAGGCCGGCCTGGATCGCGAGGGGTACTGGTCCGGGCCGGCGTTCGGCGACTATGACCTGGACGGAGACATCGATCTGTACGTGTGCGGCTACGTCGAATACCGCTTCGACCCCGAGGCCCGCGGGAAGGACAGCTCTCAATACACCAGCGTGATTCCGGCCAGCTTGAATCCGTCCGCGTACCCGCCGCACCCCAACGTGCTGTTCGAAAACGACGGCGAGGGACGCTTCACCGACGTGACCGCGCGGGCCGGCGTGGAGAACCGGGAGGGCCGCAGCCTGGGCGCCGTCTGGTGCGACTTCGACGAGGACGGCCGGCCCGACTTGTACGTCGCGAACGACATCTCCGACAACGTCCTCTTTCGCAACCGGGGCGGGGGCCGCTTCGAGGAATCGGGTCTCGAGGCCTGGGTCGCGGACTACCGGGGGGCGATGGGAATGGCGGTCGCCGACTGGGATTCCGATCGGGATCTGGACCTGTTCGTGACCCACTGGATCGCGCAGGAGAACGCGTTGTACGTCAATCAGCTCAGCGAGCAGCGCGAACTGGGAACCCGGACGAGCGAGAGCTTCGTGCAGTTCCAGGATGATGCCGACCAGATGGGGGTCGGCCAGATCGCGCTCGACTTCGTGGGCTGGGGGACCTTCTTCTTCGACTTCGACCATGATGCGCGGCCCGATCTGTTCGTGGCGAACGGTTCCACCTTTCAGCAGAGCGCGGACGAACGGCTGCTCGTGCCGATGCGCTCCCAGTTGTTCTGGAATCACGGTCCCGACCGGGGCTTCTTCGAGGTGGGCGCCTTCTGCGGCGCCTACTTCGAACAGGAATGGGTCGCCCGGGGCGCTGCCTGCGCCGACTATGACGGAGACGGCGACCTCGATCTGGCCGTGCTGAACAGCGGCCGCCGCCTCGTGCTCTTGAGGAACGAGCTGGACAACGGTCATCACTGGCTGAAGGTGCGGCTGAACGGGCGCGGGAAGAACACCTCCGCGCTGGGCGCCAAGGTGACGCTGGTCTCCGGCGATTCGGTCCAGGCCTACGTCGTCGGCGCCAATCCTTCCTATCTCTCCCAATCCGACCTGACCCTGCACTTCGGGCTGGGCGAGAGCGCGCGCGCCGGCCGGCTGGAGATTCGCTGGCCCACGGGCCGCGAGCAGGTTCTCACCGATCTGGAAGGCGATCGACTGCTCGTCGTGGAGGAGGAACCGTGAAGGCGTCCTTCCTGCTGCTGCTGTTCCTGATCGTCCTGCTCGGCGGGGGCGTGGTGTTGCTGAAGCGGCGCTCGGCGGAACCTACCGCGCCGGCGAGTTCGGCGTCCCGCCTCTCGGACCCGGAGAAGGTCCGCATCCAGGAGTTCTGGAAGCGCTTCCGGGAGGCGGAAGCCTTGCGCCGGCGGGGGGATTGGGAGGCGTCTGTCCTGCAGTACCGCGGCGCGCTGGAACTCGATCCGGACCACGAGCGCTCGCTCTACCACCTGGCGAACTGCCTGATCGAGCTGGGCCGCTACGCGGATTCGCTCGAGCCCCTCGAGCATCTGGTGGAAGTCGCTCCCTTGAGCCAGCGCGCCCACCTGCAGCTCGGTCTGGTGCGATCTTGTCCGTCGGCCGGCGAGGTCTTCGACCTCGACTCCGCCGAGCGCGAACTGCGCCGGGCGGTGGAGATCAACCTGGAGGAGAGCGGCGCCCTCCTGCGCCTGGCCGGCGTGGTGCTGGTCCAGGGGCGGCTGGACGAGGCCGCCGAGCTCTACGCGCTGGCCAACCAGTCGAACTTCCGGGCGGTGGAAGGGTATTACGTGCGGGCCTACGTCGACTGGAAGAACGGCCGGGAGGAGCCGGCCCGCGCGCTGCTGCAAGAAGCCGTCCGGCAGATGGGCCGGCCGGAGGTCGTGGCCGGAGTCCCCGGCGAGGGAGACACCCGCGAGGGAGATCGGCTGCCGCCCACGACGATCGAGGCGAAGCGCCTGGTTCAGCCCTTCTGGAACGGGCTGGATGAGCGGCTGACCGGCGAGTTCGACCTCGAGGCCGAGTTCGCCTCATTGGAGTCCTGGTTGTCCCGATTGAAGAAACCTTGAACGGCCCGGTCGCCCGCCCGCTTTTCCCCCCAAAAGTGCGCCCAGCAGGCTAGAAAGGGGCTCTCTGGAAACCGCCCCCCCTCTCTTTTTCTCGAGGAAACCTCTGATGAGACTTCTGTTTTCGAGCCTTCTGGCCGCTGCCGCCCTCAGCACTCCCGCCCTGGCCCAGATCAGCGCCACGGCCCAGCCCGCAAAGCCGGCCCAGTCGGCGGAAGCCGCGGTCAGCGTGCCGTTTCACGGCAACGAGACCTGCCCGATCAGCGGCAAGCCGGTCAAGCAGACAGTGTTCGCCGAGCAGGATCAGCAACGGATCTACACCTGCTGCGCGAAGTGCAAGAAGAAGGTCAAGGACGACTTCGACGGCGCGCTGGCCAAGGCCTATCCGTCCGATGCGGTCGTCGCGGTGAAGAACACCAAGTGCCCGATCTCGGGCAAGCCGACCGACGACACGGACGTGAACGTCTCGTTCCAGGGACACCAGATCAATCTGTGCTGCGAGAAGTGCGAGTCACGTTTCGAACAGAACCCGCGGCGCTATCTGGCCCTGCTGAAGAACCCCGAACTCAAGGCGCTCAACAACAAGAAGTGCATCGTCATGACTGATGAGCCGATCGAGCCGGGTTCGTTCTTCGTCTACAAGAACACGCTGGTCGACACCTGCTGCGCCGATTGCGCCGAGGACTTCGCCGCCGATCCCGACAGCTACCTGGCCAAGTTCCGGATGAAGGCCGCGGACCTCGAGAAACCCCGCGACCGCAAAGACGACGACAAGCACGACGGCTGACCGGGAAAACAAAACCAGCAGATCTTGTCGCACCATTTCCTCCGATGATCTTTTCCCACGTCCTCTCCGTGGCAGCTCGAACCGGGTTCAAACGGTCAAGAGCGGAGGAAATGGTGCGACAAGAAGTGCCGGTGTGACTGACACGTGCGCGGGCCTTTGGGTCGAGACCGCCCGCGCGCGAGCTCTCAATGAGCCTCGTCCGGGGCGGAAGCTCCGGAGATCATCCCGTCCAGCGCCTCGAGGTGCCTGCGGGCCTCGAGCGTCTCGGCGGCGGCTTCGCCCAGGTGTTCTTCCAGCCTGAGCACGGCGCGGCTGAGTTCAAGGCGGGCTGCGTCGAGCCGCCCTTGATTCCTGAGGCAGAGCCCCAGAGCGACTTCGGCCTGGGCCAACGGCGTGGCGTTTTTTGCGTCCAGGCGACTCTGGATTTCGACGGCCTCGCGCGCCACCGACTCGGCTTCCTCCGGCGCCCCCGCGTCGAGCAGGAACAGACAATAGCCCCGTAGCAGGTTTCCCACCGAGGGGTCGCCGGCGCCTCGAGCGGCCCGGCAGGTCGAGATCGCGTCCAGCCAGGTGGAGCGGGCCTCGGCGTCCCGCCCCTGACGGTGGCGCAGCTGGGCCAGCTTGGAGAGGGCCGTGATGACGCGAGGATGGCCGGGGCCGAGCCCTTCGCGCAGCAACGCCAGCGATTCATCCAGGGCCTGGTCGGCGCGATCCAGCTCTCCCTCCTGGATGTAGAGCGCGGCCAGATTCGAGAGTGTGCGCCCGAGAGCCTCGACGCCGTCGGCTCGCAGTTGGCGATAGCCGGCCTCGGCTTCCTGGAGATACCGCCGGGCGCTGTCCGGGTCTCCCTGATGCCACGCCGCGATGGAGAGATTCGAAAAGCTCTGCAGCGTCAGCGGATGGTGATCGCCGAGGATCTCGCGGCGGATCTTCAGTGACTCGGCCAGCAGGTCGAAGGCTGGGCCGAATTGCTGGCGGTCGAGATGCACTCCGGCCAGATTGTTCAGGCTCTCGGCGACCTGCAACGACTTGTTTCCGGTTTCCCGGCGCAACGCCACGGCCTCCTCGTGAAGCCGCTGGGCCGCCTCGAGCCGGCCCAGGTTGCGCAGCGCCACCGCCAGGTCGTTGGCGGCGGTGGCCACGTTCGTGTGCACTCCCTGATCACATGTGCGATGCAGCCGCAACGCCCGTTCGAAGGAGCCCGCCGCGGCCTCGAAATCGCCCCGCTGGTAGGCCAGGCGGCCCAGGCTTCCGTAGGAGAGCGCGACTTCCAGGCTCACGTCCCCAAACTCCTCGATCCGGATCTGGAGCGCCTCATGGATCAACGCGTCCGCTTCCGGGAACAGGTCGAGCCGCACGCACAGCTTGCCGAGGGCATCCAGCAGGTTGGCCCGCAGGTGCCGGTCCCTTGGATACTGGCGCCGCACCTGATCGGCCTGGAGCAGGATTCTCTGCCGCGCGAGGTCGCGCTCTCCCGCGTCCGAGAAGGAGTGCGAGGTCAGGAAGGCGTCCATCAGGAAGTCGGCGTTCGTGCGAAACGAATCCGCTTCGATCCGTCCGTGCAGGGCTTCCTGTTCGATGCGCGACTGTGCGCTCAAGGTCAGCACCAGGGCGCCGAGAATCGACAACATCAGCAGCAGGGCCGAGCCCACGGCCAGCCGATTGCGCTGCACGAACTTCCCGGCCCGGTAGAGCACTGAGTCTTCGCGCGCGATCACGGTCTGGCCTGAGAGATGGCGCTCGATGTCCTCGGCGAATTGCTGCACCGAAGCGTAGCGGCGCTCCGGTTCCTTGCGGAGCGCCATCAGCACCACGCGGTCGAGGTCGCCCATGAGCCAGCGCTTGAGCTTCGCGCGGGTCGTGCCGCAGAGCTCGGCGAACTCACCGGAGCACGCCCCCGACGCCGAAGACTCCGGGAGACCCTGGCGATCGATCACCGAGCTGGGGCGCGAGGGCGGCCGCTCGCTGACGATGCGCTCCCATTCACCCACGCTGTGGCTGCCCGAGTCGAACGGCTTGCGCCCGGTCAACAGCAGATACAGGACCACGCCCAGCGAGTAGACGTCGGTGCCGGTCGTGATGTGCCCTCCGCGGAGCTGCTCCGGGCTGGCGAACTCAGGCGTCATCACGCGCGCCAGCGTGTGGGTGGCGGCGGGGGCTTCACCCTCCTCCCCCTCGATCAGGCGGGCAATGCCGAAATCGAGCAGCTTGCAGGTTCCATGATGGTCGACGAGGATGTTGCCCGGTTTCAGATCGCGGTGCACGATCAGATTCTGGTGCGCGAAGTGAACCGCCCGGCAGACGTCCAGGAACAGCCGCAAGCGCTCCCGCAACGGCAGCCGGTGCAGGTTGCAGTACTGATCGATCGGCAGGCCCTCGAGGAACTCCATGACCAGGTACGGAATGCCGTCCTCGGTCGTGCCTCCGTCGTAGAGGTGCGCGATGTTCGGATGCTGGAGCGAGGCCAGCGTGCGGCGCTCGAACTCGAAGCGCTTCAGGGTGGCTTCGGTCGCCGTTTCCGCGCGGATCAACTTGACCGCCACGGCCTGTTGGAACAGGCCGTCCGTCCGCACGGCCTTGTAGACCATGCCCATGCCGCCGGCCGCGATCAGGGAAGTCAGCCGATAGACTCCGATTTCGCGGCCGACCATCGGCGCGAAGGCAGGCCTTGGCACGACTCCGAGTTGGCCGACGAGATCGACCTCCCGCGCGTCCTCCTCGAGCAGTCGACGGAGCGGGCCGAGCAGCGCCTCGTCGCCGGCGCATTCGCGCTCGAGAAAAGCGGCGCGCTCTGCCGGGTCGAGGTTGGTCGCGCGATGAAACAGCTCCTCCAGGCGCTGCCAGCGTTCACGGTCCATCGGGTTCGGGCTCCGTCAGCGCTCCTTGCAGCCAGGCCCGGACCATCCGCCAATTCCGGGCGGCGGTGCTCTCCGAGATCTTCAGCGCTTGCGCGGCCTCTTCCACCGACATGCCGGCGAAGAAGCGGAGTTCCACCAGGCGGGCCTTGTCGGGATCGAGCTCTTCCAATTGCTGCAGGGCCTCATCCAGGGCCAGCACGCGCTCGTCCCGCTCTTCCTCCATCGGCTGGAGGTTGTCGAAATCGATCCGGATGCGATCGCCGCCGCGCTTGAGGCGGCCCCGGCGGCGCGCGTGCTCGACCAGCACGCGCCGGATGGCGTTGGCGGCGGCCGAGAAGAAGTGCGCCCGCGAATCGAAGCTGGCGCCGGCGTCGCCCACGAGCCGCAGATAGGCCTCGTGAACCAGCGCCGTCGGCTGCAGCGTGTGATCCGGCCGTTCGGCGGCCATTTCGCGCCGGGCCATGACGCGCAGTTCGTCATAGAGCAGGGCCGCCAGGCGCTGCGCGGAACCCTCCGCGCCGCGTTCCACCTCGGCCAGCAGCTGCGTGATGTCGGTCATCCCAATTACGGTACTCCAGGATTCCAGGATTTCAGGGTGCGCTTCTTGATTTCCCGCTCGTCTGCCGGGGCGCCCAACCCCCCGACCATGGGGAAGGAAACCCACCAGGGCCCTTCCGATCACACCGGACCTTCCCGTCACACCAGTTCCTCCGGTGTTCACTTCCCACAAACAGTCCATGGCACGTTCCTGGCCGGTCAAACCCGCTTCGAACGGCCAAGAGCGGAGGAAATGGTGCGACGAGAAGTGCCGGTGTTCCGTGTCATGCTCGGGAGGTTCGAGCGCGATCTGAGGCGGAATTCGCGATAAGGTGTGTGCTTCTCCATGGTTTCAGGAGGATCCGAGATGCGGCTGGTCGGAATCGTGGTCACCGCGCTCGTCCTGTCCCGGGGTTCGCCGCTCCGGGCGGCGGAGGAGCCGATCCGTCTGGGCACCCTGCTCGATGAGATGGTGGATCGAGCCGCGCTCGCGGTCTACCCGGAGCCGCGCTCCACCTGCCGCCAGTTCTCGAGCTACGATCGGGCGTCGACCTCATCCGAGGATCCGGACACCTGGTTCGCCAACGGGGATCGCGGGCAGTACCTGAGCGTCCTGGAACAGGACGGTCGCCGGGAATGGGTGATGATGGAGGCCGACGGTCCGGGGGCCATCGTCCGGATCTGGTCGGCCAATCCGGAGGGCACGCTGCGGCTCTACCTGGACGGCGCGACGACGCCTTCGCTCGAGGCTCCGATGAGTGACGTGCTGGGCGGCGCATGGAGGGTCAAGAGTCCGCTGTCCGCCGAGCGCTCCCGGGGCTTCAACCTCTACCTGCCGATTCCGTACGCCCGGCACTGCCGGCTGACCAGCGACGCGGGCGACTTCTACTACCAGGTCAACGTCCGCAGCTATGAACCGGGGACCCGGGTGGAGTCGTTCTCGCTCGAGGCCCTTTCGGCCGAGCAGGCCCGGCTCGAACGGGTGGCGGCCGCGCTGACCGCCCCGGAAAGATCCCGTCCGGAGCGATGGAACACGTTCGCCATCCCCGCCGGGCAGTCCGTGGTCTTCGCACTGCCCGACGGACCCCGCGCGATCCAGAAGCTCTGGATGGAAGTGCAGCACGAACAGCTCGAGCAGGCTCTGCGCACGACCGTGCTGGAGCTGCGCTTCGACGGCGAGAACACCGTCTGGTGTCCGGTCGGCGACTTCTTCGGAAGCGGCGCGGGGCTCACCGCCCTGGACGATTGGTGGCGCACCGTCCGCCCGGACGGGCGGCTCGCCTGCCGCTGGGTCATGCCGTATCAATCGAACGCGCAGGCCACGATCTGGAACCTCGGCGAGTCGGCGGTCACCGCGCGCATCGCGGCCGACCTGCTCGAGGATTGGAAGTGGGACGAGCGCTCGATGCACTTTCACGCCGCCTGGCGCGGGCAGAACCCGATCCACACCCGCCCGATGCACGACTGGAACTTCGTCGAGATCCAGGGGCAAGGAGTGTTCGCCGGTGACAGTCTCGCCGTGGCGAATCCGGTCAAGGCCTGGTGGGGGGAGGGGGACGAAAAGATCTGGGTGGACGGCGAGAGCTTCCCTTCGCACTTCGGCACGGGGACCGAAGACTATTACGGCTACGCCTGGTGCTCTCCCGAGCCGTTCCAGGCCCCGTTCCACAGCCAGTCCCGCTGCGACGGCCCTGACAACTACGGGCACACGCTGATCTCCCGGGTGCGCGCGCTGGACGCGATTCCCTTCGAACGCTCCTTCCGCTTCGATCTGGAGGTCTGGCACTGGAAGGAGTGCGACGTAGGGTACGCCGCCACGACCTACTTCTACGCGCGCCCGGGGGCCACCACGAACCGCGCGCCGAGTCCGGCCGAGGCCGCCCGGGGAGTGCTCGATCCCGCGCCGCTTCCGCCGCCGTTCAAGATCGAAGACGCGCTCGAGTGCGAGGAACTCACGGTGTTGAAAGCGACCGAGGGGATTCCGATGGGACCCCAGGGAGGTCACGCACCGGGATTGTGGTCGGGCGAGCGCCAGTTCTGGGTCCAGGGACAGAAGCCGGGTGACCGCGTGGAACTCGAGGTGCCCTGCGGCGATCGCGGCCGCGTCCGGGTCGAGGTCTTCGCGACGCGCTCATGGGACTACGGCATCGTGCAGTTCTCCGTCGACGGAAGGAAGGCGGGCGAGCCGGTCGATCTGTTCAATACCGAAGGCCGGGCGGTGGCGGCCACCGGGCCGATCGATCTGGGCGTCCATGAGGTGCGGGCGGGTTCGATCGTGCTGGGCTGCGAGGTGGTCGGCGGCAATCCGGCGTCTCTGGGCAGCCGGTCCTTCTTCGGTCTGGATTGCGTGCGCCTGACGCCGGTCGACTGAAAGGAGGGAACGCCATGAACGAATCGGGATTGTTCGGCCGCTGGCTCATGGGCTGGTATGTCATCGCCGCGATCGCGTCGTCGTACTTCGCCATCGGTTTGCTCATCGCGCCGATTGCGGCGATGTCGCCGTGGAGGCGGGTGGCGGCCGTCTACACCGATGAACGGCAGGCGCAGGCCGCATTGGACGCGCTGCGTGAGCGGGGAATCACGGGAACGCTCGCGGCTCGGACAACGGACGGCTCTGCCATTCGACAGACAGATGTCACCGTTCCCCCAAAGCACTTCGCGTCAGCGCGAGGGTTGCTACGAGCCATGCCGGGACAAGACGAAGCCCGCTGAGCGGCCCGCCTCGGCGCGGGAGCGCGGTGGCGTCGACCTCGCTGTCCGTCGCGACTTGGCGCAGGCTTTTGCCGCTCCCCGCAATCTCCTTCTGCACCCCAGCCGTCACGCCCATGCACGGCACCTTGTCGGCATCGATGCTCTTTGTCAACAGGGGTTCTCCCGTGGACCGACGTCTACCTGTCTGACCGGATGGCAACGGTACGGCGTGGGCGGGGAGTGAACGAGGCTCCTGAGTCGAATTTCCATGTCAGCGCGGGAGAGATCCGCCGCGCCGGATACGATGGACACGATGGACACGATGGGGGAGATCCAGAACCGAGGAGCTCACGAAAGGATCCTCGACATGAACGTCGATCTGACCGTGGTCGGCGGCCGCGTCATGTTCGAGCGGCAGCGCTGACCGTCAGGTGTCGGTCGCCGGCGCTGGTCCGCCGCGTCGCGTTCGCCTTCCGAGCGACCACTCCGCCATGAGCATGGGGCCGCCGAAGACGCCGGGACGCCAGGCGCCGGCGTCGGGCAAGGAAACTCGCCTGCAGGCTCAGGAAGTCTATGCCGGCTCGCCACGCAGGGCGCTGCTGACGACGGCGGCGAGTTCGAGTTTACTGAGGGGCTTGCGCGCCACCCAGCGGATGCCGGCGGCTTCGAGTTCCTCGTGCGCGACGACGTCCAGATGCCCGGTCACGAGCACGACCGGGATATCGGGCCGGATGGCGCGCACGGCCCGGGCCAGATCGATGCCGTTGAGGACGGGCATCGAGAGGTCGGTGAAGATCAGGTCGAACTGCATCGGCTGGCTGCGAAAGAGCTCCAGCGCCTGTTCCGGGCTGGAGGTATCGAACGCCCGGTAGCCGAACGACTCCAGCCGCCGGCGGCTGCTCACCGCGATTTGTGGCTCATCGTCAATCACGAGGATGCGCTCGCCTCCGCCGCGGGTGAGGAACCCGGAATCGGTTCCGGTGCTCTCCTCGGCGTCGCCCGCGGGCAGCAGGCAGTGGACGGCGGTGCCGTCACCGAGACGGCTTTCGATCCAAACGCTGCCATGGTGATCCGAAATGATGCCGTGGACCATGGCCATGCCGAGGCCGGTCCCGGCGCCGGGGGCCTTGGTCGTGAAGAAGGGCTCGAAGACCCGGGCGACCGTCGCCTCGTCCATGCCGACTCCCTGATCGCGCACCGAGAGCATCACGTAGTTTCCCTCGCGCAGACCGGGGTGCGCGCGGATGAAGCTATCGCCGGCATAGAAAGGCTCGAGCTTGACCTCGATGACCCCGCCCTTGGGCATGGCATGCGCGGCGTTGGTCCCGAGGTTCATGACCACCTGCTGGAGCGAGGTGGCGTCCCCCAGGATCATCGGCAGGGGCTCGCCGGTCTGGACGCGCAGCTCGACCGATGGAGGGAGCGTGATGCGCAGCAGGCGGATCGCGTCCTGGACGGAGACGAGCGGGTTGACGGCCTCGAGCACGAGACCCTGGCGGCGGCTGAAACTCATGATCCGCGTCACGATGTCCTTGCCGCGCTTGGCTGCCTTCAGAGCCTGCTCGAGATCGATGCGCAGGTTGGCGTCGCTGATCTGGTCGAGCGCGAGTTCGGTGAAGCCCATGATCGCGCCGAGGATGTTGTTGAAGTCGTGGGCGATGCCGCCGGCGAGACGCCCGAGCGACTCGAGCTTCTGCGACTGGCGAAGCTGGTCCTCGAGGCTGCGGCGCTCGGTCTCGGCGTGCTGTCGTGCGCTGATATCGACGATGGAGCCGAGGACGAAGAATCCCTCCTCGGTTTCGATCGGGTTGAGGCCGATCTCGACGGGGATCTCGGTGCCGTCCTTGCGCAGGCCGAACAGCTCGCGGCCGGCGCCCATGGCTCGCTGGCTGGGGGCCTCGAAGAAGGCGTCGCGGTAGCTGGTGTGACGGCCGCGGAAACGCTCGGGGATGAGCATCTCGATGGACTGGCCGAGCAGTTCGTCGCGCGTATAGTCAAAGAGGCGCTCGACCTCGCGGTTGACGAGGACGATGTGCCCTTCGGCATCGATCATGACCATGCCATTGGGCGAAGAATCGACGGCGAGGCGGAAGCGCGCCTCGGCGCGCTTGCGGGCGCTGATATCGACGATCGAGCTGATGACGTAGATGCCATCCTCGGTGGCGACGGGAGTCAGGCCGATTTCGACGGGGACCTGGGTGCCATCCTTGCGGCGGCCGTACAGATCGCGGCCGGCGCCCATGGCGCGGGTGCGGGGATCGGCGAGAAAGCCGCGGCGGAAACCGGGGTGGGAGCCCCGCATCGGCTCAGGAACGAGGAGATCGACGCTTTGGCCGAGCAGTTCCTCGCGGGAGTAGCCGAAGAGGCGCTCGACCTCGCGGTTGACCAGGACGATGCGGCCCTCGGAGTCGATCATGAGCAAGCCGCTGGGGGAGGATTCGACCGCGGCTCTGAGGCGGAGCTCAACCGTCCGCTGCGGATCGGAGACCATGAGAACACACTCCTTCGGGCCTTCAGCGCTGTGGATTTCTAGCGCTTCTGGATCTTTTGCCCGCTCCGATCCACTGTTGTTCTGAGATTGCGGCTTCCCGCCCAGGAGAATCCACCCCTCCGCCCCTGAGTCGACCCGCGGGCCAGGCGGCGCTCCGCCCGCTCCCCAGCACGCTCCAAACATCTGTCACGAACCGACTTCTCAGCCACGCAGCGCACCGCATCGCCTGCCGCAGCAGCCGGGCTTCAAAACGTCCAACCGCTCCCTCCGCCACAGTCGATTCTGCCGGGGAGAGGCTACTTGGTTCGGGATGACCCGGGAATCGGAGAGGCGGAGGGGCTGACGCCGTGGCTCGCCAGCTTTCCGTGGGACAGGCCGCTGCGGCACCGACAGCTCCGGGCGGGGTCGTGGCCCGCCAGGAGAGCAGCAGCTTCGCTCGATCGAAACGAGGGAAGGCCTCACCTGTTCCCGGATGCCGCCTTTCCGTTTCCTATCCGCCGACGGCGGATTGGGTTCAACCGGCCGATGAAGCTGTCGGTCGTCTTCGGCGTGACGGCGTCTGAGCATGCAGCCGGTGCCGGCCGGCCGGCAATCCAGCACCGGTCTCGCCTCTTGTCACCGTTGAAGACGGGAGTTACGCTTGATTCATGAGCCCATCCGTGAACATTTCAGCACTCAGCGCGTCGGAGCGTTTGCGGCTGATCGAGGAGCTCTGGGAAAGCCTCTGCGAGGATCCGTCGCAGGTCCCGGTGACCGACGCGCAAAGGGCGGAGCTCGAACGTCGTCTCGACGAGATCGACGCCGGCGACGTCGAAGGAATTCCCTGGGAGGAAGTCCTCCGGCAGATCCGTGAACGTCGCAAGTGACCCAGGTCCTACTTCGTCCGGCAGCATCCGCTGACATCGACAACGCGTTTCGATGGTACGAGTCGCAGGAGCCGGGCCTGGGTGAGGAGTTCCTGTCGTCGGTTGAGGTCACCCTGCAAGCGATCGCAGAGAACCCTCGTCGGTTTCCTGTCGTCCTGCGAGATACCCGCCGGGCGCTCGTTCGGCGATTTCCGTATGGCGTCTTCTTTCGGGTTCTGGCTGACGCTGTCCTGGTCGTCGCCTGCTTTCACGCCCGACGTGATCCCAAGCGCTGGGGCGAGCGGACCTGATGGCTCACCAGGCGATGCACCCGGCCATCGCTTTCTTCACGCCGTGCGCGGGCGACGTGCCAACCCCGGCACCGCCGGGACGCGACGGCGGGTGATCGCCGAGCCGTTAGACCGCTCTGGTCGACCTGTCGGTGGAAGACGGCGAACTGATCGTTCGACCCCAGCGATTGCCTACATACAAGTTGAAGGACCTCCTGGTCGATGAGCCCCTGCTCGAACTGCCGGCGCCGAATCCGCCGGCGCATCCGGCGCAGGCTCTCCGGCCGGACCCGGACCGTGCCGCGTTGAATCCGGAAGCCCAGGAACGGCAATCCCACGCGGGCCGGCGCGAGCAAGGTCGCCCGGTGTTTCAGGGTCAAGTGCAGCGCTACTTCCAGAAACGTGGCGAGCTTTCCGTGTGCGTCCCGCAAGGTCTCCCGGCCGCCCGCGAACAACACGAAATCATCCAGGTAGCGAACGTACCCCGGAATCCGCCGCGTTCTGTCCAGGGGCCACCGCGAGCCCGTTTCCGGGCCGGCTGCGCCTGGCCCGGAGGGCTCGCTCGGTCGGTGCGCGAAACGCCGTACAGGGTGTGATTTGCAGGCCGTGAAGCGGTGAGAGTTACCGAGACGAAACCCTGGCGGGGCGGACGCCCAGGAAGTCGTTGCGGAAGCCCGGCGGGTCGTAGCTGCGGAACGCCGCGCGCGCGAGGACGGCGAGGGAGTTGAAGCTGCCGCCACGGTACACGCGGAGGGATGCGCCCGGCACCTCTCGCAGTCCATCGCCCGCTCGGGCCGCATTCCCGTAGCTGCCGTATCCATCGAGGCACCACTCCCACACATTCCCGTGAACATCGTGCAGGCCAAAGCCGTTGGCCTGAAACCGACCCACCGGCGCATGAACCGCGAAGCCATCGTTCAGAGCGTCCTCGTATTGCCAGCTTGCCGGGCCCCCGTTCGCCTTGCAGTACGCATCCGCCAGATTCGCCGTTCCTTGCAGGTCCAGAGTCTCCTCCCCCGGCCACCACGGTGTCTCCGTCCCGGCCCGGCAACCGTACTCCCACTGCGCCTCCGTCGGCAGCGTCAGCTCCAGACGGTCCAGCCTCTCCATACAGTCCTCCCAGCTCATCTGCTCCACCTGATGGAGCAGGGTCGTGTGCTTGTCCCCGAGCTTGCTCCGCGGGCCGTAGCAGCTCGGATTCTCTCCCGTGAACCGCTCCCACTGACCCTGCGTCAATTCATACTTCGACAGGAAGTACGGATCGAGCGTCACCTCGACCGGGTTGCCTTCCTCGTCCCACTCACTCTCCTTGGCCTGCGGATCGTAGTTCTGCCCCTCCGGGTCGTTCGGCTGCGCTCCCATCCAGAACGTCCCGCCCGGAATCAGCACGAACACCAGGCCCGTCTCTTCGGTCAGCACCAGCTCTCCGTCCTCGTCCCGCTGCGGCCTGTCGCCTGTCTGCACGTGCCAGAACTCCCACAACCCCGACTCCGGGTCCTGCCCGATCGGCACCAGCCCGAGCTGCGGCTTCAGCTCCAGCCCGTCGTACCGCGGGCATTCGGTCCGGTCCGCGATCGATGCGAGCGCCTCGTCCCACGCGTCCTCGCAGTCCGCGATCGAACGCTGCTCGATCGTCTCCGCGAACTCCAGTCGTTTGCGGACGTTCGCGATCGTGTCTCCGTACGGGTCGTCCCCAGAAAACGCCACCAGCCCCGAAACCAGATCCACCAGCGCCCCGTGCCACCAGGTATCCTGGGCATCCTCGAACGTATGCGGCCGCTCCCGGTCGATCGTCACCGAGAGCGAATCCATGCGCGTCTCCAGACGCGTGGCCTCAGCTTCCAGCTTCGCACGCTCTTCAGCCTCCTCGGTGGCCTGCACCTTCACCGCCAGCTCTTCCGCCTGCTGCTTCAGGCCGGCGAGTTCGCCCTCCTGTGGATGCGGCCTGGCCGTGCCCCGCGCCCGCAACTCGGCCAACGTCCGCTCGTGATCCGGGAGGCTCCCGATCAGACTCTCGGCCCGCGCCAGCCAGCTCTTCATCGCCTCGACCTTCTCCGGGGACGCCGGCCAGAGGCCGTCCATTTCCGTCTTCAGGTCCGTCAGCGTCTTGATGTCCGACAGGCGGAAGACGCGCTGCTTCTCGGCCTCGGCCTCCCTCGCCCGCTGCGCGGCCAGCGCGGAGCTTTCCGTGGCTTCCCGGGCCTTGGCGTCGGCGTGGTCCTTTTGCTCCAGCGCGGTCTGCTCGCTCGCACGGACGTTCACGACGAACCAACCCGTCAGTACTGCGATCAACACCAGCGCCGCTGCCGCAGTTGCCGTGATCCCCTTGTTCCGCACGACCCACTTCCTCAGCTCGGCCATCGCCCCCGACTCGTACGCCGCCACGACCCGGTTCTCGAGGTAGGCCCGCAGATCGACCGCCAGCGAGGTCATGTCCGCGTAGCGGTCCCTTCGGTTCCGCGCCATCGCCTTCTCGCAGATCGCGACCAGCTCGGCCGGCACCTCGCGGTTCAACTCGTGGACAGGCTTCGGCGGGCCGTCATGGATCTTGGCCAGGATGGTCCTCGGCGAAATGCGGGCCCCCGGCTTGACGTACGGCATCTGCCCCGTGAGCAGTTCGTAGAGCATCGCGCCGACCGCGTAGACGTCCGAATGCGGGCCCATCTCCTCGATGCGACCTTCCGCTTGTTCGGGCGGCATGTAGGAGGGAGTTCCGACCACGTCCCCGTCCATCGTGATCACCGGCAGGTCGGGCGTGGCCTGGGCGGCATCCCTCCGCTCGCTCCGCACCAGGCTCGAGGCGGGTGCCGGCGCAATCCGCAGGTCCTTGCGGTCCTCTTGACCCAGCACCCGCGCCAGCCCCCAGTCCATGACGTACGTCTCGCCGTACTTCCCGACCATCACGTTGCCAGGCTTCAGGTCGCGGTGGATGACGCCCTTGGCGTGGGCGTAGGCCATCGCCTCGCAGACCTTGAGCAGCGTGGAAAGCGCGCGAGTCGTGTTCCACTCGTCGTCACGAGGGTCCTGCACCCGGCCGAAGACGGCACGCAGATCCTCGCCCTTGACGAGCTTCATGGTGAAGTAGACGCGCGACGTCTCGTCGACGCCGATCTCGTGCACCGGGACGATGCCGGGGTGGTCGAGCTGGCTCGTGACCTGCGCTTCCTCCAGGAAGCGTCCCAGCGAGGCATCCGTCCGGAAGGGATCGCCCTCGTCCTCCCGCGTCAGCATCAGTTTCATCGCCAGGGTCCGCCGGAGGTCCTCGTCATGCACCTTGTGGATCGCGCCCATGCCGCCGCGGGCAAACTCGCCCTGGTCCCGATACCGCTCCCAGGTCGAACGGTGGCTCTGGACCTGCTTCAGGAACTCCTCCCAGACGGCGGGGTCGTCAGACGCCAGCGCCTGGCTGATGGTGACTTCAGCCGGGAGGTCCCGGTCGAGCAGCCCGCCCGACTCGGCATGTCGGTCCAGCAGGGCCTGGACGCGCTCGCGGAGCGCCGCATCGTCGCCGCAGACATCGGCAAGCGCCCGTTCGCGATCCTCGGGCGGCAGCGCCACGACGGCTTCGAAGGCCTCCTTGATCCTCGCGAACAAAACGGGGTCGCCGGATGCGTCGTCGGGCATGCCAACATCTCTCCAATCTCGAAGGGGGCTGATTGTAGCAGGATCGGGACCGTTCTGGTGCCCGGGGTCCATGAGGATGCGCCGATGACCTGTGTGCGTGAGACCGGTTCGTTCGGCGTGCGCCGGCCGGCGTCACCGCATCCGTGGCAGCGAGAAGCGCTACTGCTCCGGATTCTGAGAGTCGACGTGCCGGTCTCGGACGAAGCACACACCGAGCCTGTCGGCGCGCCACCCGCGTGGAGTTCCAGGATGCCGCCCTCCGCAAGCAAGCCACGGAATGTCTCCCACCCGAGCAGGCACGAGTCTTCATCCGCGATCACCATCCGGCCTACATCTCGTGGGAACGATTTTGTTGCAACCGCCAGAAGATCGCCCAGAATCGTTCTCGCTGGAAAATGTTCGAACATCAACGCGCGATCAGAGACGGACTGGCGCTGCTCGCTGGGCTGCTGCGTTGCGGCCGGTGCGGCCGTCGGATCTGCGTCGGCTACAAGGCGAGGTCCGCCCTCTACTACTGCGATGGGGGACCGCCCAAGGGTTGGCGGCGCTGTGTCTCGTTTGGGTCGAAGGCCATCGATGAGAAGGTGGCGGGCGAGGTCGTAAGAGCGCTCTCTCCCCTTGCCCTCGAGGCGTCCCTCGTGGCTGAACAGGAACTTCAAGGCCAGCAGGAACAGGAGTGCGAGAACGCGAGACTTCGGGTGCAGGCATCGCAGTACGAGGTCGATCGTGCGTTCGAGCAATTCGACGCCGTCGATCCGAAGAACCGGCTCGTGGCCGACTTGCTCGAAGGCCGGCTGAACGAGAAGCTGGCGCAACTCGACGAGGCGAAGCGGCATCTGGAAGGGCTCGAGGTCCGGCGCACCACGCTCGACGAGAAACAGCGGCGGCAACTCGTGGAGCTGGCCGAAGACTTCCCCAGCCTGTGGAATCACCCTGACGCCAACGCCACTCTGAAGAAACGGATCCTCCGAACGGTCCTCGAGGAGGTGATCGTGACACACGACGTCGACCGCTCGGAGCTCGATGTCGTGCTCCACTGGAAGGGGGGTGTCCATACGATGGTACGAGTCGCAGGAGCCGGGCCTGGGTGAGGAGTTCCTGTCGTCGGTTGAGGTCACCCTGCAAGCGATCGCAGAGAACCCTCGTCGGTTTCCTGTCGTCCTGCGAGATACCCGGCATTGGGGCGCTACCCAAACTCAACCCGGAGATGTTGTACCGGCAGATCCAGTGGCTCGTCGAAGAGGGCGATTGGGCGCAGCAAGGCGACAAGGTCTCGCTAGGAGGCCAGCTCTGATGAAGATAAAGAACGTTCGCATGTTGGACACGGAGTCCGCGCGGGACGAGAGGGGTTCAACAGGTCGATGCAACTTCCGGTCGCCTTCGGCGCCCGCCGCTGAACCGGGTCGTTAGCGAGGCAAGAAGACGCGAAGCGCCTGGACAGAGCTGGCCCTGAATGTAAATTCATGGAGGACGCTGATGCAGACCAAGATCCAGAAGTGGGGCAACAGCCTCGGGCTGCGCATTCCAAAGTCGTTCGCGGAGCAGGCGGGGGTGGCGGCGGGGTCCGACGTCGACCTGTCGGTGGAAGACGGCGAACTGATCGTTCGGCCCCAGCGATTGCCTAGATACAATTTGAAGGACCTGCTTCGCGCCGTCACGGCGAGGAACGTCCACCGAGAAGTTGAGACCGGGAAACCTGTCGGTCGGGAAGCCTGGTAGTGGCCAAGAGCTACGTCCGCGGCCGCGGTGATATTGTATGGCTCCAGTTTGATCCGCAGGCCGGGCATCGTCCTGCGTTCGTCGTCTCCCCACGGGCCTACAACCGCAAGGTCGGTCTCGCCTTGTTTTGTCCCGTTACCTCGCGAGTCAAGGGGTATCCGTTCGAAGTGCCGCTCTCGAGGAGTGGCAAGGCACGGGGTGCCGTTCTGACCGACCAGCTGAAGAGTCTTGATTGGCGTGCCGGAAAGGCCGATCGCTTCGATCACGTTTCCGAGGAGATTATCCGTGAGGTCACGGCGAGGATTCTCGCGCTCGTGGATCCACAATGAGACGCTGGCGCGAACGAATACGGTTCCACTGGAGTGGGTCGATGCCAGATTGGTTCCGTGGCACCACGTGGAGTCAGCAGGACGATGCTGACTTCGAGAGGCGACTGGCACGAACCCGTCCCCAATGCCTCCGGATCCAAGCAGTGCACTCGGCGAGGTGGCTCTCCACAAGCCCGCGGTCGAGCACCTCGAGTAAATGCTGGACGAGCACCTTCAATCGCTTGACGTCGCGATGGCCCTCGGCGGGCTGAGCCGGTCCCTTCTCGAGCACGGAGCCGTGACGGAGTCACTCGACACCCTGCGCAGGTCCATGTCGCGAGAACGCCTGTGGGTCGAACTCACGGGTATCGCAGGGCTAGCATGCCGGCGCAGATGGAGGCCGCCTCTCAATCCCAGCGCACGACGCCCGCGCGCACCAGGTCGTCCAGGTAGCGCGCAACCAGTTCGAGCGGCATCGGCGTGAACTCTGCCGCGAGCTCGTGGTGGATCTGCGAGACCGTGCGCTGGCCGTCGATGAAGTTCACCAGCTCGAACCGGAAGTCGCCGGTGTAGGTCGTCGCGTTCTGCGTGTACCAGGCGCGATCCTCCGCCGGGAGGGCGCTTTCCGGCAGGCCGAAGTCGAGCGGGCCGCGGGTCAGCCGCGCGGGGATACGCGGATCGGGATCCGCCTTCAGGGCCGCGGGCTCGGGCGGGACGACCTCCAGCAGGATCTCGTACTCCGCCTCGAGCCGCTTCAGCAGCCAGTCCCTCGTCGCCTGCGCGCTGTTGCCGCTGGATTGGAAGCGCAGCACCGAGTCGAGCGCCGCGCGCTCCTGGTCGAAGGCCGCCTGCATGATGCTTCGGGCCAGCCGCGCGTCTGTCAGCCTCCGGGCCTTCTCGGTCGCCTGCAGCATCCGCTCGGAGCCGCGGGCGGCCACGCGCTGGAGCAGGAGTTCGGCCTGTTTGAAGGTGAGATCGGAGAGAAGCAGCAGCGTGCCGGCGGCGAGGATCTCACAGCGTTCGAGTTGGACCGGGTCGACCTTGTCGGGCGTGTCCTCCGAGGTGTGATGGGTGTAGTCGGGGGCGTGGCTGAACATCACCGCCGGCACCTTGCGGTCCAGGAACATCATGTGATCGCTGCCGCCGGAATACGCCGTGACCCGATAGTTGAACGCCGACCGGCTGCCGCGCGGCGTGCGCACGTCGAGGCGATCGACCATGGCGGCCATGTCCTCGACGACCACGTCGAGCGCCGAAGGGACCGAGGCGGGCGTCCGGGTCAGGATCAGCTTCGAGTGCAGCAGCTCCAGATGCTCGCCGACCATGTCGAGGTTCAGGTTGGCCAGGACGCGGCCGCCGAGCGCCGGCCCGACCAGCTCTTCATGGGCATCGATCCAGGCCATGGTCCCGTGCCATTCCGGGACCCACAGGAAGCGCAGGGTCCGGTGCGGGCGCGGCAGGCGGCCGTCATCGATCAGCCTGCGCAGGGTCAGGGCGATGTCGAGGATCGCGGCCGAGCCGCTGGCGTTGTCATTGGCCGATTCCTTGGGGTGGTCCAGGTGTGCGCTGAAGACCAGCTCTTCCTCCGGGCGCTCAGACCCGTTGATGACCGCGGTGACGACGTCCATGTAGAACGGTTCGAGGCCGGTGCCCTCGACCCGGCCGTTCAGCACCACCTTCTGTCCGGCGCGCAGCAGGTCCCGCAGCCGCGCCCCCTGGCGATAGCTCAGGTTGAACCCGAAGGTCGTGCGTTCGAGCTCATCCGCCTTGGGCCACATGCCGGTGTAGGCCAGCATGTCGGGGTACTCCCGGGCGCGGCTGTCATCGAGGTAGCAGACCACCGCGGCGGCGTGATGCTTCAACACGGCCAGCCGGTGCACCTCGCCCCCGTAGCCGGTCGCCAGCACGAACTTCCCGGCCACGTCCTTCCCTTCGTAATCGCTCTCGGCGGTCCCGGCGCCGACGTCGACGAGTTCGGCGGTCACCTCTCCCGGGTTCGAGTAGGTGATCACGCTCATGGCGATTTCCGGAAAGCCGACGATCCGCTCGCCGACCGGTTCGAGCAGAGTCAGCTCGGCCCGATCGATCTGCCAGCCGGACGGCGACTGCCAGGTCTGGTAGACCCGCTTGCCGTCGGACGGATACGATTCGATCCAGGCCTGCTCTGGATCGAATCCCTGGGCGCGCAATTGCGAGAGCACGTACTGCGCCGCGTCCCGGTAGCCGCGTGAACCCTGGATGCGGTGATGCCGCGTGATCGCGATCACGTGCTCCTTCGCGAGTTCCCCGCTGAGCGCCTCATGCAGCAGATCCCGCAGGTCATCCCCGAGCAGGTTCTCCTGTGCGCCGGCCGAGGCCAGCCAGCAGAAGAGCGGCAACGCGATCCAGGCAGTACGAAGCATCCGACACACCTCCGTGCTCGCCGCGCCTTCAACGTCTCGAGAGCCCGGCCGCGGTGGCCGGCCCTGCTCTCGAGAGAGGGCGAGCGATGTCCTGCTCATACAGCGGGCTCATCACTTCGGCAAGAGACGCCCCAGGGGAGGTCGACGATTCGCGCGCGCGGCGCTACGCTGCGCATCCGTTCCGCTCACAACCTGTCGCCGCGGGTCCACTCGACGTGACGCCTGTTCTCATCGGAATCCTTGCCTACGTCGCCTTGCAACTCGTGGTCGGGTTGCTGGTGTCGCGGAACATCCGGAGCGAGGCGGACTACCTGGTCGCGGGCCGGCGCCTGGGGTATCCGCTGGCGGTGTTCTCGATCTTCGCCACCTGGTTCGGCGCGGAGACCTGCATTGGCGCGGCGGGCGGCGTCCACGCCGAGGGGTTGAAGTCCACCGTCCAGGATCCCTTCGGCTATGCCATCTGCGTGCTGGCCATGGGCGTGTTCTTCGCCGCACCTCTGTGGCGGCGCCGCCTGATCACCCTGGCCGATCTGTTCCGCGAACGTTACTCCCGCGGCGTCGAGCGGGTCGCGTGCATTCTGATGATCCCGACGTCGATCCTGTGGGCGGCGGCCCAGCTCCGTGCGTTCGGGCAGGTGCTGGCCCACAACGCCGATGGGCTCTCCATTCCGGCGGCCGTCGCCATCGCTACGGGCGTGACGCTGCTCTACACCGTCGTCGGTGGAATGCTGGCGGACGCCTGGACCGACTTGCTGCAGGGCAGCCTGCTGATGATCGGACTGGTGATCCTGTTGGTCCTGCTCCTGAAGAACGCCGATGCGGTGGCCGCCCTGCGCGCGATCCCCGAGGAGCGCCTGTCGTTCCGGGATCCGGGCGAGTCGGTGCTTTCGTTCATGAACCGGTGGGCGATCCCCATCGTCGGCTCGGTCATGGCCCAGGAGCTGATCGCCCGAGTATCCGCCGCCCGTTCGGCCGTCGTGGCTCGGCGCTCCGCGCTGCTGGCCGGCGTGATCTACCTCGGCTTCGGCCTGATTCCGGTGCTGGTCGGTTTGATCGGCCCGCAACTGGTGCCGGACCTCGAGGACCCGGAGCAGATCCTGCCGGCCGTCGCGGCGCTCCACATGTCGACGTTCGTCTACGTGCTCTTCGTGGGCGTGCTGGTCTCCGCGATCCTCTCCACCGTCGACTCGGCGCTGCTGGTGGCCGGTTCGCTGCTCTCCCACAACCTGGTCGTTCCGCTGCTGCCGGAGCTCGGCGAGCGGGGCCGGCTGCGCGCCGCCCGGAGCGGCGTGCTGCTCTTCGGCCTGATCGCGTTCGTGCTAGCCTTGACCTCCGACGGCGTGCTGGAGCTGGTGGAGGAGGCCTCGGGCTTCGGCAGCCAGGGCATCTTCGTGATCGCCGTGTTCGGTCTGTTCTCGCGCTTCGGCGGCCGGGCGTCCGCCTATGCCGCGCTGTTGCTCGGCATCTCGGTCTGGGTTCTGGCCCATTTCGTTCTCGAACTTCCTTGTGACTACCTGCTGGCCCTCGGCGCGGCGCTGGCCGGATACCTGGCCGCCGCACGGATCGGCCGGAGTCCGGTTGTCCGAAGGTCTCGCGCAACAAGCGCTTAGCATTTCGGGCCGGCCGTCGCCCTCCCTGGCTGCGTTGGCCCGGCGCGGAGCGGGGGCGTGGCATCACCCGACCTTGCGGACGGGTCGGATCTTGCGGTCCGGCTTCGCAGCCGCCAGGTCGCAGGCAGCCTGGAGACTGAGCCAAAACTCGGGAGTCGTGCTGAAGGCCTGCGCGAGCAGCCAGGCGGTCTCAGGCGTCACCGCGCGCTTGCCCCGGACGATGCCGTTGAGTCGCTGAAGCGGGATCTCGAGGTGCTGCGCGAGCTCAACCTGGGTCAGTGCGAGTGGCTCGAGGAATTCCTCGCGCAGGATCTCGCCGGGATGGGTCGGAATGCGGTTGTTGGGGATCATGGCTCAGCCCCGGTGGTCATCGAGAATTGGAAGTCGTTGCGCACCTCACGGCTGCGCACGCCATGGTACAAGTTGGCGACGAAGAACGGCTGGTCTCTCTCCTGAACCTCGAGGCCGCGTCTCAGCGCGGCGGGTGGAGGAAGGCGAAGCGCTCGGTCTCGCCGCGGCGCAGGGTGAGCCTGATGCCTCCGTCCGCGTCCTTGAGCACGGCCTTCAAGTCGGACAGGTTCGAAACCGGTTCGCCCTTCGCGGCGACGATGATGTCCTGCGCGCGAATGCCGGCGCGCGCGGCTGGACTGAACGGTTCGACCTCCGTCACCAGCACGCCCGTCGTGTTCGCTTCGAGATTCAGCTGGCGGGCCGCCTCGGGCGTCAGGTCGCGCAGCTTCCAGCCGTAGTCCTCGCTCAGGGGCGTCTCCTGGGCGGCCAGCGCCGAACCCTCGAGCTCGCCGAGTTCGACCTCGATCAGCTTGCGTTCACCGTCTCGGAAGATCTCGACCTCGACGGTGCGGCCCGGCTCGGTGGCGGCCACCTGCATGCGCAGCTGGGCCACGTTCTTGGCCGCGTGCCCGTCGAAGCGGGTGATGATGTCGCCTTGGCGCAATCCCGCCTCGTCGGCCGGACTGTCTTCGGTCACGTCGCCGATCAAAGCGCCCTCGGTGCCCTCGAAGTCGAAGGAAGCGGCCAGATCCCGGTCGATGTCCTGGATCATGACGCCCAGGAAGCCGCGCACGACCTTGCCGGTCCGGACCAGGCTGTCGATCACCGGGCGCGCGAGCTCGAGCGGGATGGCGAAGCCGATGCCCATGCTGCCGCCGCTCCGCGTGTAGATCGCCGTGTTGATGCCGACCACCTGACCATCCAGGTTGACCAGCGGGCCGCCGCTGTTGCCGGGATTGATGGCCGCGTCGGTCTGGATGAAGTACTCGTAGTCGGTGATGCCCATGAACGAGCGTCCGGTGGCGCTGACGATGCCGGTCGTGATCGTCGCCGAGAGGCCGAATGGATTGCCGGCTGCCACGACCCACTCGCCCACGCGCAACGCCGCCGAGTCGCCGAGTTCGACCGGTTGGAGATCGTCCGCCTCGATCTTCAGGATCGCCACGTCGGTCCGGTCATCCTTGCCGACCATCTCGGCGTCGAAGCTGCGCCCGTCCCAGAGCGTCACGCGCACCTCAGTCGCGCGGCAGAGCACATGTTGATTCGTGACGATGTGACCCCGGTCGTCCAGGACGAAGCCGCTGCCCAGGCCCTGGCGGATCACGTCGCCCGGATTCGGGGGAGGCGAGAACCGGAAGAACTGGTCGCCGAAGAAGTCGCGCAGCGGATTGTCCTGAAACGGGCTGGGCGTCCCGGTCCCCGAAGCGCGTTCGAGGGCGCTGATGCTGACCACGGACTTCTGAATCGCCTCGGCCACGTCGCCAAACGTCCGCGAGAGTTCCCGGGCGACCGAACCGGAGTCGCGTTGGATCTTCTTGGTGTCATCGGCGGGAACCTGCGGGATGATCGGCTCCACGGCCAGCAGTCCGCTCGTTGCGCTCGTGGCCAGGACGGTCGCCAGGATTGCGGGAATGGACTTCCAAGAACGGAGCTTCACGGGGCACCTCCTTTTAATTGAATCGAGAGAACGGTCGAACCCGGCTCGTCACGCCGGCAGGCCCGCACTACAAACCGGATGCCAACGCGCTGGAAGGGTACGGAGACCTGCTGGATTCGTTGGTTACGTCGATTCGAACCCGCGCCCGCCGGTGATGCGCGTCGATCTGACGCGCCTCGATCGGGAAGTCTGTGGAGTCTGGGCGGACAGAATGAATCGCCCAATTTTTCCTTGTGTCGCTAAGCTTAGTGAGATAAGCTTGCGGAGCCACACGGCAAAAGGAGTTCGCCATGGCCGATGTCTCCAGTCCCACCGAACGCGAACTGGCCATCTTGAAGGTGCTCTGGGATCGAGGTCAGGCCTCGGTGCGCGAGGTCTACGAGGTTTTGAGGGTGGATCTGCCGATCGTGCAGAACACGGTGCAGGCCTTCCTGCGCACCATGGAGGAGAAGGGCCAGGTCCGCCATCACGTCGAGGGGCGCACCTTCGTCTACTCGCCCGTGCTGGCGCGGGAAGCGACCAGCCGGGGGCTGGTGTCCGGGCTACTCGAACGGATGTTCGACGGAGCGGTCGACCAGCTGGTCGAGAGCGCCCTGTCGCTCCGCAAGCCGACCGAGGCTGAACTGACGCGGCTGAAGAAACTGGTGGATGCGGCCGCCCGGGAGTCGGCCGGGAGGAGCCGATCGATATGAACCTGATCGAACGCCTCGCCGCGGAGGGTCCGGCCCTGCTGCTCGGAGTCACGGCGATCCTGGCCCTCGGCACACTGGCGGTCCACCTCTCCCGCACACCTCTGCAGCGGCAGAGGCTGGCCGAATTGTGCGCCGCCGCCGCGCTGCTGTTCGTGATCGCGGGAGTCTTGCCGCTGCCCAGATTCTCGTTCGAGCGGGGTTCACCGGCGGCTGCCGCCGAGGTCTCGGCAGCCGAACCGATCACTCTCCTGGCGCTACCCGAATCCGCGATCGTGGCGCCGCCGGCGGCCTTGCTGCACGTGTCCGCCGGCGCACCCGCGAAGAGGGTCGAGACAGCGGCGCCAGGAGCTCCCGCGGAAAGGGTCGATCCAGCCCGCCGGCTGGCCGGCCTCTACCTGCTGGGCTCGGCACTGTTCCTGCTCGGGCTCCTGCTCGGAGGCGTGCGGCTCGTGCTGATCCTGCGGCGGAGCCTTCCGCTGCCGGCCTGGATCGAGGCGCGCCTCGAGCGACTGGATCGAGCGAGCGGAAGACCCGCGCGCCTGACGATCACCCGGGCGCGTTGCCGGCCGTTCTGCTTCGGCGTACTGCGACCGCGGATCGTGATTCCGGCTCAGCTTTGCGCCACCGACCGCGCCGAGCAGCTCGACGCGGTCTTGGAGCATGAATTCGCCCACGCCCGGCAAGGGGACGGCGCCGGCCGGCTGCTGTTCGCGCTGGCCTTGCCGGTCTTCTACTTCCATCCATTGTTCTGGTGGCTCCAGAGCCGCGCCCGGCTCTCGGCCGAGCTGATCGCCGACGACTGCGCCGCGCGAAAGACCGGCCGGGAGGCGTACGCCCGCCGGCTGATCGACCTTTCGGCCCGGGATCCGGGAAGGCCCTCGGTCCCGGCCTGCGCCACACCTCTGTTCACCTCGAAGTCCATGTTGTCCAGGAGAATCGAAATGCTGATCCAGCAACACAACCCGTTCGAGAACCGCTGCACTCCGTTGCGGAGGACCTTCCAGATCGTGGCGGCTGCCTCGGTCCTGGTTCTGTCCGCGGGCCTGTTCGGAGCGCGACCCGCCGCAGAGGCCCAGGAGCAGGAGCCGTTCCGGCACCGGCGCGTCCCCGAACGCATGCAGGAACGCGAGCGGCTGGAAGCGGAGCTGCGCGAGGTGCGCGAACACATGCGCCACCTCGAGCGCCAACTGGAGCATCTCTCCGGTGAGCCCGCGGAGGACGCGGAAGCGACCGTTCGGGAGGGCGACACGCTGCCACGGCTGCTGCGGCGCCACAATCTGTCCCACACGGACCCGGACGAAGTTCTGCGCTTGAATCCGGGGCTCGACCCGGACCGGCTGGCACCGGGCCAGAGAATCCGCCTGCCGCTGCGGCCGCCGGAGCATCGGCCGGAACCTCCGCACCCACTCGATCCGGTCGACCCGAGACACCCGCTCGATCCGGTCGGACATCCGGGCGCGGAGGCGGGCGCGCCGATTCTGGACGGCGCGAGTCTCGCGCTCGTGACCCAGTTGATCGACCTGCGCGGCGAACTCGAAGTGCTGAGGAGCCTGTTCGCCGACCGGCAGGAGAAGCATTCGCAGGGACGGATCCCCGAGGCGGAACTCCGGGAGATCGGGATTCGTCTCGAGACCACGGAGAGGAAACGCGAACTGTTCGAACGGCTGCTGCGCTCCGAACTCGAGTCCGCCGAACGCGCGCTCGTGGATCTCGCCGCGGGATTGGACCGTGCCGCGCAGCTCCACGCTCAGGAATTCATCGGCGAGCACGAAGTGCGCGCCGCCCAGGAGCGGTTGATCCGACAGGAGACGAAGGTCGCGCTTCTGAGGGACTGCTTCGAACCGAATCGACCCGAAGGCGAAGCCAGATAGCGGCGGGGGGCCGTCCACACAGGGAGCGCAGCAGGTTCGCGGCGGCGAGCGCGCTCCGAAATAGTTCGACTATTTCGGAAGAGACTCCGAAATGGATGAGCTCGCAAGGATCGCCCGGCCCGCGAACCTCTTCGCCGCACGGGCCGGAGCCACGTTCACGAGAACCTCAACCGGCCGTCATGGTCTCCTTGCGCCGCCCAAGAGCGGCTGATCCTCCGGGAGACGAAGAACGCGCTGCGTAGGGACTGCCTCGGCGGGGGCCGTCAGCGCAGGGAGCGCAGGAGGCTCGAGGCGGCGGCGTGCGCGGGGTCGGCGCGCAGCGCCTGTTCGGCAGCCGCGATCGCGCGGTCGGTCTGACCGCTGTCGCGCAACACGGCCGCCAGGCCGAACCAGAAGTCGGCCGTTTCGGGCGCGATCGCGGTCGCCTGCTCCAGGGCGGCCACGGCCGGTCCGGTCCGGCCGATCTGGTTCCTTGCCAACCCGAGGTTGTAGAAGGCCCGAGCGAACTTCGGGTCGAGAGAGGTGGCCCGCTCCAGCGCCGTGACCGCGCCGTTCGCATCGCCCAATTCGGCATGGGCCAGCCCCAGGGAGAACCACAGTTCCGGGTCGTCCGGCTCCAGTCTGCACGCCTCTTCGCAGTGGGAGAGCGCCTCCCGACTCCGGCCGGCGGCGCTCAACGCCAGCGCCAGGTTCTGGTGGGGGGCGGCGACGTTCGGTTCCCAGAGCGAAGCCCTTTCGAAGTAGGGAATCGCCCGGCCGGGCTCGCCGCGCTCGAGCCAGAGCGAGCCGAACATCATGGCGCCGGACGGCTGATCGCTGTTCAGCTCGAGATACTCGAGCAGTTCCCGGCCGGCGCGAGACTTCAGGTCGACCTCGGCCCGCAGCGTCCAGGCGGCGGTGACGCGCACGGCCCGGCCCGGATCCTCGAGCAGCATGCGCAGGCGCGGCCGCGTTTCGGGTGCGGGATGGGGCAGCGCCCGGGCGGCCGCGGAGCGCACCAGCGCGGCATCATCTTGCAAGAGCCGCGCCAGCGCCCGGCGCGCTTCCGCCACTTCCGGCGCGCCGCCGAGCAGACTCGCGGTGACCGCCCTCCAGGCGGGGATTTCCTCCTGCGGCAGGGCCGCGATCAGTTCCGCAACTGCGGATGCCGGATCCCGGCGGGCCTTGGCCACCCGGAGCGCCCGCGCGCGGGACGGCCGGTTCATGCGCTCGCCGTACCAGTCCTCGACGGCGAGGAGCGCCCACTCCACCGTCTGATCGGCATGGCAACGGTTGCACGCGTTCGGAACGCCGGTCTGCTGGGTCAGGAACGGATCCGGAATCGTGAAGCCGTGATCCCGGCGCGGGTGGCGCTGCATGTAGGTGGTCAGCGGCATGTGGCAATCGACGCACTGGCCGCCGGGCTTCGAGAGATCGTGGTGCGCGTGCTCGGCCGGATCGATCGCCGGAATCTCCGTGGCCGGGTTCTCCAGGTGGCAGCTCATGCAGAGCTCGTTGCCCGGGAGGACCAGCCGCGCGGAATGCGGCTCGTGGCAGTCGAGGCAGGTGACGTTCTTGTGGTACATGCGGCTCAGGAGGAACGGCGCGTACTCGTAGTCCTCGCCGTGCACCTGTCCATCGGGGTAGAAGGTCTCGGTCAGGTTCGGGAATTCGGGCAGGAACGACTCGAGCAGCGGCGCGGTTCGATCGGCGACCTCGACCAGCTCGGAGCGAAGCGAATGGCAGCCGCCGCAGGTGTCGACCCAGGGCTTGCGGAAGTCGCCGCGCGACAGGCGTGCGAGGGTCGGATCGCCCCGTTCGCCTGGGTAGCGTTGCTGCCAGTCGGCGTGATCGGCCGAGGGTCCGTGACAGGCCTCGCAACCGACGCCCAGCTCCTCGAAGCGGGTGTCGTACCGGTCGCTCTCGAAGTCGTAGCGCTTCTCGAGGGCGGTGTTGTGGCAGTCGGCGCACATCGAGTTCCAGGTCATGCCGCGATTGGCCCAGAAGCCCCACTCGTGCGGCTGCCGGTTCTCGTCGCCGAAGACGTTGAACCACTCGTCATTCCGCGGATCGAACGACTCCGCCGCCACCTGGTAACGCCCGCCGGCGTCTTCGATCAGGTACTGGCGCAGCGGCTTCACGCCGATCACGCGGTGGACGTCGAACGAATGTTGCTCGCCGTCTTTGCCCTTCGCGGTGAGTTGATACCCGGAAGGGAAGGCGGACCGGTCGAGTGCGTCGGACAGCGGCCGTTCGGCCAGGCCGTGATGACTGGTGGACCAGCTCCTCGAGATCTGCTCGTGGCAGTCGGCGCAGACCTTCGAGCCGGCGAAGCCGGTCTCGAGCGGTTCGTCCGACCCGCAGGCGGAGAGCGGCCAGATCACGAGGGCGGCGAACAGCAGCTTGGAGCCGCCGGGGATGCAGGAAGACGCCATCAGCGGAACCGCGGTTCTGGTTCCTCCCCCCGAGATCCGAAGGCAGCGCCGGTGGCATAATCGGGTTCGTCGAAGAGCGGCGAAAGATCGTAGCCGTCGCTGAGCGCCGACTGGTAGCGGTCGCGCTCGTCCCGCCGGAAGAAGGCGATCGGCGTGACGGTCAGCCCGAGTCCGGTGCCCAGGCCGGAGCTGGGCGCGCCGATGCCGAACTCGAACATCCAGTCGTGCGTCCGCCGCCGCAGCAGGATCCTCGTCTCCCCGCTGCTTTGGCCGCCGAAGTCGAACTGCTTGACCACAACGAATTCCCACAACCGGGTGGCCTGATAACCGAACTCGACGGTCAGCGCGCTCAGGTTGTCCTTGCGCCGGTCGCGCGGCGGGAATCCCTCCAGCGCCAGGGTCGGCGAGACCCGCCCGCGCCTGGCCCAGGAGTATGCCAGCCGTGAATAGAAGTCGGGCCCCGGCTCGGTGCGGAACTCGAACCGGTAGGTGTCGAGCACGAAGTCGTTCCAGTTCAGATCCGCGGAGGTCCGAAACTGCGAATCGCGCAGCAGGTAGGTGTCCAGGTCGGGCCGCCAGGCGCCCTGGAAGTGCAGGTCGCCCAGCAGGTCGACGTCGTCGTCGCGCGCGTTGTTGAACACGAACGGCTGCTGCAGATCGAACTCGAGGAAGGTGACCGTTTCCGGGCCGCGGCGCGTCATGCGCTTGGTCTGGTAACGGCTGGTGATTCCAGGAACCAGCACGTGCAGCGCGTCGAAGTGCTCGACGCTGTCATACGGCACCAGATCGTTCGAATCCTCCGTGGACAGGAAGGTCCAGCGATAGCGCAGCGAGGGAATCACGATGTGCCGGATGCCGTGGATGTTCCAGAACTCCGATTCGAGATCGGGGTCGGTCCGCGTGTACTGCGTGCTGGCGTTGAAGCCGACCGTCATGCCTTCCCGGAAGCCGCCGCCTCCATCCCGCTGGCCGTCGCCCAGCCACATGGTGGCCCGATTCTCGAAGTAGGGATCGAAGCCGAAATCGTCGATCTGAAACGGCAGGTTCAGCCGGTCGACGTTGTCCAGGCGGAGCGCCGAGCCGTCGTCGTCGTCGCCGCGGCGGCCGCGGGCCAGGACGCGATTGACGAAGCCCACCTCGGAACGGTGCGTCCAGTACATCCGGACCGGCTCGGGCTGATCGAGCGCCCGCCCGAAGTTCTGGAATTCGACGATCGGACGCGAGACCACGTCATAGGTCGCCTGGGGCAGATACTCGGTCTGGTTCTGCCAGTCGTTCAACCGGACGCGTGCCAGCGCGGAGACCGCCGTGTCGCCGTCCAGCTTCTTCAGATAGGCCACCGTCTCCGGCGCCTTCTCCTCCTTGTGTTGGTCTGGACGGAACTCCTTCAGGAAGCCCCGGTCGCTGACGAAGTTCAGCTCGGCGTCGAACTGCCAGTCATCCGGAAGGAAGATCCGGTTCTGGGTCCAGAACTGCCCGCGCGCGCCGGCGTAGTCCGCGCTCCTGCTGGTTTCGTCGTCCCCCGAGAGGTCGTGGATCCAGAAGAACTCGGTCTTGCCGAAGTACTTGTCGCGCGTCTCGTAGGAGACGCCGCCGCCCAGGCCGAGTCCCCGGGCCGAGTACAGGTTCACGTCCGCGAACCACTCGCCCTTGAAGGTCCCCTCGACGCCCATCTTCTGATTGAACTGGTTCCCCAGCTCCTCGAACACGTTCCCCCAGCGGGTTTCCAGGAACAGGCCGAAGCGGCTCGAGAGGCCGGTCGAGAAACCGATCAACGGCACCGGGCTCTGCACTCCGGTGCGAATCGTGAAGAACGGCAACGACATCAGCGACACGTCGCCCAGGATGAAATCGTTGTTGTAGCCCGTGATCCGTCCGCCGACCTCGAGCGCCCGCTCCTCGAAGACCAGGCGATCCATGGCGATGTGGTAGCCCGGCTTGGCGAAGGTGCTGGTCGTGACCGTGGCGCGGTCGGCCTCGAACAGACCCTCGGAAACACCGCGGATCTCGGCGGCGCGGATCACGATCGGCGCCGGCCGGTCCCTTTCATCCTGCTTCGGCGCCTCCTTTTCCCGGCTCTCGGGATCGAGCGCGAGCGCGCCGAGCTGGGTGCGGATCTCGGCGTTGACGATCAGTGAACGGTTCTCGATCACGTTGAAGTACGCCTTGTCCCCCTGGAAGATCATCGTCGGGCCTTGCGTGATGTAGACGTCGCCCTCGGCGTACACCTCGCGCACCCGGCCGGTCGTCACGGTGGGAGGCAGGCCCGCCGGATCGCTGGTCCTCGCGAAGGCCGGTTCGAGTTCCGGCCGGTCCTCCACCGGAGGGCCGACGGTGTGCGGGAACTCGTCCGACTCGATCACCTGGGCCTCGCCGTTGCCGCCGTTGCCAAGGGACTCCGGATCGACCCAGACCAGGATGTTCTTGGCGGTCAGGAAGTAGTCCTCGAACCAGAGCTTGGCGCCGCCCGCCACGGCGAGCACCAGCGGCGCGTCCTCGACGTCCGGATCGCCGTCGCGGATCAGGTAGCGGCTCGCGCCTTCGTAGTTGAGCTGGAAGCGGCGCGGGGCCGCGGGCGGCCGCGGCACCGTGGCCTCCTTGCCGGTGGCGGCGCGGCCCGAGGTCTGCGCCTGGAGCGCCGCGCTCGAGAAAAGCAGCAGGCCCAACCAGAGTCCGCTCGTGATCTGTCGCTTGGCAGGAATGCTGTGGCTACCGCGTTCTGCCCGCGGCCCTCCTCGGATCAACGCTGACTCAGATCCTGCAAGAGCACGGTCCGCCCGTTCTCCGCCAGGACTTCGTTCGACTTCTTGTAGAGCCGGAACCAGTCCGCCTCGTCCCGCACGTTCTTGTCGCCCAGCAAGCCGACCACCCAGCACTGGGGATTGGTGCCGGAGAGCAGCATCACCTCATCATCGGTGCCCGTGATCCACACCAGTTTTTGGCCCTCGGCGATCAATTCTTTTGGCGCGATCTGTTCGAGATGCACCCGGCCCACCGCCTCGATGCGGTCGAAGCTGCCCGCGGAGGCTCCGATCCCCGGGGCGCGCTCCTTCCCCTCGTCTTCCTTCCCGCTGCCCTCCTCATCCGAGGACTGTTCGGAGAAGAACACGGTGGCCACGTCGCACCAGAGCGCCCGGGTCTCGGTGTCGTCTTCCACGAAACCGATCACGACCGCCTCGTGCAGCACGAGCCGGTCCTCGAAGTAGCGGATCGGTCCCTTGGAACGGGCCACGATCTCCTGGGTCCGGCCGTTTTCGTCCTTCGCGGGCTGCAAGAGGGTCACGGTTCCGCTGGCCGGGCAGGTCAGCCGGCCGCTCGCCTTTTCGAGCAGCAGCAACGGGCCCGAGATCGACACCTGGTCGGGCGGTTCCCCCTCCTGCTTCGCCGGTGCGGAGCGGGTCAACGTGGCCGCCTCCCGGTCATTGCCATAGAGCCGCGCGACGCCTTCCGCCTCCCGGTAGACCAGCCGGTGACAGGTGGCGCTGACGTCCTTGCTCGGGTCGTCGAAGCTCACCCTGTCCTCGGCCTCGATCAGCTTGCCGTCTTCTCCGTCTGGCCGCACGGCCAGCTTCTCGCAGCGCAAGACCGAGGGGGAGGCTTCGGCCGGACCGGCGGCTGGATCGGCGTCCGGCCCGGGACCGAATCCAGAGGCGAAGTCGAGCCCGGCCAGCCGCGCCTCGACCTGCCGCTCGGCCTCGAGCACCGTGGTTTCGGGATCGAAGTCGATCTGCAGGGCGGAGATGACCCGGGCCTCCTCGTCCGGCCCGCCCTGCGTGGCCACCGCCGGCCGCTCCGGCGTGCCCGACAGGCGCATTCGGTAGTTGCCGTCCGTGGACGGGAAGAGCGTCATCGTCTCGCCCGTGCCCTGGACGTGTTCGGCGCTGTTTTCGAACTCGACGTTCCCCTCCGCCACCAGGCTGGAGAGTCCGCCGCCGCCTTCGCCCGCGGCCTCCTTCGAGTCCATCAGGATCGTCAGGCGATCGTCGGAGGTCATGGTCGTCGTGACCTGATCTCCCTCCGCGACGGTGAGCAAGGTCTTGCCGTTGAACACCGCCTGGGTCTGCTCGTCGTCCGATTTCGGCGGCGTATAGGTCAAATCGCCCGAGATCGAACGGATCCTCACCGTGGTGGGCAAGCCGTCCTCGGAGGTGGTGTGCATCAGGATCTGCGGATCGCCGGTGGCCAGCAGTTGCCGTAGCGCCATCCCGGCATCGGGTGTCTCGGGCGCCACGGCGTCGTCAGGTTTGTCCGGGGATGCATCCGGTGCATCCGGTGCGTCGGGTGCGTCGGGCGCGGGCTCCGGCTCGAGCCGCACGAAATCGAGATCGAACTTCCGGCCTTCGATCCGGAAGCTCTGGCCCTCGACATCGCCCTCCGTCTGCAGGAAGGCCTCCTCGATCATCTCGAGCACGATCCGTTCCTCATCCTGGCCGTCCTCGGTCGCCTCGGTCGCCTCGGTCACGATGGGGCGGAAGCGGATCTCGTTCCGCGCGCCGGCCGAGAAGACGGTTTCGCCCAGCTGCGCCTCGGGGATGCGCGGTTCGCCCTTCAGCGTGATCACCTGGCCCGCGTCGGTCTCCACGAGGGTGATCGTCTCGCCTTCGAGCGTGGCCTTGGGATCGCGCAGGGTGGCCTTCTGGGCCGGCGAGCCGGTGGCCACGACGTGCGTCACCTGGAGTTCCTGCTTGCCGCCCGACTCGGCGGGCGGTTTCGAACTCAAGGTGATCTCGAGTTGATCGCAGGAGAGCTTGCTTTCTCCCTGCGAGGCGACCACGTTCTCGCGAAACGTCAGCAGGCCGCCGCCGAGTGCCGCCACCTGTTCGAGATCCTCCTCCGGTTCGTCTCCACGAGGTTCGTCCGGTTCTTCCGCCGGCACGAAGGTGAACCGGCCGTCGCAGACGATCGTCTTGAGCGTCCGCTCGGGTTCGGGGGGTTCGGCGGAGCCCTCGTCGTACACCGTCTCCTCCTCCTCTTGCTTCTTCTCGTCCGGTTCGATGGAGGGCAGGCCGAAGCGGTTTCCCTCGACCTTCACGTTGCGCTCCAGCGTGATCGAGCCGTCGTCCTTCAGGTAGGTCAGTTCCTCGCCCTCGATCCGCATCCCTTCCTTCGAGATCACCACATGGTCTTTCACGTAGAAGCGCTGGTCGCTCAGGTCGAGCGTCTCGGAGCGCATCTCGGAGACTACCTCGCCGGCCGCGTTCAGATACTCCACGACCACGTTCTGCATCAGCGTCATCGAGTCGATGTTCGCGCCCTGGAAGCCATGGGCCGCGTCCGGGGCGGAATCGAAGTAGATCCAGGCCGCGTCGCCGTGAATCCGCGCGACCTGCCGCTCCTCGGGAGGAGCCTTCTTGTTGAAGATGTCGACCGAGACATCCTCCGCGTGCATCTTCTTGGAGGCGCCGGTGGCCGTATGGCCGATCCGGATCGTGTAGGACCGGGCCGTGACGCCCGGCTGGTCCTCGAGTTCCTCCCGCACCGGAATCACCGCGCCGCTGAGCGCCACGTCGGAGTCGGGGTTGCGGCGTTCGGCCTGGGCGCGGCGGGCTTCCTCCTCGCTGACCTTGACGCGTTCGTTCTTGGTGCCCAGCAGGCTGTCGCCCGCATCGATGCCGAAGATCCAGACCAGGATCACGCCTCCGACCAGCACAAGCGCAAAGCGCGCGAGCAAGCGACTCTTCATTGGGTCACCTCTTCGAGGTTCACGTCGGAGGAACTCCCGCGCGCGGCCAGGATCGCGTCGGCTACTTCGCGCACCGCGCCCCGGCCGCCCCGCTCGCGCGTGACGAAGCGCACGGCCGCGAGCACGCTCGGATGGGCGTCGGCCACCGCGATCGGGATGCCGACCTGTTCCAGTGCCGCCAGGTCGTTGACGTCATCGGCCAGATAGACCACGTCAGCCGGAGCGATATCTTTTTCGGCGAGCAAGCGGGCCACCGCCTCGGCCTTGCCGCGTTCGCCGAGCAGCAGAATGCCGATCTTCAGCTCCCGGGCCCGCGCCCGCACGGAAGCGTCGTCCCGCCCGGAGATGAGGCCGATCTCCACGCCGGCCTGCAGGAGCAGGGCGATCCCGAGCCCGTCCCGGACGTGGAAGCACTTGGCCGCCTTGCCGTCCGCTCCGAAGTACAGCCGGCCGTCGGTCAGCACGCCGTCCACGTCGAGCAGGAGCAGACGGACCCGCCGGAGCTCGTCAGGCTGGATCGGTGTCGCGGTCAACCGAGGATTCTCACGTCGAGCAGATCCTGGACGTCGACCAGGCCGATCGGCCGGCGCTCCGCGTCGACCACCGGAAGCTGGTCGATCTTCAATTCGCTGAGCACGCGCACGGCGTCGGCCACGAGCTGGTCCGGACCGATCGTCCTGGGCGAACGGGTCATGAACTCCGAGATCGATTGCTGGAACACGGCCAAAGCGTCCAGTGAATCGGGGCAGGCTTCCTGACCGACGATCTGTTCCGTGTCGCGCCGGAAGTCGCCGTCGGTGTAGAAGCCGGTCAGCGCGCCGCTCTCATCCACCAGGCTGATCGCTCCCGGGCGGCCCTCGGTCTTGGTCATGAGGTGGACGATCCGGATCAGCGGAAGGTCGTCGCGCGCGACCGGGTTGCGCGCGCCCTTGCGCATCACGTCGTCGATCCGCATCAGGCTCTTGCCGAGCGCGCCGCCCGGATGGAAGCGGGCGAACTGCGCGGGCGAGAGATCGCGTCGCGAGAGCACCGCCATCGCCAGGGCGTCGCCGAGCGCCAGCATCGCGGTGGTGGAGGTGGTGGGGGCCAGACCCAGGTGGCCCGCCTCGGCCTGCTGGCCAAAGGTCAGCGTGATGTCGGCCGCCTGCCCGAGGACCGAGTCGGCCCGGGCGGTGATCGCCAGGATCCGGGCGCCGATCGCCCGCACCGGCTGGATCAGCCGGGAGATCTCGTCGCTGCCGCCGCTGTTCGAGAGCGCCAGCAGGAGATCGCCCGGATCCAGCCGGCCCAGGTCGCCGTGCAGCGCATCGGTCGGATGGAGGTAAATCGATGGTGTTCCTGTACTTGCGAACGTGGCCGAGATCTTCGAGGCGATCTTGCCGGCCTTGCCGATGCCGGTCACGACCAGCTTGCCCGAGAGCGCGAGGATCGCCTCGACGGCCTCGACGAAACGCTCATCGAGCTGCCCCGCCAGGGCGGCCAGGCAGCGCGATCCGGCTTCCAGGACGAGACGGCCTTCCGCTAGCGTGCGGGCCGAGCTTTCGAGCTTTGCGATCTCTGGTTCCAAGAGACGGTCTTTGAAGAGGTTGTGAGAGGAGCACCAAGGACCTTTGAGCCCGGCACTAGCGTAGGAGAACCGCCGGTCTTTCTCAACGGGGGCGGGTCTTTCCGGCGCGCGTTTCGAGAATCGGCTAGGGAGGTTAGACTCGGACCAAAGCGTCGATCAGGAGCCCCTTAAGAGTGCCGGAATTCGATATCAGCTCGGTCACGATCGGAAAGCTGGTCGTGGCCTTGTTCGCCATCTCGCTGCACGAGTCGGGCCACGCCTTCGTGGCTCACTGGCTGGGGGATGACACCGGCCGGAACCGGGGCCGGGTGACGCTCAATCCGCTGCCGCACCTGCACCCGATCATGTCGGTGCTGCTGCCCGCCTTCCTCATCCTGACGAATTCGCCCTACATCTTCGGCGCCGGGCGGCCCGTGCCGGTTTCCGTCGACAAACTGAAGAACCCCGGCCGCGATTTCGCCCTGATCGCGTTCGCCGGCCCGGCCGTGAACCTCCTGCTCGCGCTCCTGATCTCCTTGCTCTGGATCTTCCTGATCCACGGCGACCAGCCGATCGTGGGGAGCGGCCACCCCGCGCTCTACTGGCTGCGCTTCGGCGTCATGATCAACATCCTGCTGGCCTGCTTCAATCTGATCCCGATTCCGCCGCTCGACGGTTCGCGCCTGCTGGCCTTCTTCCTGCCCGGACCGGTCCGCCGCGCTTTTTACTCCCTGGACGCCGTCGGTTTCGTCATTCTGGTGGCCTTGCTGTTGACCGGCATGATGAATTCCATCCTGATGGTGACTTATTCCCCGCTCTTCAACTGGTGGTACGACTTCTGCCTGAGCTGGATCTGACATGACCCATACGGTCAGCCTCGACAACTTCGCCGGTCCGCTCGACCTGTTGCTCCACCTGATCCAGCAGGAGGAGGTCGAGATCCACGAGATCCCGATCGCGGTGATCTGCGACCGGTTCCTGGAGTCGCTTCAGCACCTCGAGAACCTCGACGTCGACGTGGCCTCGGAGTTCCTGGTGATGGCCTCGACCTTGATGCTGATCAAGTCGCGCAAGCTCCTGCCGGCCGAGGAGGAGGTCGACCTCGAGGAGGAGCTCGATCCGGAAGACGAGCTGATCCAGCAGCTCCTCGAATACAAGCAGTTCAAGATGGCGTCGCGCGATCTCGAGACGCTGGCGCAGGATCGCGCCCGGATCTTCCCCTACACGGCTCCCAAGCTGCCGGAGGCCGAGCCCGAGATCGAGCTGGAGGAGCTCGACCTGTGGGATCTGGTGCGCGCATTCGCCACCATGCTCCAGGAAACGAACATCGGCCGGGCGCCCCGCGTGGTCACCAACGAGAAGCCGCTGCGGGAATACCTCGAGGAAGTCTTCCAGCTCGTGCGGGAGCGCAAGACCGTGACCTTCCTGTCGCTGTTCGAGGGCCTGCGCGACCGGGGCACGGTGATCGGGCGCTTCCTGGCGCTCCTCGAACTCATCAAGGGACAGCTCGTGCGATCGGTACAAGTGGGCAGTTTCGACCAGATCGAAATCGTGCTGGCGGACGATCGGGACTTGTCAGCCACCGAGATCCTGGACATGGAAGCAGAATTGCTTGCCCCCGCCTCGGAGGAAGAGCTGGAGTTCCTGGATCAGCTCGACAAGAATGAACTCGAGGATGGGGGGGATCTCTCCCAGGTTCAAGAACAGTCTCCGGGACCGAGCGAGCCGGAGCAGGATATGGAGGTAAGTCATGGCTGAAAACGTCATCGAAGTCACCGACGACACGTTTACTGCCGAGGTGTTGGAGTCGGATCAGCCGGTGCTGGTCGATTTCTGGGCGCCCTGGTGCGGTCCCTGCCGGCAGCTGTCGCCGACCGTGGAGCGCTTCGCCAAGGACGTGAGCGGCACGATCAAGGTCGCCAAGCACAACACGCAGGACCATCCGGAAGTGGCGGTGAAGTACCGCGTGACCGCCATCCCGACCCTGATCATGTTCAAGGGCGGAGAAGAGGTGCACCGGCTGATCGGAGGCGGGCGAACCGTCGATGAGCTGAAGAAGATCAGCATCGAACAACTCGGCGTGGAAATCTGACCGCCGTCCACCGCCTCGAGCGGGAGCGTGGCGGCTTCCCGCGACGAGACCGCCGCTCACCGTCATGAAGATCGCTTTCCTCGGCACGTCCGAATTCGCCGTTCCGGTGCTCGAGATGTTGTCGGGCACGTCGAACGAGCTGGTGCTGGTGGTGGCGGCCCCCGACCGGCCGAAGGGCCGGGGGCGCAAGCTCGTCTCCACGCCGGTGGCCGTGACGGCCAGGGAACTGGGGCTGCCGCTCTTTCAGCCCGACCGGATCAACGCGCCGAAGGCCCTCGAACGGCTGCGCGCGGCCGCCCCCGAACTGGTCGTGGTGGTGGCCTACGGTCAGATCCTGGGGCGCCACGCCCTCGAACTGGGCAGCCTCGGGATCGTCAATCTGCACGGGTCGCTGCTGCCGGCCTGGCGCGGAGCGGCGCCGATCGCGCGGGCGATCCAGGCCGGCGACGCGATCGGCGGCGTCAGCCTCCAGTACGTGGTGCGGGAGGTGGACGCGGGCGACGTGATCGATCAGCAGGCGCGCCCGTTCTCACCGGATGAGTCCGCGGGCGAGGCGGCCGAACACCTCGCGCGGGTGGCCGCCCTACTGCTCGAGCGCAACCTCGACGCGCTGGCCGAGGGCTCCGCGCCCGCCACGCCGCAGGACGCGTCGAAGGCCACCCATGCCGCTCCGCTCGAGAAGTCGGAGGGCCCGATCACCTGGCACTGGCCGGCGGCGAAGATCAAGAATCACGTCCGTGCCATGACGCCCTGGCCCTCGGCGACGACCCGGTACGAGACTGGCGGCGGCCGCCGCGAGACGTTGATCGTTCGCCGCGCCGAAATCCTGGACACGGGCGCGCCGCGGTGCATGCCGGGCACGATCCTCCGCGCGGACGAGGTGCTCGACGTGGGCACCGGCTATGATGTGCTGCGCATTCACAGGCTGTTGCGCCAGGGCCGCAAGGAGACCGACGCCGCGTCGTTCCTCCGTGGATCTCCGCTGACCGTGGGAACGAGACTAGAATGACGGATGGAAAGCGTCCCGGGAAACGTCCTGACCGGCGGAATCGACCGTTCGGCCCGCGCCCGGGCGGCCCGGGGCAGGGCGGCCGATCCGGACCTCCGCGAAAGGGCGGGTTCCTCGGCCGGCGCGATGATCGGGGCCGTCCCGGTGAGCGGAGCGCGAGGCCAAACAGCGGCCCGCGCCGGCCGCTTCCGCCGATCACACCCCGACTGCTGGCGCTGCGGGCCCTGCGGCGGCTCGAACAATCGCGATCCCTGCTGGTGCCGGACGTGCTCGCCGATCCGGACATCGAGCGGCACCTCGATGCGCGCGGGCGGCGTTTCCTGCACGAACTGGTCTACGGCATCCTGCGCCGGCGCCTGACGCTCGACTGCATCATCGCGGCGTATGCGCGCGAGCCGATCTCCAAGCTCGAACCGGATTGCATCTCGGTGCTGCGGCTGGGCCTCTACCAGTTGATCTTCCTGAGCGGCGTTCCGCCGTTCGCGGCCATCTCCGAATCGGTCGACCTGCTGGGGCACTGCCACGCCGGCGTGCGCGCCCTCGCCAACGGCCTGCTGCGCACGGTGGAACGCGAGGCGAACGTCGTCGAGCGGGCGCTCGACCGGGGCGGGGCGAGTCCGCGCAAGCGCCTGCCGCTGTCGGAGGAGCGGCTGGTCTTCTTCTCGCGCAGCGTGTTCGCCGATCCGGAGCAGAGCCGGGCGCTGCACCTGGCCCAGGTGCATTCGGTGCCGGCCTTCCTGGTCGAGCGCTGGCTGGCCCGGCATGACCGGGCGGTGGTGGAGAACATGCTCGAGGCGAGCAACCGCAAGCCGCGCGTCAGCCTGCGGGCCAATCTGCTGCGGACCGACCGGGATGGTCTGGTGCGCCGGTTGGTGGCCGAAGGTTTGAGCGCGGCGCCAGGCGCCCTGCCCGAGTCGGTGCTGGTGGACGGCTCCCCGTCCGACGCCGTGCGGACCGCCGCCTTCCGGGAGGGTCTGTTCTACATCCAGGACGAGGCGGCCATGAAGGTTGCGCGCGCTCTCGCGCCGAGGCCCGGTGAGCGGGTCCTCGACCTCTGCGCCGCGCCGGGCGGCAAGGCCACTCACCTCGCGGAGCTCTCCGCGGGCCAGGCCGAGATCGTGGCGGTCGACCGGGACCAGGACCGGATGCTGAAGCTCGGCGAGAATTGCGAGCGCCTCGGGCTGACCACTGTGACCCCGCTGGTCTTCGACCCGCTCGCGCTGCCCGGCCGGGGCGGCCCGGCCGACCTGCCGGAACTCCTTGAGGACGGCTTCGACGCGGTGCTGCTGGATGCGCCGTGCTCCAATACGGGCGTGCTGGCCAGGCGTCCCGAGGTGCGCTGGCGCGTCTCCCTCGCGGCCATCCGCGACCTGGCCGAGGAGAGCCGCAAGCTCTTTTCCAAGGCGGTGCGTCTGGTGCGCCCCGGCGGACGGCTGCTGTTTTCCACCTGCAGCCTGGAAGCGGAGGAGAATCAGGATCTGGTCACCCGCTCGCTGGTCGCGAACCCGGCGCTCCGGCAGGTCAAGTGCGAGGAAACGCTGCCGTCGCCGGGCGGACCCGACGGCGGGTTCTTCGCCCTGTTCGAGGTGGAACCATTCGGATCTACTACAACACCAACGGCTTCGCGCACCATCGGCTAGACGAGCTGGTCGACCTGCTGGCCGACCTCGGGTACGACGGCATCGCGCTGACGCCCGACGTGGGCCACCTCGATCCCTTCCGCTCGACGCCGCGGGAGATCGACGCCTTCCGGTCGCGGCTCGAGCGGCGAAACCTGGGGTTGACGATCGAGAGCGGCGCGCGGTTCCTGCTCGATCCGCACCGCAAGCACCATCCCACCCTGCTGAGTTCCGGCGGTTCTCAGCGCCGCCAGGAGCTGCTGATTCGGCTCATCGATCTGGCCGCCGAACTCGGCAGTCCGCTGCTCTCGATCTGGTCGGGCGCGCGCGAGCCGGACACGCCGGACCTCGACTTTGCGCTCGATCTGCTGGCCGAACGCCTGAAGCCGGTGCTCGAGCGGGCCGCGCTTTGCGACGTGTTGCTCTGCTTCGAACCGGAACCCGGCATGCTGGTCGAGACGCTTCACGACTACCTGGCATTGACCGAGCGACTCGGCGGGCAGAAACTCTGGCTGACCCTCGACACCGGCCATCTGGCGGCCCGCGAGACGCCGCCCTACGAACGACATCTGCTGCGGTCCGGGAGCGTGTTGCGGAACCTGCACCTCGACGATGCGCCCGCGGGCGAACACGAGCATCGCTTCTTCGGCGAGGGCGTGCTCGATTTCCGCGCTCTCTTCGGCGCACTCCGGCAGATCGACTACGATGGCCCGCTCTCGGTCGAACTCTCACGCCACAGCCACCTTGCGCCGCAAATGGCACGTCGGGCGATCGATTTCTTGCGCACCCTGTGACCTGCCAAAATCAGCCAGATTTCTCCTGGCACGCTCCCCTGATCTGCTAGTCTGCCTCGCGAGGTTGGTGCGGGCATCCATGATTTCGACGGCCCCGGATGTGAGCGGGCGCCGATGGCTGGGGGCTTTGAGATGGTGTCAGACAATCGTCCGGGAGTCCGCTACCGGGAGTGCCCGAGCATTCCGGGTCGGCAAACGGAGCGGCCGCTTTTCCAGCAATGCGTCACCGAGGGCACCTGCCAGAGCCGCCAGGATCGGGGCTACCACAAGTGCCATCAGTGCGAGTTCCAGGAGCTCGCGCGCGTGCGCCGAGAGGTCCAGCGCATTCCGATGTTCTGAGGCGGCCGGCCGCTCGCTCAGCCCGAGGTCCGGACCAGCTCCTCGAGTTCCTCATCGGTCAACAACCGGGTCGAATTCTTGCCCGCCTCCAGCAGCAGCCGGACCCGTTCGTCGGTGGCCTCGTGGCCGCGCCGTTCCAGCCAGTAGGTGACGTTGGAACGTCCGCTCATCGGCCCGATGCGGATCTTCTGCTCCAGCCCGAACATGTGGGCCGGCACGCCGCTGTAGACCAGGTTGGCGAGCTGGACTTCACCCTTCTTCAGCGCCTTGATCACGGCCGCGGCATGGACGCCGGTGGCGGTTTCGAACGCGTCGGTGCCGAACACCGGATAATTGTGGGGCAGTTCCACCTTTGTGGCCCTGGCGACCGCGCGCACGTAGTCGCCGAGCGCCGAAAGATCGTTGTCGATCCAGCCGAGCAGCTTCAAATTGACCAGGATCAGGTCCATGGCGGCGTTGCCGGAGCGCTCGCCGATGCCGATGCCGGAACCATGCACCCGGTCGGCGCCGGCTTCGATCGCGGCGATCGAGTTGACCACGCCGAGTCCGCGGTCCTCGTGGCCGTGCCAGTCGATCTTCACGTTGCGGCCGGGCGCCTTCTCCTCCACCAGCCGTCTTGCGAACCGGATCAGGGCGCGCGCGCCATCCGGGGTGGCATGGCCGCAGGTGTCGCAGAAGCAGAGCCGCTTCGCGCCCAGGTCGAGCGCCAGGCCGTACAGCTTCTCGAGCGTCTCGGGATGCGCCCGGCTGGTGTCCTCGGTGACGTACATCACCGGCAGGTCGTGGTCCCGGCAAAACGTCAGGCAGTCCTCGGTGGCCTTCAACATGCGGTCCAGATCCCAGTCCTCGGTGTACGACCGGATGCGGCTGGAACCAATGAAGGTGCAGACCTCGATCGGGATGCCCACCCGTTGCGTCAACGCGACCACCGGTTCGACGTCGCTGACCACCGTCCGGCACGCCACGTTGGCCGCGATGTTCAGCTTCGCGCTCGAAATCTCCCGGGCCAGCGCCTCGATGTGCGCCATGTGCGACGGTCCCGCGCCGGGCAGGCCCAGGTCGGCGGAATCGATGCCGACTTGATTCATGAGATGCAGGATCTCGATCTTCTCATCGATGCTCGGATTGCTGACCGCCGGGGACTGCAAGCCGTCGCGCAGAGTCTCGTCGTCGAACTCGATCTTGCGCTTCGGCGCCGGGGTCTCGACGTCGACCAGGTTCCAGTCGTAAATCAGGCTTTCGAGCGTGGTTTCGCCCATGATTCGTCGTCGCTCCGGACTCTGGGGTTGGGATCGGCCCATCATTCTAGACGTTGGCCGCCGGGGAGGCTCGGTTTTGGTGCAGGGTGGCGAAATGTCCCGGCGTATTCTGGCCAGCATGACCCGAGCTGAACTCGCTCCGTGAATTCCAACGCGTCCTCCATTCCCTTGCTGCTGGCGGCCGCGGTGCTGATCGCGGGCGCCGCGTCGCTCTTTTTCGCCGGCCGGGACGGCGCGACCTCCGCGTCATCCCGGCGCGGCGCGGATCAGGTGATCTTGATCTCGCTGGACACCCTGCGGCAGGACCATCTCTCGCTCTACGGCTACCCGCGGCCGACCACTCCCAACCTGGAACGTCTGGCGGCGGACGCGGCGGTGTTCGACCACGCCATGGCCCAGGCGCCGTTCACGCTGCCATCGCACATGTCGATGTTGACCGGTCTGTACCCGAGCGCTCACCAGGTGCGGATGTTCCAGGACGTGCTGGCGGATTCGTTCGTGACGCTGGCCGAGTCGCTGCGGGAGGCGGGCCTCGAGACCGCCGCGATCACCGATGGCGGGTATGTCAACGCGCGCTTCGGGTTCGACCAGGGGTTCGACCTCTACGATGACGGGCGCGTCCTCGGCACCCAGGAGCGGAACGGATTCCGGCGCTTCGGACGGCGCGTGCGGCGCTTCCTCATTGATCACCGGGACGAGCCGTTCTTCCTGTTCGTGCATTCGTTCGACACGCACGGCCCCTACTTCGTCGAGCCTGAGTACCGCGAGGCGCTGTCTGGCACCGAACCGGTCGTGCCGGCGGGCGCGGCCTCGATCGACGACCCGCTCCAATACATGCGGTCGCTGGCGGTGCACGAATACTATCAGCTCGACCGGTACGACACGCTGGCGGAGATGATCGACGACTATGACGCCGCGATCCGCTACGTGGACGAACGGGTCGGTGAGATCATCGGGCTCCTGCACGCGCTCGACCGGTTCGATTCGAGCCTGATCATCGTCACCTCCGATCATGGCGAAGCGTTTCTCGATCACGGCCTCTACACCGGGCATGGCCTCACGCTGTATGAAGAGGAAGTGCGCGTGCCGCTGCTGGTCAAGTTCCCGCACGGCCGCTTCAAGGGCGTCCGTTCATCCGACGTGGTCCGGCTGATCGATCTGTTTCCGACCGTGACCGCGTCCACGGGTGTGCGCTGCCCGAAGGAAGTCCAGGGCACTGACCTGGCGCGGGCTCTCTCCGGCCGGGACCCGGAACCGCGCACGGCCTTCGGCGAAAACCCGAACCTCTCCAGAACGCAGGAGGGCGAGGTCGCCGATCCGACCTGTTACGTGCGGCGCGGGGAGTTCAAGTATCTCGATGCTCCGTCGATCGACATGCGCGGGCATCTCTCGCGGCTCTTCGTCGGGACCGGCGGCTACGATCTCGACCGGGATCCGCTGGGATTGAAAGAACGCATGCGCACCGGCGCCGAACTCTACAACCTCGCTCGCGACCCGGTCGAGAGCCGAAACCTGATCCGCGGCCGCCGCGCGGTGATCGACGCGATCCGCGCCGTTCTTTTCCGCCGGCTCGCCGTTGATCGGCTGCTGTTCGACAGCAAGAACATCGCGGAGTCCGACGGCTCTTTACCGCTCTCCGACGCGGAGATCGAGATGCTGCAGCAGCAGGGGTATCTGGGCGTGGAGCGCGGGGCCCGCCGGGCGCGTTGAGCGGGAACCTCGGACACTGGGACCCGAGACGACCGAGTACCGAGTACTGAAGACCGGACTCACTCGAGGCGGGATCGAAGCTCTGACGCCTTCGCGGGACGGCCCCAGTCTTCGTACATTTCGACGAGCCACGCGAGGAGCTGCCGGGTGCGGGCATGATCGGGCCCGTAGATGCGCTCGTGGGTCTCGACGTTCTCCGTCAGGAGCGGCTCGGCTTCCTCGAAGCGGCCCAGCTCCGCGAGGCAGTGGCCCCAGGCCACCTCGCTGCTGGCAAGCGACGGGGTGGCCTGGCCGGAGCGGCGCTGGATCGTCACGGACTCCCGCCAGAGCGGTTCGGCCCGCCCCGGCGAGCTGAGCCTTCCGTACGCGACCGCGAGGTTGGCGAGCGCGATGGCCACGTAGGGATGGTCATTGCCGAATTGATTTCGGTGCAGCTCCAGCACCCGCGTCAGGACGCCGGCCGCATCGTCCAGCTCCCCCTTTTCGAGAGACACGGCCGCCAGATTGGACAGGCTCTGGGCGATCAGAGGGTGGTCGGCCGGCAGTTGCTCCTCGCGGATGGCCAGGGCCTGCCGGTGGCACTCCTCGGCTCGATCGAGCTCCTTGATCTCGCAGTAGAGGTTGCCCAGGTTGTTGAGCGACACCGCGACGGCGCCGTGCTCGTCCCCGAACAGCTCGCGTCGCATCTCGAGTGCTCGCGAGTAGAGCGCTTCGGCCTTCTCGTACTGACCGCCGCTCTTGTAGATGACGGCCTGGTCGTTCAGCGAAAGGGCGATCGACTCGTGCCGAGGACCGTACGCGCGCTCCTGAATCGCCAGGGCCCGCTTCATGTGGTCCAGCGCCTCGCGAAACTCCTGTCGCTGGTAGAAGAGCTGACCGAGGAGGTTGTGGACCTCGGCGATCGAGGGGTGCTCCGCCTCCAGCACCTCCGCTCGGATCTCGAGGCTTCTCTCCAGCTGCTCTCGCGCCTCCGTATGGTCGGCCAGTCCCAGGTACGACCTCGCCAGCGCCACGCGGGCCGAAGCCTCGAGAGCCGGACGACCGGCGAACTCGGTGGCGACGCTCTCCGCGGCGCGATCGACCACCTCGCGGACGGTGACGTCGGGGTTCCGGTGCGTCGGATCGGCGGAGGTGAGCAGGTTCTCCATGAACGCGGCCATCACACCGGCGTCGTTGCGGGCGAGCTCGCTCTCGGAGAGCGCCTTCTGGACCTCTCGCCGGGCCTTTGCCTCGAGGACACGCTGCTCCTCGGCGACCGACGCCCTCCAGGCCAGGCCGGCGAAACCACCGATCACGCAGGCGACGAGGAGAAAGGTGGCGGCGAGCCCGGCGCGGTGCCGGCGCGCGAACTTCGAGGCGCGGTAGGTCCAGCTCGGCGTCCGCGACTCCACCGGGAACCCGCGGAGATGGCGGCGGATGTCGTCGCCCAGCCGCTGGACCGAAGCATAGCGGGAGTCCGGTTCCGGGTGCATCGCGGTCAGGATGATGGCATCGAGATCGCGCGGCAGGCGCAAGGTGGCGGTCCTCGAGGTGGCGGATCCCTCGCGAACGACTCGGCTGGGAGCCGGGGGGATCGCCCGGTCGCGAGTACCGGCGGAGTCCGCGAAGGGATGGCGGCCCGTCAGGATCTCGTAGAGGACGACGCCGAGCGAGTAGACGTCGGTGGCGGTATTCAGCGGCTCCCCGCGGATCTGCTCCGGACTCGCGTAGCGGCCCGTGTGAGGGCGATTGCGCCGCCAGGTGCGCCCGATCTCGGGCTCGGCGTCGAGGAGCTTGGCGATGCCGAAGTCGAGCAGCCTCGGCTCGCCCTCGTCGGTCACGAGGATGTTCGCCGGCTTCAGGTCGCAGTGGACGACCAGCTTCTGGTGGGCATGGTCGACCGCCGCGATGACGTCGAGGAGCAGCTCGAGCTTCGCCCGAGTCGTCAGCCGTCTCGAGCGACAGTAGTCGTCGATCGGCTGGCCCGGCACGTAGTCCATGACGAGGTAGGGACGACCATCCTCGAGGGCGCCGCCATCCAGGAGCCGCGCGATGTTGCGATGCTGCAGGTTGGCGAGCGTCTGACGCTCGATCAAGAACCGCTCGAGCAGGAAGTCGGTGTCCAGGCCACGCCTGAGCACCTTGACCGCCGCCCGCATCCGGAGCTGGCCCTCGCTGCGCTCGCCGAGCCAGACCTCTCCCATTCCGCCTGCACCGAGACGCTCGATCAGTCGATACGAGCCTGCCCAGCGCTTCTCCTCGGGCGCCTCGGCCGCATCGCGGGCGGGGGTGACCCAGTCGGCGGCCTGCCCTTGAAGGAACGAGTCCTCGGATGCATCGGCCTCGAGCATCGCTTCGAGTCGAGCGCGGAGGACGGGGTCTTCGGCCAGCTCCCGGTCGAGGAGGTCCTGGCGAGCGGGGGCTGCGAGCTGGCGGGCCTTCTCGAAGAGTCGGTTCAGACGGATCCAGGTCGGTCGGTCCATGGGACGGCTCGCGATGAAGGTCGAGGAGGGCGGCCGGGCATCTCAGATTATGCCAGGCACCTCGTGCGGCGTCGACTCCCGGCGCGGCACGAGGAGCCGCCGCGCCGAGGCTTGTCTCGCGTCTTCCGAGAGCCTAGGCTCCGCACCAACCCCGGACGACCGCGTCGCAGGCGGATCCAGTGGAGATGACCGTGTCGGCTGCTGATTCTTCTCGACCGCCGAACGATCCTGGGGAGAGCTCGTCCGTCGATCGCTTCACGGCTCGGTTCTACGGAGAACTCCACGATCTGGCCCAGAGCTTCCTGCGACACCAGCGGCCGGGGCACACCCTGCAGACGACGGCGCTCGTCAATGAGGCCTATCTGCGGCTCGCGGCATCGGACGTCGAAGCGCTGGACCGCCAGACGTTCCTCGCCCTCGCCGCGCGAGTGATGCGCCAGATCCTGGTGAACCATGCCAAGAAGCGCCGGACGCTGAAGCGCGGCGGAGGCAAACAGCGCCTGGAGCTGCAGGACGACTTCGCGATCTCCGACGATCGCGTGATCGACCTCCTGGCGCTGGACGAGTCCATGCAGCGTCTCGCCGAAATCGATCCCAAACAAGCCCGCATCGTGGAGTTGCGCTTCTTCGGCGGTCTGACGACGGCCGAGACGGCCGAGGTCCTGAACACGTCGGCGCGCTCGGTGGAGCGTCGCTTTCGGATGGCGCGCGCCTGGCTTCGGACGGAGCTCGGCGACCCTGGCTGATGGAAACGGGCTGCTCGCGGAGAGTCCGGGCTTTCCGGGTCACCGGCTGGGGCCGCGCTTTCGCCCGGTCTCGAAGCGAGCCATCGGTGAGCATGGAACCGCCGAGCGAGGCGCTCCGCGCCCCGGCGGGTGCCTCGAGGGAATGTGGCGGAGCATGGACCTGGAACTTGTTCTTGAATGGGATGGTTGTGTCCGATCCTTTCCAGCAGAGACAGTACTCACCCTGAGGAGCTCCGCCATGCGCTTGCCGATGCCCGTCGCTCTCGTTCTGTTCCTTGCGTGCTTCGGCTCCCTGAGCGCGCCCGTCGACGCGCAGACCCGGCTGGACAGCCGGATGCGCGGGTTTCCGCTCGGCGGCGAGGCGAGCGGCGAATACTTCGCCTTCCCCAGCGGGCAGGCCGTGGCCGACCTGGACGGCGACGGCGACCTGGACATGGCGTATGCGAACGGTGCCACCTTCATCCCGAACGAGACGCCGGTCCTGAGCGTCATCATGAACAACGGCGACGGCACGTACTCGGATCCGGTGCTGTACACCGCGCCGGTCGGTCCGACCAGCGCCGTCGCCGCGGCCGACCTCGACGGGGACGGCGATCCCGATCTCGCCGTCACCCAGCAGTTCATGAGCGGCGGGCAGTCCGTGCTCATCTTCGTGAACGACGGCCAGGGCACGTTTTCGTTCAGCGGGTTATTCGCGACCGGGACCAGCCCGAACGACATCGCCGCCGCCGACTTCGACGGGGATGGTGATACGGACCTCGCGACGGTCGCCTGGACGAACAACCCCGGAGACGGCCGAACGGTCTCGGTGCTCTTCAACGACGGGGCCGCCGATTTCTCGCGCCGCCAGGATCTGCCGGTCGGGGACATCCCGTACTGGATCGCCGCCGGGGACCTCAACCTCGATGGGGCCGCCGACATCGTCTACTCCTATTACGTGTCCCACTACCAGCAAGGGGAGCTCGGAGTGATCCTGAGCGACGGCGCGGGCGGCTTCCTGCCGTTCCAGCACTATGCCGTGCCGGGGCGCAGCGGGCGGGTCGCGGTGGGAGACCTCGACGAGGACGGGCTGCCGGACGTGGTCTTCAGCTCCTACAGCCAGTACGGCTATCCGGGTGCGGTCGCCTTCTTTCGAAACCTCGGGGCCGGCGGGCTGGATGCCGGTACACCGGTACCCACGGTCCTGGAACGGTACCCGGTCGATCTCGATCTCGCCGACGTCGACGGCGACGGCCATCTCGACATCGCCTTCACGGCCGAGAACCTCGTCGAAGACGGCTGGGGCTACGTGCCCGGACATGGCGACGGCTCGTTCGGAACCGCTGAGTTCTTCACGACCGGTGACTGGGTGAAGGACATCACCATCGGGGATGCGACGAGGGATGGGCGTGCCGACGCGCTGGTGACGGTGAACCACGCGCTCGTCCAGGGAAGCGGCTCGCTGAACGTGCACGAGCAGGAGCAAGGCGGCGGCTTCGCGCTCCCTCCCAGGACGCAGGTGGACGCGCGGACCATGCGATTGGACGTGGCGGACGTCGACCTCGATGGCGACCTCGACGTCGTCACGGCCCGCTCGACCGCTTTCATCTCGCTCCTCAACGACGGTGACGGGAACTTCACCGCCGTTCGGGAGCCGAGGGTGCTGAGCTGCATGGAGGCGATCCGCCTCGCCGACATCAGCGGCGACGGCTATCCGGATCTGATCCTGACCAAGCACCGCGACTGCCCGAACTACGACCTCTACACCGCGATCAACGACGGCGATGGGACCTTCGGTGAGCTCATGGGGTGGTATCTCGGCTCGTCAGGCGACAACGAGCACGCGGCGCTCGACTACGACAATGACGGCGACCTCGACATCGTGGTCAGCGAGTCGCTCGGCTCACCCGGCGGCCACGGCCAGGTGCTGCTCTACCTGATGGACAACCGAGGCAACGGGACGTTCGATCCGGCGCGGCACCTCCGCCATCCGAACCAGGGCAGTGTCCGTCGCGTCGAGGCCGCCGACATCAATGCCGACGGCAACATGGACGTCATCGGTTCGTCCGCCGACCGCGTCACGGTGATGCTCGGCGACGGTGCCGGCGACTTCCCTTCGATCACCGAGTACTTCCCCTCCGCAACCCTTCGATCCGGCGTGAGCTGGGTGATGCCCGCGGACATGAACGGCGATGGACATCTCGACGTGGCGTACGGCGGCGCGATGTGCTTTCCGATCGACGCGTACACCGACACGTGCCTCGCCGCGGTCGGTATCATGATCGGCGATGGGACGGGTGCACTCGTCCCGGGTGGCTATCAGCTCGGGCCCGATGGGTCGGAGATGTACGGACTCGATGTCGCCGACTTCGACGGCGACGGACAGCTCGACATCCTGGGCTCGGCGAAGACGAACGCGGAGGTCGTCGTCTTCCGCGGACTCGGCGACGGCCGCCTGCTTCCCGGGGAGCGATTCGGAGTCGATACGAGCTCGCATCAGTCGCACGCCGGCGACTTCGACGGCGATGGCAGCCCCGACGCCCTGGTCGTGGGCGCACGCATGGAAGGCACCTCCGTCTCGCTGCTGCGCAACCTCGGAAGCTCCTCCTGCGAGCCCGACATCGGTTTCGGCGGCCCGGGCGACGCGCTGCTGTCCGTCTGCGGAGACCTCTCGAGCGGCGGCTCCGCGGATGTCCTCCTCGAGAACGCGCCGGCCAACCAGCTCGCTTTCGCCATCTCGTCCCTCTCCTTCAACCCCACGCCCTTCCACGGAGGCTGGGTCGTCCCGCTCCCGCCGCTGCTCCTCCTGAACCTCACGACCTCCTCGGAGGGAAGGGTCGAGCTCCCGGGAGGCATTCCCGGCGGCTACGGCCCGGCCGATCTCTACCTCCAGTTCGTGATTGTCGATGCGGCCCAGCCGCAAGGCTTCAGCATCTCGAACGCGGTCCGCGTCCGGCTGCTGCCGTGATGTCAGCGAGTCCGTGACCGTCCCCTCTGAGTTCTCGGATTCGCACCGGACCCAGCGCTGCACGAGAAACGCCGTCGGATCGGGCCATGTCGTTGATCGCTTCAGAATGGCCGGCCAAGCAGAGCCAGCGGAGCGCCGTTGGATGCTTGGGCGTTCGCCGTTCCAATGACGTGGAACCCGCGCACGAGCACGGTCCGAGGCCCGACCTCACGATCAACTTGGCCAGTCTCGAGACGTTCCGAGACTACGTCGCCCAGCGACACCACTGTCCGACTTCAATAAGAACAAGGAACTCCTCTCGATCCGCGAGCCCGTTTCCGGGCGGGCTTCGCCTCTAGCCCGGAAGGCTCGCTCGGTAGGTGCGTGGGCTCCCGATCAACACGAACTCCAGGCCGTGAAGCGGTATAAGGTTATCGAGAGATGACTTTGGCAGGACGGAGGCCCACGTTGAAGTCACGGTAGCCCGGCCTTTGGTAGTTGCGGCGCGCCGAGCGGGCGACGAGTGCGAGGAGGTAGTAGCTGCCGCCACGGTACACGCGGTAGGAAGCGCCCGGAACTTCTCGCAGCCCGTCGCCCGGTCTGGTCGCGTTTCCATAGCTGCCGTATCCATCGAGGCACCACTCCCACACGTTTCCGTGAACATCGTGCAGGCCAAACCTGTTCGCCTCGAACCGTCCGACCGGCGCGTGAGCGACGAATCCATCATTCAGATCGTCCTCGTACTGCCAGCTTGCTGGACCGCCATGCGCCTCGAAGTACGCATCCGCTAGATTCGCCCTTCCTTGAAGGTCCAGAGTCTCCTGCCCCGGCCACCACGGTGTGTCGGTCCCGGCCCGGCAGCCATGCTCCCACTGCGCCTCCGTCGGCAGCACCAGATCCAGCCGGCCCAGCATCTCTACGCAGTCCTCCCAGCTCACGGTCTCGACCGGGTGCAACAGAGTCGTCGCCTTGTCGCCATACTGGCTTCCCGGAACGTAGCCGCTCGGATTCTCTCCGGTGAACCGGTCCCACTGACCCTGCGTCATTTCATACTTCGACAGGAAGTACGGTGCGAGAGTCACCTCCACCGGGTTCCCGTTCTCGTCGGACTCGATATCCTCGGCCTGCGGGTCGTAGTTCTGCCCGTTCGGGTCCTTCGACTGCGCCCCCATCCAAAACGTCCCGCCCGGAATCAGCACGAACACCAGGCCCGTTTCGTCCGTCAGCATGAGCTTCCCGTTCTCGTCCCGCTCCGGCCTCGCGCCCGTCTGCACGTGAGAGAACTCCCACAGTCCCGAGTTCGGGTCTCGCCCGATCGGCACCAACCCGAGCTGCGGCGTCAGCTCCAGCCCGTTGTACTCGGGGCATTCCTCCAGATCCGCGAACGACGCGATCGCCTCATCCCATGCCTCCTGGCAGTCCGTGAGCGACAGCTTCTCGATCGTCTCCGCAAACTCGACCCGCTTCCGCACGCTCGCAATCGTCGCGCCGTACGGGTCCTCGCCTGAGAGCGCCACCAGCTCCGAGACCAGGTCCACCAGTGTCGCGTGCCACCAGGCGTCCTGTGGGTCTTCGAACGCGTGCGGCCGCTCCCGCTCGATCGTCGCCGTCTGCACCTCGATCCGATCCTGGAGCGTGTCCAGGCCCTTCTCCGACTTCGCTCGCTCATCCTCGTCCTCGGCCGCCTGGAGCTTCGCACTCAGCTCCTCCGCCTGCTGCTTCAGGCCGGCGAGATTGCCCTCCTGTGGATGCGGTGCGGGTGTTCCCCGCGTCCGCAAGTCGGCCAGCGTCCGCTCGTGATCCGGGAGGTTCCTCATGAGACGCTCGGCTCGCTCGAGCCAGCTCTTCATCGCGGGCACCTTATCCGGGTGCGCTGGCCAGAATTCGTCCACTTCGGCTTTCAGGTCCGTCAGCGCCTTGATGTCCGACAGGCGCAGCACGCGCTGTTTTTCGGCTTCGGCCTTCTTTCGTTCGACCTCGGCCTCGCTCGCCCGCCGGTCAGCGAGCGTGGCGTTTTCCTGAGCCTCCTGGGCCTTGGCGTCCGCGCGCCGGGCGTTCTCGTCGGCGCGGTCTCGCTCGCCCTTCGCCTCCGCCGCGTTCGCCTGCGCGATGCGGGCGTTCTCGTCCGCGCGGTCCTTTTGCGCCAGCGCCGCCATTTCGTTCGCCCGCGCCGTCTGCCGCTCCATCAGCGCCCACAAAGAAAGCACCAGCACCGCCAGCATCGCTGCCCCCGCCGTTGCCGCCAGCGACTTGTTCCGCTTCACCCACTTCCGCAGCTCGGCGATCGGCCCCGACTCGTAGGCCGACACCACGCGGTTCTCGAGATATGCCCGCAGGTCGCGCGACAGCGCCATCATGTCCGGGTAGCGCTGTGCAATCCACCGGGCCATCGCCTTCTCGCAGATCGCCTCCAGCTCCGCCGGGACCTGCGGATTCAACCGCCGCAACGGCGTGGGGGGACCGTGGATCACCATTGCCAGCACCGTGCGCGGCGACGGCCGTGCCCCGGGCCCCATGTACGGCATCTGCCCCGCCAGCAGGTGGTAGAGGATCGCCCCCATCGAATACACGTCCGACGCCGGGCCCACCTCCTCGATGCGCCCCTCTGCCTGCTCCGGCGGCATGTAGGCCGGCGTGCCCACCACGTCCCCGTCCATCGTGATCAGCGGCGAATCGGGCGACGCGTCGCTCCCGTCCTTCCGGTGTGTTCGCACCTCCGCCGACGTCACCAGCGGATCCTGACATTGGGGGCGGATGCGGAGGTCCTTCTCGTCCTCTTTCCCCAACACCCGCGCCAGGCCCCAGTCCATCACGTAGGTCTCGCCGTACTTGCCCACCATGATGTTCGCAGGTTTCAGGTCGCGGTGGACCACCCCCTTGTCGTGCGCGTACGCCAGCGCCTCGCAGGTCCGCAGCAGCACCGACAGCGCCCGCGTCGGGTTCCAGCCGTCGTCATTCGGGTCGTGTACCCGATCGAAGACGGAACGGAGGTTCTCTCCCTTCACCAGCTTCATCGTGAAGTAGACCTGGCCCTTGTCGTCCAGACCGATGTCGTGAACGGGAACGATGCCGGGATGATCGAGCTGGGAGGTGACCTGGGCTTCTTCCAGAAAGCGGACGAGCGACGCGTCGGCCGTGCCCAACCCCTCGTCGCCGCGGTGAAGGACGATCTTCATGGCCAGGGTGCGACGCAGGTTCTGGTCATGTACCCGGTGAACGGAACCCATGCCGCCCCTGGCGATCTCGCCCTCATCCAGGAACCGCGCGAACGAGGGGCCGAACGACCGGATGCGATCGACGAGCCGTTGCCACGACAGTGAGTCCCCTTCACCGAGCCGGTCAGGCAGGGTGACCTGTTCGAGGGCTCCGTCCAGGGGAAACTGGGTGGCCTGCTCATGATGGGCGAGGAGCTGGAGGACATCGTCCTTCAACTCGCGGTCGCCTTCGCACTGGCCGGCCAGAAACGACTCTCGCTGTTCAACCGGAAGCTCGCGTGCGGCCTCGAACAGCTCACACTCACGGCGATCTCGCGCCGCGCGATCGGGCGGATCTCCTCCCATCCGTTGCTCCATGGTACAGGCCTGGTACAGGCCAGCCGGGCGGGCGATCGAGTCGCATGCGGTCTCGCCACGGGTCGCCGGCTCCGGCGGCGACCGTCAGGATAGCCCGCGTGGAATTGTCGTCCAGCATCTAGGAGGAGATCGAAGCACGCGCCGTACGCTGAATGCGCTGGCTCCGGAGGAGCCGATCAGCCCGAGACCATCTCGCTGATGTGTCGCGCGTTGCTGAGGATCCTGCCGAGGATTCGGGACGAGGATGCCGGCGCGTTCGAGACTCGGAGCCACCTGCTCGACACGTTCAGCAGGGCGATGCGGAGCGTGCTCGTGGGCCTCTCGACGGCGTGCTGCGATTGGATGGAGGATTGGCATGGAGCTTCCTGACCGAAGAGCTTCCCGGACGGGACGCTCCGGATCTCCAGGTGCTGGCCATCCATGAGGGGCTGGAGCGATTCGCCACGCTGGACCAGGTCAAGGGAATCGGCTCAGCGGGGAACTAGCAGAACGTCGACGTCCGTGAAGCGTCCGCCTTCCAGCGTGACCGCGCTTTCGAACGGGTCGCAGCCCTCGGCCGCCACGCGGAGCCGTCCGTCCCCCGTGGGCAGCAGCTCGAGGCAGACCGCGCGCTCTCCGATGCGGAACGCGAAAGGAGACCACGGCCGGCGTGATCCACCAGCGTCTTCGGTCTGGAACCAGAGGTCGTGCGTGGCGCCGGCCGCCGTGTGCCACACCGCGCCCAGGAGTTTGACTTCTCCGGCCGGGGAAGGGCCGGCGAAGGTGGGTCGCAATCGCAGGCGTCCGCCACGCCGGATCTGGATCTCCCGTTCGGTGATCGCGTCCTGCTCGATGTCCACCCGCTCGTAAGTCGGGAAGAACCAGTAGTGCCTGCGACCCTCGAACAGCAGCGGATCGTCCATGGGCATCACCGAAACGGAATGGCTCCCCACCGCCAGCGGCGGCAGTAGCTCCCCGGTGGTCGCTTCCACCGTGAAGCCGAAATCGTAACTGGTTTCACCCGATCCATCCACCGGGCGGATGTTGGCCAGGAAGGGTTCCACCAGAGCGTCGGACTCATCACGCACCACCAGCCGCAATTTCCCGCGCCCGGCCGGCCCGTCGGCCAGCTCGACTCGCTCATGCCGGTCATATTCGCCGGCCCGGATCCCGAGTTCGAGGGAGCCCTCGAGGCTCTCCTCGGTGCGGGCCAGAGCGGTCAGCCGTACGTCCGGGCTGAGGCGTCCCAGCACGAACCAGCCGTCGTCCGTGACGCGGTCGGGGGGCAGGCCGGTCTGGTGTGGTTGGTGGAACTGGAACCGGACAGAGGCGTCGCGGCGAACATGGCCGCCGGAGTCGACCACCTTCAGGAAAAGCCGGTAGCGTTCCGCCACGAGCCGGATCGGATTGGAGTTGGTGGAGAAGAGGGTCCGTTCGCGCTGCTCGTCGCCCACGGCGCCGGGCAAGATCAGAAAATAACGACCCGGCGCGAGACCGCGGACGGCGAAGCGGCCGTCCGCGCCGGTGAGCGCCTCGCCCCGTGGAAGTCCGTCGATGTCGTCCGTCAGCTCGGGGAACCCCAGCAGTTGCTGATTGGTCAGCACGACGTGCGCTTCGGAGAGGCTGGACTCCGGATGCGCCCGCACGGTCTGCCCTTCCACGGGTTGTCCATCGGGGTCGACCACCACGCCGCTGAGCGTCCCGGCGCCCGTCAGCACGATCTGCGCCAGTTCGAGATCCTCGCGCGGATCATACCGGAACGGTCCGACCCTGCCGGTGCCCCGCTGGAGCCGGCCGACCCGGACGACGTACTGCGCCGGCACCCGCGCCGCACCCGCGCCGCACTCGTAGCGGCCCCCCGCTCCGGTGAAGACTATATCTACCTGCTCCCCCTCCCGGTACAGGCGTACGAGCGCCTCCTCTACCGGAGCCCCACCCGAATCGAGCACCCGGCCCCGAATCGACCCACCCGCATCCAGCGGAATCCGAAGCTCCAGCTCCCGCTGCTCGGGGCGCAGGAACTGGCCCCCGGCGTGCGCCCTGCGGAAGCCCGGCGCGGACGCGCTGGCGATGAACAGCATTCGCAGCCTCCCGGTCACGCTCCGTCCGGAGCATACGCCGGAGACGTCGGTCTCGAACGCTCCACCCGCGTCGCTCCGCACCGGTTCGAATGTTCCAGCGGGAAACGGCCAGGGTCCGCGGGCCTGCCAGTGGATCGCCACCTCGGCCCCGGCGATACCGCTGCCCGCCTCGTCCACGACACGCCCCCGCACCACGAAGCGACCTTCGTCTTCTGGAGCTTCGTCCTCGGTCGCGCCGAGGGCCACCCGCGGCTTGGGGGTCACGCCGGCCGGCTCGAACGGGGCCGGCGCCGCCGGACTGGTTTCGGTCCCGGCGTTCTTCGGGGCGGGACTCGAGACCGCGTTCGGGCCGCCCCGTGCGAGCCACCAGAGCGCGACCAGCGTGAGTGCGAGCAGCACGAACGCGAGCACGCGACCGCGCCGTGCCAAAGGAGGAACATCGGGACCAGCCATGTCGACGATGATACCCTCGCTCCCCTCCGCTTTGGGTCACAGGATCGTCACATCTGGCGACTATGGGGCTCACCCGTCCGCCGGCGTTTTCAGCTTTGGGTTCGTGGGTGGGCGTGCTGGACCAAGGGCATTCGACTGCAACCTATTTAGCTGTCCGGAATGGCCGCCAACGACACCCGCCAGATCATCCAGTCGCTGCTCGTCAACCTCGCTATCGCGTCGGCGAAACGTCTGGACGGGTAGGACAGCGGCTCTACTCCTTGGGATGGACCGTTGCCCGGAAGATGCGGTTGGACGAAGGTGATGCGAGAACCGGTGTTGCGGTCCTGGGCTGGGCGGCCGGCTTCCGGAGGAACGGCACGAGGAACGCCACCCGCAACAGCCACCTCTGCCAGTTCGACATCTTCCACATCATCGCGATCCCGCCGATTGTGCTGGACGGCTCCGGCCCGGGAGACGGTGACCTCTCGCTGAGCTTTGGCCTGCTGGCGACCATGGGCACCGGCGTGCTCTAACTGCAGGCGGCCCCGTTCGACAGCGGCGCGGTCACCAACGCACTGGCGCTTGGCTTGGGTGCACAACCCTGCGGCCGGCGCAGCTCTGACGTCCTCACACCAGGCGGCCCTGGACCTGGCCCACGCCGCGAAAAGAAAAGGGCTGTCAAAGGGACACTTTTTTCCCGGCCGGCAGTGAGATCTCGTTCCTTTCCACGGACCGCCGATCCGCACGGCGTTCATGACGTCATGCTCCCTGCTGGAAAGGCTCGAAAATGAGACTGCTGACACGATCTCTCGCCCTGGTGACGACCCTGTCGATCCTGCAGAGCCAGCCTCCACTGGCGTGAGCCGGCGGGCCGTTCGACATCGGGATCCTGCCCGGCGACGTGGTGCTCGGCAACATCGCGAACTTTCCCGGACATGCCGGCATCTTCATCGGCCGCTGGCAGGACCTTCCGGAGGCCCTGCAGGCCAGGTATGCGGACGTCTACGAGCGGGTGCTGATCCGCTCCCGTGATCATGGTCTGGCCGACAGTTATCTCGTGGTTGACTCGATCGGCGGGCGCGGGGTGACCCTGCGCTCATTCGCCGAGCAGTTCACCGGCTACCTGCCCAACGGCGCCAAGCGGGGATCGATCAAGAAGGCGCTCCGTTTTGAGGCATCGATGGGTGGAGCCGTCGCCTGGCCGTCGCTCGGCAGGGACGACGCCAAGCGCTGGTCGATCGTCGAGGAAGCGCTGAAGGCCGCGCGCGCCCGCATTCCGTACGACGGCAGCCATGCTCAGGCGGCCTCCATGGCCGACTACGGTTCCAGGGTGGAGTGGGTCGACGGCATCAAGACCAGAACGCGGGACGTCGTCGACT
>Ga0326597_10000343_pt1 | contig 86083 bp, 50 predicted proteins | sample RVTome_12_FD_203789 | JGI IMG/M metagenome (GOLD analysis project Ga0326597, IMG submission 203789) | Soil microbial communities from uranium-contaminated site in the Upper Colorado River Basin, Wyoming, United States - RVT100D185 | ecosystem: Environmental > Terrestrial > Soil > Contaminated >...
CGTTGTACGCCTTCTTGAAGCGCCGGTAGTCGTCCGCGTCGCCGACGACCCCGAAGAACAGGCTCTCGCACAGGTAGTCCGCCGTGATGTCGTCCGGCGGGAACGCCAGCGGCGCCGGCAGCCGCGACAGCTGCTCCACGCTGAACTTGAACAGGATCCCGCCCTTGCTCCCGGTGGGCACCTGCGAGCCGAACAGGTTCCACGTGCTCCCGGGCTTCAGGATGCCCGTGCACTCGACCTTGAGCGGCCCCGCGGCCTGCGGCGGGCAGAAGCCCGGCTCGCCCCACGTCACCAGCGCCGCCTTGGCGAACTCGCAGCCGATGTTCTGCACCTCGATCCACGCGTCGCACACGTCGTCCTGCCCTTGGAAGTTCAGGATCGGCACGTGCACCTGGCCCCCCAGCTGCCGATTCGGGTCGATGATCCCCGCGCAGCTGACCTCGACGATGGCCGCCTCGCTGGTGCGGCTGGCGTTGTTCTGGCCCGAGTTGAACTGGTCGTAGAAGACGACGCCGTCGAACACGATCTCCGAGCCCAGCGGCACGCCGCCGTTCACGCGCACCTCGTACATCACGGTGATGGTCTCGCCGACCGCGATGGTCCCGTTCCACGCTGCGCTCTGCGCATCGGCCGTGCAGGCGCCGCCGCCCAGGACCACCTTGCACTGGCCCGTCCCCGTCACCAGCGGCGAGAAGACGGTCCGCCACTCGGGGCCTGGGTTATCGCGCTGTGGCGTGAAGGCCAGCGGCCCGTCGTTGTGGAAGGACTGCATGACCGTGATCAGGTCGCCCGCCGCCAGGCACTCGCCCGGACCGGGCTCAGGCACCGGCGCGGGATCCTGGAGCGGCGTCGTGCCGGCGCCCTCGGCCGCGGCTTTGGCGCCGTCAGCGCTGTCGGCCATGAAGCTGGGCAGCGGCCCAAACTCCGGGTCGACGATCGGCGGGTCGATGAGCACGTCCGCTCCGGCGCGCACGTTCGTCGTGATCGTGGCCGTGTTGTTGGCCGCGTTCGGATCCGGCAGGCAGTTGGCGTCGCTCACGGTCACCGTGTTGGACAGCGGGCGCCCGCCAAACGGCGCGCTCCCTGGGCAGATCGCCGGCGAGCAGACGGCGAACTCCGAGACGTTCACGACGATCTGGATCGTGTACGCGCTGGGGATGATGGGCGCGCACTGGAGGGCAGCCGGCGCGCCGACGGTGCCCAGGTTGCACGTGACCACGCCGCCGGCATGGCTGCACGTGGGCCCGGCCGGCGAGACGGAGGCGGACACGAACGTGACCAGCGGGTCCAGGACATCCACGACCACGACGCCGACCGCGTTGGACGGCCCGGCGTTGTTGACCACCACCGTGTACGTGAGGTCGTTGCCGGCGATGACCGGATCCGGGCTATCGCTCTTGGTGACCGACAGGTCCGACTGGGCCTGGATGGGGGTCACCAGCGTCACGGTGCGCGTTCCGCCGCCGCCCCCCGGTCCCTGCTCCACCTCGAACGCGATGGCGTCGAAGCGCGACGGCAGCTCGCCGATCAGGTTGGGCACGCCCGTGCTCTTGTCGATGGTGACCAGGCCGTAGCCCGTCCCGGTGTCCGCGCCGTTCAGCACGCCGTAGAGCTCGCCCGTCACCGGGTGGACCGCGAGCGCGTTCACCCGGAACGGTAGGTTGCCGCTGGTGCCGGGCACATCCGAGCCCGCGCCGCTCCCGCGGTCGAAGACGACCAGGCTGGAGAAGTCGAACGGCGTCCCGTACAGCGTGTCCGACGTATGGTCCCAGGCCAGCCCGTTGCCGCCGCCGTTGTAGCCGCTCGGCCCGACGGACGTACCGGCCCCGGTCGTCGTGTCGATGGTGAAGAGCCCTTCCGGATCACCGCTGCAGAAGTCGCCGTACCCGTAGAGCACGTTGTTCGCGCCATCCCACGTGATGTCGGGCATGCGGAAGCAGCCGCCCGAATCATAGCTGGAGATCGATCCGATCAGCGTGCCGGATCCAGAGGCGCGGTCGATGTCCAGGAGCAGCGAGTCGTTGACCAGCGGCGCATCGGGAACGGCCATCCTCGGGAGCCGGAAGGCCAGCTCCACGAGGCCTTCGCCGCCGCCGCCGCCGGCGTCGTTTGCCGATCCGACCAGCCGGCCGTCCGGCAGGACCTCAAGGCCGGTCACGCCATCGAAGCCGATCTGACCGATCTCGTTCGTCGCCGCCGTCGCCGGGTCGACGCTGTAGAGCGTGCTGTCCCCGAAGTCGCTGACAGCGCCCCACATCGTCACATCGCCCGGGGCGAGCAGCGCGTCGGGCGCCGCGCGGCGCACGGGACCGCCGCGCGGGGCGGCTGCCGCCGGCGCGCTGGCGTCCGGGCGAAGCGTGCGCGTGCCCGGAGGAGCGAGACGCGTCTTCGGGATGCCGTCGATGAACACGACCTCGCCCGCGTTCTTCGGCTCGGGTCCGGCGGTGATCTGGACGCGGCCCGCTGGCACGCTGCCCGCGTTCCTCGGCTCGAAGTCCCCGGCCTGTTGGAACGTCAGGACCGCGGTGTTGGTGAGCGTGTCGTCGCAGTCCGCGCCGGCGCAGGGCGTCACCACGATGTTGACGCTGGGCCCGCTGCCGGGTCCGTACGTGTTGGCCCACGAGCAGATGACGCTGCCGCCCTGCGTGCCGACCGACGGCGTGGAGCAGCTGCCGCTGGCGCTGGGCGCCGCGCTCTGGAACCGGGCGTTGGAGGGGAGCGTGTCGGTGATGACCACGGTGTCCACGTCGACCGAGCCGTCGTTGGTGGCGCTCACCGTGTAGGTCAGGTTCTGGCCGGCGATGGCCGGGCTCGGGCTTGCGGTCTTGGTGAGGGTCATCGACGGGGCCTCGCCGCCCCCGGTACAGCCGGTGGGCGAGTTGCCGAGGGTCATGTTGTCGATGACGATGCTGCCGCTGGGCGTCGGGACGTTGTTGACCGCGACGTGGATGTTGTTGATGAGATCGGGCGACGTGATGCCGAAGAAGCTGGCGCCGGCCGGGAAGTTGAAGTTCTCGGTCGTCCCGTCGCCGTACGTCACGAAGGCCGAGTAGGGGCCGGGGGGCGAGCCGGAGAAGCTGTGGGACTCGATGTCGAACCCGACGCCGTATACGCCGTCGAGCACGCTGCCCGTGCACGTCTCGGTCGCGGTGGTGAACGACAGCCGGAACGAGCCGTTGCAGCCCGCACAGTACTGTTGATCAACGCCGCTCGAGCCGGTGATGAAGTTCCAATCCGGGGGGTTGAAGAACGTCGACGCATAGTCCGTCTCGCCGAAGGCGGCGCTCATCACGGCGGCGCTCAGGATCGAGAACGCCGCGGGATAGCCGTCCGTGGTCTCGTATCCGTCCGTGCTGACCGTGCCCAAGCCCAGGGTGGCTTGGAAGAGCGGACGCAGCCCAAAGGTGGTCCGCGTGGCGGCCGACGCCGACTGGCTGGCGAGCGCGGTGATGAGCACCGCGGCAAGGATGAGGGCGGATCGACGACCCATGGGGCTTCTCCTGACTCTCGAACGGGTTCCGCCGCGGGTGGTCCTGAAGGGGGTGTCGAGCGGCGTGTGCGCAAACGTTAGGCACGCGTGCTGATGCGCGCGGTCGCGCTCTACAACGGGATGAGCGTCAGGTGAGATACGGCCTGGCGGCGAAACAGCGGCGATCGCGGAGCGGCACCCGGACCGGGCGGAACCTCGGCATGGCGCTGGGCCCGGAAATGCCTTGACTCGCCCCATACCGCTTCTTACAATGGGCCCGCCGCCCCGACCGACCGACCGCGCGCTCGGCGGCATCCGCAGCGATCCAGACCACGCGATGCGCGCCGCAGCCCCGTGGCCAGCGCCGCCTTCTACCAGGAGCCCGGGAACTTGGCCACGCACCTCAAGTTGAACGATCGCGCCCCCGACTGGGAGCTGGTCGACGGCACGGGCGAGACGCACCGCCTCAGCGACTACCGCGGCCAGCCGGTCGTCCTGGTGTTCTACCCCATGGACTTCAACCCCGTCTGCGCGGAGGAGCACGCCTGCTTCATCGACGTCCTCAAGGACTTCGAGCGCGCCGAGGCGCAGGTCCTGGGCATCAGCGTCGACCATCGCCACGCGCATGCGGCGTTTGCCAAGCAGAACGGCATCGCCTACCCGCTGCTCGCCGACTTCCACCCCAAAGGCGACGTCGGCAAGCGCTACGGCGTCTACCTCGAGGACGCCGGCTTCCACGCGCGGACCACGCTCGTGATCGACCCGGAAGGCCGGATCTGCTTCATCCAGGAGAACGAGACGTCGGCCGTGCCCGACATCGAAGAGGTCCTCGAGGCCGTGCACGAAGCCAGCTGACCGCTGGCCGCAACTGCGCGCGCATGCCGGTGCCGCTGCGCGACGAGCCCCCACCTGTCATCCGCCCCCCCCCCCAACAGGAGATCGCCCCGTGAGCCACTCGCTCCCCGCCCTGCCCTATGCGACCGACGCCCTCGAGCCCACCATCGATGCCCGCACCATGGAGATCCACCACGGCAAGCACCACGCCGCGTACGTCAACAACCTGAACGCCGCGCTGGAGGGCCACCCCGACCTGCAAGCGATGACCATCGAGGACCTGCTCCGCCGGATCGACAGCGTGCCCGAGGGCATTCGCACGGCCGTGCGCAACAACGGCGGCGGGCACGCCAGCCACTCGCTCTTCTGGCGCATCATGCGCGGCGGCGGCGGCGGCAAGCCCTCCGGCGCGCTGGCCACCGCCATCGACCAGGCGTTTGGGAGCCTCGAGGCCTTCAAGGAGCAGTTCGCCAAGGCCGGCATGACCCGCTTCGGCAGCGGTTGGGCGTGGTTGTGCGTGGCCGAAGGCGGCGCCCTGTCCTGCTACAGCACGCCCAACCAGGACAGCCCCTACATGCAGGGCCACACGCCGATCATGGGCTGCGACGTCTGGGAGCACGCCTACTACCTGCACTACCAGAACCGCCGCGCCGACTACCTGTCCGCGTGGTGGGACGTGGTCGACTGGGATGCCGTCGCCGAGCGCTTTGCCGCCGCGCGCGGCTGAGCGCCCAGCCCACAGGAAGGACCCGCCGATGGCCGTCGAAGTCCGCATGCCGCAGCTGGGCGAGTCCGTCCACGAGGGGACGGTGGGCAAATGGCTCAAGGTCGAAGGTGACCCGGTGACCAAGTACGAACCCATCCTCGAGGTCATCACCGACAAGGTCGACACCGAGGTGACCGCGGCGGATGCCGGCACCCTGCTCAAGATCCTGGTGCCCGAAGGGACGACGGTGACCGTGGGGACCGTCCTCGCGCTCATCGGCCAGGCCGGCGAGGTCGTGGCCGCCGCGGCCGCCGCAGCGCCCGCCCCAGCGCGGTCCGACGCCGGCGACGAGGGCCGGCAGGGCACGTCCGGCGGCGCAGCCCAGGAGGCCGCCGCGGCGGCGGCACCGCGCGACGGCGCCCCCGCCGCGCGCGTGTCGCCGGTCGCCGCCCGCATGGCCGCGGAGCACGGCATCGACGCCGGCAGCCTGGCCGGCAGCGGGCCGGGTGGCAAGGTCAAGCGCGGCGACGTGGCGCGCGCGGTCGCGGAAGCGGCGGTCGCCGCGCCTGGGACGGCGGCCTCCGGCCAGCCGCCACGCGACGACATCGGCTTTATCTCGCCGCGCGTAGCGCGCCTGGCGGCGCAGCACGGCGTCGACCTCCGGCAGGTGGCGGGCTCCGGTCGCGACGGGCGGATCACGGCGCGCGATGTCGAGGACTTCGTGGCGGCCGCGGGCGCTGCCGGCGCCGCCCCAGCCTCGGCCGGCGCGAGTGTCGCCGCGCCGCCCACGACGCCCGCGGCACGCGCCGCCGCGCCCGCGACACCCGCGACACCCGCCGCCGAGCCCCTTGCGACGAGGGCCACCGGTTCGCCGACGATCGTCGGCGAGCTGATCGAGCTCACGCCGATGCGCCGCGCCATCGCCGACCACATGGTGCGCTCCAAGCAGACCTCGCCGCACGTCTCGACCATCCACGAGGCGGACATGGCCGCCGTCTTGGCCGCGCACCGCGCCCTCAAGGACGAGTACGCCGCGCGCGGCGACCGGCTGACCGTGACCGCCCTGATCGTGAGCGCCGTGGCGCGGGCCATCGCCGCGCACCCCGTGGTCAACAGCTCGTGGACCGACGAGGGCATCCGGCTCCACCGCGACGTCAACATCGGGCTGGCCGTGGCCATCCCCGGCGGCCTGATCGTCCCGGTCATCAAGAACGCCGACGAGAAGAGCCTGGTCGGGCTGTCCCGGGACATCAACGACCTGGCAGAGCGCGCGCGCAGCCGCCGGCTCGTCCCGGACGACGTGCAAGGGGGCACCTTCACGATCACCAACTACGGCACGCTGGGCAGCCTGTTCGGCACGCCGGTCATCAACCAGCCGCAGGCCGCCATCCTGGGCACGGGCGCCATCAAGAAGCGCGTCGTCGTCGTCGAGGGCCCAGAGGGCGACCAGATCGCCATCCGGCCGATGATGTACGTGGCGCTGACGTTCGACCACCGCATCCTCGACGGGGGCAGCGCGGACCCGTTCATGCGCACGCTCATCGAGCTCCTCGAACGCTACGAGGCCTGAGCACCCGGGGCAGGCGGCCCGCCACGGCCGCGGCGGGCGGATGAACCGCCGCGACCGCGCCATCGACGTGCTGGCCGTCGCCGCGCTCGTGCGGCTGGCCGCGCCGTGGGTCGCCCCGGGCGCCCAACCGGCCGACGCGGGCGAGCTGCAGCTCGTGGCCCGCCACCTGGGCGTGGCGCACCCGCCCGGCTACCCGCTCTACACGCTCTCCGCCCATGCGTTCGGGCGCGTCGCGGCCCACCCGCTCGCCGCGCACCTCCTGGGCGTCCCCTGCGCCGACGCCGGGCTGGACGGCGCGACCTGCGCCGGTTGGGCGCTCTGGCCCTGGGCCATCAGCGCGTTCAGCGCGCTGCTGGCCGCAACCACGCTGCTCGTGGTCTTCCACGCCGGCCGGCGCCTGGGCGGCGGCGCGGCCGCGGGTCTTGCCGGCGCCGCCGCGCTGGCTGCCGCCCCGACGTTCGTCGCCCAGGCCACGGTCGCCGGCATCCGGATGCCCACGGCGCTGCTCACGGCGATCGTCCTGGCGCTGGCGCTGCGCTGGCTGGACGCGACGGCGCGGCCGGATGCCGCGCGCGCGCCGCGCACCGGGAACGCGCTCCTGGCCGGCCTCGCCCTCGCCTTCGCGCTGGCGGCCGGGCATCACCCGTCGCTGGCCTTCCTAGTCCTGCCCCTGGCCGCCGTCGTCCTGGCGCGTCGGCCCGGCGTCGTGCGCGATCGGCGGGCCATCGCCACAGTGGCCGGCGCGGCCCTGCTCGGGCTGCTGCCGCTGGCCTACCTGCCCCTCCGCGCCGGCGCGCTCCTCGCGCCGCCCGACATCGGCACGCTGGGCGGCGCCTGGTACCACGCCACCGCCGCCGGCTTCCGCGGCGACGTCCTCTACTTCGACGACCCGCGCACGCTGATCGACCGCCTGGCCGTGCTGGCCGACCTGCTCGCGCTGCAGCTCGGCCCGCTCGGCCTGGCCCTGGCCGCCGCCGGCGCGCTCTGGCTTGCGGCCCGGCGGCCGCTCCACGGCGCGCTGCTCGTCGGGTCGGCCGGCATCATCGCCGCCCTCTCCATCACCTACCGCGCGCCCCAGACGGTGGAGTACCTCCTGCCCGCGTACGTCGCGCTGGCGCTGCTCGTGGCGGCCGGGGCGGCGGCCGTGCTCTCGGGCGCGCGGCGCCTCACCCGGGAAGGCCAGCCGGCGCCCGCGACGCCGCGCCACCGACTGGCCGTCCTGGCCCAAGCGGCCCTGGCCGCCGTGCTCGTCGCCCTGCCGCTCTGGCGCGGCCGCGGCGTCCCGGCCGCCGTGGCGCTGAGCGCGCCCCGGCTAGCCGACCCGCTCGCGCGCACGCTGGGCTGCCTGGGCGCGGACGGCCGCGCGTTGGCCGGTTGGCATTACGCCACCCCGCTCTGGGTCGCCGCCCTCGCTCGCGACGAGGGCGCCACCCGGCTGCCCGAAGCCATCGCGTACGTGGCGCCGGACTTCGACACGGGCGATCCCATCGGCGTGACGTGGCGCAAGCGCGCGGCCGCGCTGGAAGGCCGACAGCTGCTCGTCGTCACCAACCGGCCCGCGGAGCTGGCGGCCGAAGCGCTGCTCCTGCCGGTGCACGACACGCCGTTCTACGCACTCGCCAGGGCTGCCGAGCGCCGCGCGGGCGCCAGCGAACCATCCCGAGCGGCCGCCGGCGCCGGCGGCGCGACGTGCACCGGGCCGCCCACCGCCGTCCTCGCCCGGCCCTCGCCGTTGGCCGTGCTCAAGCTCCCCGGCGGCGCAGCCGACCGCGGCGACGCCTCCGTGCGCCTGGCGCACGCGCACCTCGGCCCGCCGGAGCCGGACGGCTCGCGCGAGGTCACGCTGTGGTTCGCGCCGGGGGATCCGAGGCTCGACGAGCCCCTCACCGCGGTCGTCCAGCTCGTCGACGGCGCGACCGGCGCGGTTCACGGGCAGTGGGACCGCCCGATCCCCGCGGCCTGGACGACGGCGGCGGGGCCGTCCGTCCGCGCCGCGCTGGTCCCGTTCCACGGCGCGCCCCGCGCGGTGCTCGAGGTCCGCGCCGGCGTTTACCGCGCGGCGCCCCGCGGCCCCGAGCGCCTCGTCGCGACGGCACCCGGCGATCCCGAGCCCGAGGGCCTCGTCGCAACGGCGCCGGGCGGGCCCATCGACGCGGTGGCTATCGGCACGGCCGACCTGTCGGCTGCCGCCCTCCCGCCGCCCCTGGACCCCGACGCCATCCCGTTCGGCGCGGCGATGGCCCTCAGCCGCTGGCGCGTGCGAGAGGCCGCCGGGCAGATGATCGTCGACCTGACGTGGCGCGCCGGGCTGGTCGGCCGGTGGGACCTCACCGCGAGCGTCCACGCCTCGGGCGACGGCTGGTCGCGCCAGCACGACGGCACCCCGGCGCTCGGCGCGCTGCCGACGCTCAAGTGGCTGCCCGGCTGGCGGGTGCGCGACCGCCACCGCATCGACCTGACCGGCGCCGGGCCGCCGCGCGAGGTCTCCGTGGGCGTCTACGACGCGTTCAGCCTCGAGCCGCTCCCGGTCACCGACGCCGAGCGCGTGCGGGAGGGCCAGGGCCAGCGCGCTGTGATCTGGCGTGCGGGCGACCCTTAAGAGGAAGTCATTCGCTCTGAGCTCGGTGCGCGATGACCCGCCCTGCTCGGTTTGGTGGCGTCCAGTTCGGTGCACGATGACCCGCCCTGCTTGGTCTCTTGAAGTCCAGCCCAGCTTTGGGTTACCGGTCACGCATACGCCGATGGCCCCTGCTTCGCAGTGAAGAGCGGACCGCGTAGCTCTGCTGCGACCGGGAACGCGTTCGATGTGGTCCGCTCGACTGCGGCTGGTAGCAGCCCTCTGCCGCGACAGGACGGCACTGCGACGGCGGCCCGGAGATCCAGAAACGGGACCGCAGCGGGCACGCCCAAGCGGCGCGAAGGCGTCCGGTAACCCAAACCCTAATACGGAAGTTGCCCACGCTTTGGCCAAGCGCGCGTACTAGCGGACGCCCACGTCACAACGATGGGTCGCCCCGGTCCCCCTGGCCCAACAGCTCGCGCACCTTGGCGACGCCGTAGCCCACGGCCTGCTTCAGCTCGATCTCCGGCGGCATCGTGCGCTCCTCGGGGTTGACGCGCACGTCGACGATGGACGGCGTTGGCGACGACAGCGCCGCTTGGAGCGCGTCGTCCAGCTCGCCGGGCGACTCGACGCGCCAGCCGTCGCCACCGCAGAGCCGGGCGAACGCGCCGTAGTCGAGGTCCTGGAGGTGGGTTTGGAACTCGGGATGGCCGCTGACCTCCTGCTCCATCTGGATGAGCCCGAGCTTGCCGTTGTTGAAGACCACCACCGTGAGCGGCAATGCGTACTTGACGGCGGTGAGGAAGTCGCCGAGCAGCATGGACAGGCCGCCGTCCCCGGCCAGGGCGATCACCTGGCGGCCGGGGTACGCCAGCTGGGCGCCGATGGCCGCGGGCATGGCGTAGGCCATCGAGGCGAGGCTGGACGACAGGGTGAACCGCTGGGTCCCTCGCAGCCGCAGGTTCCTGGCGCCCCAGACCGTCACGGCGCCGGTGTCGCAGGCGAAGACGGCGTCGTCCGCGGCCAGCTCCCCGATCCGGCGGGCCACGCGCTGCGGGCGGATGGGCGTGTCGTCGCTGCGCTCGGCCTTGTCCATGCGCTCGAACCACGCGCGCATGCCCTTTTGGTGCTCCTCCAGGAACGCGCGGCCCTCTTTGGCGCGCACCCGGGCGACGAGCGCTGCCAGCGTCGGCGCGGCGTGCCCGAGGAGCGCGACCTCCACCGGGATGCGCAGCCCCAGGCGGCTCGGGTCGATGTCGATCTGCACGGCGGGCGTGTCGTCGGGCAGGAAGTCCCGATACGGGAAGTCCGTGCCCGCGAGCAGGATCGCGTCGGCGTCCGCGATGGCGTCCACGGCGGGGCGCGTGCCCAGGAGCCCCAGCCCGCCGATGGCGTGCGGGTGCTCGTCCGGGAACAGGTCCTTGCCCCGGAGGGCCTTGATGATGGGCGCGCCCAGGCGCTCGGCCAGGGCGAGCAACGGCGCCTCGGCGCCGCGGCAGCCGGCGCCGGCAAGGATCACCACCCGCTTGGCGCGATCGAGCAGCTCGGTCGCTTCGCGCAGCTCGGCATCGCACGGCTCAGTCTCCGCGCTGTGGGCGGTGACGGTGGAGTGCCCGATCGGCCCGGTGGCGGTCTGGTCGGCGACGTCGGCGGGGATGCTGAGGTGCGCCACGCCGCGGTGGGCGAGCGCCGCCTGGCAGGCGCGCGCGATCAGGCCGGGCATCTGCTCCGCGGACACCACGACCTGGTTGAACACGCTGACGTCCTTGAAAAGCGTGTACAGGTCGATCTCCTGGTGGTACAGCGTGCCCAGGTGGCGGCGCTCGGTCTGCCCGGTGATGGCCAGCACGGGCGCGTGGTCCATCTTGGCGTCGTACAGGCCGTTGAGGAGGTGCACGGCGCCTGGGCCGGCTGTTCCGCAGCAGACGCCCAGCGCGCCGGTGAGCTTGGCCTCGGCCGCGGCGGCAAAGGCCCCGGTCTCCTCGTGGCGGACCTGGACGAACTGGACGCGCTCCTGCTTGCGGATCGACTCGACCAGCGCGTTGATGGCATCGCCCGGGATGCCGTAGATCCGCTGGACGCCCAGGTCGCCGAGCGTGGCGATGACCGAATCCGACACGGTGGTGCTCATGCGCGTTTCTCCTTGGTCGACAGGCCAGGCCGTTGGTTCCGGGTCGTCGCGAGATCGACTTAGGTTACCGACCCTGCCCGGCCTCCAAGCGCGCCAGCACCAGGTCGTCCCGCGCGTAGAAGACGTCGACGCGCGGGTCCTCAGCGAGCGCCGGCCGCAAGGCGCTTAGGTCGCCGTGGGGGCTCCGGAAGTCCAGCGCCAGGAACCGCCAGCCGGCGGTGCGCGGGTCGCGCAGCACGTCGTCGAGCGTGGCGGCGCTCGGGGCGATGGAGTTGATCTGGCCAAAGCGCGTGCGACCGAGGTCGCCGGTGGCGTGGAAGTAGGGGTTGTTGGTGCCCACCTCCGCGGCGTCCCGCATGCCGTGCTCCGCCAGGATGCGCGCCACGAGCGCGGGCCGTGGATCGGCGTACCGCTCGGCGGCGGCGCGCGCTCCTGGGATCGCCGCCAGCATCAGCACGAGCGCCGCCGCGGCGAGGAGCGGGCGCGCCGCCCCAGCGCGCAGGGCAGCGGCGCGGTCGGCGAGCGCGAGGATGGCGCGATGGATCAGCGCGACCTCGAGCAGGATGACGACCAGGAGGAAGCGCTCGTGGAGCCAGGCCATGGCCGTGGCCGCGACGATGGCGAGGGCCGTGCAGAGGATCAGCCGCACCGCGAGGCGTGCACGAGCGCGCCGCTCTGCAAGCGAGATCGCGGCGCCGCCGACGGCAAGCACCAGGAGGGGCAGCGGCCAGCCGTGCAAGGCGGGCTCGGAGACGAACCGGCCGAGCTCCATAGCCCAGTGGCGCCCGAACAGCCACGGATCCATGGCCACGACGTCCAGGAACGCGATGTCGTTGGGCACGCGCGACCAGTTGGCCAGGTAGTCGCCGCCACCGTGGATCCCAAACCACACGTTCTTGGCCTGCAGGGTGTAGAACGGCCGGCCGTGCGCGAACAGCGAGGCGGCCAGCTGCGGCGCCGCGGCAATGCCAAAGCCCGCGAACAGCCGGCCGACCGCCCCGAGCGCCCGCCGCCACGGCAGCGAGCCCACGAGGACGACCGCGCAGGCGGCCAAGGAGACGAGCGCGGTGTACCGCACCAGGTAGGCCGCACCGAACGCGACGCCGGCCAGCAGCGCCCGGCGCGGGGCGGCGTTCGCGCTCTTGGCGAGCAGCGCGATGCCAAGGACCTGGCCGCCGGCCGCGAGCATGTCGGTGCCCTCGAACCACGCGTAGTAGACCAGCATTGGGTTGGCTAGGGCGATCGGCAGCACGAGCGCGCGGTGCCACGCCGAGGGCGGCGCGCCGTCCGGTTCGTCGTCCTCGATCGCATCCACCAGCCGGACGAGCGCCAGCAGCGCGATGGCCAGCCCGATGGCCGAGGCGACGCGGCCGACGACCAGGACGTCGGCGCCCGCCACCAGGCCCAGGCGAAGGAGCAGGGGCAGGCCGAAGGGGTAGAGCCCATCGGCCAACGTGGCCGGCTGGCCGACGTCAAGCGCCAGCCCGACCTGCACCATGTACCAGAAGTCCAGGTTGGCGATGGGCGACATGGCCACGGTGTGATGCGCGACGGCCCACGCCACGGTGGCGACGACCAGGAGGCCGCCGACCCCGGCGGCAGCCTCGGCGTTCTTGCCCAGCACCTACGTCGGCCCGCCACGGCGCCAGTCGATCACATCCCCGTCGGCACGTCGACGAACTCGAACGCCACGCCCAGCTCGCGCGCCATCCGCGCGCCCAGCGCCTGGACGCCCAGCATCTCGCTGGCGTAGTGGCCGGCCCAGACCACGTTGATGGCGGCGCCTTCGGCGTCCCAGAAGTGGGCGTGGCTGGTCTCGCCCGTCAGGAACGTGTCGCAGCCGCGCGCGGCCGCTTGGGCAATGAAGCTGGCGCCCCCGCCGCTGCAGATGCCCACCGTGCGCACCTCGCGCGGGCCGTGCGGCTGGATGCGCGCCGGCGGCCCTAAATGCTGGGTCACGTCGGCGACCAGCACGTCGAGCGTCGTCGGCGGCTTGGCCACGGCCGTGCAGCAGATGGCCGTGCCGCGCGCGTCGCCCCACCAGTCGGTGACGGTGAGCCCGAGCCGCGCCGCCAGCTGCGCGTTGTTGCCGACCTCGGGGTGCGCGTCCAGCGCCAGGTGCGCGGCGTACAGGTTGAGGTCGGCCTGGATGTAGCGCCGCACCTGCCGCCCGAAGGCGCCGACGAGCCGCTCCGGCGCGCCCCACAAGAGGCCGTGATGGACCAGCACCATGTCCGCGCGCCGGTCGACCGCGGCCCGGACGCACGGCTCGCCGACGGCATCGACCAGCCCGACGACGCGCGCGACGTCCTCGCGGCCCTCGATCTGCAGGCCCTGCGGGCCGTAGTCGGGTACGCGGGCGATGCCCAGGGTGTCGTCCAGCCAGACCACCACCTCGTCCCGCCGCATGCGCGCCTCCTTTCGGCCGATCCCGTAGGCGGCGCATGATAGACCGGCTCGCGCCCGGAAGCCGATCGCCTCGCTCCCGACCAGCGCAGGGCAATCGCAGTTTGATCGGGCGACGCCCAGCACTGAAGTGCCGGGCGCCGCTGCCCGGCGAGATTGCGATTGCCCTGCGACCAGCACGTCCGCCCCCCGGCTGCGTGGTAGACTCTCGCCGCTGCTCCCTGTCCAGTCGCCGCGGCGAAGGACCCTCCCACGTGCTGCTCGTCTTCACGGCCGCCATCTTCGCCAGCGCCGCCCTCCTCTTCATCGTCCAGCCCATGTTCGCGCGCATGGTGCTGCCGATGCTGGGCGGGTCGCCGGCCGTCTGGAACACGGCGCTGGTGTTCTTCCAAGCGGCGCTGCTGGCGGGCTACGCGTACGCCCACGCCTCCACGCGCCTGCTCGGCCTTCGCCGGCAGGTCCTCCTGCACCTCGTCCTCCTCCTCCTGCCGCTCGCGCTGCTGCCCATCGCCCTGCCGGCCGGCTGGGCGCCGCCGGCCGACCGCGACCCCACGCTCTGGCTGCTCGGCCTCCTGGCCGTGGCCGTCGGCCTGCCGTTCCTGGTGCTGGCGACCAGCTCGCCCGTCCTCCAGCGCTGGTTTGCTGCGACAGGCCACCCGTCGTCCGCCGACCCCTACTTCCTCTATGCCGCCAGCAACGTGGGCAGCATGCTCGGCCTGCTGGGCTACCCGCTCCTCCTCGAGCCGCGCCTTCGCGTGGCTCAGCAGAGCCGGCTGTGGGCGGCCGGCTACGGCCTGCTGGTGCTGCTCATGGCCGGCTGCGCGTGGTGGGTGCTCCGCCGGGCGAAGGACGGCCCGCGCCCTCCCTTGGACGATGCCCCGCTGGCGTCCGCGCCCGCAGGCGTCGAGGCGCGCGGCGGCGCCGATGCGGTGTCCGCCGGGCGACGGGCGCACTGGGTGCTCCTATCGTTCATCCCCTCCAGCCTCATGATCGGCGCGACCACCCACATCACCACCGACATCGCGTCGTTCCCGCTGCTCTGGGCGATCCCGCTGGCGATCTACCTCCTCAGCTTCATCCTGGTCTTCGCCCGGCGGACCCTGCTGGCCCACACCGCGATGGCCCGCGCACTGCCCATCCTGGTGCTCCCGATGGTCGTCGCGCTGGCGCTCCGCGCCAACCAGCCGGTCGTCGTGCTGGTACCGCTCCACCTGCTCATCCTGTTCGTGGCGTCCGTCCTCTGCCACGGCCAGCTGGCCCACGACCGACCGCCCCCGCGCCACCTCACGGCGTTCTACCTCTGGCTCTCGGTGGGCGGCGTGCTGGGCGGCCTCTTCAACGTCCTCGTCGCGCCCCAGGTCTTCACGTCCATCGCGGAGTACCCGATCGCGCTCGTGCTGGCCTGCCTGCTCGGCCCCGCCGGCGTCGCGGGCCTAGTGGCCGGGTCCCCGCGCCAGCGCCTCCTGGACCTGCTGCTGCCGATCCTGCTCGGCGCCGCGACGGCGCTGGCGCTGGCCCGGCTCCAGGCCTTCGCGCCGGACGCGCGGCCGGTGCTGGCCAGCCTGGTGTTTGCGCTAGCGGCGCTGGTCAGCTTTGGTTTTTCGCGCCGGCCGCTGCGCTTCGGCCTGGCCGTGGCCGCCGTGCTGCTGGCCAGCCGGCTCGACACAGGCCGCCTGGGCCACGCGCTGTACACCGAGCGCAGCTTCTTCGGCGTGAACCGCGTGGCGCTCTCGGAGGACGCCGACTACCGGCTGCTCTACCACGGCACGTCGCTGCACGGCATGCAGAGCGTCGACCCGGAGCGCCGAGCCGAGCCGCTGTCGTACTACACGCGGTCGGGGCCGATCGGCCAGGTGTTTGCCGACCTCGGCGGCCGCTTGGGCCATCTGCCCGTGGGCGCCGTAGGCCTCGGGGCGGGCTCCATCGCCTGCTACCGCCGGCCGGAGCAGCCGTGGACGTTCTTCGAGATCGACCCGGCCGTGGAGCGCATCGCGCGCGACCCGCGGCACTTCACGTTCCTCCGCGACTGCGCCCCGGACGCCGGCGTGGTCCTCGGCGACGCCCGCCTCTCGCTGCGCCAGGCGGGCGACGCGGGCTTTGGCGTGCTGGTCTTGGACGCCTACAGCTCCGACGCCATCCCGCTGCACCTCATCACGCGCGAGGCGCTGGCGCTGTACCTGGCCAAGCTGGCGCCGACGGGCGTGCTGGTGTTCCACATCTCCAACCGCCACCTGGACCTCGAACCGGTGCTCGGTCGGCTGGCGGCGGACGCCGGGCTGACGGCCCTGGTGCGCAGCGACCTCGACGTCGATGGCGAAGCGCGGCGCCAGGGGACGCACCCGTCGGAGTACCTGGTGATGGCTCGCGACCCGGCTCACCTTGGGCCGCTGGCCCGCGACGCGCGCTGGGCGCCGGCGCGGACCGATGCGCCGCTATGGACCGACGACTTCTCCAGCTTGCTCAGCGTGTTTCGGTGGTTGTGAGGGAGCACCGGGCGACGCCCGTGTGGATCCGCTGGCCTTGACCGGTCGCCTCGCATAGCAGTTGCTTGTTCAGGCCTTGGCGCGGTCCTATCGTTTCGCACATCGCTCGCGTTCGCCGTCGCGTCGGCGTTCGGGCGGCTCCAAGGAGTACCTTTGTGCGCCGCACAGCCATCATGGGCCTCGCCGCGGTCGTACTCCTCGCACACCCGTGGAGCGCACCCGGGCTGCGGAGCACGCCCGCGATGGCCCGCCCGTCCGCCGCAGCCGGCGACCTGGTGGTCGTGGAGGTATTCGGCGACGACACGTGCCCGGCCTTCATCGCGGCCAAGTTGGCCGCGACGGCCACCCGCTCGGCTGCCGTGCGCACCCCGCGCGCGGGCGCGCCGGACCATCCGTGGCCGCGTATTGAGGCCGCGTCCAGAAGCGACAACCCGTATCTGGCCACCACCCGCTTCACGGGGCCGTTCGACAACCCTTCAAAGGCAGAACGGCCATCGATCGTGGCCTTCAAGGATACGGTCCAGGTCCGTTCGGAAGCCGTGGCCGGCATCCCAAACCTCATGACGCTGGCCGTGTACGAGCAGACCGGTACGGTGTTCGGGCTGGCTCATGACGCGGAGCGTGGCCATGTCTACGCGGCCGCCTATCAGGAAGTCTGGGGCTGGTTCCCGAATGGGCAGGCCGGTGCCATCTATCGCGTCGACCTGGCCGCGGACACGGTGGTGCCGTGGGCCACCCTGCACGCAGGGCCCGAGCTGGCTTGGCCTCCGGGCGATCCGGAGCTGAGCCCGGCCGTCGGCCGCACCAGCCTTGGCGACATCGAGTCGGACGACGCGGGGCGGTTCATGTTCGTGGTCAACCTGTTCGATCGGCGCATCCACCGCCTTGCCCTCCCGGACGGCCAGCCGCTCGGCAGCTTCGAACACGGCGCCGCGCGCGAACCCTGGGCAGCCAATGCTCGGCCCTTCGGCCTGGGTTGGTACGCGGGCTGGCTGTACCACGGCGTCGTCGACAGTCGCGAGGATGCCGGCCTGCCCGGAGCGCTGAGCGCCCACGTCTATCGAACCCGTTACGACGGCACCGAGCTTTCCGAGGTCGCATCTGTCGCGTTGGACTACGAGCGCATGCCCCGGTGGACGCGCTGGGAGGACGGCGTGACGCCCAGCCGGTGGAACGAGGAGGGCATCGCCCAACCGATGCTCACCGATATCGACTTCCGACCCAACGGCGACTTGATCCTGGGGCTGCGGGACCGCCTGGGCGATGCCATCGGCGTGTACAAGGGCAAGCCCAACGGGGACATCCTGCCGACCATGGCCGATGGGCCGGGCCGCTGGACCGTGGTCACGGCGCCGGAGCACTTCGACGATGAGTACGCGTTCGTTGATCCGTGGTCGCAGCGCGCGGATTCGTGTGAGGAGTGCGCGTACGGCACCTTGGCCTCGTTGCCCCGACACGACGCGGTGGTCACGTCCATGATGGTGTATGGATCGACCGCGGCGATCTGGTTCGACGCCCACACCGGCAAGCAGAAGGGTCCTGTCGACGGGAACGAGGTCCTGTCCATTGAGGACTTCTATGGAGGCGACCTCGAGGCGCTCGTCCAGCGCGGTGGCATGGTCTACCTGCCCATCGCCCAGCGCGACCTTTGCGATCCCCGACCGCGCCTGCCTGCGGACATTACGTTCGTCATCGACGCGTCGACGACGATGCTGCAGACGATCGAGGGCGGCGAGCGCCGGCTGGACGTGGCGCTCTCGGCCGTGGGGCGCTTGGTCGATGGGCTCTCGATGTCGGACGACGCGCGATCCAGCGGCCCGCGTCTGCTGTCGCACGACCAGGTCGGCATCGTCGGCTTCAACGATGATGCGTGGATCGCGACCGACCTCACGACGCATCGGCCTTCGGTGCGCGCCGCCCTGGACCGATTGGCCGAGGGCGCCCGTCAGGGCACGCGCATCGACCTGGGCCTCCAGGATGGCCTTGCGGTTGCCGCGGGCGCCTGGTCGCGGGGGCTTGCGGATCGCCACGTGGTGCTGCTCACGGACGGCTGGCTGAACGGCGTGCCGCCGGCCGGCGATGGGCGGCCCGAGACGACGGTGTTGGACGCGGGACACGCGCTGCGGGCAGCGGGGGTGTCGGTCCTGGTCGTGGGCGTTGGGTGGCCGGATGAGGTGAACCGGCCTCTGCTGGTGGGGCTGGCCGGAAGCACGGACGCGTACTATTCCGCCGAAGACGGCGCCGGGCTGCGCTCAGCGCTGGCCTTCGTCGGGCAGCGCTTCAAGTGCCCACCGGCCCCCTGAACGCGGCCCGAGCTCAAGCGCCCATCGCGGCCCGCCCACTTCGCCGCGCCGCGCTCCTGCTTGCGCTCCTAGCAGCAATTGCCGCCCTCGGGGTCACGTTCGTCCCCGCCGGCCGCGTCGCGTTCCGGACGCTGTTGTTCATGCCCGACCTCATGCCGCCCGTGTCCGTCCGACCGGTCACGTGGGTGACGTCCGCCCCGGCACGCGAGGACGTCCGCATCGCGGTTCCCGAGGAATCGCTCACCAACGCGCTTGCCGCACCCGGAGCGCCCGCCTCATCGCCGGCGCCAGGCTGGCCAGCCGACGTCTACGTGCCGCGCGGCCGTGGGCCGTTCCCGGCCATCATCGTCTCGCTGGGCATCAACCAGGCCGCCCGCGACGACCCGCGCGTGCGCAAGGTCGGCGACGGGCTGTCGCGGCTGGGCTTTGTGGTCCTCATCCCCGCCAACGACGACCTGCGCGCCGAGCGCCTGACGTCGGATGCCGTGGCCATGCTGGTGGCCGCGTTCGACCAGCTGGCGGCCCGCCCCGACGTCGACCCGGCGCGCATCGGGTTCTTCGGCGTGTGCGTCGGGGCATCGCTGGCGCTGCTCGCGGCGCAGGCGCCCGACATCGCGGACCGCGTGGCCTGGGTGGCGTGGTTTGGCGGGTACTACCGGCTGGACACGCTGATCGCGGCCGTCGCGAGCCGGTCGCTGGCGGCGGTCCCGGATCGCGATTGCCCGCCGGGCGAAGACTGCGCCGTCGCCGGCACGCCGCGCCCGTGGGACATCGATCCGCTGAGCGAGCGCGTGATCCGCCGCCACCTCCTCGATCTCGTCGACGACCCGGCCGAGCGCGCCGCCGTCGCCCGCGCTGCCGGCATCGATCCGGCCACCGGCGAGCGGACGGCGGCACCGGAGACGTTGCCCCTGGTGCCCGGAACCACACGCCAGCATGGCGTCGCGTTGCTGCTCGGCAGCGCGGTGACGTTTGACGAGGCGCTGAACGTGCTCGCGAGTCTCCCGGCCGCAGCGCAAGCGCTGATGGCCGACCTGTCGCCGGCCACCGAGCTCGAGCAGCTGCGGGCGCCGCTGTACACCATGAACGACGTCGGCGATCCGCTCATCCCGCACACGGAGACCGACGCGCTCAACCGGGACGCGGCCGAGCTCGGCCGCCTGACCCGCGCCCGCACGTTCGACGTCTTCCGCCACGTCGACCTCGACCCGTTCGCCGATACCGGCCGCACGCTGCCCGAGATCTGGCGCCTGTACAGGCACGTGCACGCGATCGTGGGGACGGGGCTGCTGGACTGAGGGGTGAACTGAAGGGGCCACGTCGGACGGCCCGATTCCGCCTTCGATGTCACCCCACGTCCAACAGCAGGTCGACAGTTACCCCGAACCCCTCGATCAGCCGCGAGGCCGCCACCTCTCCGCGGCCGAACGCGCCATGCTCCACGTACTCGCTCCCTGCCAGCGCGAGCACATCCACCCGCCGCGCGACCGGGTCGACGATCCAGTACTCGGTGATGCCTGCCTGCGCGTACTCCAGGCGCTTCACCACACGGTCGCGTCGCGGGTCGTCCGGGCTCACTACTTCGACCACCAGGTCGGCGCCTTGCCAGAAGTCGTTGCCGCGCCGTGCGTCCTGGGCGTCCAGCAGCGCGCAGACGTCGGGCTGCCGGTAGCGGCCCGCGCGCGTTCGGATGCGCACGCCGGCCGGCAGCACCTTGCCGCCCGTGCGCTCCAGAGCCTCCGCAAGCAGGCGGGCGATGCGGAAGACGATGGTCTCGTGCTCGTCCGTGGGCATGGGGAGCGTCTCCAGGCGACCGTCGGTCAGCTCCACCAACCGGTTGGTCTGGCCGGTGAGCCACAGGTAGTCCGACTCGCTCCACTCGCCCTGCGCCGGGATCAGCTCGGCGATCTCGGGATCGAGCACCGCCGCCAGCGGCGCCCCGCGCGTTCGATCCGCTCGCTGTGCCATGTCGCCTCCGCGCCACCGGAAGGGCCGAAAGGGTGGCATCGAGCATGATAGGCGGCGGATGGATGGGTCGCAACGCCGTATCGCACCGTTGGCGAGCCGCTTGTCGTCTCGAGTCCTTCAGGTATAACTCCTGAAGGTGCTCCGCGCATCCGTTTCTGGGACATGTCTGCGACACAACGCGGACGATGGCCGATACATCGCCACACGCATCGGACAGCGACCTATGATCCTTCAGTTTTGGTTGGCCCATGCGTTCTTCATCGTGCTGTTCTCGGCAACGAGCACCGTGGATCGCGCCGAACGCGCCGGCCGGCAGCCCGAGCTTGCTCGCATCCCCTGGGACATCTGGCTCGGGCTCGGCCTCCTGCTCGTCGGCCTCCTATGGGGCGAGTCGATCCGCATGGATGCGCCACCTCGATCGGAGACGGCACTTGCCGCCTTTGTGATCCACATCGCCCTCGTGAACGTCGTCTTCGGCGGGGTCCGGCGCGAGTGGCCGGCGAGCCGGCGCGGCATGCGGGTCGCGCCGTTGACGTGGCTGGCACTTGGCCTCTTCGGCATGACGTTCATCGTCGGCGACAGTCCGGCGACCTCAGAGGCTGCCCACATCGCGGCCTGGTGGCTCGCGGTCGTGTTGGTGCTCATCCCGGCGGCCCTCGGGTGCGACCATTGGCTCGCGACGCGGCGCAGGCATGTTTCAACTGACGGCCCGTCGGGGAGCGAGGCTGGCAGCGCCTTGGGCTAACCTCGGTCACAAGCGGATGCGTTTGCACAAGGCATCTCAATCCCAAGGAGGCCACGATGTCACGTCCAGCCCATTCGTCACGCACCGCCATGTCCCGACCACGCACCGCGCGCGCGTTGGCGTTGGCCGTGCTCGCGCTGGCCTCGATCTGCTCGATCGCCGTGGCCGCCTACGGCCATGGCCGCTTGGCAGGTGCAGCAGCAAGCGCATCGGCGAGCACGACGCTGGCGCAGCCCGCGGAGCCGCTGCGCAGCTGGCTGTACACCAACCGCGCCGCATGGCGCAGCTCGCCGGGGATGCGCGTCGTGGCGCGCATGACCGACCGGAGCGGGGGCCAGGCGGTGGCAACGGCCACAGCAGACGCGGAGGGCGACGTCGCGCTCGCGTTTGCAGCCGTAAGCGATCCCGGCGGGGGTCGAGGCGCGGCCGGCGCCCGCCCCTCCATCATCGAGCCGGGCGACACGTTCAGCGTCGAGGCCGACGGCGTGGAGGTCGTGCGGATCGTCGTGCCCGATCTGAGCGCCGATGCTGAGGTCGACCCGCCGCGCGCCTTTGGTACGGCGCCGGCCGGGATGGACGTCGCGGTGGCGTTCAGCGGCGCCGGTCGTCCGCCGTTTGCCGGCATGGTCACCGTTGGATCCGACGGCCGCTTCGCGGTCGATCTGGTGGACGCGTTCGAGTTCGAGTACGGCGACAGCGGCTGGGTGACGTTCACCGATGCCGCCGGGCATGCGTTCATCGTGCGCGCGGCGCCCCTCACGGTCGAGATCACGCTGGGCACCGGGCGCGCGCGCGTCCTTGCCAGCAGCAGCTTGCGGACGGACCTGCTCATCCATCGCCAGGGGCGGCAGGTGCGCGCCTACGACCGCTACGCGCGCGGGCCCGATCCGTTCGACACGGGATGGACCACGCTCGAGTACACCATCGGTGACGCGCGCGAAGCGATCTCGCCCGGGGCGGTCGTGACCGCGACGCAGCTGGGCGACCCGCTCAGCGAGCCGCGCGCACGCGCAGCGACCTTGCCCGAGCTCGAGCTGGCGCTGGATACCAGCGGGACCGTCCTGATCGGGCGCGCACCGCCCGGCGCCGCGCTCCGCGTCACGCTCCAAGCACCCGATGGCTCGGAGACCACGCGCCACACCGCCGCCGCGGCCGACGGTGGCGTCCGCGTGGACCTGGAGGAACCCCTGCTGCCCGGCAGCCGCGCGGCGCTGCACTACGACGGGGGCCAGGGCAGCTGGTTCGTGGCCCCGCTCGTCGTGCCCCAGGTCCGCGTGCGGGCGTACGAGGGCATCGTCGAAGGCTTGGCACCGCCGCTCGGCACCGTCACGGTGACGGTGGCCAGCCCATCGCAGCCGACCGCGTTCAGCTGGCCCGCGCGGGCTGACAGCGACGGCGCGTTTGCCGTCGACACCCGGATGGACGATCCGGAGACGCTGCCGCGTTGCGACGCGTTTCCCCAATGCGAGGGGGCGCTCCCGCTGGTGCCGGGCGACCAGATCAGCATCGAGCTCGTCGCAGGCGATCCGGTGGCCCTGACGGTCCCGGCCCTGGTCACGCGCACGGATCCCGATGCCGAGACCGTCGCGGGGACCGCGCCGCCCGGCGCGACGATCGCTGTCTACGCCGGCCTCCCGTGGGCAACGCGCCGTGGCCGCGACGACATGGCGGCCGGTGCGCCACCCGTGGCGAACGTCGTCGCCGACCTCGACGGCGCCTACTCGGCCGCGCTCGCGCCCGCCATCGACATCGAGCCGCCGCTCGGGGGCTACGCGGTCGTCGAGGTTCGTGGGCACTTGGTGGCGGCGGCATGGCAGCCGCTCGTCGTGTTGGCATGGCTCGACAACGCACTGATCGAAACCGTGGGCGTGCCCGGTCGACCGCTCAGCGCGACGCTGCGCGCCGCAGACGGGCAGGCTGTGGCGCGCCTGGCGACGACGATCGAGCGCGGCAGGCTGCGCGACGAGGTCGGCCAGCTGCCGGAGATCGTGCCCGGTGACCAGATCGAGGTGCAGCGCGGAGATGATCGCGTGACCTTGCCCATCCCCGCCTTCACCGGGCGCGTCCACATCGAGGATGACCTGGTCGTGGGGCAGTCACCGCCCGGCAGCACGGTCCGCCTGCAGTACGGAGCGGCAGAGGCAACGGCCACCGCCGACGCAGCGGGGCTGTTCCGGCACGACTTTGGGGCAGAGGGCGTTGACCTGCAGCACAACAAGACGCTGGCCATGGCGCTGAACGCCGGCCCAGGCCTGCGGCACACCTTCCAGCGCACCCTCAGCCTGCCCGGTCTCACGCTCGCCCTGCACACCAGCGAGCTGCGCGGCGCGTTCGAGCCGCTGCTGGACCTCGTCATCACCGCCGAGCGCGGCGCGACCACGCTCGCCCGTCCGACCGTCCGGACGGACTTCAGGGCGTCGTTCCGAGCAACCCTCGCCGGCGCCGATGGCCGCCGTCTCCAGCTCGAGCCCGGCGATCGGATCGCCGTCAGCGCGACCGAGGCCACGCTGCAACCATCCCTTGAGCTCGTCGTGCCGCGCCTAAGCGTCGACGTCGACCCGTCCGCCGACTCAGTGAGCGGCGCCATGCCCCCCGATGCGTCGCTCACGGTCGCGCTCGCGCATTGGTTCATCTTCGACTATGGCGCACCGGTCCGAGGCTGGGCCGCGCCCATACCGGATGCGACGGGGCGCTGGTCCGCCGGGTTCCAGGCGTCCAGCCCCGAGGGCGTGGACATCCGTCCCGGGTCGGTCGTCGATGCCGAGCTCCGGCTGCCCAGCGGCCACATCGTCTTGCAGCGCGTTGCCCAGCCCATGCTCAGCGCCCAGGTCGACGGCACCTGGGTCTGCGGTCAAGCGGCGCCGCTCGCGGAGGTGTCCGTGCAAGCGGCCGATGCGTCGGGCGCGGCGCTGCTCGCCGGCACTGGGTCCGCCGACGCGGACGGGCTGTTCGCGTTTGCTCTCGCCGACGTCGCGGGCCTCGAGCGGACGATGGCTCCCGGCACGACCGTCCGAGGGCGCTTGGGCGACGCGGACGTCGACCTCACCGTGCCGCCGCTCGACGTCGAGGTCGATTGGGGTACCGGCGCCGTCGACCTTTTCACGCAGCCGAGTGCCGAGGTGACCCTGGACGTGGGCGCACACGGCTGCCTTGCCCTCCCGGTGGGCACCGGCGAGGACTACGCCGCGGCGTTCGACCGAGCCGACGGCCAGGGCCGAGCCACCATCGACAAATTCTTCCCCGACCAGCTCGCCCAAGACGTCGTCGCCGCGGCCTTTACCTCGACGGGCATGCGCGCGTACCGGGGGGCGAGCCGCCGCACGGCCGACGTCTACATCGACACGCCGCGGTTGGTCGTGACCGCGACCGCGCGCACGGCGCTGGCCGTGGTGCTGGCCGCCGCGGGTGGCCGGGAGCTCGCCCAGGCGGCCGCCGTCGCCGACGACGCGGGGCGCGCCGAGGCGATGGTCGTCGATGCCGGCGGGAACCCGGTGCCGATCCGGGCCGGGCACCAGCTGACCATCGCGGACGGCGGCGACGTGACGCGCATCACCGTGCCGCCGCTCGCCTTCGACGCCAGCCGCGGGCGCGGGTTGGAGGGCCAGGCTGCCCCTGGGCAGGACGTGGCGCTCCGCCTCACGCTGGCCGACGGCCGCCGCATTGCCTTCGTGCGCCAGACGGATGAGCGCGGCCGGTTCGTGTTCACGCCGGCGATGATGCCCGTGCGAAGCACATGGCGGTGGGAGGACGTCCGACACGTGGAGGCCGCGGTGGCGCTGCCCGGTGGGCACCGAATGCTCAGCGAGGCCACGCTCGCCGGGGGTGAGCAGGCACCCGCATTCCTGCCCGTCGGCTTCTCGGGCCTGCGACGCTGATCCGAACGCCCGCCCAGCCTTCCGGCCTGCCGTCCGAGCTGACGGCGGCGCCATCGCGTTCGTCCTCAACCCGTTCAGCGATCCCGGCCGCGCGCTGCCCGAGATCTGGCGCCTGTACCGGCACGTGCACGCGATTGTGGCGCCGGGGCTGCTGGACTGAGAGGCGGCGAAAGTGCTATGGCAGACCTGTCCGCACCGAGATCAGCTCGAGCTTGGCCTGCCAATAGGTGGGGTTGTTGCCGTAGCTCTCCTCACGGACAAACCCGACGCCTGGGCAGAACCAACGCCAGTGGCTGGCCCCGGCACCGATGGGTAGCCTAAGCACGCTGCACTCGTCGAACGTGCCTGCAGGCACCGTCACGCGCTGTCGCGCAACCGGCTGGAACCCGCTGTACAGGCTCTCGGCCGGACCGATCGTCCAAGGGGTGGGCGGATCGGTGATCTCGATCGGCAGGCGCAACAGCGGCCCCCATGATCCAAGCGCTTGCAGCGGCTCGAGCTCAGCATCGGAAACTGGGCGTCCATACGCGTCGCGTTGCCCGCCGGGCTCATAGAAGGTCCCGCCGTGGAACGCCAGGGTCGTTTCGCCCTCCTGGAACACCGTGCCGCTGCCGCTTGCCGGCTGCTCGGCGGAGCGGTCATTCTGGTGCTGATCGTGGGATTCCCAGCGCGCCGACGTCCAGACGTGCCACAACAGCACGTCGTTCGGTGCGCGCCATCCGGATTGCACTTCCACCGTCACGGTCGATGTGCTCCAGCGATAGTCGTCGCGCTGAACGTAGCGATAGATCCAGCGCGTGCCCTGTCGTAGCGGGAATACGGCCAGGGCAGCCTGTTCGTCCGCGGTCAGGGTCGATCCCTGGAGCGGAACGCTTCCGGCGGGTGGCTGTGGTGCGGTCGCCACGGGCGACGGCGTCGAAGTGCGTCGCTCGGCGCTTGGAGCGCCGGGTCGTGGCACGGGTGTCGCCACGGGCGCGCTGATCGATGGTGCGGTCAAGGTCGCTGCGGGGATCGCCGGGGCCAGCGTCTTCAGCCCGTCGATGAAATCCCGGGCGTTCACAGAAACGTCTCGGCCAGGAAAGGACCCATCGGCGATCTCTTCGCCGGTCACGGCATCGTAGATCGCCACCATCCAGACGCGCTGCGGTCCGGCAGCGCTCGCGGACGAGGCTGGCAACCACGGCAGCCCGCTGTCCGGCTGCCGCTGCCATGCGAGGCTGGCGAGCTCGATGTCGAGACAGGATCCAACAATGACGATCATGGGCTGGTCGGGGACAGCGGTCCCTCGGCGATCGAGCCATCGCCACCAGTGGAGGCCTTCGAGTGGCGGATTCCCGGGTCCGGATGGCCTCTCTCGCTCGCGCGTATCCAACCGCGCAACCTGTTCGTAGTCGATCCGCATCACGAGGTCGACCATGGGTTGCCCGTCCGGGTCGAGCATCGACACAAACCAGTCGCGCGCGTCATTCTCGGTAAAGCGAGCAGCCGGCGACGCGGCGCCGACGCTCGGGGCGACAGTTGGCGGAGGGGTGGCGAGATCGGGCGACTTACACGATGAGACGAGCAGGACGATTAGAGCCTCGAGCACCGCCGCCAGCAGCGCCCCGCGCGTTCGATCCGATCGCTGTGCCATGTCGTCTCCGCGCCACCGAAAGGACCGAAAGGGTGGCATTGCGCATGATAGGCGGCGCATGAATGGGTCGCAACGCCGCTTTGCACCGTGGAAGAGCCGCTTATCGTCTCAGGGCAATCGCGGATCTACGGTGGTGATGACCCGCCCTGCTCGTCGGTTGTCGTCCAGTCCTCCTTTGGGTTATCGGTCACCCATACGCGGATGGGACCGCTCTCGCAGTGAAGATGCGGACCGCGGTGCGCTGCTGCGACGGCGATGCTCGTTCAATGTGTCCCGCTCGACCGCGACTGTTGACTGACCTCCGCCGCGACAGGACGGCACTGCGACGGCGGTCCGGAGATCCCGAAAGGGGAAAGCAGCGGGCACGCCCAGGCGGCGTGAAGGCGTCCGATAACCCAAACCCTATCCGAACCTAACCCTCGTTTTGGCCAAACGCGCGTGCCACCGTCCCCGGCGCAAGGTCCGGGCCACACCGCCCTCACCAGCCGCTGCCGCCGCCCTCACGATCGACGGCAGTGAGGCACGTGCGTCGCCCCGGCGGGACTGCAGTTCCAGACCGCCCGGACTGAAGGCCCAACGATGCGACGCAGCTTCCTCGCTGCGCGCCCACGGAAGGATGGCCGCGCCCAAGCTCCAGGAGCGCGGCGCCGATCGTGCAGTCGTCGGGCGACGGCACGGTCGGACGGGGCGGAGCGGGCAACCGCCAAGAGGGCAACCACAAGGGTTGCCCCTACACGGAACGGCGCCTGCAATGCCATAGGTAAGGGGCAAGCCTTGTGCCTGCCCCGCCCCCGCCTTCCGGCCCACCCGCCCTTGGCGTATGATTCCCGCCGCTCCCCACCCGCCACACACCCGCCCGCCACCCACCGAGCGTGCCGCCATGCCCAACCGCCTTACCCCGGAGCGCCTCTGGGACGTCCCGCGCGTCGGCGCGCCCGTCCCGCTGCCCGACGGCCAAGCCTGCATCGTACCCGTCACCACCTATCCGCCGCCCAAGGGCAAGGCGGTCACCCGGCTCTGGCTGGTGCCGCTCGCCAGCGAGCCCCGCCCGCTGACCGCCGATGGCGTGGCCAGCACCGAGCCCGCCGTCCGGCCCGACGGCGGCGCCATCGCGTTCGTCCGCAAGCCGGGCGACGGCGCCGGGGCAGATCACGGCGACGTCGGCCAGATCTATGCCATGCGCCTGGACGGCGGTGAGCCGGAGCGCCTGACCGACCTGCCCTTCGGCGCGTCGGCGCCCCGCTGGCTGCCCGACGGCCGGCGCATCGCGTTCCTCAGCCAGGTGTTCGCCGACGCGCCCGATCTGGCGGCCACGGCGGACCGCAAGAAGGCGCGCGCGGACGATTCGCTGGACGTCCAGGCCACCGAGGACCGCGTCTACCGCTTCTGGGATCGCTGGCTCACCGATGGGCGCGTGCACCACCTGTTCGTCGTCGATACGGCGTCGGGCGAGGTCCTGGACCTCACGCCCGGCTCGCGCCGCTGGTTCCCGCTCATGGAGGTCGGCGGCGCGTACGCCATCAGCCCGGACGGCCGCGAGGCGGCGTTCCAGGCCGCGCGCTCCGAGCCGCCGCACGACCCGCTGCTCTGGGGCATCTTCACCGTGGCCATCCCGGCCGCGGGAGAGGCGCAGCTGGCCCAGCCCGTCCTGGTCAGCGACGCGGGCGACGGCAGCGGCAACGCGCGGCGCCCGATCTACAGCCCGGACGGGCGCTACCTGGTCCACGGCTACCAGCACGAGAACGACTTCTACGCCGACCCCACGCGCCTCATCCTGCGCGACCGCGCGACCGGCGACGCGGCGTCCGTCACCGACCCGTGGGACCGCTCGGCCGACGGCTGGTCGTTCGACCCAGAGGATCCCGCCACGCTCTGGCTGACCACCGAGGACGACGGCCGCAGCGTGCTGTGCACCCTGGACATGGCCTCCGCGCTCGCCGACCCGGAAGGCCACCCGCCGCGCATCCTGGCCCGCGAGGGCGCCATCGGGGCGCCGCGCGTGGCCGGCGGGCGCGCGTTCGTCGCGCACTCGCGCCTGGACCGCCCGCCCGAGGTCGCGGTGCTCGATCCCGGCGCCGGCGCGCTCCGGCGCATCACGCGCTTCGCGGAGGACGCGCTGGCCGACGTGGCCATGGGCGCCGTCGAGGAGATCGCGTTTGCCGGCCACGGCGGGGCCACCGTGAAGATGTTCGTCGTCCACCCGCCGGAAGGCGCGGGGTCGGCAGGCGAGGTGGCGCACGCCGGGGGTGGGTCGGCCAAGCCCGAAGGATCCTCCGCAGCCGGCGCCGCCACGACGACGCCCGGCACCATCCCGCCGCTGGTCCACCTCATCCATGGCGGCCCGCACGGCGCGTTCGGCGACGAGTGGCATTGGCGCTGGAACGCCCAGGTGTGGGCCGCCGCCGGCTACCGCGTGGCGCTGGTCAACTTCCACGGCTCCACCGGCTGGGGCGACGCGTTCACGCGCTCCATCCTCGGGCGCTGGGGCGACCAGCCAACGGCCGACATCATCGCGGCCACCGACCTGCTCGTGGCGCGCGGGCTGGCCCAGGAAGGGCGCATGGCCATCGCCGGCGGCTCGTACGGCGGCTACATGGTCAGCTGGCTGGCCGCCACCACCGCCGACCGCTTTGCGTGCGCCGTCAACCACGCCGGCGTGTCCGACTTCCAGACGCAGTTCGCCTCCGACATCACCCAGGGCCGCGAGCGCGCCATGGGCGGCGAGCTGTGGGCCAACGTCGACGCGCTGGACCGCTGGAACCCGCTGCGCCATGCGGCCGGCTTCCGGACGCCCATGCTCGTGCTCCACGGCATGAAGGACTTCCGCGTCCCGCACGCCCAGGGGCTCCAGATCTACAACGTCTACCGCGCCCGCGGCCTGCCCGCCCGGCTCGTGGTCTACCCGGGCGAGAACCACTGGATCCTCTCGCGCGCCAACAGCCTCAACTGGTATGGCGAGGTCTTGGGCTGGCTCGATCGCTGGCTGGGCGCGGTCCCGGAAGGCCAGGACCAGGCGGCTGTGGCGACGCCGGCTGCGACATGATCAGCGCGCGAGGCCCGCGTTTGCCTGTGCGGGGCGGCGGCCGCGCCCACGGCCGAGCGGGCGTCCTCGGCGGCTGGGATGGCCGGCGCCATCGCCCGCGCGCTGCCCATGCCCTGCTCGTCGCGCTGCTCGGCCTCTCGGCGATCGGGTGCGCAGCGAGCAGCGGCAGCTCGCCGCCCAACGCGCCCGCCACGGCCCCTGCGACCGCCGCTGCCACCGCTTCCGCGCCGCCCGCCGCGCAGCCCGTCTCCGCCGACCCGACGGCCGCCGCCTCGCTCGCCGCCGTCCGCGACGCCATCCTGGCCTCGGGGACGTGCGACACCCGCTGCCTGGACGCGCTGCGCGCGCTCTGGGCCGCGCATCCGGGCGACCCGGACCTCCGCGTCACGCTGACCAACGCGCTCATCCAGCGCCAGGACTGGTCCGGCATCGAGGCGGTGATCCGGTCGCTCCCAAACCCCAGCGACGCCGATCGGCTGCTCATGGCCAAGGCGATGATCAAGCTCGGCCGATTCGACGACGCCGCGGCGATCCTACAGCCGCTCGTGGACGCGCGCCCCGACGATCCCGATCTGGCGTACAACGCCGCGTTTGCCGACTATTACGGCAACCGCCACGACCAGGCCAGCGCCGTGCTGGACCGCGCGTGGGCCGCGCTGGTGGCCGCGCGCGACGCCAACGCGCAGACGCTCCGGGCGATGATCCACCTGGACGGCGGCGAGCTCGACCAGGCCGCGGCGGTGGCCGGCGCAGTCGTCGACCAGTCGCCCGAGTTCTTCCCCGCGTGGGACGTGCTGGGCCGCGCGCGCGCGGCTGCCGGCGACGAAGCGGGCGCGAACGAGGCGTTCGACCGGGTGGCCGCCATCCATGCCGCCACGTCGGAGCGGGACGCGCGCCAGCTCAGGCTCTCCGCGCAGGCCACCGCCCTCCAGGCGGCCTGGCGCGACCGCGACCTGGCCGGGGCCGAGCGCCTGGTCGACGCCATGCTCCCCGAGGCCGATGCCGCCCTCAAGCACCAGCTCTACGAGTATGCCGTGGCCATCTACGACGCCACGGGCCGCCCCGCCGAGGCGGCGGCCGCGCGGGACGCGGCGGCACGGCTGCCGCTGGCCGAGGAGGCGCCGTGAGCGCGGCCGCCGCCGCGGCGCGGCGCGCCCTTTTCGCCGTAGCGCTCGCGCCGCTCGCGGGACTCGGCTGCACGCCGCGGCCGCCCGCCGAAGGCGAGCCCGCGACCACCCAGCTGCGCTTCGTCGACGGTACATTGGACGCGGGGATCGCCGTGGCGCACCACCCAGGCTACACCCAGGAGCGCTACGCCCCCGAGATCATGGGGCCGGGCGTGGCCGTGTTCGACGCCAACCGCGACGGAGCGCCCGACATCTACGCCGTCGACAGCGGCGACGTGGCGGGCGGGCCGCGCCCCGACGGCGCCGGCGACGTGCTGCTCATCAACGACGGGACGGGGCGCTTTCTCGACCGGACGGCCGAATGGGGCCTCACCAGCCGCGGCTACGGCATGGGCGTGGCCGCCGGGGACTACGACGGGGACGGCTGGACCGACCTCTTCGTGACCACGTACGGGCCGGGCAGCCGGCTGCTGCGCAACACCGGCAGCAGGTTCGAGGACGTCACCGACCAGGCCGGCATCGCCGATGACGGCGCGTGGAGCAGCAGCGCGGGCTTCCTGGACATCGAGAACGACGGCGACCTGGACCTCTGGATCGCGCGCTACACGGCGTACGACCTGGACGAGGCCCTCCGCTGCTATGCCAACGCCGTGCACGTCTACTGCACGCCCGAGATCTACGTCGGCGTCCCCAGCCGGCTCCTGCGCAACGACGGCGACGGCACGTTCACCGACATCGCGGTCGAAGCCGGTCTGGGCGGCGTGGCCCAACGCAGCCTGGCGCTCGCCATCGGCGACATCGACCAGGACGGCGATGCCGACGTCTACCTGGCCAACGACCTCGACCGCAACGAGCTGTGGCTCTCGGACGGCGCCGGCGGCTTTCTGGAGGTAGGCCGGATCAAGGGCGTGGCGTTCGGCAACGGCGGGCTGGAGCAGGCCGGCATGGGGGCCGACATCGGCGACGTCGACGGCGACGGCCGGTTCGACCTCGTCGTCCCCAACTTCCAGGGCGAGACCACCAACATCTACCGCCAGGGCGACGGGCTCTTGTTCACCGAGGTCTCCGACCGCGTCGGCATCGGCGCCGCGGCGCGCACGCGGCTGGGCTTCGGCGTGGACCTCTTCGACGCCGACGCCGACGGCGACGAGGACCTGCTCGTCGCCAACGGCCACCTGTACGACAACGTGGCCTCGTTCATGGGCGACGTCACGTTCGGCCAGACCAACTCGCTGTATCAGAACCTGGGCGATGGCACGTTCCGGTACGCCACCGTCGGCGCCGGCCCCGCGCTCGAGGTGGCCCAGGCCAGCCGCGGCCTGGCCACGGGCGACCTGGACGGCGACGGCGACATCGACTACATCGTGGCCAGCAACGGCGGCACGCTCCAGCTGGGTCGCAACGAGACCGAGCCGGCGGGCGGCTTCGTCGGGCTGTGGCTCGAGGGCCGCACGGCCAACCGCAGCGCGATCGGTGCCCGCGTGGAGGCGCGCGCCGCGGGTCGCACCGTGATCCGGCACGTCGCCGGCGCATCGAGCTATCTTTCCGCCTCCGATGCGCGCGTCCTCATCGGGCTGGGCGATTCCGGCGACCTCGAGGAAGTCACCGTCCACTGGCCCGGAGGCGGGCCACAGCCGCTGGGCGACCTCGCCGGCGGCCGGTGGTACCACGTGGTCCAGGGCGAGGCGCCGGTGCCGTTCGAGCCCGGCAGAGCCACCGTGGCGCCGTGAGCGGCGCCGTCGTACGGACCAGGGAGCCCAACCAGCCCATGCACGATCCAACAGCCACCGCCAGGCGCCTTCTCGGCCGGGCCGCATGCGCCGCCATCGCGGCGGCCGCACTGCTCGTCGGGTGCCAGGCCAGTCCTCCGTCCAGCCCAGCACCGCCCACCTCCGCCATCGCGCCGCCGTCGACCGACGCGTCGCCGGCGGGGCGGTCGGACGTGCCCGACATGGTGGCGGCGCTCGCCGAGCTGGTGGCGGAGGCCGACCCCGTGTTCCTCCAGTCGCTCAACGAGGAGCGCGTCGCGTGGATGGAAGGCATGATCCCACCCGACGAGCCCATCGAGCACATGTTCCGCGAGTTCGATCTCGCCGAGGAGCTCCTGCGCGCCGGACGGCCGGACGACGGGATCCGGCGCTTCAGCGCGCTCCGGAACGAGCTGATCGCCGGCCAGGTGTCCATGGCGTCCAAGGGTCCTGTCCGCGAGGCGACCCAGCGCATCGCGGCGGCCTGGCTGCGCCGGGTGGCCGAGGACGCGCTGCCGGCGGGCTCGGCCGGCGACCCGTGGGTGGCGCCCGCGGTCGACGGGGCGGCGGGTTCCGCGGCCGCAACGCGCAACGCCCGGCTGGAGCTCGAGCGCCTCGTTCGCGCCGACGTGAACGACCTCGCGGCGCGCTGGCTGCTCTTCGTCACCACCGCCTACCTGGGCCAGCCCGCGGACGACGTTCCGGAACGCGCGCGGATCGATCCGGCAGTTCTGGCCTCGGAGGGTACGCTGTCCCGCTTTGCGGACGTCGCCACCGACGCGGGCCTGGCCGGCGCCCGGCGCCAGGGCGGCGCGGTGCTGGACGACCTGGACGGGGACGGGTCGCTCGACCTCATGGTCTCCTCCTCCGGCCTTGCCGATCCGCTGGCCCTGTACCTGGGGCGCGGCGAAGGCACGTTCCGCGACGCTACGTCAGGCTCTGGGCTGGCCGGCCTCACCGGGGGCATCGACCTGGTCCAGGCCGACTACGACGGCGACGGGGACCGCGACGTCCTCGTCCTGCGCGGCGGGGGCCTGGGCGACGCCGGCGCCTTCCCGCCCTCGCTCCTGCGGAACGAGGGCGGCGGGACGTTCGTGGACGTCACGCACGCCGCGGGGCTGTTCCGCTTAGCCACCGGCAAGGCGGCCGCATGGGGCGACCTGGAGCGCGACGGCGACCTGGACCTCTATATCGGCAACCAGACCGTCCCCGGCGGCACTGCGTTTCCCAACGCGCTCTATGCGAACAACGGCGACGGCACGTTTGACGAGGTGGCCGAGGCGTTGGGCGCGCAGGCGCTCGGCCGGACGAGCAGCGTGGCCCTCGGCGATATGGACGACGACGGCGACCTGGACATCGTGGTCACACGCATCGACGCCCCGAGCCTCCTCCTGCGCAACGCAGGGGTGGGCGCCGATGGCGCGCTGCTGCCCTTCGAGGACGCCACGCGCGACGCCGGGCTGGGCGAGCCGCGCTGGGCCAGCGGGTCCGTCGTCTTCGACTACGACAACGACGGGCACCTCGACCTGTTCGTCGGGGACGGCGGGCGGGCGCTCGAGGCGTTCGACGTCCTCTTGCAGGACGTGGTCGCCGACTTGCTCGGGCAAAGCGCCGGAGCGGAGCGGCCGCGGCTCTTCCACAACCGGGGCGACGGCACGTTCGAGGACGCCACGCGCGACGCCGGGCTGTGGCGCGTCCTGCTGGCCAACGGCGTCAACGCCGGCGACCTCGACGGCGACGGTTGGGAGGACCTGGTCATCGCCACCGGCGACCCGGACCTGCGCGCCCTGGTGCCCAACCGCGCGTTCCGCAACGCCGGCGATGGGACGTTCCAGGACGTCACCCTGGCCGGCGGCTTCGGCCACCTCCAGAAGGGCGCCTCGGTAGCCTTCGGCGACGTCGACGGCGACGGCGACGAGGACGTGCACGTGGGGATGGGCGGCGTGTACGTCGGGGACCGGTTTCCCAGCCTGCTGCTCAAAAACCCTGGCCACGGCAACCGCTGGCTGACGCTCCGCCTCGAGGGCACGTCCGCCAACCGCGACGCCATCGGCGCAAGGGTCCGCATCGACGTCGTCGGCCCGGCCGGCGCGCGCAGCCTGCACCGCGTGATGTCCAGCGGCGGCAGCTGGGGCGCCAACAGCCTCCAGCTGGAGGTGGGCCTGGGCGCCGCGGAGGCCATCGAGCGTGTCGTGGTCGTCTGGCCGTCCGCCACCGGCGAGCAGGCCTTCCAGGGGCTGGCCGTCGACAGCGCCTACGTCCTCCGCGAGGGCGACCCTGCGCCTCGCGCGCTGTCGCCGGGGGCGCCCAGCGCCCCGTGACCGCCCCGGTGCTCGCGCGGACGGACCATGCGCCGGTGCTGGTGGTCAGCGGCTGCGATGGGGCGACACAGCGCTATCGCTGCTGGCACGCCCTGGAGCAGCTCCAGCTCCGCGGCATCCCCGCGCGCCTGATCGCCCAGTCGTCGCCCGAGCTGCACGACGCCGGGCTTGGCTGCGGCACCGTCATCCTCCACCGCGTGGCGTGGGATCCCGGCGTCCAGCGCCTCATCCGCGACGTTCGGGATGCGGGCGGCGTGGCGCTGTTCGACATCGACGACCTGGTGTTCGAGCCCGGCGACATGCATCACCACCACGGCCTGGCGCTGCTCCCGCCGGACGAGCAGGCCCTCTACCGCGACGGCGTGCGCCGGTACCGCCGGACCCTCCTCGCGTGCGACGGCGCGCTGGTCCCGACCGACTACCTGGCCCGCCGGGTGGTGGCCCTGGGTCGACCGGCGTTCGTGGCGCGCAACGTCGTCGACCTGGAGCTGCTTAGGCGCTCCGCCGACGCGCTGGCGGCCCGGCGAGAGGCGGAAGCGCGCGGCGCGCGGGACGGCGAGCACATCGTCATCGGCTATGCCAGCGGCAGCCGCACCCACGACCGGGACTTTGCCGAGGCCGCGGCACCGGCCGTGCGCCGGCTGATGGCCGAGCGGCCCGAGGTCGTGCTGCGGGTGATCGGGCCGCTGGACCTCGGGCCGGAGTGGGCGCCGCTGGCCGCGCGCGTCCAGCGCATCCCAGCGCTGGACTGGCGCGCGCTCCCGGCGGCCATCGCCGACTTCGACATCAGCCTTGCGCCGCTGGAGTTCGACAACCCGTTCTGCCACGCCAAGAGCGAGCTGAAGTGGCTCGAGGCCGCCGCGTGCGGCGTCCCCACGGTCGCGGTGGCCACCGCCGCGTTTGCGTCGGCCATAGAGGACGGGGGCACCGGCTTCCTGGCCGCGGACCAGGCCGGTTGGGAGCGCGCCCTCGGGGCGCTCTTGGCCGACGCCGCGCTGCGCCGCCGCATGGGCGACGCGGCGCGGCGCGCCGTGGTCGACGGCCACGCGACGCCGGCGCGTGCGCGGAGCTTCGAAGCGACCCTGGCCGAGGCCTCATCCGTCCTTCGCCCTGATCGCGTGCCGCCGCGCCGGGACGCCGTGCCGGCGTCGCGTGGCCGTCGCCGGCCGCCGGCCGCGCCTGCGCCGGCCGGCGGGGACTGCGCCGGCGCGGCGGCCACACCGGGCTGGTCCCCGGCGAGCGCGCGGCCCTTGACGGTGGCGGTGGTCATGCCGGAGCCGCCGCGCGGCTCGGGCGGCCATGCATCGATCATGCGCATGGTGGCCGGCCTGGACGCAGCCGGGCACCGGGTGGCCGTCCACATCGTGCCGGGCGCGCAGATGCGGCATGCGACCGAGCGCGACGTCGCCAGGTTCATGCGCGCCCACTTCCCGCGCTCCGGCGCGCGCTTCCGCCTTGGCGCGCAGCTGGCGCCGTCCGACGTGGCCATCGCGACCGGCTGGACGACGGCGCACGCGGTGGCCTTTGCCCAGAACGTAGCGACCAAGCTGTACTTCGTCCAGGACTTCGAGCCGTACTTCCAACCCTTCGGCCCGGACTGGCTGGCCGCGGAGGCCACCTACGGGCTCGGGCTGGGCCACATCACGCTGGGCCCGTGGTTGGCGGAGACGCTCCGCGCGCGCCGTGGCGCGCGCGCCGAGCCGATCGACTTCGGGGTCGACCACGCCGTCTACCGTCCGTCCGATGCGGCCGACGTCTCGAGCGCGGCGCCCGCGCGCGCGCTGCGGGTGGTCTTCTACGGCCGCGCCTCAACGCCCCGGCGCGGCGTGGCGCTCGGCCTCGCGGCCCTCGGGCGCGTCAAGGCGGCCCGCCCGGAGGTCCAGGTCGTCCTCTACGGCGGCGAGCCCGGACAGCGGCTGGCCGACTTCCCGCACGTCCAAGCCGGCGTCCTCGCGCCGGGCGCGCTGGCCGCGCTGTACCGCTCCGCCGACTGCGGCCTGGCCCTGTCGTACACCAACCTGTCGTTCGTGCCCATCGAGATGGCCGCGTGCGGCCTGCCGGTCGTCGTCGCCCGCTCGGAGCCGTCCGCGTGGTTCCAGCGCGACGGGGAGACGTGCCTGGTCGCCGAGTCGACGCCGGACGATCTCGCCCAGGCCGTGCTCCGCGTCCTGGACGACACCGCGCTGGCGGGGCGCCTGGCGGCGCGTGCCCTCGCCGAGGTCGCGCCGCTGGACTGGGCGCGCAGCGTGGCCCAGTTCGTGGCCCACGTGGAGGCCTATGCCGCCGCGGACCAGCTCGCCGTGCAAGCGGGCCAGCCAGCGCGCACAGGCCCGCCGCGGCAGCGGCCGGCCGAGGTCGACATGGATGCCCTCGCCGGCCGGCCGAGCGCGGAGCACGTGGTGACCGGTCCCGCCCAGGACGGCCGCGACGCCCTGGCTCGGGCCCGCGAGATCGGGTGGTGGCTGACGCCGGAGCACGACGGGCTGCACCGCGTCGACCTGGTCCTCCGCTCGGGCCAGCGACCGCCCGAAGGGCTGCTGGTGCTCTCGGTGCGGGAGAGCCCCGGCGCGCCCGAGGCCCTGGCGGAGGCCAACGTCCGGGCCGGAGCCGTCTTCGACGACGCGTGGACGGCCTTTGTCTTCCCGCCGCTCGCGCCGACAGCCGGCCGGCGGCTGTGGGTCGGGCTGCGCTTCGAGCCGTCCCTGTCGCCGGCGCCGCTGGATGGGCCGAACGACGAGCGGACGCCCGTCGCGGTCGTCCTGGATGCGGCCATGCCGGTCCATCGGTCCTTCGCGCTGGCGCCCGGTTCGGCGTGGCCAGACGGCTTCGATCCGGTCCTGCTCGTCGCCCTCCAGGAGCGGCGGCGCGGCCTTGCGGGCCTCCGCCGCGTCGGCGCGCGCTGGCAGCGCCGGCCGGTCCTCCGCGCCGTCGTGACCGCTTGGGCGGCGCTGACCCGGCCCATGCCGCCCGTCCCGCTGCGGCCGTGGCCGGCCGAGCACCCGGCCGGCCTCAAGCTGCTGCGCGGCCTTGTCGCGTACGGCCCGGTGGCCGTGGCGCGCGAGGTGGCCGCCTGGGGCCGCTGGCGCGAGCGGCGCGCCGCGCGCTCGGCCGCCGATGAGGTGCTCCGGTGACCGAGCGCACGGTCTTCCTCAGCGGCTGCCCGGGCGACACGCGCCGCTACCGGGTCCTGCACCTGGCGGAGGCGCTGGAGCTGGCCGGCTGGGAGGCGACCGTGCATGCGATCGAGGCGCCCGCCGCCAGGGCGACGGCGCGCGACGTCGAGGGCGCGCGGGCGCTCATCTTGCACCGCGTGGCCTGGAGCCGCCCCGTCGCCGCCCTCGTCAAGGCCGCGCGCGCCGCCAGCGCCACCGTCCTGTTCGACGCGGACGACCTCGTCTTCGAGCCCGCGTTCGACGCGCGCCGCGCCGCGCTCCGCGCCGCGCTGGACGGCGGCGCGCGGGTCGGCCTGGACGATCCGGCAGCGCGCTACGCCCGGACGCTGGCCGCATGCGACGGGGCGCTGGCCACCACGGGCGCGCTGGCCGCGGCGTTCGAGGCGCGGGGCGCGCGGACCGCCGTGGTGCGCAACGCCATCGACCTAACCCTCTTGCGGCTGTCCACCGAGGCGGCCGCGCGCCGCGCGCCGCAGGCCGGCCGTCGCGTCGTCGTGGGCTACGCCAGCGGCACCCCGAGCCACGATCGCGACCTGGCGGTGGCCGCGCCCGCCCTGCGCGCGCTGCTGGACGCCCGGCCCGACGTTGTGCTGCGCCTCATCGGGCCGGTCGGCCTGGACGACGCCGCGTGGGGGCCGTACCTCGACCGCGTCGAGCGCGTGCCGTTCATGCGCTGGCAGCTGCTGCCGGACGCCCTGGCGGCGCTGGACGTCAACCTAGCGCCCCTCGAGGTGGGCGACCCGTTCTGCGAGGCCAAGAGCGAGCTCAAGTTCGTCGAGGCGGGCGCGGTGGGCGTCCCGACCGTGGCCAGCCCGACGGACGCCTTTGCCCACGCCATCGCGGACGGCGCCAACGGCTTCCTGGCCGATACGACCGACCGCTGGTTGGCCGCGCTGACGCGACTGGTGGACGACGCCGCCCTCCGCGAGGCGCTCGGTGCGGCCGCGCGCGCCACCGTCGTCGAGCGCTACGCGACGGACGTGCGCGGCCCCGAGCTGGCGGCGGCCATCGAGCGCTTGGTCTCGGGCAGGGGCGGCCAGATGGCCGACGCGGACGGCGCCCCGCGCCCGGGCGGCGCCGCGCCCGCGGCCCGCCGCGTCGTCGAGGACGTACCGGGCCTGGACCGATTTGCCATGGGCGCGGACCTCGTCGCGGCGGAGGATGCCGTGCGGCACGCCGGGCCGCTGGCGGCGCGCGGGTCGTGGCTGGCCGCACGGCTGCGGGCCGACCTGGGCGTGGCCGACGTCGCCGCCGTCCCCTACGCCGTCGATCCGGCGCGGTGGTTCCCGGGCCTCCCTGCGCCCGCGCGCGCGCTCCGCGTGCTCTTGGACATCGCCCCCGAGCCGCCCGTCGACCCGTCCACGACGGCCCTCGGCCTGGAGGCGCTGGCGCTGGCGGTGCACGCTGTGCCCGACCTCCAGGTCGACCTGTTCGCCACGCGGGGCGGCGCCGTCCCGCCGGACGACCCGCGGCTGGCCGGCTTTGGCTGGCTCGGCGTCCTTGACGATGTGCGCCGCGCGGCGCACCTCCGGACGGCCGCTGCCCTACTCGTCCCGGCGTGCGGCAACGTCCGCCTGTCCACCGTAGAAGCCATGGCCTCGGGCTGCGCCGTGGTCGGCTGCGACGTGCCCGCCGTCCGCTGGCTCCTCGCCGACGGTGCGACGGCCGCGCTCGCCCCGCCGCAGGCGGACGCGCTGGCCGCGGTGCTGGCGCGCGTGCTCCACGACGGCGCGCTGCGCGCGCGGATCGCCCTGGGCGCGCTGGCGGCGGCGGAGCGGCAGACGGCCGGGCGCGCGGCCGTCGCCCTTGGCGGCACGGCCGAACCGAGCGCTGCACGCTGGCTGGATCGCGTCCAGCCGCTGGGCGGCGCCCAGGGGCCGCCGCTGGCGCCGGGCGTCGCCGTCGGCCAGTCCTTCACGGCGCGCATGGACGGGCTGTGCCGCCTGGACGTCCAGCTGGCGGCGCCGCTGCCGGAGGGCGCGGCGCTGCGGCTGGAGCTGCTGGCCGCGCCGGGGGCGGCGGAGCCGCTGGCCGCGGCCGAGGCGCACGGCGGCCCGTGCCTGGATGATGCGTGGCTGCCCCTAGAGTTTGCGCCCATCGCCGGCAGCGCGGGCCGGCGCTACTACGCGGAGCTGCGGGCCGTCGGCGGGACGCCGGGCGCCTCGCCCCCGTCCCTGTGCATGGCGGACGCGGCCGTGTTCGCCGCTGGCCGGACGTACCTGGACGGCGCCGCGTCGGACAGCACGGCGCTGGCCTTCCGAACGCTGTGCCGCCCGACGACGCCCGCGCCCGCGCTCGTCGCGCGCGACCCGCGGCAGCCGGTTCTGGACGCCATCCGCCACGAGGCGCAGGAGGCCGCGGACCTGGGGACGGCGCTGGTAGCCATTGCCGCGAGCGCGCCGTATCGGCTCATGGCGTGGCTGGGCCGCTGGTGGGCGCCGCTCCCGCCCATCCACGCTCGCCCGTGGCCGGCGGACGCTGCCACAGGCACCAAGCTGCGACTGACGCTGCGCCACTTCGGGCCGGTGGCGGTGGCGCGCGAGGTGGTCGGGGCGCTGCGCTGGCGGTGGATGGACGAGGCGGAGCGGCAAGCGGTGCTCCGGCGGGGCTAGGCGGTGATCATTCTGTTGTAGGGGCGCTGCTTGCTGCGCCCGCTCCTGGTTGGCAGGCAAAGAGGGCGCAGCAAGCGGCGCCCCTACCAGAGAACTATGATCTTCCTCTGTGGTCGGGTACTACCGCCAGGCCGCCCAGGCCAGGCACAGCCAGCCGGCCAGGAACAGCACGCCCCCGATGGGCGTCACCGCGCCCAGCGAGCGAACGCCCGTGAGGCTGAGCGCGTACAGGCTCCCGGAAAAGACCACCGTGCCGGCGGCGAACAGCCAGCCCGCCCACGCCGCCTGCGGTCCCGGCCACCGCGCGACGGCCCAGGCCGCAGCGAGCAGGCCGAACGCGTGGACCATGTGGTAGCGCGCGCCGGTCTCGAACGTGGCCAGCGCCGCGGCGTCCAGCCGGTCCTTCAGCGCGTGCGCCCCGAAGGCCCCGGCGGCAACGCCGAGGCAGGCCGAGAGCGCGCCCATGGCAAAGAAGAGGCGATCCATGCGCGCGATTGTACACCGCGGCGGCGACGCGACAGATGGCGCTGGTGCCGCGGCGCGCCGCTCGCTGTTCGGAATCGGGTACCATCCCGGTCGTTCTGCGGTCCGCGCTGCGCCAGGCGCGCCCGAGTACCGTATCATGCCCGGGTCCCAAAACGCATTATGTCCGGACGGTGCCTGCACCGCCGGCCGAGGAGAAAACGCCATGACCCACCCCCACCCGCGCGCGCTCGCGTCGACCGCTAACGCCTGCACCTGGACTCTAGTCCTGGCCGGCGCCCTGCTTGCCGTGGCCGCCTGCGACCGCGCCCCATCGCCCGAGGCGGTCGAGGGTGACGCGGCGCCCATCACGGGCACGGTCTCCAGCCCGATCACCGCGACCGCGGCGGTCTCCTCGACAGAGCGCACCGAAGCGGATCTGCTGTCGAGCGCCCGCCAGCTGGTCTTCCAGGGCAAGCGCTCCGGCGAGGGCTACTTCAGCGCCGACGGGAAGCGCCTCATCTTCCAGAGCGAGCGCGAGGCGGACAACCCGTTCTACCAGATCTACGTCCTGGACCTGGAGAGCGGCGAGACCGAGCGCGTGTCGCCCGGCCACGGCAAGACGACGTGCGGCTGGCTGCACCCCGACGGCCAGCAGGCGCTGTTCGCCTCGACGCACGACGAGCCGAGCGCCCGCGACGAGATGCAAGCGGAGCTGGACTTCCGCGCCTCGGGCCAGGAGCGCCGCTACAGCTGGGACTACGACGAGGCCTACGAGCTCTATGCGACCACCTTGGGTTCGGACGACTACTCGAAGCTCACGGACGCCCCGGGCTACGACGCCGAGGGCGCGTACTCGCCCGACGGCGCCCAAATCGTGTTCACCTCCAACCGGCTGGCCTATGCTGAGCCGCTGTCCGAGACCGACGCGGCCATCTTCGAGCGCGACCCGTCGTATATGGCCGACATCTACATCATGGACGCGGACGGCGGCAACGTCACGCGCCTGACGGACGCGCCCGGCTACGACGGCGGCCCGTTCTTCAGCCCGGACGGCGAGCGGATCGTGTGGCGGCACTTCAACGAGGAAGGCACGCTCGCCGACATCTGGACGATGAACGCCGACGGCACCGACAAGCGCCAGATCACGGACTTCGGCGCCATGAGCTGGGCGCCGTTCTACCACCCCAGCGGCGACTACATCGTCTTCACGTCGAGCAAGCTGGGCTTCGACAACTTCGAGCTCTACATCGTCGATGCCGAGGGCGTCAAGGAGCCCGTGCGCGTGACGTTCACGGCCGGCGCCGACGTGCTGCCGGTGTTCGCGCCGGACGGCAACGCGCTCGTGTGGTCGACGACGCGCGGGCAGGCCGCCGGCCAGGGCTCACAGCTCTGGATCGCCGACTGGGACGACGCCAGGGCCCGCGAGCTCCTGGCGCTGAGTGCCGCGCAAGGCACGGGCGAGGCCGCGCTGGTGGGCACCGGCGCAGCGGTGCCGCCCGACATGGCCGCCACGGCGCCCGAGATCCGCGCCGAGGATGCCCGATTGCACGTGGAGCGCCTGGCCGCCCCCGAGATGGACGGCCGCCAGACGGGCACGGACGGCGAGCTGCTGGCCACGGCGTACGTGGCCGAGGCGTTCGAGGCCATTGGCCTCACGCCCGCCGGCGACGACGGCTACTTCCAGTCGTTCGACTTCACCTCGGGCGTCAGCCTGGCCGGCGTCAACATGCTGGCGGTGACGACGCCGGAGGGCGAGGAGCTGGAGCCGGTGCTGGACACGGACTGGCGGCCGCTGTCGTTCTCCAAGGTCGGGTCCGTGGGCTTCGGCGAGGCGGTGTTCGCCGGCTACGGGATCGTGGCGCGCGCGGACGGCGACCAGCCGGCGTACGACAGCTACGAGGGCCTGGACGTGGCCGGCAAGTGGGTGGTGGTCCTGCGCTACCTGCCGGAGGACATCCCCGCGGAGCGGCGCCAGCAGCTGAAGCGCTACGCCAGCCTGCGCTTCAAGGCCATGGCCGCGCGCGACAAGGGCGCGGTGGGCGTCCTGGTGGTCAGCGGGCCGGCCAGCAAGGTCACGGACCAGCTGGTGCCGATGCGCTTCGACGCCTCCGTCGCCGGCACCAGCATCGCCGCCGCCAGCGTGACCGACGATCTGGTGGCCCCCTGGTTCGCGGCCGCCGGCACCACGCTGGCGGACGCGCAGGCAGCGCTGGACGGCGGCGAGGCCGTTCCCGGCTTTGCGCTGGCCGGCAACCAGGTTGGCGCGCACTTCACGCTGTCGTTCGACACGGACATCGGCCGGAACGTCATCGGCCGCGTGCAGTGGGGCGAGGCGCCCAGCGACCAGGTGGTGGTGATCGGCGCCCACGTCGACCACCTGGGCCACGGCGGCGCGGGCGACTCGCTGGCCAAGCCCGAAGAGGAGGGCCAGATCCACTACGGCGCCGACGATAACGCCTCGGGCGTGGCCGGGCTGATCGAGATCGCCCAGCGGATGGCCGGCGCGAAGGCCGAGGGCACGGTGCCGGAGGGCGCCCGCGACGTGGTGTTCGCGGCGTGGTCCGGCGAGGAGCTGGGGATCCTGGGCTCGAGCCACTTCGTGAAGGCGTTCGGGCCCGAGGAGAACGCCGACTCCATCTACCCGGCCGTGGCGGCGTACCTGAACATGGACATGATCGGCCGGATGAAGGACGCGGTCATCCTGCAGGGCGTCGGCTCCAGCCCCGGCTGGACGGCCCTGGTGGAGCAGCGCAACGTGGCCATCGGCCTGCCGGTTACGCTGTCGGACGACACGTACCTCCCGACGGACGCGACCTCGTTCTACCTCAAGGGCGTCCCGATCCTGGCCGCCTTCACCGGCGCGCACAGCGAGTACCACACGCCGCGCGACACGCCGGACCTGGTGGACTACGAGGCCCTGGCCCGTATCTCCGACTTGATCGGGTCGATAGCGGAGTCGTTGGTCGAGGCCGAGGAGCCGCTGGCCTACGTCAAGGCCCAGGCGCCCGAGCAGCGCCCGTCCAACAGCGGCCTGCGCGTCTACATGGGCACCATCCCGGACTACGCGGACACCACCTCGGTGGGCGTGCTGCTATCGGGCGTGGCCGAGGGCGGGCCGGCCGAAGAGGCCGGCATCAAGGGCGGCGACATCCTGGTGGAGCTGGCCGGGCAGAAGCTGGAGAACATCTACGACTACACGGCCGCGCTGGACGCGCTGAAGATCGGCGAGCCGGTGACGGTGGTGGTGATGCGGGACGGCGAGCGCGTGGAGCTGACGGTAACGCCGAGGTCGCGGGAGTAGGGGCGACGCATGCGTCGCCCGTACCCGGTCCCGCCATTCCGACGACGCTGTCCGCCGCCCTACGCCGCGACCGCATCCCCCTCGTCGACGAGCAGCGCCTCGCGGAGCGCGACCACGCGGCCGATGGCGGCCTGGATGGCCGGCCGGAGGTCATCGGCCCAGGCGCCGTGCGCCAGCGTGCCGCGGATCTCCACGAGCACGTCGGACGCCCAGCTCCGCTGCGCCACCGAGAGGCCGGCCCCGGCGCGGCCGGACACGGCCCCGACAAACGCCTCAGCGCACTCGACGACGGCCGCCCCGTGGGCGATGGACCCGTCCGGGGATGCCACCAGGCGCGCCCAGATCTGCGCGAGGGCACGGACGTCGCCGGTGGCGGCGCGGACCGCGTCGATGGGGTCGGTGCCGGTGCGGGTGGCCTGGGCCATCTCCTCGCCGGTGTAGAGCCCGGACAGCTCGGCCGGGAACGCACGCCGGAGCGCCAGGCTCTCGCTGCACTTGGCGAGCATGAGCGCGGGCATCCGCTCCCACATGGGGCTGACGTGCAGCTGCCCGTCGCGCCCCTTGTACGTCTGGACGTACTGGTCCCATGTGGCCACGGCCCACAGCGGCTCGGCAAAGTCGCGCCGCAGGACGGCCACGCGCGCAGCCGCCGGCGGCCCGTCCTCCAGCCACACGTCGCGCCACTGGCCGTCGGGCCCGCACCAGTGCGGCCCGAGTTGGCCGGCGTACTGGCCGGACCGCTCGGCGATGAGGCGCATGCCGTCGATGCTGACCTGGACGGACAGCACCTCGCGGCGCTCGCGGCCGTCGTAGCGCCGGACGGCGTAGATCTGGCGCGCCAGCGGGTCGAGGCCGGTGCGCTCGCACACCCCGAGGAACATGGCCAGCTCGTCGGGGGTGGCGCCGCGTGCCAGCGTGCGGGCGATCAGGTCGGTTTGGTCTCTCGAAAACACCAGTCGGGGCATGGCATGTGTGGACAGCATGGCGGGCGTGGTCTCCGGGGTGACCAGGGGCGCGGCTTGAGCGGCGGGCATCGCGGGCGCGGCATCGCGCGGCGGCGTGGAGGGCGTCGCGGGCGGGCGTGACCCGGATGCGGCGCGGCGCGGTCGAGCGGGCTTGGCGGTGCTAGAGGTGGTCTTGGGGGTGGTCTCGAGCTGTGTCTTGGCGGACATCTTCGATCTCCTGGGCGTCGTGCGGACATCGAACAGCGCACGATGAACGGTTGGGCGCGCGGGGCCGTGCGGTTAGCGGTTGCTGGACACGGTTGCGCAGTCCAATTATAGAACATGCGTGCGAGAGAATCAAGAGCGGATTGGGCCGTTTACGGGAGGCAGCACGCCCTCGGAGGACCCGACACGGAACCCGAGGTTGCTGCTCCCGTGGCCTGGCCGGGCGGCGTCGCGGTAGGCCGCGCGCCCATACGCGCGAGTCAAGTAGAACGCACTGCCTCTTAGCACCCGCAGGACATCGGTCCCAGCATGCGCATCCTCGCGCCCGTCGCCCTGCCGATACGGGTAGCCGAACTCAGGCTCGTCGTCGCTCGCCCCGAACAAGCTGCTCGTCCACTCGGCGACATTGCCCGTCAGATCGCTCAGGCCCTCCGGAGTATCGCCTGCCAGGAACACCCCCACCGGCGTCGGCCGCTTCAGGCCCGTCTCGGCGGTGTTGCCCTTCAGCGCGTCGAACGTCTCGCCGTACGCGTAATGGCGGGCTGCCTGGCCCCGCGCCGCCGCCTCCCACTCGGCCTCCGTCGGTAGTCGTATGGTCAAACCCATCTGCGCCGACAGCCAGCCGCAATACGCCCGCGCCTCGTACCAGCACACACCCACCACCGGCTGCGAGGGGTTGTTGTATTGCTCGTCGCGCCAGTACCGTGGTTTGGTGAACCGACCCCCTGGGAACAACTCCTGCAAGTACGCATCCAGCTCAGTCTCCGCCATGGCCAGCACGCGTTGCCAGTGCTCGTACAACTCATCGCTGCACATGCCGTCGCGATACCTTGCGTCGAGCAGCTCGGGATTTACCCGGTACTGGCGCCACCAGTGCTTGACGCCGGTACGTGTGCCCGCTGCAGTCCCCTCGCCGTTCCGCCAGGCGCGGCTGTCCTCCGTATCCCACCACCGCTCATCCTCGTATCCGCCCGCCGCCACAAAGCAGGCATACTCCGCGTTGGTCACCGGGTACGCGCCGATCTGGAATGGGGCCAGTTCCACGGCATGCCGCGGCACGTGGCTGCGCCGCACCTGGCGGAAGTACTCGATCACGTCGTCGTCCCCGATCGGATAGACCCCGCCCGCGATGGACGCCAGCCTGGGCGCAATGTACTCGCCATGTTGCCCCGTCCGCCGCACGAACCGCGGGTCGCCCAGCCACCCCAGCGCAAGGCCGGCGTCGACCCGGGCCCTCAGGTCGGCCGCCGGATCGCGGCTGCGCGCCACCAGCGCCCAGCGCAGGTCGTCCAAGAACGCCGCACTCAGCTTCGCCCGCACCGTGGGAAGCCGTGCCGCCCTGCCCGCCACAACCAGGTTGTGCGGCATTGCCGCTCCCAAGAACTGCTCGGGATCGCCCACCATCGCCGCCGCCAGGATCATCGTCTCCTCCCAGCCCGTGGCCGGCAGCGGCGGCAGCGTCTCCGCGGGCGGCAGCGTCTCCAGGACCACTCGCAGGCCCGGCTGGATGTCCGAGACGAGCCACGGCGCGGCCACCAGCTCATGCCTCGGCTGGCGCGCCAGCACCCGCGCCGCGAAATTCTCCTGCAAGAGCTGGTGTCGGTACAGCACCTCGTCCGCAGCCGGGTCCTCGTCGAGCACGCTGATCGCCACACCGGCCCTCACGATGTCCTCGTCGCGAGGGTGATCGACCAACTCCAGCGCCGAGTCGTAGTCCACCCGCACCTGTCTCCGCTCGCCATCGGACTCGGTGGCCTGCATGCCATACGCAAGCGCCGCCAGCCTGGGCACCAGGGCACCTCGCTCCGGCAGCTCATATGCGTCCCGCCACTGCCACTGAGCGATCCGCCGCACGTCCCGGCTAGTCAGCAGGTCCTCGAGCGCGAACAGCGGGTTATCGCGCTCCACCTCGCGCTTGAGCGCCTGGCGGACAAAGCCCGTGAACAACCCCGCGCGGTCCTCAGCCATCTCACCGGTGGCCTCGACCAGGTCGACGAGCAGCGCCAGGAAGAATGGGGCGCGCAGGGCTTCCAACTGCGGGGTGCCGGCGATGGCCGACCAGATCTCCGCGCCGCGTACCGGGCTGTACAGCCGCAGGAAGTCCTGTACCTGCTCGTCGTCGAGCGCCTCGATCTGCACCTGCGGCACCCGCAGCTCGGGCGTCGAGAGCGGCGCGCTGTAGTCCAGCGTGCGGCAGCTGAACACGACGCGGTTGCCGGGCCTGTCCTTGGCCAGCCGTACGAGCCAGTCCTTCCACCAGCCGACGTGCTCGCGAAACTCGCGCTGGGATGCGGCAGGCATCTCGTTGAGCCCGTCCAGGAGCAGCACGACGCGGCCCTCGCCGAGCAGGTCGTCCAACGGGCGGAGATCAGGGTGAGCGGCGGCCCAGCGTTCGGACAGCCACGCCGCTGGCGGGGGCGGAACGGCGCCCCCTCGGTCCGCTCTGTAGTGGTTCAGCTGGATGAAGAACGTCACCGTTTCGCGCTCGTCCTCGCCCCGCAGGACCGCGATGGCGCGGTCAAGCTCCAGGTGCCGGAGCAGGGTGCTCTTGCCCGCTCCCGGCGGACCCAGCACCACCACCGCCGGCACCGGTACCGACTCCACCACCGCCGCCAAGTCGTCGTAGCGCTCCCGCTTGGCCGCCCAGCGACCGCTCGCCGCCTCCTCGCCCTGGTCCACCATCAGCGTCATGGACACGAACCGCCCGTCGAGGCGGTAGTGGGGCTGGCTCCACTCCGCGATCCGGCCCAGGCGATACTCGGTGAGGTCGGCGGGGCGATGCCGGGCGGCCCGCCGCACTTGCTCGGTGGTCAGCACCAGCGCGTGCACGTCCCGCCGGATGACAGCGTGCAGCGCAGCCAGCGTCTCGGCGACCGTGCGCTCCACGATCGTCAGGGCCTCGGCCGGCTCGGGGCCGGTGCCCTCCGAGTCGGCGACCACGATCCGGTCACGGGCACCCAATTCGCCGACGGTGCTCGGCGAGCGCGTTACGTCCGGGAGATCGGGGGCCAGCACTTGCCAGATGTGCTCGCTGTGGCGCAGGTCCTTCAGCCGGTGCTCGCCCAGGTCGCGGAGCGTCACACGCTCGGGCAGGTCGTCGCGGACGGCCTGCTGCGTGGCGAGCGAGAGCAGGATCTGGCCGCCATGACCGGCCGCCATCAACCGCGCGGTGCGGTTGAGCGCCGGACCGAAGTAGTCGCCGCCTCGGGCGTCGGCCTTGCCGGTGTGCAGGCCCATGCGCACGGTGAGGTCGGCGAAGTCGGATCCGAACGCACTCCAGTTCTCGGCGCCTAGGGCGAGCTGGCCGGCGAGCGCGGCGGCAACGGCGTTGACGGCGTAAGCGAAGGCCGCGCAGAACGCATCGCCGCCGGTCTTAAACACGTGGCCGCCGTGCGCCTCGATGGCGCCGCGCACGAGCGCGTCGTGGCGCACGAGGGCGGCGGACATCGCCTCGCGGTGGTGCTCCCAACGCGCCGTGGAGCCCTCGATGTCGGTGAACAGGAACGTGAGGGTGCTGGTTGGGAGGGTGGTCATGGTGGCCTCGAGGCGGCTGCCCTGTACGACAGCGTTGCTCAAGTCGCTTGAGTTCAGGCCGGCGGAATTCCAATCCTGGGACCGCCGGCGGTCCGCCATCGTCAGTCGAGCCGCTCCAGGAACTCGTCCACGGTGAGATCAGCCAGCCGAATGAGAGCCCGTAGAGTTCCGCGATCCAAGGTGCGATGGTCGGGAACGGACAGGATCGGCCGCGCTCCTGGCTTGGCAAGGACGATGTGGCTGCCGGTTTGACGCCTAATGCTCCAGCCTGCCCGCTCAAATGCGCGAACGGCTTCCCGGCCGGAACAGACGGGAAGAGACGGCATCAGGCGGCTACGACAACGCTCGCTTCATGGATCGCCACGCGATCGGGAAGTCCAAGCTCGCGGCGCACCGCCACGCATGCGCTAACAGCGTCTCGTAGGTTATCCAGCAACTCATCAAGCGAACGGCCTTGTGACAGACAGCCGGGCAATTCGGGCACTTCGCCAACGAGCCACCCATCGTCACCGTCGTGGTAAACGACGCGATAGGACTGATCCTGAGCCATGGTCACACCTCCGAGGCTAGATCATAGGTCGGCGACGCGATGGCTGGCAAGGGTAGTCTCGCAGGGCAATCGCATCAAATGGACTGGAAGGAGCAGGGCTACGGGTCTAAGCTGCCTGAGCCGATGAGTTGTCGGCGGGAGGCAGGGGGCCACGCCAAGGAAGGCTGGCTGCGGACGTTTCTAGCGTTGCCGAACGGGATACCGTCGCACGACACGTTCGGGCGGGTGTTCTCGATGCTCGATCCCGAGCAGTTCAAGGCCGCCTTCCTGTCCTGGATCAAGGCGGCGGCGACGGTCACGAAGAACGAGGTCGTGGCCATCGACGGCAAGACGGCGCGCCGGACCCACGATCGCGCGGCGGGACGAACGAGCCTGCACATGATCAGCGCCTGGGCCACGGAGAACCATCTCGTACTCGGACAACGCGCGCTGACCGACAAGCACAACGAGATCTACGAGCTACCCGCTCTGCTGGCCCTATTGGATGTCCAGGGGTGCATCGTGACGATCGATGCGATCGGGTGCCAGGTGGACATCGCTCAGCAGATCCGCGATCAAGGTGCCGACTACGTGCTGGCGGTCAAGGCCAATCAGCCCAAGCTCGAGGCCGGCGTCGCCTCGCTCTTCTCGACCGTCCTGGCCAAGCCCGATGCCATCCGCCACGAGCAGTACCGTCAGGTCGAAAAGGGACACGGCCGGATTGAGATCCGGACCGTCTGGGCGGTGTCGGATCCCGAGTACCTCAGCTGGATCGATCCCGACCGTCGCTGGCCTGACCTGCGCAGCGTGGTGATCGTTACCGCCGAGCGTCGCCAGGGCAAGGACGTCAGCGTCGCGACTCGCTTCTACATTTCAAGCCGCGCCGGCACCGCCGAGACCCGGGCCAAGGCCGTTCGCTCGCACTGGGGCATCGAAAACGGTTTCCACTGGATCCTCGACGTCGCCTTCGACAACGACGGTTCCCGCATCCGCACGGGCAACGCCCCGGCCAACCACAACGTCCTCCAGCACTTCGCCGTCAACCTCGTCAAGCATGAGACGACCGCCCGCCGCAGCGTCAAAGGCCGGCGCCTTCTCGCCGCGTGGGACAACGACAATCTCTGGGCCGTCCTCACCGCCTCCCTCGTTTGATGCGATTGCCCTGCCGAGCTCCCCTTTGCACGATGCTGCGACCGTGCTATAACCGCCCGCGGCGACAACGAGCTTGACTCTGCACAAGAGGGCGGCATGGATATCGAGGAACGACTTCAAGCAATCGCGGCGCGCATCCCCATCGTGCGAGGTCAACTGACGACCGAGGAAGCGACGAAGACGTCCCTCGTCCTTCCGTTCATTCGCGCCCTGGGATACGACTTCACCGACCCTGCCGAGGTGATTCCGGAGTACCATGCCGACGTTCCCGGCATCAAGGGCGAACGGGTCGACTACGCCATCATGCAGGACGGCTTGCCCATCATCATGTTCGAGTGCAAGGCCGCCGGAGCAAGCCTCGGCAACCCTCACCACTCGCAGCTCTTCCGGTACTTTGGCTGCACATCCGTCCGCGTCGGCGTGCTCACGAACGGCATCCATTACGAGTTCTACTCCGATCTCGACGATATCAACCGCATGGATGCGAAGCCGTTCATGGCAATCGACATGTCCGATCTCGCCAGTTCGCCGAGCGCCGAGCTTGGGCGGCTGTCCAAGGGACTGTTCAACGAAGCGGAGGTGCTGGCGGCGGCGGCCGAGTTGAAGTACAACCAGGCCCTTCGCCGATTCCTCGGGCAGCAGTTCACCGAGCCCGGTGACGAGTTCTCCAAGATGCTCATCGCCCAGGTCTACCAGGGCAAGGTCATCACGCAGAAGGTCCGGGAGAACTTCGCCCCCATCATTCGGCGTGCGCTCCAGCAGTTCCTCGCCGACCAGGTCAACGAGCGACTGCGGGCAGCGTTGAGTCGCACGGACTCCGAGGCCATCCACCCGGCCCCTGCCGGCGCGCAGCCTATTGCCGTTCAAGGCGCGAGCGCGCCCGATGCCGCTCGCGCGGAGGCGGAAGACGAGGACGACACCACCGTAGAGGAAATCGAGGGCTTCCTCATCGTCAAGTCCATCCTACGCGGAACCGTCGCTCCGTCGCGAGTGGCGATGCGCGACCAAACCACCTACTGCGCCATCCTGCTCGACGACAACAACCGCCGCCCGCTCTGTCGCCTGTGGTTCAACCGCTCGCGATGGCAGATCAGCCTGTTCGATACCGTTGACGACAACGGCAAGGCGCGCGAGGAGAAGGTGGCGATCGAGAGCCTCGACGACATCTACGGCCTTGCTGATCGTCTGATCGCTACGGCGCAACGGTATGGCGGCTGAGCCTCCTGAGAAACAGGCCAAAGATTCCGCCGTCCGCGTGGCCGTCGTCTTCTTCATGTTTGGTTGGCTGTTCCGCGGCCTTACCGATAACACCGCAGAGACCTTCTCCGAACCGCCCCCTTCCTCCGCGCCATCGGCCACCCCGTCGTGGCGCGCCACACAAACCGTGGAGGCGCGCCGCTCCCTGCGTCGCCCGACCGCTGAGAACGGCGCCGCGAGGCCATGACTTCCCACGCTCAGCAGCAGCTCCGTTCAGTGATGTGCGATCCCCCAGGGCGGGTGGGGCACCCTGGAGCGAGAAGCGAGTGTGCGAGGGCGGCGGCGGTTCGCGCGCCGCCTTCCCAGCCCCCCGATGCCGCTTCCGGCCCTTCTGCGCAAGCCCCACCCCCCGAGTTGAGCGACGAGCGGAAGGGTGCCCCACCCGCCCGTCCGGCCACGCAACCGCCCGCCCAAACTGCCTCGCCCGGCCAAGCAAGAACCAACAAGCCTTGCCCTCAGCATTAAGGCAGGTTACGCTACCGTCCCAGCCGCTCGGTCGCGAATGCACCCCGGCTGGCGTTCTCAAAGCAAGCGCCGTCATACAGCGGCCCCAATCCGCGCTTCGCCGCGCTCAGCTTCGCCTCGCGCAATTGACCGGGACTCCAAAGGGGGAGGTTGACCCATGACCCACTTCCGCAAGCTTCGCCATGCGCTGCCCAGCTCGCTCGCCACCGCAGCCACCGTTCTCGTTCTTACCCTCATCCTTGGCGCCACCGCCACCGCCGTCACCGGCGCGCGCGTCCTTACCGCTGCGCCCGAGGCCGTCGATGCCTGGGAGATCGAGGTCGATGCCACCGAGTTCGAGACCCTGCGGATGGAGGGCTTCGACATCCTCACCATCGACGCCCAGAGGAAGGGCCGCCTGCGCATCGGGCTCGCCCTGGCCGCCGAGGACGTCGCGCGGCTGCACCAGCTCGGCTTGGAGCCCACCCTCTGGCGCGACTCGGCCGGGCGGACGTATGCCCAGACGTGGGATGCCATCCAGCAAGAGGGCGGCTTTACCGTGTACCGCTCGTGGGATGAGGCCGGCGGCATCCGCGACGAGATCCAGCAGATCGCCGCGGAGCACCCCGACCTTGTCAAGCTCGTCAAGTACGGCGAGACCCTGCAGGGCCGCGACCTCCTGGCGCTCAAGGTCACCAAGGACGCCAACACCACCGAGGACGGCGCTAAGCCCGCCAGCCTCTACAACGCCCTCCAGCACTCGCGCGAGTGGATCGCCGTCGAGGTCAACCGCCGTATGGTCCACCACTTCGTCGACGGCTTCGGCACCGACCCCGAGATCACCCAGCTGCTCACCGACAACGAGTACTGGTTCGTCGTCGTGGCCAACCCCGACGGCTACCAGTTCACCTACACCGAAGGCCGGCGCTTGTGGCGCAAGAACATGCGCGACAACAACGGCGATGGCCAGGTCGCCAACGGCGACGGCGTCGACCTCAACCGCAACTTCGACGCCAACTGGAACTACGATTCCGAGGGCTCGTCCGGCAACGCCGGGAGCGAGACGTACCGAGGGCCCAGCCCCGCGTCCGAGCCCGAGACGCTCGAGCTCCAGAACCTCATGAACCGCGTCGGGTTCAAGTTCGTCATCAACTACCACTCCGCCGCCGAGCTGCTCCTGTGGCCCGAGGGCTGGCAGGACCAGACCCGCACCCCGGACGACCCCATCTACACCGCGCTGGCCGGCAGCATCCCGTCGCCCGCCATCCAGGGCTTCGAGCCCATGCTGAGCGCCGGGCTGTACATCACCAACGGCGAGACGTGCGACTTTGCACACACCAAGGCCGACGCCCTCTGCTACACCCCCGAGCTCAGCCGCCCGCCCGGCGGCGGCGGAACGTTTGAGTTCCCGGACGACGAGGCCCTCATCCAGGCCGAGTTCATGAAGAACCTCCCGTTTGCCCTGGACGTCGCCCGCTCGACCACCGACCCGACCCAGCCATCCTCGCACCTGGGCAACACCGTCCAGTCGTTTTATGTCGACGCCTTCTCCGCCTCCCACGGCGACCCGCAGCCCGTGCAGGCCAACGTCCAGCGCAAGCTGGGCGACGTGACCATGGTCTACCGCATCGGCGGCGGCGCCGAGGTGCGCGTTCCGGCCACCGAGTGGGCTGGCGGCGAGCGGTACGGCGGGACCGGCGACGTCTACTACCACCGCGTGCGCGCCGAGGTCACCGGCGCCCCCGTCGGGGAGACCGTCAGCGTCTGGTTCGAGGCCGGCGGTGAGTCCAGCGCGCCGTTCGACTACGTGGCGGGCGACTCGGGCGGCAAGCCCGTGCTCGTCGTCTACAACGAGGACTACACCGGCATCGATCCCGCGTACCCTGGCCCCACCGGCCCGCGCTGGGCCGAGCCCCTCGAGGTCGCGCTCACGGCGCTCGGCGTCGCGTACGACACCTACGACGTGGACGCAGCGGGCGCTGCGCCATCGCAGCTCGGCGTCTTGCAGCACTACCCGGTGGTCATCTGGCACACCGGCGACGACATCGCGCCCCGCAAGGAGGGCATGGACAACGGCGACGTCTCGCGCCTGGCCCACGAGATGATGCTGGCCATCCGCGGCTACCTCAACGAGGGCGGCAAGCTCCTCTACACCGGCAAGTACGCCGGCGCGCCGTACTTCCAGGGCCTGGCCTACGACCCGGAGGGCGACCTGCCCTGCGCCCTATTGGGCGAGGACGGCGGCCCCCGCTACTGCGAGAGCCTCTCCAACGACTTCCTGCAGTACTACCTGGGCGCCTGGGGCTACGCCAACGTGCGCGACACCACCGGCGGCCAGGTCGTCGGGCAGATGCCGCCGCTCAACGGGATGACCCTGCCGCTCCGCACGGCCGGCTCGCCGCACGCCGGGCTCTTCAGACTCACCAAGGACGTCATGTCCGCGCCGGCTTACGCGCGCTTTGCCAGCGACGGCGCGGCCATCCTCGAGGGCACCGGCATCAGCCCGCACACGGGCGATCAGTACCTGTACTCGCGCGAGGTCCCGTACGCCTGGCAGCGCGTCAGCCGCACCGTCGACCTGGCGTCGGCCACCAGCGCGGCCTTGACGTTCTGGACGTACCGCGATACCCGGCAGCCGTTCGACGCGCTCATCGTCGAGGCGCGCGCCACCGACGGCGACGCCTGGACCACGCTGCCCGACGAGAACGGCCACACCAGCCAGACCGCGGCGCTCAGCTGCAGCAGCTCGCAGTGGTACAACCTCTTCCCGCACATCGCGCACTACATGACCCCCGACCCGGACGCGCAGGACGGGTGCCGGCCCGAGGGCACGACCGGCGAATGGCACGCGGCCACCGCCAACTCCAACGGTTGGGAGGAGTGGTTGGTTGACCTGTCGGCGTGGGCCGGCAGCGAGGTCGAGGTGTCGATCACGTACGTCCGGTCCCGCGTTGCCGTCTTCGGCGTCCTCCTCGACGACGTGGCCATCGAGGTCGACGGCGCCGTCACGGCCGAGACCTCGTTCGAGGGCGACCTGGGCGGTTGGACGCTGGGCGGCCTGGAGACCAACGGCCAGGCGCACACGGAGGACAAGGACTTCATCCTGGCCACCAAGGCCGATCTCCCGCAGCCGGTCGGCAACGCCGTCGTGGCTACGGGGGACACCGTGCTGCTCGGCTTCGGCTTCGAGTCGATCGACGGCGAGGCCACCCGCCAGGAGGCGCTCCGCCGCATCCTGCTGCACCTGGGCCTGGTCATCCCCGGCCAAGCCACGCCGACGATGCCGCCGCCCACCCCGACGCCGGAGCCGACGGAGACGCCGCTACCCACGAACACGCCGGACGTGACGCCCACCATCCCGGCGCCGCCCACGGACACGCCGGAGCCGGGAACGGAGACGCCCGATCCGGGCACCGAGACGCCGGACCCCGGCACCGCCACGCCGGCCACGGAGACGCCGGATCCAGGGACCGAGACGCCGGAGACCCCGACGCCGACCGACGAGCCGACGGTGACGCCCACGGACGAGACGCCCTCGGTCACGCCTCCGACGGCTACCGGCACGCCGGAGGTCACCGCGACGCTGTTGCCCCCGACCGGCCTGCCGCCCACCACCGTCCCCCCGACGACGGTCCCTGGCCTCCCCGAGCCGCTCGTCTGCCCCAACCTGTCCAGCCGCGTGCCGGCAGCCGCCATCGCCGCGGCCGTGGCCAACCCGGCCGGGGTCTTTGGCTGGGGCCAGCGGTGCTACCCGTCGCAGCCGGCCAGCCCGTTCAACAGCTACCGGCGCTACCTGTCGCTCCAGAACCCCGGCAAGCCCTACGACGCCCGGTTCAACTCCGTGGTGTTCACGTGCGGTTGTCGCTAATGGCCTAGCTGCTCCAACCGATCGGCCCGGCGCGCGCTGGGTCCGCCAGATCATCGAGGGCTCGCACGGCTGGACCGTGCGGGCCCTCGACGATGTTTGAGTCGAGCTGTCCGCCAACCGCTGCGCTGCGTGTTGTCTACCCCTGACAAGGTAGTGCGTCGTGGCGTTGCTGCCAGTTCCCCAAAACGCGAGGAGGCGAGCTGTGGCTCGACAGCAAACGTTCACACGTGGTGCACTGCTCATCGCGCTGGCGGCGACCGGTGCCACGATGTCCGTGCCGGCGGTGGCCGAGCGCATCTCCGCGGTTGCCGACGGCCCGCCGTCGTTGGGCGCCGTGCCAATCAGCGTGCTCCAAGGCGAGGCGGAGCGCGCGATGTACCGGATCATCGACTCGGGCGACTTGGACGGCGACGGCGCGCGCGACCTGGCCGTGGCATGGTCTGTACGACCAACCTCCGGCAGCGAGGAGGCACACTACGGGATCGTGTTCGGACGGCCCCGCTGGCCGGTACATGCCGCCCGGACGGCCCTTACAAACACCATCGAGGTGATCGTGCCGCAACGCCGCGGGCTCCTGGCACCCAGCCAGGCGGACTTCACGTTCGGCGGGCTCGAGGACGTCGACGGCGACGGGCGCGACGACATCCTCATCGCGCGCTCCGACGACTACGCCGGCAACGTAGCCATCACGGTGGCCGTGTACCACGGGCACGCCCAACCCTGGGCAGATCTCGACGTCGCGGCGACGGCCCCCGACTTCACGCTGCGCCAGCCGTCGATCGGCCGCGACCCAGCTGCAGCACGGACCATCCCGCGCCCGAATCGCTTCCAGAGCGGCGACGTCAACGGCGATGGCCTGCCCGACGTCATGGCCTTCTCGTGCGAGCTGAAGAGCCCGCGCTACGGGCGCGGCGACGAGGGCGCCCTCCTGGTCTGGCTCGGCGTGATCGGCGGACCTGCCCACATCGACATGACCGCGGACGACCCCGACCACATCCTGTACGGCGACCCGGGCGAGCTGCTCGGCTGCCTGGGCCTGTACGGCACGACCGACTTCGATGGCGACGGCCGCTTCGATCTCTTGATCACGGGCTGGGACGCCCCGCGCCAGGAGCATGTCGTCCACTTCCTGCCGGGTCGACCAGATTGGCCGGCGGTAGGGCACGTCGCCGACCTGGCCGCGGCCACGTTCTTCCTCGACGAGGACGAGAACCGCGGCGACCAGTCGGTCTACTCGCCGCGCTTCATCCCCGACGTCGATGGGGATGGGCTGCCAGAGCTGAAGGTGCGCTCGGCCGGCGCCGTGTACGCAGCCTCACACCTCTGGTACAGCCGCGGAGCCGCGCTTTCCGGCGCAACGTCCGTCCGAGCGGCCGACCTCAACCTCGTCGACACCTGGATGGACAGCGAGGGGCTTGGCCTCTCCGGAACGCTCGACGCTCGCCAGCGGCGCGACGTGAACGCTGACGGCCGCTCGGACCTGGTGTACATGCTGTTGCGGCCGAACGACCGAGGCCCGTGGCGCTGGCGCTTCCACCTGGACGCGGCCAACGCGCCCAACGCGACGCTCCGGCCCCGCACCGACCCGACGGTCGGCGACGCTTCGTTCGAGCGGCCGGAGCCCGCTGCCGGCGAGGCGCGGCCCGTGATGTGGCTCGGCGACTTCACCGGCGACGGCGTCGACGACATGTGGATCAGCGAGTCCACCGCCCGCGGCACGGACCGCACCCTGGATGCCGGCCTGAACACGCTCTACGGCGGCCCGCTCACCGGCCAGGCAGCCCCCACTGCCGCCGCATCGCCGACCACCCCCGTCGCACCGCCAACGACGACCCCCGGCAGCCCGCCTTCAGCCACCGCGACGACGGTGCCGCCCACCTTGGTCGCGTCGCCGACCGCCTCGCCGACCGCGGCACCGATCCCGGACGGGATGTACTTCCCGCTCGTCATGTTCGAGTGGCGGAGGTAACCGCACCCACCACATAGCGCATGAGCGATCCCTTAGCATTCGCCGGTTTGGCGCCATCCGCCGTTGACCGGGCGGCGACCCCTGCCTATAACTGACGCGCCACCCCGTAGTGCCGTGCGCGCTGCTTTGGGTCGGGCGAACGCCCCGCCGGGATCAGGAGACCATCATGCGCTTCATGCACTCGCGCGCCCCGCGCGCGATCCCCGCTGTAATCGCGCTGGCCGCCCTTGCCATCGGGCTTCGCGTACCACCGGTCGCCAGCGCCCAGCCCGGCATGATGGGTCCCGACGTCAGGGCCCGCCTCGTCCCGCAGTTCACGGCCGCACCGGCCGGCCAGCAGCTGTCGCTGGCCGTCGTCTTGGAGCACGGGCCCGGCTTCCACACCTGGCCGCGACGCGAGGACGTGGTCGTCCCGCCGGAGCTCGGCGAGTTCTTCGAGCCCATCCCGACCGAGGTCGAGCTGGTGACCGACAGCGTCCCCGCCGGCGTTCAGGTCTGGCCGTCGCAGTGGCCGGCGCCGGCCAAGGTCACCGTCAACTACACGGGCGCTCCGCTCCAGCTGGACTCGTACGACGAGACCGCCGTCGTGCACATCCCGCTCAGCCTGCCCATCCAGGGCCTGTCCGGCGAGGCGGCCTTCGACGTGCGCGTCAGCTACCAGGCGTGCGACGAGACCGTCTGCTACGCGCCGGAAATCGTCACCCTGCGGGCACCGGTTCGCATCCTGCCCGCTGGATCGGCGGCCGAGCCAAGCGCTGAGGCAGCCTTGTTCGCCAGCTTCGCCCCGCCCTTCGCCGACCCGCCGACGGGCGGATCGGCGACAGCCGGCGCGGGGGCGATCGCCGCGTGCTCGGCCAGCGACGTGGTGCCCATGAACCTGTTCGGCTGGCGCTTCCACTTCAACCCCTGCGGCGCGGGCGGCCTTGCCCTGCTGCTGCTCTTCGCGACGCTCGGCGGGCTCATGCTCAACCTGACGCCCTGCGTGCTGCCCGTCATCCCGCTCAAGGTCATGGGGCTGAGCCGCGCCGCCGGCAACCCAGGGCGCCTCAAGCTGCTCGGCGCGACGATGGCGCTGGGCGTGACAGCCTTCTGGCTGGCCATCGGCGGCGCCATCGCGTTCATCTCCGGCTTCACCGCCATCAGCAGCCTGTTCCAGACGCCGTGGTTCTCGCTGATCGTCGGGGTGTTCGTGGGGGTCATGGCGCTCGGGATGTTCGGCCTGTTTGCCGCCACGCTGCCGCAGAGCGTGTACCGCCTGAACCCCAGCCACGACACGCTCCACGGCTCGTTCCTCTTCGGCGTGCTCACGTCGGTGCTGGCCACGCCGTGCACGGCCCCGTTCATGGGCACCGCCGCGGCGTGGGCGGCCACGCAGGCGCCCAGCGTGACGCTGGCCACGTTTGCCGCGATCGGGGTGGGCATGTCTTTGCCGTACCTGGCGCTGGCCATGCGCCCGCGCCTGATCTCGGCCGTCCCGCGCAGCGGCCCGGGCAGCGAGCTGGTCAAGCAGGTGATGGGCATCCTGATGCTGGCGGTGGCGGCCTACTTCATCGGCATCCCGGTGGCCGGCTGGCTGCAACGCCCGCCGGACCCGGCCAGCCGCGCGTACTGGTGGCTGGTGGCGCTCTTCGTGGTGCTGGCCATGGCCTGGCTGGCCTGGCGGACGTGGCGTCTGGCGCCGAGCACGGGCCGCCGCCTGGCCGTGGCCGTGCCTGCGGCCGTGCTGGCCATCGCCATGCTGATGGTGACGGACGACCTGGCCAGCTACGGCCCCGTGAACTGGACCTACTTCACGCCGGCGCGCTTTGCCGAGGCCCAGGCGCGCGGCGACGTGGTGGTGCTGGACTTCACCGCCGAGTGGTGCCTGAACTGCAAGGCGCTGGAGGCCAGCGTGCTGCACCGCCCGGAGGTCGTGGCGCTCCTGGGGAGCGAGCGGGTAACGCCGATGAAGGTCGACCTGACCAACGGCGACGCCAACCCGGACGGCAAGGCCAAGCTGGCGGAGCTGGGGGCGGTAGCCATCCCGCTGCTGGCCGTGTTCGGGCCGGGCACGGGCTACGACGCGCAGACGGGCGTGAAGTGGGACAACTACACGGTGGACATGGTGGTGGGGGCCATTGGGGTAGCGGGCGGGGGGTAAGTGGTGCGCAGCTGGATGCGGCGGTTGCGGAAACCTGAGGGAGCGTGGGTATGAGCGCTGAGAAACTGCTTCGCGAGAAACGCGACGACATCCTGCGGATTGCCGCCCGGCATGGCGCGAGCAATGTACGCGTCTTTGGGTCGGTGGCCCGCGGCGACAGCGATGAGCAAAGCGACATCGACCTGCTCGTAGCCTTCGAACCTGGGCGCAGCCTGCTCGATCATGCGGCGCTGTGGCTGGAGTTGCAGGCTGCCCTGGGCAGAGCCGTGGATGTGGTCAGCGAGCGAGGCATCAAGCCGCGGATCCGCGTTCGCGTGCTGGGCGAGGCGGTACCGCTTTGAGGGATACCACGGAGCGCTTGCGCGACATCCTCGACGCGATCGATCGTGTCATGCAATACGCGGCGAAGGGACGCGGCGACTTCGAGACGGATGAGCTGATTCAGGTCTGGATCGTCCACCATCTCCAGATTGTGGGTGAGGCCGCGGCCAAGCTGGGACGCGGCTTTCACGAGGCTTACCCGCTGGTGCCCTGGCCGCAGATCGTGGCGATGCGTAACGTGCTTGTGCACGACTATTTTGGTATCGATCTCGATGAAGTCTGGAACGTCGTTGAACGCGAGCTACCCGGACTGAGGGCGACACTGCAGGGCCTGATTGACGCGTTGGAGCAGGACGAGCCGTAAGGTGGGATCCGTCGGACAGCGGGATCCATCGCGTACCGATTCCGCACAACCTGGCTAGCGTAGTTCCCGCAGTCAGCTAGCTGACTCCCCCCAAGTCAGCATGTGTACTGGCCGAAGTCAGCTAGCCGATTTCTGCCAAGTCAGCATGCGTACTTCCCAAAGTCAGCTAGCCAAGTTGCCCGCAGTCCCCCGCGAACTCCTTCCACGCGGCACGCACACCGCCCACCGTTCCGCTTCCCGCCTCCACCTCCATGGAACCATCTCCCCACTCGCGGGGCGAGGCGGCCATCCTGGTCAACGCGTTGTCCAACCGCCGTCTCCAAACTGCTTCCTCATCTGCTCATGGATTCTCCCGCTGCAGATGACCGGCTGCTAGCTCGACAAGCTCAAGGGTGTCTGCGCTGATCATGACCTCGCCATCGGGCATTTGGATTGCCACGGTGACGCCTCCTGGACCCTCGATCATCTTGCCCGGATAACCCGCGACCACAACGTCAGCGAACTCATCGCTGTTTGCATATAGTGGTTGCATCTCGTGGCCTAGCGGCCTCGTGTCAATGTGAATTTGATCACGGAAGTTCGCTTCATCTCTCACATAGAACACATTGAAATAGGCGTCCCAGTCGCTATCAATTCCCAGTGTGTCATTGAGCGACTCTGTGTGAACTCCGGCCGTTCGCTCAAACCCCGCCTGGTAAAACTCGTAATCACCGACCGTGAGACCTGCCGTATATACAGGGAATTCATCAAACGAGCTCAACTCGGCGAAGTCCCTCGTCGTGAAACTACGACTCAACATATCGCTCTGCGTATCAATATCGGTGTCCGGCAAGTCTCCTGGTGCCACCGGCTGCGCACGGGCGCCCATGAACTGCCATGCTTCTGAGATCGGGATCGCCTCGGCGACTTCTCCGCCACTTATGTCACGACTCAATGGCAACTTGGATTGCGCATCAAGCCACAGCACGTGCTGGACCTCATCCTCATCCATAAACGGCATGTCGATCAGAATGCGCGTTCCGCCGACGTATGGCTCTTCGACGAGAACCGGCAGATCATCGCCCTGTCCGTTGAGCGCATAGGCAATTGGACCGAGGATTCTCGTTCTGGCTCGATCGAATTCCCATCCCCCCTCAGCCACAACATCATTGCCGCCCGTTGGCATGCTGTGGGCATGCGTATACGTTCCCGACGCAAACACCTGTGTCAGCTCACGTCCGGTCTCGCGTCCGTTCTCCCTAATGGCGACGAGCTCCTCAGCCCCGTCGTGCCAGATCACGAAGTCATACGTCTCGATGCCAAACGACTCCGTGAAGAGATGGGTGCCGGTGATAATGCCCTCAAACGATGGGGGGAACGCCGGGATTCCACTCGCTGAGACGAGGCTGGCTGGATCATCGGGTGGGTTATCGACGGCAGGGTGACGCTCGCTCACGCGCGTGACCACGATCGCGGCACCGATCACACCCGCCAAGACGACCGCGACACCCATCGCCCGCGCCACCACGTTAGGCCTCATCTCACCCACCTCCGGGATCGTCCACCCTCCGCGTCGGCCTTCGCCGACGCCTGGCCGCAGGCCATCGAGTGGCGAATTCATTCGGTGCTGATCGCCCGCTCCCGCGGGCCTCCCCCTCTCCCATGCTGACGCATGGGAGAGGGGGCCGGGGGGTGAGGGCCTCTTCTACTCCTCGCTCTCCCCCTCCACCTCCGCCAGGAAGCTCACGCACCGGTCGTATTGCGTGTCCCCCGGGGTCTCCTCCTCGGCGCTCTCGCCCTCGGCGATGGTTCCGGTGACGTCCTCGCCTGCTGCCTCGCCCTCGCCCGCCACACGGTCGTCCGGTTCGCGGAAGGCATCGCACGCGGCGTGGACCTGGTCGCGGACCATGGCCACGGTGGCGTCGTGGCCGCCGTCCTCGTTCCAGGCCTCCAGGTTGGTGCCGAGCGTCTGTAGGCGCGACCAGTTGCCCAGCATGAAGGCGTCCTCGTGGGCCAGGAGCTCGCCCACGATCTCCGCCGTGTCCGCCTCGATGCGCGCCACGTCGTCCGGCGCCAGCTTCACCAGCCGGCCCAGGTACGTGGAGCCCCACCGGAAGCGCGTGTAGCGGCCGACGGCCTCGTCGTAGGCGCGGCGGTACCAGGTGATGGCGCCCTCGGTGTCGCCGGCGTCGGCCTTCTTGCTGGCCAGCCACGACATGAAGTAGTACGGCGCCAAGGTGTCGTCCATGCGCGATTCGAGCAGGGCCGAGGCCGCGTCGTCGTCGCCGATCTCCTCGATCATCCACACCATGCTGCTCATGACGGCCTGCAGCTCGCCCTCGTCCGTCACCGTCTCGCCGGCCCACGCCACACGGTCGCGCACGTGCGCCACCAGCTCGGCCGGGAGCTCCGGTGCGGCCTCCTCGTCGGCCGCGGCTTCGCCTTCCGCCATGGTCTCGGTCACGCCTTCGGCGGCCGTCAGGTCGGTCGCGGCGGTGTCGGTGAGGGCCTCGGACGCATCGGCGCCCATCATGCGCGCCAGCTCCAGGCGCGGGTACATGGCCGTCAGCCGGTCGTCCACGGACAGCGCCTCGTCGGCCTCGAGCGCCATGGCCGCCGCGTCCCACGTGGCGGCAAACGCGTTGCGCGCCTCGCCAGGCTCCGGGTAGAGCAGCTCGGCCGTCTCGCGGCTCCAGTACTGGACGAACGACAGGTTGGCAGCGCGCAGCTCGGCCATCGTGAGGAGGTCGTCCACCGCTTCGCGGTGCGCGGCCAGCTCGTCGTCGGTGAACACCGGCTCGGGCTCCGCGGCGTCCTCGCCCGCTTCCTCCGCTTCCGCGGCCGCGTCGGCCCGCTCGCCGGCGCGGTCGATGGCCGCGTTCATGAAGTGCGCCAGGAAGCGCGACTTGATCACCGGCATCGAGGCCGGCGTGTCGGCGTAGAGCGCCGCGAACGTGTCGAACTCCTCCTCGGCGGGCAGGTCGACCTTCTCGTCCTGGTCCCAGGCGTAGAACGCCAGGACTTCCAGGTCGGCCTCGGCGGCGTTGGCCGCGCCCACCGTGGTCACCTGGGCCAGCACGTCCTTCATGGGCACCAGCATCGTCTTGGCCACGTCCAGGACGTGCGCGTACTCCGCGATGGGCACGCCGCTGCTCATGCGCGTGACCTCTTCGCCGTCGGGGTTGAAGATGATCACGGTGGGGTAGCCGGCCACCTCGAACTGCTCGCCGTAGATCTGGGCGCGCTCGTGGTCGCCGTCCAGGTAGACGGGCACGAACTCCTTGCTCTTGGCCACGAACTCGGGCTTGTGGAACGTGGCCACCTTGAGGTAGTGGCACGGTGGGCACCACTCGGCGCCCCAGTATAGGAACAGCGGCTTCCGCTCGGCCGCGGCCACGGCAAAGGCCTCGTCCACGGTGCCGTCGAACCAGGCGATCTCCTCGGCGTGATCGGCCTCGACCGCGTCGCCGCCCTCCTCGACGACCAGCTCGTCGGTCAGCGCCGCCTCGTCGCCGTTGGCGGGGTCCGCTCCGGGCGCGTCGGCCGCGGGCTGGGCACAGGCCGCCATCAGCGCGAGCAGCGATATCAGCGCCAGCGGGATCAGGAACTTGGTGCGCATGCGTTCGTCCTCCTTGCGGGGGCAGACGGGCCCCCGGTGTCGGCGGAGGATACCCGCGCGACAACGGCGGCGCCATCGGGCGGCTCGGCCATCGCCTTGGTCGCCCATGTCCGCTACCATCCCCCGTCGCCGCCCTCCTCTCACCCGCCCACGGAGCCCCCGCCCGATGCCCGTCGACACGCACAACATCGCCATCACGCGCACCCAGCACGAGGGCGCGCAGCGCGACGTCATGGAGGGCGCCGCCCGCTGGGAGGTGCGCGTCCACGACCACGGCTTTGTCGCCTTGGTGGACGTCATGCCCCGCCTGGTGCCCGAGGGCCAGACGGCCGACATGGCCATCGTCCAGGCCGCGCGCGTGAGCTACGGAGCGGGCACCAAGCGCGTGAGCGAGGACCGCGGGCTGGTGCGCTACCTGGCGCGGCACCGGCACACCACGCCGTTCGAGATGGTCGAGTTCAAGTTCCACTGCGCCATGCCCATCTTCATCGCCCGCCAGTGGATCCGCCACCGCACGGCCAACGTCAACGAGTACTCCGCGCGCTACTCGGTCGTCCCGGACCGCTTCTACCACCCTGAGGCGGCCGACGTCCGCCTCCAGTCCACCGCCAACCGACAGGGCGGCGACGCGCCCGTGGACGACGCCACGGCCGGCGCGTTCCTGGCGTACCTGGATGCCGTCGAGGGGCACTACGCCACCTACGAGGACCTCTTGGCGCGCGGCGTGGCGCGCGAGCAGGCGCGGGTCGGGCTGCCGCAGAGCGTGTACACGGAGTGGTACTGGAAGTGCGACCTGCACAACATCCTGCACTTCCTGTCGCTGCGCATGGACCCGCACGCCCAGCAAGAGATCCGCGACTACGCCCTGGCCATGTTCGCCCTCATCCGCCCCATCGTCCCGGTGGCGTGCGAGGCGTTCGTCGACTACCGCCACGACGGCGTCGTGCTGTCGCGGCTGGAGATCGACGCGCTGCGCAGCGGGGGGGAGCTGGACACGACGAACGCGCGGGAGCAGGCGGAGTGGGCAGCCAAGCGGGGGCGGTTGGGGCTGTGATGGGGACGCCTTCGGCCGCGGTTAGCGGGCGAAGGCGTCCCAGAACCGTGGGATCGAGCGCTTGATCATGAGGGTTACCGGACCGGGAACGCCGTTGGGGCGGGCCTTGGCTTTGGCCCTTTTCTGAGGAGCCGGGCGGCCGTCGCCGCTAAGCCTCCGGTCTCTAGCGGGCATCTCCTCGCGGGAGGCGAGGGGGCGGTTGCACGGGTGATGGGCTGGCTAGGCGTTGGCGGCGGTGCGGTCGCGGACCTCGGCCCAGATGCGGAGGGCCACGGTGGTGACCATGATGGTCACGACCACGCCGACGGCGATCGTGTAGCGCGCCAGCAGGTCCTGGAGCTGTTCGATGTTGTCGCCGACCAGCCAGCCGGCGCCGATGAGCAGGCCGTTCCAGGCTGCAGCGCTCAGCAGGGACCAGCCCAGCACGGTGGGGAGGCGCAGGCCGGCGATGCCGGCGGCCAGGAAGAAGAACGTCCGGATGCCCGGCATGAACCGGTTCAGCATCAGGTAAGCGGCCCCGTGCCGTTCGAAGCGCTCGGTGAGGAGATCCACGGCGGCAGCGGCGCGCGGGCTCAGGCGCTCCGGGCCGTGGCGGCGCATCCATGCCGCGCCCGCGGCCCACGAGATGGCCGAGCCGACCACCGAGCCGGCGGTGCAGACGCCGAACACGGGCCACAGCGGCCAGTCGAACGCCGTGACCAGCGCCGCGCCGGCCACGACCACCGTGTCGCCGGGCAGCGGCGGGATGACGTACTCGACCAGGGACGCGGCGAAGAGCACCGCCAGGACGGTATTCGGCGACAGGTCGCGGAGCGCCTCGATGGCCGCGGCGAGGTCGAACGGAGGCATCTGGGAGATGATGCGGGCCGGGGCAGCCGGAGGCAAGGTCGAACAGGCTTGCCGGGCGGAGCGCGCTATCCTAGTGCCTCGTGCCGCCTCACCCCGGAGCCCGCATGGACCCGTCCACCTTGCCCGTCCCCGACCTTGCGTTCTTCGTCGGGCACGTCCTGGTCCAGCACGATGCCGGCTGATCGCCACCGGCTGGCCCTCGGGCTAGTGCTCGCCCTGTCGCTGGTGGTGAACGTCGCCGGCGGCGGCTGGGGACTGCCCGCGGAGTACTCCTGGTCGAACGACGACCCGACGCCCAAGCACGCGCTGGCCGTCCCGCACTACTGGTCGTCCAGCTGGTACAAGTACCCCTACCTCCAGCTCTGGCTGGACCGCGCGCTCTACCAGCCCACGCTCTGGCGTATCGCGCGCGCCGGCCAGCTCGACACGCCGGCGACGGATCCCGACTGCGCCGTGATGGACCTGGACTGCCTCGAGGTGGACGACCGGTCCGCCGTCGCCGGGTCGTTCATGCGCCGCTCGCGCCACCTGCGCGCGCTCATGGGCGCCGGGATCGCGCTGGCGGCCTACGCGCTGGCGCGGCGGCTCCGCGCGAGCAAGACGGCCGCGGTCGCGGCGGCGGCCGTCGTGGCGGTGGCGCAGAGCATGGTGTTCTACGCGCACGTCGGCAACGTGGACCTCCCCTCGGCCTTCTGGGGCGCCTGGGCGCTGGTCGCCTGGGCCGGGCTGCTCGGGGGCGACCGCCGCCGCGACTGGCTGGCGTTTGGCGCGCTCGGCGGCGCGGCGCTGGCGACCAAGGAGAGCGTGGTCGGGCTGTTCGTCCTCCCGGCGCTCGTCGTCGTCTGGCGCAGGGCGCGGAGGGAATGGCGGGCGGGAGATGGGCGGTCGTTGGACGGGCCGAGGCTTGCGTTGCCGTCATCCGCGCCGCGCGGCGTCCCGCGTGGGTCGGCGCGCGGGCTGGCGGCGCTGCGCGGCCTGATCTGGCCGGGTCCTGTGATGGCCGCGGCGGGGCTCTTCGTCGTGTACGGCACGGCGCTCAACGTCGCCGGCAACCCGGAGGGCTTCCGGCAGCACGTGGCCTACTGGCTCGCCGGCCCAGGCATCGACCCGTGGAACGATCGCTACCAGGGGCCGCTGTGGCTGTTGGCAGAGGCCGGCCAGCGCCTGGTCGAGGCGATGGGGTGGCCGCTGGCGGCCCTCTGCGCCGTCGGGGCGCTGTTGGCGCTGCGGCGTGCTCCCCGCACAGCACCCTGGCCGCCGCATGAGGCTCGGGGCGACGACGCGGTTGCTGCGATCGCCCGTTGGGACGACGCGCGCTGGCTTGTCGTGCCGCTCGTCTCCTACTTCCTGTTCACCCTCCTGCCCGTGCAGTACACCTACACGCGCTTTGTCCTGCCCGTCGTCGTCGTCGCGGCGGTGTGGGGCGGGCTGGCGTTCGAGGCCGCGTGGCGGCGCGGGCTGGTGGCGCGCGCGCTGGCCGCGGGGGCGTTGGCGCACGGCCTGCTCGTGGTCGTCCACCTGGACGCGCTGTTGCGGTACGATGCGCGCTACGCCGCTGAAAGCTGGCTGGCGGCAAACGCGGCGGAGGGGTCCGACGTGCGCTACGTCGGCTCGCGCACGCATCTGCCGCGGCTCGAAGTCGCCGGCGTCCACGGCGAGCGCCTCGAGGAGGCCGACTTCACGGCCGAAGGCCTGCGCCGCATCGGCCTGCCGGACGTCGTCTTGGTGTCATCGCGGGGCGTCGAGAACTTGGATGCGAGCGGGCTGGCGTTTCTGGCCCAGGCGGCGACCGATGGCGGGTTGTACCGACTGGCGTTCGACGAGCAGACGCGCACGGGCCTCGAGCCGCTCCTGCTCGGGGCGCACCTCGAGTCGCGCATCAACCCGCGGGTTATGGTGTTGGTGCGGCGCGGCGCGCCGTGAGCCATCCTGCGCCGGTCGCTACGCGTCGCCGCCGGCATCCTCCGGAGGGCTGGCGGCCAACCCGTTGCGTCCGGTGACTCGGAAGACGACCTCGTCGGGGCTGCTGCGCGCAAACTTGATGATCACGCCGACGCTCTTGGCCGCCGCCTGGAGACGGTTCTTGATCTGCTGGCGGCTCACGCCTTCCTCGGCGACGATGGCCCGGCCCCCTTCTCCGACGCGCAGGCCGCCCATGAAGAAGACGTAGGGCGAGGGCTTGCGGCGCTTCGGCCGGGCGTGCGCCTGGAGCTGCGAGCGATCGAGCTTCTGCAGGGGCATCGGAAGGCCTCCTTCTTGGGCGGACGGCAGGCTGCCGAGCTGGAGTGTACCGTACGCGCCCAAACGGTCAACGCTGGCGATATTCGAGTGGGCGAGGCGCTACCGCCGCAGCCAGAGCCGCCATAGCCCGCCGCCCGCCTCTCCGGCGCGCGCGTAGTTGGCTTCCACCCACGCCACGACCTCGGGGAGCCGCGACAGGCGATCGCCGTCCCACAGCAGCACCGCCGCCGGTCCCGCCGCCTCGGCCTCGGCCACGATGTCGGCGCCCGAGAGCCCGCCGACGGCCAGCCGCTTGCCCGACAGCACGGCCAGCGCCGGCGGCACCGAGCGGCCCGCTTCGAAGGCGACGACCAAGTGGTCGGTGAGCACGACGTCGCCCGGCACCGTCGCCCGGCGCAGGAGCTGCGCCGCGTCGTGCTGGTAACGCCAGCTCTCCGTGCTGGGCAGCGTACCGCTCTCCTTGAACGGGAGGACGGTCAGGCGCGCCGCGTCGGCGCGCAGCGCGGCCGGGACGCCCAATAGGCCGGCCACGAGCCCGACCGCGGCCACCACCGGCCACGCGCGCCGGCCAGCGCGCCAATCGGCTGGCGCGCGCGCGGCGGCCTCGATGCCGAGCGCTGCGAGCGGCGCGAGCACCACGAGCAGCGCCAGGATGTGGTGCTTGGGCCAGAGCGGCGTCTGCGCCAGCAGCGCGGCCACGGTGAGGCCCAGCCAGCTGAGCAGGGCCAGCGCCGCCGTGGAGCGCTCGCGCGCCAGCCGGAGCGCGCCGACGACGGTCGGGCCGACGAGGAAGAGGTGGTCGTGGCGCAGCCAGAAGGCCAGCTTGTTCGCCCGCCAGGCCAGGTCCTGGGCGTCGTCGCCTCTGCCGTACGCACCGCGGGCCGCGGCCACGGTGCCCACGGCCTGCTCGAGCATGGCGCGCACGTCGAAGGCCAGCGCCGTGGCCAGCAGCGGCAGCGCGGCCCCCGCGGCCAGGGCCAGGGCGTCGCCGGCGAGCGAGCGCGGCGCCGCCCCGCGCGTGCGCACGAGCACCAGGGCGACGGGGACGAGGAGGTAGGCGCCGATGAGCTTCTCCAGGAGGCCGAGGGCCAGGAGGAGCCCGGCGGCGGCCAGCCACGGCCGGCGCCGCGTGCGCGCGAACCAGAGGACGGCGACCATTCCGGCCATGGCCAGGCTGAGCGCCGGCAGCCCGATCATGGCCGCGCGCGATGCCCAGAACGCGTTGGGGGCGAGCCCGAGCACCAGGACGGCCGCCGCGGCCGCCACGGCCCCGCCGCCCGCCGCCACAGCCAGGCCGGCGGCCGCCGCCAGCGCGAGGAGCGCATGGGCCAGCGCCACGCCGCGCGCCACGGCCATGCTCTGGCCCAGCGCGCCGAACGCGCCGGCAAGGACCACCGTGAAGCCGGGCGGCTGGTCGGCCCAGACGTCCGCGTAGAGGCGCGCTCCCTGGAGCAGCAGGCGCGCCTTCATCACGTTGATCCCCTCGTCGCTGTCCCAGGTGAAGCCCCCCAGATGGACCACCTGGTACGCGCCGTACGCGGCGATGAGGACGGCGACGAGCAGCCTGCGCCGGCCCGCCGTCATGCGAGCAGAGGCTTGTAGGTGCCGCCTTGGACGCCCTGGTGCACGGCCGCAATGCGGTTGGCCCCGTCCACCAGCACGACGCGCGGCTGCCAGGCCCGCGCCTCGTCGTCCGGCAGCTGGACGTACGACATGAGGATCACCACGTCGCCCACGCGCACGAGGTGCGCGGCCGCGCCGTTGATCTGGATGGTGCCGGATCCAGGCTCGCCCGGGATCGCATAGGTCACCAGCCGCGCCCCGTTGGTCACGTCCACCACATGGACCTGCTCGTGCGGCAGGATGCCGGCCGCCTCGAGCAGGACGGGGTCGACCGAGACGCTGCCGACGTAGTCGAGGTCGGCGGCCGTCACCGTGGCGCGGTGGATCTTGGCGCCGAGCAGGGTTCGCATCACGGGTCTAGTCCTCGTGGGCGGTTGGAGGGGCTCCCGGGGCCGCTGCGGGTTTCCTGCGGCGGACCGGCCTGTGCGGCGGCCGTGGGGTCCGGCGCCTCGGTGTCGCCGCCGGCGGCCAGCGCGTCGAGGTCCAGGCGGTCCAGGCCGCTCAGGCGGTCGTCGCCGAGGACGATGTTGTCGATGAGGCGCGTGGCGCCCAATCGGACGGCCAGCGAGACCACCGCGCCGGCCTCCGGCCTTTCCGCGATCTCGGCCATGGTGGCGCCGTCGGCGATGCTGACGTACTCCGCCGCAACGACCTGGGGTTCGTCCGCCAGCACGTCGAACGCGGCCCGGCGGAGCGCGGCCACGTCGCGGACGCCGGCCCTATGGGCCGCACGGGCCGCCAGGAGCGCCCGCGGCACCGCGCGCGCGGCGCGGCGCTCGCTGGGGCTGAGGCGTGCGTTCCGGCTGCTCATCGCCAGCCCATCCGGCTCCCGGACGGTCGGGGAGGGGACGATGGCGACCGGAACGTCCAGGTCGCGGACCATGGCCCGGATGACGGCCAGCTGCTGAGCGTCCTTTTGGCCGAAGTAGGCCCGCTCGGGTTGCACCATGTTGAGCAGCTTGAGGACGACGGTGGCCACGCCACGGAAGTGGCCCGGCCGGTGCGCGCCCTCGTTGGGCACCGCCACGGCACCCGGCTCGACCCAGGTGTCGAAGCCGGCCGGGTAGACCTCGGCAACGGCGGGCGCGAACAGCGCGTGGCAGCCGGCCGCCTCGAGCAGCGCGCGGTCCCGCTCGAGGTCGCGCGGGTAGCGCGCGAGGTCCGCGGGGTCGTCGAACTGGCTGGGGTTGACGAACACGCTGGCCACGGCCCGGTCGCACTCGGTCGTTGCCGCGGCGACCAGCGCCAGGTGGCCGTCGTGGAGCGCGCCCATCGTGGGCACCAGCCCCACCGTCCCCGACCGGGCACGCCACGCGCGAAGCGCGGCGATGGTCGTCAGCAGCTCCATCAGACGACCTCCGCGCGCCTTGCGTCGCTGCCGGCCGCCGCCGCGTCCAGCGCCCGCACCGCTTCGAGCAGCCGCGCGTTGATCGGCGTGGGCACGCCGAGCCGCGCGCCCTCGCGCACGACGGCGCCGTTGATGGCCTCGACCTCGGTCGGCGCGCCGCGCTGCACGTCCTGGAGCATCGACGAGCGGTTGGCGGCCGTCCGGCGGGCCACGTCCAGCGCGTACGCGGCGGGGTCCGCGCCCAGCACGATCCCGCGCGCCGCAGCCACCGCGCCCACCTCGCGCGCCGCGGCCGCCAGCGTCGCGCTGAGGTCGGCGTCGTCCAGGAGGCCGCCGTTGGGCAGCCCGTGGAGGGCCGCCAGCGGGTTGATGGCGCAGTTGACGGCCAGCTTCAGCCAAACGACCGCGTCGATGTCGTCGCGCACGACGACGTCCAGGCCCGCGCGGGCCAGCAGCGCGGCGACGTCAGCCAACCGCGCCGCCGTCTCCGGCGCGCGGCCCAGGATGACCTGGCCGGGGCCGCCGGCGCGGGCGTGGCCCGGCGCCACCAGGTTGCCGCCCGCCGTGACCACGCCTTGGACGACGCGGTCCGTCCCGCACGCCGCCGCCAGCCGCTCGGCGTTGCCCAGGCCGTTCTGCAGCGTGACGACCAGGCCGTCGATCCGCGCCAGGCGGGCGGCCAGCGGCGCCGCCCGCGCCGTCTCGCCGCTCTTGACCAGCACCAGCACCAGCCCGGCCGGCGCAACGTCGCCCGCGCGCTGGGCGTGCACCGCGCGCGCGGGCGCCGCCCACGTGCCGCCCTCGTCGGTGACGCGCAGCCCGCCGTCCGCAACGGCCGCAAGCGCGGCCGACCACGTGCCGACGAGCGTCACGGGATGGCCCGCGCGCGCCAGCCGCGCACCGAACAGCGTGGCCAGCGCTCCGGTGCCCAGGATGGTGACGGGGGTGCGCAGAACGTCAGCCGCGAACATGCTCGGCCGCCTGGCCGTTGGAGGGCACCGCCACCGATGGCCGCGGCGGTGCGCCTGGGGGCGAATCGGCCATCCGCGCCAGGAACGCCTCCCACGCGGCATCGGCCATGGGGTACGCGTGCGCCTCGGACGGGAACGCCCGCGCGCCGATCTCGTCCACGTACCGCCCGATGGCCTCGCGCGTGGCGGCGCCGAGCTCCGCGTAGCGCTTGACGAACTTGGGCGTGAAGCGCTCGAACAGGCCGAGGAGATCATGGTACACCAGGACCTGGCCGCTGGTGCCGACGCCCGCCCCGATCCCGATCGTCGGGATGGCCAGGCGCTCGGTCAGCCAGGTGGCCAGCCGGTCCGGCACGCTCTCCAGCACCAGGCTGAAGCAGCCGGCGTCCTCCAGCGCCAGCGCATCGGCCACCAGCGCTTCGGCCGCTTCCGGCGTCTTGCCCTGCACCCGCCAGCCGCCGAGCGCGTGGATGCTCTGCGGCGTCAGGCCCACATGGCCCATCACCGGGATGCCCGCCGCCACGATGGCGCGCACCTGCGGAACGACCGTCAGGCCGCCCTCGAGCTTGACGGCGTGCATGCCGGACTCCTTCACGAACCGGCCGGCGTTGCGGACCGCCTCGGCCACGTCCGCCTGGTAGCTCATGAACGGCATGTCCCCGACGAGCAGCGCGTGGTCCGCGCCGCGGCGCACGGCGCGCGCATGGTGGAGCATCTCGTCCATGGTCACCGAAAGGGTGTCGGGATGCCCGAGGACGACCATGGCCAGCGAATCGCCCACGAGCAGCATGTCCACGCCGGCTTCGTCGGCCAGGCGTGCGCTGGGGTAGTCGTAGGCCGTGAGCATGGTGATGGGCTCACCGCGCTGGTGTTTGGCGGCCAGCGTGAGCACCGTGAAGGGCTTGCGTTCGGCCTTTGGAGCGGGCGATGGCATGGCCTGCGTGCTCATGGGGTTCCCTCCGATGCACGCGGCGCGGGCCGACCCACGAAGAACGCCGTCGCACGGGCCACACGGTGGCCAGAGGACGGCGCGCTGGGTCGGTCCGGCCCCAACTGCTGGGGCTGCCGACTGCGGGAGAGGATCCCGATCCCTGCTCGCCGTCCCGGCCCGCGAACGGGTCCGGGCGACTCGGGCATAGGCCCTGTGTTCGATCCACGTCGCATGCGGTTGTGAGCGCTCCGGCCGCCTCGACTCCCCGCCCGGCCGACGTGCGGCTGAGGGTCGCGGGCCGAGGTCCGAATGCGCGTGCCAATGATAACACGCGCGGTTGCGCCATGAGATGGTCACCGGTCCCGAGGGTGGTGTTACAGGGCGGGGGCGGCTGCCATGCGCTGCTCGATGGCGGCGACAGCCGCTCCGGTGCCGTCCTCGGCGCGGATGGCGGTGCCCAGGCGCGCCGCCGTCTCGCGCGCCCCGCGATCTGCCAGCAGCTTGGCCAGCCTGCGGCCGAGGGCGCCGGCCTCGAGCCCGCGGCGCGCCATCGGCGGCGCTGCCGCGCCAAGGCGATGGATGGTGTGGCCCCAGGCCATCTGGTCGGCCAGGTGCGCGACGACGACCATGGGCACGCCGGCGCGGAGCGCCGCCGCGGTCGTCCCCGCGCCGCCGTGGTGGACCACGGCCGCCATGCGCGGCATGAGCCAGCCGTGCGGCGCGTCGCCGATCACCAGGGCATGCGCGCCGACGTCCGCGACCACGGCGCCCGGCCGTTCGTGGCCCGCCTGGATGACGGCGCGCGTGCCGGCGCGCCGCGCGGCGTCGGCCAGGAGGCGGAGCGCGCCGCGTGGATCGGTGGTGACCATGCTGCCGAACGTCATGAGCACGGGCGGCGGGCCGGCGGCCAGGAAGGCCGCCAGCGCCGGATCGGGCGCGTAGCCGGCCGGCTCGTCGAACCAATAGCCGGTGACCACGTGCCGTGCTGCCAGGTCCGGCGGCGGCGGGTAGACGTGGCGGCTGACCGCGATCAGGTTGAGGCGCCGGCTGTAGCTGCCCTCCAGGAAGAACCCGCCGGGCAGGGGCGGGAACCCCAGGGTGGCCCGCGCGCGCCGCAGCGGCCGCTCGACGAACGCCCGCGTCGCCACGTCGGCCAGCTTCCAGAGCACGGGGTTCAGCGGCCCGCGGCTTGGGAAGCCGGCGGGCGCGCGATAGCGGCTGGAAAGGGCCTGGGGCGCCAGGAGCACGGTGGCGAGCGGCCTCGCGGCGCGCTCCGCCGCCATCATCCCGGCCGGCTGCACATGGTGCGACACGACGACGTCGTGGGCGGCGGCCAGCGGCAGGAGATCGCTGAGCGTCCTCGGGATCCCCGGGGCCAGGAAGTCGCCGACCAGCGCGCGCACCGTGGCCAGCGCGCCAAGGCCACCCCACCGGCCGCCCCACGCGCTCAGCCTCTCGATGGCCCGCGTCAGCTCGTCGGGGTCACCGCCCGGAGGCCCGACGGGCACGAAGTCGATGCCCTGCGCGGCCACCCAGGCGTCGGCGTACGAGAGCCCCGCGAGCGTCGCTTCGTGGCCGCTGGCGACCAAACGCTTGGCCAGGGCGATGAACGGCTGGAAGTCGCCGCGGGTTCCCCAGCTGACGAGAAGGACGCGCATGGCGGCTCATGATAGCCGCGGATACAATGCGGCCGCCGCGCCCTGCAACGTAGGAGCACGCCATGCCCGCCATGCCGCACCGCAACCTCGTCGCCAGCTTGCTGATCCTCGCCCTCCTGGCAGGGCACGCCGTCGATCGGGCGCGCGACGCGCACGCGGCGCCGGCGGGCCAGGCGGGGCCGGGTGCATCGAGCGCGCGGGGCGCTTCGGACGAGCCGACCCATCCAGCCGTGCCGGGTGCCTCCCTCGGACCGCGCGAGCCGCTCGCGTGGTTCGCGCCGATCGAGGGCCTTCCCATTCCCGGCGCCGATGGCCAGGACGAGACGGAACCGGATGGCGCAGACCAGTCCGGCTGGCTGGGCATCACGCTGGAGGGCGCCAGCTGCGGGCGCGGCGCGCCGTTCAGGTACTACCTCAACCGGTCCGCCGATCCTGAGGCCGGCCTCATCATCTGGCTGAGCGGGGGCGGCGTGTGCGTCAAGGACGGCCCGCCGCCCGAGGGCGCCGCGGGTCCCGCGCGCGAGCTGCACTGCATGACGTTCAGCAACTTCACCGACGGCTTCCTCAACGACCGCACCGTCGACCTGCTCGCCGTCGCACCGTACTTCGATCGCACCAACGCGGCGAGCCCGTTCCGGGCGTGGCATTACGCGGTCATCCCGTACTGCACCGGTGACGTGCACGCGGGCCGCATGTCCGAGCCGTACGACTACGACCCGTCGCCCGAAGCCGAGTTCCTGGTCACCCACCGCGGCCACCTGAACGTGGTGGCCGTGCTGGACGACCTGGTGGCGCGGCTGCCGAACCGCGATGCGCCCGTCCTCTTGACCGGGGTCTCGGCGGGCGGGTTCGGCGCCATCTTCAACTACCCGGAGGCGGTGGCGCGCTGGCCGAACACGGCGCTGATCCCCGACGCCGGAATCGCGCCCATGCACCCCGGCTCGCTCCTGGTGCGCGCAGGTCCTGCCATCGCCGCGCGCTGGGACGCTTGGGCGCTCATGCCGCCGTACTGCCAGGAACCGCGCTGTGTCCAGGACACGCTCTACCTGCTGGCGGCGCATGCTGGCCACCACGACGGCACGACGGCGCCCTGGCGCCCCTTCGGCTACCTCCAGGGCCAGCAGGATCGCACGCTGGCAGCCTTCCTCGAGGTGACGGCGTGCGGCTACCAGGTCGGGCTGCGCGGCGGCCTGCGGGACGGACAGCCCAACGCGAACCTGCGCGCGTGGGTGCCGGCCACCGACCAGCACGTCTTCGGGCTGACGCGCGACGCCACGACGCAGTCCGGCATCGGGTGGGCGGGTTGGTTCGCCGAGCTGGCGACGGCCGCCAATGCCGACGAGCTGCCGGCCGACGCGGTGGATGCCTGGCTGCCGTGCCCGACGATCGGGCTGCCGTTCCTCTCGCTCCAGCGTTAGCCGGCGGGCGACAGGTCCTCCGGCCACCGTCGCGGAACGTGAACGCGGGCGGTCCGAAGACCGCCCGCGTTCGGGGAGGAGGTTGCCGGCGCGCGTACGGCTTCGGAGCGGGTGTGCCACCGCCCCGGCGCTCGCAACGCCGTGGTTGGTTGGTCTAGCCGCAGTTGGCCTCGATGCACGCCTTCAGCGCCTCGCGATGCCTGGGGGGCAAATGGACGGGGGCGGCGCGCCGGAGGGAAGGGGGTGCCGGCGGCCGCCCATCGTCCGCGGCCGGTGGCTAGAACACCGAGGGTGTGGGGGGGTTAGGAGGGAGGTTGGGGCACCGGCCCAGCCCGCGCCCAGGCCTCACCCGCTCTTCCCCCGGCCCTAACCCGTCGCTCATCCTGGGCGCCTATCCTCCTGCGCAACCGAAAGGTTCTCCCTTCCCCCTGAACCACCCGAGGCTTCCGCGACGTGGGGCGACGCGCAGGCCTCGGGTGGTTCGCTTTGTAGTGCAGCCGCCTGCGCGGTGCCGTCCCAGGCTCTCAGCCCCTCCTCGGGCGCCCTTCACGGCTCGCTCATCCGCGGCAGGCATCCTAACCGCACGGCAGACGGTCCTCCTTGTGTGCCGAAGTGACCCGGAGCTTGCGCGACCATGGGGCGGCGCGACGAGCTTCGGGTCACTGCCGTTCCGGCCGCGCTGCGCACAAGGCAAAGCCCGACGACGTCTGCCTCCGGGCGCCCAACCTTGCCGCGCCGCCGCGACGATGCGACCATTGCACCTGCCGCGCACACCTCAGCAGCGCGCAGGCCATCCCGGCGTCGCGCCACCCGCTGCGCCCGAAGTCCGGCCCTAGGAGCCAAGACCTGTGAAGACGCTCGTCACCGGCGGCGCCGGCTACGTCGGCAGCATCACCGCGGCCGAGCTCGTCGCTGCCGGCCACCAGGTGGTCGTCCTGGACAACCTCTACCAAGGGCACCGCGCCGCCGTTCCGCCCGAGGCCACGTTCGTCCTGGGCGACTTGGCCGACCGAGCCGCGTTGGCCACCCTCTTCCGAGAGCACGGTCCGTTCGACGGCATCCTCCACTTCGCATCGCACACGCTCGTCGGCGAGAGCATGCAGCGCCCGCTGATCTACCTGCGGGACAACGTCGTGAACGCCGCCAACCTCCTGGAGGCGGCCTCCGAGCACGCGGTGGGTCGCTTCATCCTGTCGTCCACGGCCAACCTGTTCGACGACCCCGAGCGCATGCCCATCGACGAGCACGAGCGAATCGTTCCGGGCTCGCCGTACGGCGAGTCCAAGTTCATGATCGAGCGGCTGCTCCACTGGTTCGAGCGCATCCACGGGCTCCGCTACGCCGCGCTGCGGTACTTCAACGCGTGCGGCGACACGCCGGAGCGCGGCGAGGACCATGACCCGGAGACCCACCTCATCCCGTTGGTCCTCCAAGTGGCCCAGGGCCAGCGCGAGCACATCGCCGTCTTCGGCGACGACTACCCGACGCGCGACGGCACCTGCGTCCGCGACTACATCCACGTCGTCGACCTGGCGCGGGCGCATATCCTGGCGCTGGAGGCGCTGGCCGACATGGGCAGCCGGCGCTACAACCTGGGCAACGGGCAGGGCTACACCGTGCTCGAGGTCATCGAGTCGGCGCGGCGGATCACCGGCCATCCCATCCCCCACCGCATCGGCGAGCGCCGCGCGGGCGACCCGGCGGTGCTGATCGCGTCGTCCGCGACCATCCGCGACGAGCTGGGCTGGGCGCCGCGCTTCCCGGGCCTGGACGACATCATGGCCAGCGCCTGGGAGTGGCACGCCGCCCACCCGGACGGCTACGGGGACCGCGCGCCGTCCGGATCGCCTGGCGCCACGACGTAGCGTTCGGCCAGCGCCCCTGGCGACCGCAGGCGCGCGTCCACGACCAGCGCCGTCTCGCGCAGGAGCGCCGTCACCAGCGCGGCGCGGTCCGCCGGGTGGACGTGCGTCCAGACCGTCCACACGCGGCCGGTCGGCCGAGCGGCGGCCGCGATGCGAGCGGCCTCGCGCGAGGCGGCCGCAGCGTCCCGGGTATCGAACGGCCGGCCCCAGACGACGCCCGCTGCCGCGCGAGCAGCCGCCGCCGGCCCACCGTTCTCGGCTCGGGCGCGATCGAGGGCGGCGAAACGTGGATCACCGCCGAGCCCGGGCTGGAGGAAGCGCACGGCCAGCTCTGCGCCGTGGTACACGTAGAGGCCTTCGCCCGGCCGGCGGCGGTTCAGCGCCGCGGCGAGCACCGGTCCGAGATCCTCGCGCGGGACGGCCAGGTGGGGGTTCGGCCACCACGCCAGCGGCGAGAAGGCGACGAACGCCGCCACGACGAGCGCGGCAAGCCCCCAGCGCACGGCTGCGGCGACCAGGGCATCGAGCCTGCCGGCAAACTTGCCGAGCCAGCCCGCCACGGCATCGATCCCCGCGGCCACGAGCAGCATCCAGACCGGAGCGTTGAACAGCCCGTGGCGGTAGCCGAGCGGGTAGAGGCCGAACAGGCTGCCCAGGTACGTCAGGGCCAGCGTCCCGCCCAGCCAGCCACCCACGATGCGCCGGCCCGCGGGAGCGCGCCGCCAGAGCGCCACGGCCCCGACCGCGGCCAGCGCGGACAGGGCGCGGGTGATGGGCAGGGCGGCGCCGCCGGCGAACGGGAAGAACGTGAACACCAGGACGTCGCGCCAGCCGACGTCGGCAATGTAGGACAGCTCCTTGGCCAGGTGGGTCCCGCCAAAGCGCTTCTGGACGTGGCCGATGTCCAGCCGGTCGCCCAGGCCGAGGGCCAAGAGGACGGCCAGCGCCGCGGCCAGGGCCAGCGACCAGGCGAGCCACGGCCGCCAGCGGCGCGTCGTGCGCGCCTGGCGCCCGAGGTCGAGGCCGATGACGGCCAGCGGGAAGGCCATCCCATAGTGCGTGCCCAAGGCGGCCAGCGACACCGCGCCGAGGACCAGCCATGCCGTCGTCTCGTCGTTTCCCGCGCGAAGCCGCTCCCACGCCACCATGAGCGCGACCGACCAGAGCGCGACGAACGCGTACTGGTTGATCTCGCGCGCGTAGTGGACGTGCACCGGCGAGAGGGCGACGAACAGGCCCACCATGGCCCCCACCCGCCGGCCCCCAAGCCGCGTGGCCCAGCCCCCGGCGAGCACGACGGCCGCCGTCCCGGCCAGCGCGGACGGCAGCCGCGGCCACCAGGCGCCGGCGGACGACCCGATGGTCTGCCACGCGGCCAGGAAGAGCGCGTAGAGCGGCGGGTCCTGATCGATCGGGCGGCCGAAGAGGCGCTGCGCGAGCGGCAGCTGCGCGCGCCCGAGCTCGAGGAGCTCGTCGAACCACGGTGTGTGCGCATCCAGCGCGACGGCGCGCGTCGCAAGCGCGACGAGGGCGATGCCGATCGGCGCGGCGCGGCGCGCGCGGGGGGTGCGCTCCCAGGCGCGGAGTGGCTTGGACGGGCGGAGGACCGTGTGCTCCTGGTGGCCGCGGCCGTTGCGCCGCGCGAAGCCAACATGGTACAATAGCTGCCCTCTATGCCAAGGCGGGTAGCTCAACTGGCAGAGCAACGGTCTCCAAAACCGTAGGTTGAAGGTTCGAGTCCTTTCCCGCCTGCTACGATGAAAGCCAGTCCGGATATGGCTTTCGTGGCTATCGACGGTGGTGTCGACCGACCCGCAATCGGGCAATTGATGCAACCGTGATGCCAACCCGGCGCGGGAGCCCTTCGGCTCAGGCCTTGGCGCTGGCTCCCGGCCGTCCGGTCAGGATGGCGCGCGCTTCGTCCGGCGATGGCACACGGACTTCCTTTGTAGTGCAGCCTCCAGAGTGCAAACCCAGCCACTCAACCAGACGAGCCAACCAGTGCCCAGAGGGCGCCTGTCGGCGCCACGCGCCGCGTGCGCGGCGCTTCAGTGGACAGTGGATCAGAGGATGGGGGACGGCACCGAAACAAACACCCGAAAGCCAACGTTGATTTTCCTGAGGCCAGGGGGGTCGAAGAAGCGAAAAGCGGCGCGGGCGCCCGAAGGATCTCCGCGCCACCCGCCGCCCCGCACCACACGGCGCACGTTAGGCCCTGCGTCTACTTCCTCACGTCCATCCCCGGAGGCGTACGGATAGCCGAAGTCCGGAACCTCATCGTCGTTCTCCCCCGCGCCAAACAGGCTCGTCGTCCACTCGGTGATGTTGCCCGCAAGATCCGCGACGCCCTCCGGCGTATCGCCCTCCGCGAACGCTCCCACCGGACTCGCCCGCTTCACCCGCGTCTCATACGTGTTCGCCCACAACCGATTCCAGTCCTCTCCCCACGGATACCGCCGCCCTTCCCGCCCGCCCGCAGCCGCTTCCCACTCCGCCTCCGTCGGCAGCCGCACCGCCAGGCCCGTCTGTGCCGCCAGCCACGCGCAATATGCCCGCCCCTCGTACCAGCACACCCCCACCACCGGCTGCGATGGATGGTTGAACCGCCCGTTCCGCCAGAAGCGCGGCTCCGTTTCCCGCTTCGTCTGCCACTGCCCCTCCAGCGCCGCCTCGAACCCTCCGTCGTCCAGCGCCAGCCAGCCCCGCCATCGTTCCAGGGCCTCCGCGCTCGGGAAGCGGCCTTTCTGTTCCATCTGCTCGAACAGCGCCGGATCGTTCTTGAAGCGCCGCCGCCACACGCGGCAGTTCGACTTCGCCCCTTCGTTGGCCAGCTCCCCACGCCGCCACCGCCTCCCGTCCTCCGTGTCCCACCACCGCTCGTCCTCGTAGCCGCCCGCTTCCATGAAGCACGCCCACTCCGCGTTCGTCACCGGGTACTGTCCGATCTCGAACGCGGCCACCGCGACCTCGTGGCGCGGCATGTGCGCCGTGCTCGTTCCGCTAGCCCCCGGCACCGACCACTCGATCGGCTCGTCGTCCCCGATCGGGTACTCCCCGCCCGGGATCGCGACGAGCGGCGGCATCAAGTACAGCCCATGCGGCCCCTCCCGCCGCTCGAATCGCGGATCCCCCAGCTCCCCCACCGCGTACCCGCACGCGATCCGCTCCCGCAGGTCCGCCTCGGAGTCGCGGCTGCGATGGACCAACGCCCACCGCAGCTCATCCAGCAGCGCCTCCGGCAACCGCGGCCGCAGCTCAGGCTGCGCCGCCGCCCGACCCGCCAGCGCCAGGTTCGTCCCCATCACGCCCCGCAGGAACGCCGCCGGGTCGGCTGCCATTGCCGCTGCCAGAATCGTCGTCTCCTCCCAGCCCGTCCCCGGCAGCGGCGGCAGCGGGTCCGCTAGGTCGAGGCTGTCGATCACCTCGTCCACCGTCGGGCGGATGAGCGCTGCTCGCCACTCGAAGCGCACCAGCTCCGGGTCGGGGGCGATCGCGAGCTGGCGGGCGGCGAAGTACTCCTGCACCAGCTGGTGGATGTACATCAGCTCCTGGGCGGCCTGATCCTCGTCCAGGACCGCCAGCGCCTCGCCCGCGGCCAGGATCGCCTCGTCGACCTCGGTGTCCAACAGCTCCAGCGCGTCGTCGTAATCGATCCGCACCTGCGATCCGCCACCGTCATCGCGCGCCCGCTGCATGGCGTGCGCCAGATGCGACAGCTTCGGGATCAGCACACCGCGGTCCGGCAGGTCGTACGGCGTCTGCCACTTCCAGGCGGCCAGGCGCTTCAGGTCCCGGCTGTCCAACACCTCGCCCGGCTCGAACAAGGCGTTCCCCCGCTCCACCTCGCGCCGCAGCGCCTGCCGCACGAAGCCGGTAAACAGCGCGGCGCGGCCGGACGGCATCTCGCCTGTGGCGTCGACCTGCTCGACCAGCAGCGCCAGGAAGTACGGCGAGCGCAGCACCTCCAGCTGCGGGCTCCCGTCGAGGGCCGCCCAGATCTCGCGCCAACGTCCGGGGCTGTACAGCGTCAGGAAGTCGCGCACCTGGTCGTCCGACAGCGGCTCGATGCGCACCTGCGGCACGCGCAGGTCGGGCGTCGACAGCGGCTGGCTGTAGTCCAGTGATCGACAGCTGAAGACCACACGGTTGCCGGTGTAACTTGCGCTGAGCTGTTGGAGCCACGCCTTCCAGAGCTGCACACGCTCGCGGAACGCATGCTCGCTGGGCGCCGGCATCTCGTTCAGCGCGTCGAGGAGGAGCGTGACACGGCCCTCGGCGAGGAGGTTGTTGAGCGGCGGGAGGGCGGGATTGCGCGCGGACCACTGGGCCGATAACCACTCGCCGGGCGCGGGCGGCGGGTCCCCGGGACGAGAGGGCGCGTACGCGTTGAGCGAGATGAAGAACGTGACGCGGTCGCCGTCCCCCTCCCCGCGCAGGCCGGCGATCGCCGTGTCCAGTTCGTGGTGCCTGAGCAGCGTCGATTTCCCGCCGCCCGGCGGTCCAAGGACGACGATCGCGGGGTCGCCGACGCCGGCCAGCAACGCGCCCAGGTCGTCGTAGCGCTCCTCCTTGGCCGCCCAGCGCCCGTGTACCGACTCCTCGCCCTGGTCCACGAGCAGCGTGAGGCCGACGAATCGGCCGTCGAGGCGGTAGCGCGGCTGGGACCATTCGGCCACGCGGCCGAGGCGCCACTCGCGCCAGTCGGCGGGCTTGTGGCGCGCCAGCTCGGCGGCTTCGACGCTCGTCAACGTGATTGCCTCGCCGGACTCCGCGCGCAGCGTCGATTCGAGGCGGGTCCACAGGCCGCCCGCTTCCGGCGTTGTCGTGTCGGTCGCCATGCTCGCCGCGCTCGACGATGTGGCCGCGGACGCACCCGCCTCGAGCATGTCCACCACCCGCACTCGGTCGCGCGGGTGCAGCGCCTCGGCTGTCGTCGGTGGCGTCGTCACCGTCGGGAGGCCGGGGCCTTCGAGTTGGAAGATGTGCTCGGTGTGCCGCAGGTCCTTCAGGCGGTGCTCGCCCCAGTCGCGCAGCGCGCAGCCGTCTGGCAGGCGGTCGCGGATGAGCTGCTGGGTCGCCAGCGAGACAAGTACCTGTCCGCCGTGCCCCGCGGCCTCCAAGCGGGCGACACGGTTCACCGGCGGGCCGAAGTAGTCACCGCCGCGCTCCTCCGCTTCGCCCGTGTGCACGCCCATGCGCGATCGGAGCGGCGCCGCCTCACCAAGCATCGACCAGTCGGCCGACGTGAGCGCCCGCTGCGCTTCGACAGTCGCCTCGACGGCTTCTTGCGCCCGCGCGAACGCCGCGCAGAACGCGTCACCGACCGTCTTGAAGACGTGGCCGCCACGCGACTCGATGGCGGTGCGAAGGAGCGCGTCGTGCTGCGCGAGGGCCAACTGCATCGCGTCGCGGTCGCGCTCCCACAGGGCGGTGGAGCCGGCGATGTCGGTGAAGAGGAAGGTGACGGTGCCGGTGGGGAGGGGCAGCATATCGCGCATGATCCGCTACCGGCGGGCGAGGGTCAATTGGCGAGGAAGACTTTAGTCTCGCCGCGCCCCGCCAACGAACCTGCAATCACGATCCGCTACGACTTGACAAGTCGAGGCCCGCTGCCCGAAGCGCCTCGCGCTCGAGCAGGCGCCGAGTGTCGTTCAATTGCAGGATCCGCTCGGTCACTTTGCCCTCCGGGGTTAGCGGTTCGATGCGCACCCCTGTTCGTGACGGTGCGCGGCGAACGGCTTGGGAAGGCCGCAGTACTCGCAGCGCAACCCGGCTCGGCGAGCCACGGCCGCTCGGAGATCGGCGCCGATGGCGTCTGACACCTAATGGCCCGGGCTGCCTTCGGCGGCGATCTGGGCCTTGAGCAGGACGAGGAGGTGCTCGATCCGCTCGAGCTCATCGAGCTCGGCAAGCTCCTCCGGCAATTGAAGTGTCAGCTCGATCATCGTTCGATCCCCGATTCGCTTGGCCTGCGCATGGCTCGCGAGCCCATGAGCCTCAATCCTACAACGCGCTGGCGCCCATCGCTCCCCCGCGCTAGACTCGCCCGGCTGAGCCACCGCCGGGCCGATTGGAGCGTGGCACGGCACGATGCGGAGTCGAACACGCGGGGGATCGCCGAGCGCATGGCCCAAGACATCACCCAAGCCCTGGCACTGGTCGCTCGCCGCGGACGCATGCCCGCGAGGCCACCGCTCCCATGACCCGCCCCACGACGCCCGAGCAACGGGCGCGCGAGAAGATCGACGCGTCCCTGGCCGCGTCCGGTTGAGTCGTCCAGGACCGCGCCGCCATGAACCTCTACACGGGCAAGGGCGTGGCCCTCCGGGAGTTCCCGCTGGCGGCGGGGCACGGCTACGCGGACTACCTATTGTTCGTCGATACCAAGGCGGTGGGCGTCCTCGAAGCCAAGCCCGAGGGCCACACGCTCACGGGCGTCGAGCCCCAGAGCCAGCGCTACGCCGAGGGCCTGCCGACCAACTTGCAGACGGCCGTCCGCCCGCTGCCGTTCCTCTACCAGAGCAGCGGCAGCATCACGCGCTTCACCAACCTTCTCGACCCTGATCCGCGGAGCCGCGAGGTGTTTGCCGCCCACCAGCCGGCGACGCTGGCCGAGTGGCTTGCGGCGGACCCGCTGACGGGCTGGGCGAGCCAGTGGGCCGGTGGGCAGCGCATTGCCGAGGCGCTGCCCACCCGCGAGGGCGCGTGGTCCGAGGCAACCCCGGACGGCCGGTGGCGGGCGTACACCTACGACGAGCTGATCGGCCGCGACAAGGCCAGCCTGGACATCTTCTGGCTGCGCGACGAGAGCCTGGAAGACTCGGCCAGCCTGCCGGAGCCGCACGTCCTAGCGGGGGAGATCGCCGATGACCTCCGGGCGGCGCTGGAACAGATCGAGGACATCCTGGTCGACCTCGAAGCGCGGGCAGGGGTGACGGCGACGCGCGAAGAAGGTTCGGAGAGAGCAGGAGCGAACCGACGCCCATCGGCGCCGCCGCGGCGCAGTTGAGCACGACACATCAGCGGGCAAAGCGGGCGGCCGGCCCTTCGGTTGGTCGACAGCGCAGACGATGCACCGGCACCGCACGCCGATGGTTGGTTGACGGGCCCTTACGGTATGCGGTTACCGTTAATGTCGTGGTTGGGGTATCCGTGCTCCTTCTCCCAGTTAGAGATGGCCAGCGTGTAGTCGATTCCCCTTTCTCTTAGAGCCTGTTTGAAAAGGGGTAGGCCGTCGGCCGGGTCGGCTGCTATACAGCATGGGTATGAGCAATCAACTCTACCCAACCGACCTGACCGACAAC
>Ga0326597_10000344_pt1 | contig 86055 bp, 87 predicted proteins | sample RVTome_12_FD_203789 | JGI IMG/M metagenome (GOLD analysis project Ga0326597, IMG submission 203789) | Soil microbial communities from uranium-contaminated site in the Upper Colorado River Basin, Wyoming, United States - RVT100D185 | ecosystem: Environmental > Terrestrial > Soil > Contaminated >...
TGGCGAAAGCAGTGTTTGAGCGTTCGAAGCCGCATGTGAATGTTGGGACGATTGGGCATGTGGATCATGGGAAGACGACGTTGACTGCTGCGATTACGTTTGCGGCGGCGGCGATGGATCCGTCGGCTGAGACGATGTCGTATGAGCAGATTGATAGGGCGCCTGAGGAGAAGGCGCGGGGGATTACGATTAATACGTCGCATGTTGAGTATCAGACGGTGGCGCGTCATTACAGTCATGTGGATTGTCCGGGGCATGCGGATTATGTGAAGAACATGATTACGGGTGCTGCGCAGATGGATGGTGCTGTGTTGGTGGTGTCGGCGGCGGATGGTCCGATGCCGCAGACGCGTGAGCACATTTTGTTGGCGCGGCAGGTTGGGGTTCCGTTTATCGTGGTGTTTTTGAACAAGGTGGATATGGTTGATGATTTGGAGTTGCTTGAGTTGGTGGAGATGGAGGTGCGGGAGCTTTTGTCTAGTTATGAGTTTCCGGGGGATGATGTGCCGGTGGTGTCTGGTTCGGCGTTGAAGGCGCTTGAGGTGTTGGTGGCGGATCCGAATGTGCAGCGGGGTGTGGATGAGTGGGTGGATGGTGTTTGGGAGTTGTTGGATGCGGTGGATTCGTATATTCCGACGCCGGAGCGGGATGTGGATAAGGCGTTTTTGATGCCGGTGGAGGATGTGTTTACGATTACGGGTCGTGGCACGGTTGCGACTGGTCGTGTTGAGCGGGGTGTGGTGAAGACGGGGGATGAGGTTGAGGTTGTTGGTTTGTCGGTTACGCGGAAGACGGTTGTGACGGGTGTGGAGATGCATAGGAAGACGTTGGATTCGGGGATGGCTGGGGATAATGTTGGGGTTCTTCTTCGTGGCGTGTCGCGTGATGAGGTGGAGCGGGGTCAGGTGTTGGCTCGGCCGGGGTCGATTACGCCTCATATGCGTTTTCGGGGGAGTGTGTATGTGTTGAGGAAGGAGGAGGGGGGGCGGCATTCTGCGTTTTTTGCGGGGTATCGTCCGCAGTTTTACTTTCGTACTACGGATGTGACGGGGGTGTGTTCGCTTCCTTCGGATGTGGAGATGGTGATGCCGGGGGATAATGTGGAGTTGTTGGTGGAGTTGATTAAGCCGATTGCGATGGAGGAGGGGTTGCGGTTCGCGATTCGTGAGGGTGGTCGTACTGTGGGTGCTGGTGTCGTGACAGGCATCGAGGAGTAGGGCCGGTGGCGACCCCGAAGATCCGCATCAAGCTCAAGGCGTTCGACCACCGCAGCCTCGACAGCTCCGCCACCCGGATCGTCGATACCGTGCGGAGGACCGGCGCGGACGTGGCAGGACCGGTTCCGCTGCCTACGCGTATTCGCCGCTTCTGCGTGCTGCGCAGTCCGTTCACGGACAAGGACAGCCGCGAACACTTCGAGATTCGAACCCACAACCGGCTGATCGACATCAAGTCTCCTACCAAGAGCACGATCGACAGCCTCATGCACCTCGACCTCCCGACTGGGGTGGACATCGAGATCAAGACGGTCGGAGGTCGCTAGTGAAAGGGATCCTCGGCACCAAGGTGGGCATGACCCAGGTCTGGCGTGGTGAACGGTTGATTCCCGTCACCGTCGTCCTGGCCGGGCCCTGTCCCGTGGTGCAGCGCAAGAGCGAATCGTCCGACGGTTACGACGCAGTCCAACTCGGCTGGCACGAGACGTCCGCCAAGGCTTCGAACAAGCCGGCGCTTGGCCACGTTCGGAAGTACGGCGTTGCGCCGCAACGGCACCTGGTCGAGTTCCGCGACTACCATCCCGAGGGTGACGCCGTCAGCGTCGACATCTTCGAGGACGGCGAGACGGTTGACGTGACCGGGACCAGCAAGGGGCGCGGCACCGCCGGCGTCATCAAGCGCTGGGGGTTCGCCGGCATGCCGGCGAGCCACGGCACCAAGAAGAAGCATCGCCACGGAGGCTCGATCGGCAACCGCAAGTCGCCCGGTCGCGTCTACAAGGGCAAGCGCATGGCCGGCCACTACGGCTCCGAGACCGTCACCACGGTCGGCTTGGAGGTCGTCGAAGTGCGCAAGGACGACAACCTGCTGCTGATCAAGGGCGCTCTGCCCGGCCCGAACGGCGCGTTGGTGGTCGTCAAGGCCTCCGGCCGGAAGAAGGTGAGCTGATGTCGGTCACCCTCGACGTCGTTGGCAGCGGTCGCACCGTGACCCTCGACCTGCCGGAACCACAGGAGTCGGTGTTGCACGAGGTGGTCCGCTGGCAGCTGGCCAAGCGCCGGCGTGGCACCGCCGCCACCAAGACCCGCGGCAAGGTGGTCGGCTCGACCGCCAAGATCTACCCGCAGAAGGGTACCGGTCGGGCTCGCCACGGTAGCCGAAAGGCACCTATCTTCGTTGGTGGCGGTATCGCCTTCGGGCCCCAACCGCGCGACTACTCCTACACTTTGCCCAAGCGGGTGCGGCGTCTCGGCCTGCACATGGCGGTGGCGGCGCGCGCGCAGGAGGGCAAACTCACTCTGGTCGAGTCGTTCGGAGTGAACGGCAAGACCAAGGAGTTCGTCGCCTGGGCGAACGAGCACGGCTTCGACGGGAGCGAGCGGGTATTGCTCGTCACCGACGACGAGCTGGCGCGTCGCGCCGCCCGCAACCTGCCCTGGGTTGAGGTGCTGCCCGGCCGTGGCATCAACGTCTACGACATCCTGCGAAGCGAGGCGGTCATCGCCGACGCCGCGCTGTTCGACGTCGGCGAGGAGGCACCATCGTGAATCCTCACGACGTGATCCAGCGCCCGGTGCTCAGCGAGAAGGCGGTGGGGGAGATCGAGAACGGTAAGTACTCGTTCTTCGTCCATCCTGACGCCAACCGTAGCCAGATCAAGGACGCCGTCGAACGGGTGTTCGACGTCGATGTCGTCAAAATCAACCTTCAGAACATCCGCGGCAAGACCAAGCGCATGGGCCGCTTCCTTGGCCGTCGCGCCGACCGTAAGAAAGCCATCGTCACCCTCGCTGCCGGTCAGAAGATCCAGCAGCTCGAGGGTCTTACCTGAGGGAGGGGCAGATGCCGACCAAGAAATATCGTCCCTATACGCCCTCCCGTCGCTTCATGACGACCTCCGACTTCGGCGAGGTCACCAAGGACCGGCCTGAGAAGTCGCTGCTGGCCCGGATGAAGAAGAGCGGGGGCCGCAACAACCGCGGCCGCATCACGTCGCGATTCCGCGGCGGCGGCCACAAGCGGCGCTACCGCCTGATCGACTTTCGGCGCCGTGACAAGGAAGGCATTCCGGCCAAGGTCGCGGGAATCGAGTACGACCCGAACCGGAGCGCCAACATTGCGCTGCTTCACTACCTAGACGGCGAGAAGCGCTACATCGTCGCGCCGGAGAAGCTCGAGGTAGGGAGTCGGATCGTCTCCGGAGCGGACGCCGAGCCTGAGATCGGCAACGCCATGCCGCTTCGCTTCGTGCCGGTCGGCACCGTCGTGCACGCCGTCGAGCTGATCCCTGGCAAGGGTGCGCAACTCGGGCGTAGCGCCGGGATCGGCATCCAGATCCAAGGCCGCGACGGCAGCTACATCACCCTGCGGCTTCCGTCGGGTGAGCTGCGCCGCGTGCACGGCGAGTGCTACGCCACGGTGGGCTCCGTCGGCAACGCCGAACACAAGAACCTGGTGCTCGGCAAGGCTGGCCGCAAACGTTGGATGGGTCGCAAGCCTCACCAACGTGGCCGCTCGATGAACCCCGTCGACCACCCGCACGGTGGCGGCGAGGGTCGCAGTAGCGGTGGCCGCCCGCCGGTCAGCCCCTGGGGTCAACAGTCGAAAGGGCTGAAGACCCGCAACAAGCGCAAGACGTCGAGCCGCTTCATCGTGCGCCGTCGGAAGGGAAGGAAGTAATGTCCCGCAGCATGAAGAAGGGACCGTTCATCGACGGCCACCTACTCACCAAGGTCGACGCCGCCAACACCTCCGGAGATCGTCGCGTGATCAAGACCTGGAGCCGCCGTTCGACCGTGGTTCCAGAGATGGTCGGTCACACCATCGGCGTCTACAACGGTCGTCAGCACGTGCCGGTGTTCGTTCAGGAGAACATGGTCGGGCACAAGCTCGGCGAGTTCGCCCCTACCCGCACCTTCCGCGGCCACGGACGGAAGGACTGAGATGCAAGCCAAGGCGAGGCTTCGCATGCACCGGGCTACGCCGCGCAAGACGCGGCTGGTGGTCGACATGATCCGCGGCAAGAACGTCACGGAGGCCGAAGCGATCCTTCGCTACACCGACAAGCGCGTCGCCGCACCGGTGCTCAAGCTGCTCAAGAGCGCGAAGGCGAACGCCGTCAACAACCACGACATGTTCGAGGACACGCTGTTCGTCTCGGACGTGCAGGTGGGCGACGGCCCGACTCTCAAGCGCTTCCTGCCGCGAGCTCGCGGCCGCGCAGACCTCATGCGCAAGCGCACGAGCAACATCACGATCACGTTGGAGGAACGCAGTGGGCAATAAGATCAACCCGCTCGGGTTCCGCCTGGGGGTCAACAAGGTCAGCTCGGCGCGCTGGTACGCCGGTCCGGCCGACTACCCGCGGCTACTCGAAGAAGACGAGAAGATCCGGCGCCTGATTCATAGCGAGGTGGGCCACGCCGGAATCGCGCGTGTCGACATCGAGCGGGCGGCGCACAACGTCAACGTCACCATTTTCACCGCCAAGCCAGGCGTAGTGATCGGCCGAGGCGGCGAGTCGATCAAGGCGCTACGCGCCCGCCTCGAAAAGGACATTCCCGGCACCATCGCCGTGAACGTCCAGGAGGTGCCGAACGCCAACACCAACGGCATGCTGGTCGCGCAACGCATTCGCGATCAGCTCGAGCGGCGTTTCGCCTTCCGTCGCGCCATGAAGCAGGCCGTCCAGCGGACCATGGAGTCGGGCGCCAAGGGCGTCAAGATCCGTTGCTCGGGCCGCCTCGGCGGCAGTGAGCAGGCCCGGCCGGAGTGGTACTCCGACGGGCGGGTACCGCTGCAGACGCTGCGGGCCGATATCGACTACGGCACCGCCGAAGCCAAGACCAGCTACGGCATCGTAGGCGTCAAGGCGTGGGTGTTCCACGGCGAGATCGTCGGCGACCGCCAGCGCCAAGCCGCCGTGCTGCCGCGCGTGCGCAGCGAGGAAGACAAGAAGAAGCGCCGCCGGCCCGGTCGTCGCCGCGACGCGCCCGGCGCTCGGCGCCGCGTCAAGAGGGAGTCCTGATGCTGCTCCCGAAGCGCGTCAAGTACCGCAAGCAGTTCCGCGGACGGATGAAGGGCGACACCAAGGGCGGCGACTACGTCGCCTTCGGGGACTACGCCATGGTGGCGCTGGAGCCGGCCTGGATCAAGTCGAACCAGATCGAGGCGTGCCGCGTCACCATGAGCCGCTACTTCAAGCGGGGCGGCAAGATCTACATCCGCATCTTCCCCGACAAGCCGGTGACCAAGAAGCCACAAGAGGTCCGCATGGGGAAGGGCAAGGGCGCCGTCGAGTTCTGGGTCGCGGTGGTCAAGCCCGGCCGGATTCTTTTCGAGGTCGCCAACGTGACCGAGGAGCAGGCCAAGGAGGCGTTCCGCCTCGCCGCCCACAAGCTGCCGATCGCCACGAAGATGGTGAAGCGGGAGATCTACGATGAAGCCCAATGAGATCCGTAACCTGACGGCCGAGGAGATCACGGTCGAGGTGGACGCCAGGCGCGAAGAGCTTCTCGACCTGCGCTTCCAGGCTGCGGTCGGACAGGCCTCGAACCCTCGGCGAATGCGCGAGGCGAAGCGTGAGATCGCCCGTCTTCTGACGGTCGCGGCGGAGAAGGAGAACGCGTGAAAAAGGTTCTTCAGGGCCGTGTCGTCAGCGACGCGGCGGACAAGACGGTGACCGTTTCGGTCGAGCGGCGCTTCAAGCACCCGCTCTACGGGAAGGTCGTAAGCACCCGCAAGAAGTACCTCGCGCACGACGAGTCGAACGCCTACGGCGTGGGCGACAAGGTCGAGATCATCTCGGCGCGCCCGCTCAGCAAGCGCAAACGGTTCGTGGTGACGAGGCTTCTAGAGAAGGCACGCAGCTAGCCTCGGAGGCATCGTGATCCAACAGGAGACCTATCTCGACGTCGCCGACAATTCTGGGGCCAGGCGCATCCAATGCATCCGCGTCCTGGGTACCGGCCAGCAGTTCGTCGGTGGCGTGGGTGACGTGATCGTCGCCGCGGTGAAGGACGCCATTCCGCAGGGCCAAGTCAAGAAGGGCGAAGTGGTCCGCGCGGTGGTGGTCCGCACCAAGAAGGAGATCAACCGCAAGGACGGCTCGTCGATTCGTTTCGACTCGAACGCCGCCGTCCTCATCAACCCGCAGAACGAGCCTCGCGGCACCCGCGTCTTCGGACCGGTCGCACGCGAGCTGCGCGAGAAGAAGTTCATGCGGATCGTTTCGCTGGCGCCGGAGGTGCTGTGATGGCCGTCAAGACCCGGCTGAAGAAGGGTGACCGTGTGCGCGTCATTGCCGGAAAGCACAAGGGACTCGAAGGCGAAGTCCTGGCGGTGCGTCGCGAGACCGGCCGCGTGCTGGTCGAAGGGGTCGGCGTGATCAAGAAGGCGTTGCGGCCCACCCAGGAGAACCCGCGCGGCGGCTTTCGCGAGCAGGAGGCCCCGATCCACATCAGCAACGTCCAAGTCCTCGACCCGAAGTCGGGACAGCCGACACGGATCGGTACCAAGATCGGCGAGGACGGGCGCAAGGTCCGCATCGCCATGAAGAGCGGGGTGAACCTCGATGGCTGAGAAGGCCGTCATGCACAAGGTCGAGCTGCCGATCAGGGCGCGTTACGCGCAGATCCGCGAAACGCTCGCCGAGCGCCACGGCTACGCCAACCCGATGGCGATCCCGAAGGTGTACAAGATCGTGCTGAACATGGGCGTCGGCGAAGCGCGCGAGGACAAGAAGGTTCTCGACAAGGCCTCTTCCGAACTCGCCCAGATCGCCTTGCAGCGGCCGGTCGTGACGAAGGCCAAGAAGTCGGTGTCGAACTTCAAGGTCCGCGCCGGCATGCCGATCGGGCTGAAGGTCACGCTGCGCGGCGAGCGGATGTGGGCGTTCCTCGACAAGCTCATCAACGTGGCCCTGCCACGTGTGCGAGACTTCCGCGGGGTCAGCGCCAACGCCTTCGACGGTCGCGGCAACTACAGCCTGGGCATTCGCGAGCAGCTGGTGTTCCCCGAGCTGACCTTCGATACCGTCGACGGGGTACGCGGCCTCGACTGCGTCATCGTCACCACCGCCGAGACCGACGAAGAGGCGAGAAGCCTACTCGAGCTGCTCGGCATGCCGTTCCGGAAGTAAGGAGGCCTCGTGGCCACCAAAGCGAAGATCGCCGCGTCCAAACGGACGCCCAAGTTCTCTGTGCGCGCCGTCAACCGCTGCAGCCGTTGCGGCCGCTCGCGCGCCTATCTACGCGATTTCGGCCTGTGCCGAATCTGCATGCGGGAGATGGCCCACAAGGGCTACCTGCCAGGCGTCACCAAGTCGAGCTGGTAGGCACAACAAAGACACCTCGTTACAGGGGTGAAGGCCGGCGCAACAATCGCCGGTACCTACTCCACGGAGGCAAGCATCGTGCACTCTGATCCCATTGCAGACATGTTGAACCGGATACGCAACGCGGTCGTCGTCGGCCATGCGCATGTGGACGTCCCCAGCAGCAAGTTCAAGAAGGCGCTCGCCGAGCTGTTGATCCGCGAGGGTTACCTCGGCGATCTGACTACGGTCGAGGTAGGCGGTCATCCGCACCTGCGCATCGGCCTGAAGTACGGACCTAGGCGCAAGCCGATCATCAACGAGCTGACCCGCGTATCGACGCCGGGCAGGCGCGCCTACGCGAAGTCCAAGCACGTACCGGTCGTCCGGGGCGGGCTCGGTCTGGCGGTCGTTTCCACCTCGCACGGCCTGATGGCGGACCGCGAAGCCCGCCGCGCCGGCGTCGGTGGCGAGATCGTCTGCGAGGTGTGGTGATGTCTCGCATCGGCCGTAGCCCGCTCGCCATTCCCAAAGGCGTCGAGGTTCGCGTCGAGGGCGCCACGGTCCACGTGAAAGGTCCCAACGGCTCGCTGACCGTCGAGATCAGTCCACGGATCGCCATCGAAGATTCAGACGGCGTCCTTACCTTCACCCGCCCCAGCGATCAACGCGACGACCGTGCCCAGCACGGCCTGGCGCGCAGTCTGGTCGCTAACGCCGTCGCCGGCGTTACCGAAGGGTTCCGCAAGCGGCTCGAGATCCAGGGCGTGGGCTTCCGCTGCCAGATGAACGGTCCTTCGCTCGAGCTGAGCTTGGGGTTCTCGCACCCGGTCGTCGTCACGCCGCCCGATGGGGTCACCATAGTCGCTCCCGAGCCGACCAAGATCGAAGTGAGCGGCATCGACAAGCAGCTCGTCGGTCAGGTCGCCGCCGATATCCGCGCCAAGCGTCCGCCCGACAGCTATCACGGCAAGGGCGTCCGCTACGCAGGCGAGTACGTCCGTCTCAAGGCCGGCAAGGCCGCCGCCCGCTGACCGGGAAGGGGTTACGAACGATGAACCAGCTGAACGCTAGACAGCGTCGCACCTTCCGGACGCGACGCGCGATTCGCCGCCCGGTCGACAACGGGCGCATGCGCCTTTCGGTCTTCCGCAGCGCTCGCTACATCTACGCCCAGGTGATCGACGACCGAACCGGGTCGACGCTCGCCGCAGCGAATAGCAAGTCGCTCGCCGCAGGCGGCGACAAGACCACCCAGGCGAACGAGGTCGGCAAGGCCGTCGCCGAGCGTGCCCGCGCCGCCGGCGTGACACGCGTCGTATTCGATCGCGGCCCGTACCGTTACCACGGCCGCGTCAAGGCGCTGGCCGATGGCGCCCGTGAGGGAGGGCTCGAGTTCTGATGGCTGACCAGGATTTCGAAGATAAGGTCATCTTCATTCGCCGCACCGCCAAGACCTACAAGGGCGGTCGCCGCTTTCGCTTCGGTGCCATGGTCGTCATCGGCGACCGGCAGGGGCGGGTCGGAGTCGGCCTCGGCAAGGCGAAGGAGGTTCCGATCGCCGTGCAGAAGGGCCAGTACGTGGCCCGGCGCAACCTGTTCGAGGTTCCCATCGAGGAGCCCGGCACGGTTCCGCACGAGGTGCTCGGGGCGCACGGCACCAGCCGGGTGATGCTCAAGCCGGCCGGCGCCGGAACCGGCGTGATCGCCGGCAGCGTGCCGCGCGCCATCGTCGAACTGGCGGGGTACCGCAACCTGCTTACCAAGGAGCTGGGCTCGCGTAACCAGACCAACGTCGCCTACGCCGTCGTCGACGGCCTCAAGCAGCTCCGCACCTTCGCCGAGTCGAAGGCCGAGCGGGAGCGAGCCGAGTGATGCGCGTCACCCTCACGAGGAGCCTGATCGGAGTTCCCAAGGATCAGAGGGCGACCGTGCGGGCGCTCGGCCTGCGCAAGACCGGCGACACGCGCGAGGTCGCCGACACGCCCGACGTCCAGGGGATGGTGCGCAAGATCGCCTACCTGTTGACCATCGAAGGGGAAGCCAAGTGAAACTCAACCAACTCAGGCCCGCCAAGGGCTCGACCAAGGCGCGCCGCCGGGTCGGACGTGGGCTCGGGAGCGGTCGTGGCAAGACCGCTGGGCGTGGCCAGAAGGGCCAGTCCTCCCGCAGCGGTTTCAGCCAGGGGGCCGGCTGGGAAGGCGGTCGCTCGCGCTTGATCATGCGGCTGCCGAAGCGAGGCTTCAGTCGGGTCAAGGAGCCGGTGCAGATCGTCAACGTCGGCGATCTCGAACGCTTCGACGACGGCACCGTCGTCACCGTCGACCTGCTCGTACAGAGCGGTTTGGTCCGCAAGGGCGACCAGCCGGTCAAGCTGCTCGGTGACGGCGAGTTGACCAGAAAGCTCGAGATCGACGTGGACCTGATCAGTCGTGGGGCCGCCGCCGCGGTCGAAGCGGCGGGCGGGACCGTGAAGGGCGCGGCGGCCGAGGAGACGGCCTGATGCTCGCGGCCTTCCGCAATGCCTTCGCCATTCCGGCGTTGCGCACGAAGCTGCTGGTGACGATCGGCCTGCTGTCGGTCTACCGGCTGCTGGTGTTCATCCCCACCCCGGGGATCGACATCGACCGTTTGCGGGAGGGAAGCTTCGGACAGGGGGACATCTTCACCCTGCTCAACTTCATCTCGGGCGGCAACTTCGAGGTGTTCTCGATCGCCGCCCTCGGCGTCATCCCCTACATCACCGCCAGCATCATCGTGCAGCTGCTGCAGTCCACCTGGCCGCCGCTCGAGAAGCTCGCCAAGGAGGGCGAGGAGGGCCGGCGCAAGATCACCCAGTACACCCGCTACGGGGCGACCGCGCTGGGCGCGATCCAAGCGGTGTTCCTGGCGATCGCGCTGCTCGGTCCGTCCGGCGCCCTCAAGGTCGGTTGGAGCAACGGCCCGTTCTTCTGGTTCGTCGTGCTGGTGACCCAGGTGGCCGGTATCAGCATCGTCATGTGGTTGGGCGAGAAGATCAGCGAGCACGGCGTCGGGAACGGCATTTCGTTGGTCATCTACGCCGGCATCGTCGCAGCTTTCCCCGGCGCGATCACGCAGCAGTTCGCGCTGATCAGTCGTGGTGAAGGCAACCTGATCGGCTTGCTGTTCTTCTTCGCGTTGCTGATCATCGCGTTGGCCGGCATGGTGCTGATCCAGCAGGCCGAACGGCGAATACCGGTTCAGTACGCCCGCAAGGTGGTAGGTAGGCGCGTGATGGGTGGTCAGTCCACCTACATCCCGCTGCGCCTCAACGCTGCCGGCGTCATCCCGATCATCTTCGCGGTATCGATCATCATCCTGCCGCAGACCGTGATCGGTGCGTTTCCCGAGATCCGCTGGCTCCAAATGATCGGTGCCTGGTTCAACCCTGCCCAGTGGCAGGGCCTGTTCACCTCGACCGCGTTGATCGTGGCGTTCACCTACTTCTACACCCAGATCAGCTTCGATCCGCGCCGCATCAGCGAGAACCTGCGCGAGTACGGCGGGTTCGTTCCCGGCGTCCGTCCGGGACAGCCGACCACCGAACACCTCGCCCGCATCACCGGCCGCATCACTCTGTGGGGCGCGCTGTTCCTGGGTGCGGTGAACGCGTTGCCGCAGACGCTCGCCTGGATTACCGGGGCGGGCCAGCTGTCGTTCGTGTTCAGCGGAATCGGCCTGCTCATCATGGTCGGCGTCGCGCTGGACACCTTGCGTCAGCTCGAGTCGCAGCTGATGATGCGCCACTACGAAGGGTTCGTCGCCAAGGGCCGGATCCGCGGTCGCGGACGACGCTTCTGATGGCGTCGGAGGCGCTGCTGTTGATGGGTCCGCCAGGGGCGGGGAAGGGCACTCAAGCCAGCCGTCTAGCTAAGGTCGAGAACCTTCGCAAGATCTCGACCGGCGAGATGTTGCGCACCCACGTCGCCGAGGGAAGCGAGCTCGGCCGGCGCGCGGAGGCGATCATGCAGACCGGCGAGCTGGTGCCGGACGATCTGATCGTGGCGATGGTACGCCGCGAGGTCGAGGGAATGGACGAGGTGCGGATCCTGCTCGACGGGTTTCCGCGCACCCCGGGCCAGGCGAGCGAGCTCGATGCGCTGCTGGCCGAGTTCGGCGCGGAGATGAACGCTGCGGTGCTTCTCGAGGTGCCGGAGCAGGAGTTGGTTCGCCGCCTGCTCGACCGGGCCCGCGACGAGGGTCGCGATGACGACAACGAAACCACCATTGTCAAGCGGATGGACGTGTACCGCGAATCGACCCGGCCGCTGCTCGACTTCTACTCCGGTCGCGGCCTGCTGGTGCGGGTAGACGGCGTAGGCGCCATCGACGACGTGACCGGCCGGATCCGGGAGGCGCTGGCTTGATCCTCAAGCGCCCCAGCGAGATCGACGCGATGGCGGACGCCGCGGTGATCAACCGTGCGGCGCTCGAGGCGGTCGAGGCCGCCCTGGCGCCCGGCGTGACCACCGCGGAGTTGAACGCAGTGGCCGAAGAGGTTATCCTACGGAGCGGTGGTCGCCCTGCCTTCAAGGGCTACCGCGGTTTCCCCGCGACGTTGTGCACCTCCGTCAACGAGGTCGTCGTCCACGGCATTCCGGACGATCGGCCGCTAAACGAAGGCGACATCGTCTCGGTCGACGTCGGGACGTTCTACCGGGGCTACGCCGCTGACATGGCTCGGACCTACGCCGTCGGCGAAGTTCCCGAAGACACGCGACGCCTGCTCGAAACGACCGAGCGATCCCTCTTCGCCGGCATCGAGCGTGCAGTGCCAGGAAACCGGCTCGGCGACGTATCCGCTGCCATTCAGGAGGTCGCCGAGGGTGCAGGGTTCTGGGTGGTACGAGAGTTCGTGGGGCACGGCATCGGCCGCGACTTCCACGAAGGACCGGACGTGCCCAACTTCGGTCGTGCTGGAACGGGGCCCGTGCTCCGTCCCGGTCTGGTATTGGCGATCGAACCGATGGTGGCGCTGTCGCGCACCGCGGTGATCGTATTGGACGACGGCTGGACGGCTCCGACCGAGAGCGGGGTACCGTCCGCCCATTTCGAACACACGGTGGCCGTAACAGAGGACGGGCCACGCATTCTGACCGCGAAGGAGACGATGGCGAACGCTGTGCAGGGAGGATACGATGGCGCGTAAACGATCGGGTGGACGCGGCGGCCGCAGGGGCAGCCGGGGCCGCGCCGAAAACCGCCAGAAGGGGAACGAGACCACCCAGGACTCGATCCGGACCGAAGGCGTCGTGCTCGAAGCGCGCCCTAACACGACCTTCCTCGTTCAGCTCGACGCTGGGCCTGAGATTCTGGCCCACGTCGGTGGCAAGATGCGGCGGCACTACATCCGCATCCTTCCCGGCGACCGCGTCGTCGTCGAGATCAGCGTGTACGACCCGGAAAAGGGTCGGATCGTCTACCGAAAGTAGGGGAGTCATGAAAGTAAGAGCAAGCGTGAAACCGATGTGCTCCAACTGCAAGGTGATCCGGCGGAGCGGACGGGTCTTCGTGATCTGCTCCTCGAATCCAAAGCACAAGCAGAGGCAGGGGTAAGGGATGGCACGAATCGCAGGCGTCGATCTTCCTAGGGACAAGCGCGTAGAGCATGCGCTCCCGTACATATACGGCATCGGGCTGACCCGCTCACGTGCCATTCTCGAAGCCGCCGGTGTCGACCCTGACACGCGCGTCAAGGACCTCGCCGAGAGCGAAGTAGCCAAACTGCGTGACATAGTCGACAGCACCTACAAGGTCGAAGGAGACCTTCGCCGCGAAGTGCAACTCAACATCAAGCGTCTCATGGACATCGGTTGCTACCGCGGTCTGCGTCACCGTCGCGGCCTGCCGGTGCGAGGCCAGTCCACCAAGACCAACGCCCGCACCCGCAAGGGACCGCGTCGCACCGTCGCCGGCAAGAAGAAGGCACCGAGGAAGTAGGGATCGCCGTGGCACAGAAGACCACCAAGGGCAAGTCGCCCCGCAAGCGTGTCAAGCGCAGCCTGGTCGAGGGCAAGGCGTTCATCCACGCGAGCTACAACAACACCATCATCACCATCACCGATCCCGACGGGAACACGGTGACCTGGTCGTCGTCCGGCTCGATCGGCTACAAAGGCTCGAAGAAGGGCACGCCGTACGCTGCCCAGCTCGCGGCCGCCGACGCCACCCGCAAGGCGCAGAACATGGGCCTTTCCACTCTCGACATCGTCATTCGCGGGACCGGCTCGGGCCGTGAGCAGGCGATTCGCTCGATTCAGGCGACCGGCGTGAACATCCGCTCGATCGTCGACGACACCCCGACCCCGCACAACGGCTGCCGCCTCCGCAAGCGGCGCCGCCAGTAAGGCAGGAGGACCATGGGCCGTTACCGAGGACCGATCGTAAAGCTCTGCCGTCGCGAAGGGGTCAATCTAGCCGAGACCCCCAAGGCGCAGAAGTACATGGAGCGTCGTCCCTACCCTCCCGGAGAGCACGGGCAGCGCCGCCGCCGCCGCATCAGCGACTACGGCGTCCGACTGCGGGAGAAGCAGAAGCTGCGTTTTCTCTACAACATGAGCGAACGCCAGTTCGCCAGCCTGTTCGGCGAGGCGAGCAAGGCGGAAGGCGCGACCGGCACGGTGTTCCTGCAGATGCTAGAGCGGCGTCTCGACAACGTCGTCTATCGCATGGGCATTGCGCACACCCGCCGGCAGGCGCGCCAGTTCGTGGTGCACGGCCTGATCGCCGTGAACGGGCGCCGCATCGACGTGCCGTCGTACCGCGTCAACCCGGGCGACCAGATCTCGGTGGTCGAGCGCGCGCGCAAGAACCCGCACATCAAGCACAACGTCGAGGAGCGACGCCGCGGCAAGACACCGCCATGGCTCGACTTCGACCCCGAGGCGCTCAAGGGCGTCTTCACCTCGGTGCCGTCGCGCGAGGACATCGTCGTCCCCGTCAACGAGCTGCAGGTCATCGAGTACTACTCGCGCTGAGCCACTAGGAGACCTTCGTGCAGATCATCCCCGAATTCAAGGCCAAGACCACGGACCGCTACGGCGAGTTCGTCGTCGAGCCGCTACAACGCGGCTTCGGCGTCACTCTGGGGAACCCCCTCCGGCGCATTCTGCTCTCGTCGATTCCTGGAACGGCGGTCACCAGCGTATACATCGAGGACGTGCTCCACGAGTTCTCGACGATCGCCGGAGTCAAAGAGGACGTCATGCAGATCGTCCTCAACCTCAAGCAGCTCGTCGTCAAGCTTCACGACGGCGAGCCGGTGACGCTGACCCTCCGCGCCGAAAAGGCTGGCACCGTCACGGCGGCCGCTCTCGACGTGCCGATGGGTGCCGAAGTGGTCAACCCGGAACTCGAGATCGCCACGCTCGGCGAAGGCGCCAAGCTGGTGATGGAGGTGCGGGTCGACCCCGGCGTGGGCTACGTGCCCTCCGAGCTGCTTCATGGCCACAAGGACCGAATCAACTCGATCCCCGTCGATGCCGTGTTCACGCCGGTTCGTCGTGTCGCCTACCGGGTGGAGGACACCCGTGTGGGGCAGAAGACCGACCTCGACCGGCTGGTGATCCGTGTTTGGACCGACGGCAGCGTGGCGCCCAAGGATGCGATCGACCAGGCTGTCGAGATCCTTCGTAGCCAGTTCAACGTGTTCGGCGGCGACGGCGTCCAGATCGAAGAGGACGTTCCTGTCGTCACCATCCCTACCCCCGCGGGCGAACCGACCCCGGCCGAGCAGGAGCCGCCCCGCCTCAACCTCGAAAGCCTCGAGTTGTCGAACCGGGTGCTGCACTCGCTTCAGGAGGAGGGCATCGATTCGGTCAACGCGTTGATGGCGTTGTCCGAGCGTGACCTCAAGCGCGTCAGCGGCATCGGCGAGAAGTCGCTCGACGAAATCCGCGAACGCCTCGCCGCGCGCGGCATGAAGCTCAAGGAGTAACCATGCGTCACCTATCGGCAGGCCGCAAGCTCAACCGGAACAGCAGCCACCGGATCGCGCTGGCGCGTAGCCAGGCGACGGCGCTGTTCCGCCACGGCCGGATCAAGACGACCCTGACCAAGGCGAAGAACCTGCAACCGTACGTCGAGAAGCTCATCACCACCGCACGTGGCGGCGACCTGCACGCCCGCCGCCTGGTGGCGAAGGAGATTCACGACAACGAGGTGCTGCGCAAGATCATGGACGAGATCGCCCCCGCCTACTTAGGCCGCAAAGGCGGCTACACACGCATCTACCGTCTCGGTGTGCGGCGCGGCGACGCCGTTCAGGAAGCGTTGATCGAGCTGGTGCAGAGCGAGGCTTGAGCCTTCCGCCACGGCCAGCACGCCCGCCCGGACCACGCGTCCCGGCGGGCGTCGTCGTGCCTTGGGGTGACGGCTTCAACCCGGCCGGGTGAGCGTGGCTGCGAACGAAACGCCCGCTCCCTGCCAAGCGACACCTAACAACTCGGCGACCGTCGCGCCAAGGTCGGCGAAACCGCTTCGCGTGCCTAACTCTCGACCGGCCGCCGCCGGCCCGAAGCCGAGCAGCAGGGCGTACTCACGGGTGTGGTCGGTACCTGGCCAGGTTGGATCGTTGCCGTGATCGCTGACCAGCAGCAGAACGTCACCCTGGCCGGTCGCCGCTATCAGCTCCGGTAGGCGCGCATCGAAGGCGGCCAGGGCGGCGGCGTACCCTTGCGGGTCGCGCCGGTGACCGTACGCCGCGTCGAAGTCGACCAGGTTGGTAGCGATCAGGCCTTCCGGACGTTCCGCCATCGCGGCCAGTGTGACGTCGATCCCCTCCTCGTTCGTGCCGGTCTTGCGGATCTCGCCGACGCCCGAACCGGCGTAAATGTCAGCGATCTTGCCGATGCCGATCACTTGGCGGCCGGCTTCGAGAAGCGCGTTCAGCACGGTCCGGGGCGGCGTCACGGACAGGTCCCGGCGGGCGCCGTGGAGCCGCTCCCAACGCCCTGGCGCGCCTCGGAACGGCCGCGCGATTATGCGCGCCACGGAGTGTGGACCGGTCAGAATTCGGCGAGCCGCTTCGCACCAGGCGTAGAGCGTCTCGAGCGGCACCACCTCCACGTGCGCAGCGACCTGGAACACACTGTCGGCGCTGGTGTATACGATCGGCTTGCCGCTGTTCTGGTGTTCCTGTCCGAGCTCGTCGAGGATCGTCGTCCCGCTGGCGGCGCGGTTTCCCAGGTGGCCTCGCCCGGTCGCCGCATCGAACGCCTCCATCACCTCCGGCGGGAAGTGGCTGAAGGTGCGGAACGGCTGCTCGAGAATCACGCCCATGAACTCCCAGTGCCCGGTGGTGGTGTCCTTGCCCGGCGAGCGTTGCTCCATCCGGCCGTACGCCGCCGTCGGCTCGGCTACGGCCGGCACCGAGGCCACCCCGGCGATCCGGCCCAGGCCGGCGGCCTCCAGGTGCGGAAGCTGTACCCCGGTCGCAGCGAGGGTGTGGTCCAAGGTGTGCGCGCCCTCGTCGCCGAACGCGTCTGCGTCGGGCAGCGCACCGACGCCGACCGAGTCGAGCACGATCACCGTCACCGTCATGCCGTACGCTACCAGCGCCGCTTCGGTTTCTGCCGCAGCTCTGTCCGGGCCTGCGATACTGAACGGGTGTCGTCGCCGATGCCGCTCGAACGATCGATCCGCACCGCACTGGCCCGACTGGCGCCAGAGGCGCGACGGGCGCTGCTGGCCGTGTCGGGCGGAAGCGATTCGGTTGCGCTGTTGCGGGCGCTGCACGACGCTCCTGACATTGAGGTGGTCGTCGCTCACCTGGACCACCGCTTGCGCAGCGACGCGGCTTCCGATGCCGATTTCGTGGCGGACACCTGCGAACGCTTGGGAGTTCGCTTCGTTCTCGAATCCGCGCTGGTGGCGGAGGTCGCCTCTCGAGAGCGGCGCAACGTCGAGGAGGTCGGACGGACGCTGCGCTACGCTTTCCTCGCTCGGGTAGCGCGCGAGCAGGGGTGCGACGTGATCGTCACCGCGCACACCCGCGACGACCAGGCGGAGACGGTGCTGCTGCAACTGTTGCGCGGCAGCGCCCACCCGCGCGGCATCGCGCCACGTCAGGGACGGATAGTCCGCCCGCTCTTGGAGCTGTCTAAGCGGGACCTGCGCGGTTGGCTGGACGCCATCGGGCAGACCTGGCGCGAAGATCTCGGAAACCGTGACCTGGCCCGCGATCGCGCCTGGCTGAGACAGGAGGTGCTGCCACGGCTGGAGCGGCGCCGGCCGGGGGCAAGCACACGGCTGGCGCGCTTCGGTACCTTTCAGCGCGACATCGCGGCGATGTTGGAGGTAGAGGTTCGGCGCCGCTTCGGTGAGGGTGCGTTGGCGCGTGGCGCGCTTGCGGCCTCCCCCCGGGCGGTGCAACGGGAGGCGCTCACCCTGCTGATACGCCGGCACGGTGGCGACGTCGACGCGCATCACCTGGAAGCCCTTCTGGACGCGCTGCCAGGATCCGCGGTGACGCGCCGCGATCTGCCGGGCGGCGTGCGGGTGAGGGTTCTCCGTGACCGGGTCGATGTGGCAGCGCCGGACGACTCGGCCGGCAGCGCCGAGCGGTCGGAACGGATCGTGAACGGGCCGGACGATCTTCCCGCCGGCCTACCGGTAGCCCTGACGGACGATGGGCCGTGGAGCCTTCGGCCGGCACGCCCGGGTGACCGGATTCGCCTTGCCGGTGGCACCCGCACCGTTGCCGACCTGCTCGGCGAAGCGCAGGTGCCACGCGAGGAGCGTGCCGAGCGGCTGGTCCTCGCGCGTGGCAGCGAGGTCGTTTGGGTCGACGGGATCGCCGTGGCCGAGGGGATCGACGAGGCGGCCGCCGATCCCGACCGTGCCTGGATGCGGCGGGCGTTGGCGCTCGCCGACGATGCGGCGGCGGCGGGCGAACTTCCGGTCGGCGCGATCGTGGTTCGTGATGGAGAGTTGCTCGGCGAGGGCGCAAACCGGCGCGAGGCGCACGGCGATCCGCTCGCGCACGCCGAGTTGGAAGCGATGCGCGCCGCCTCGATGCGCGACGGGGACTGGCGGCTCAGCGGCGCGACGCTGTACGTCACCTTGGAGCCGTGCCCGATGTGCGCCGGTGCGATAGTGCAGAGCCAGCTGGAGCGGGTCGTGTGGGGCGCAGCGAACCTTCGCGACGGTGCCTTCGGAACCGTGGTCGACCTCGCCGCGGGGCCGTGGAAGCGCGTTCCGGCGTTGCGGGGCGGGGTGCTGGCGCGCGAAGCCGGTTGGCGCCTGCGACGCTTCTTCGCCAACCGCCGCGATAGCGACGAGTCCCGTCCGGAACGGCGTTCCTGACGTCCGGGAGCGAGGCGCGACGCATGTATGATGGTCCGAATGAAGATCCGCAACTTCTCCATCATCGCGCATGTGGACCACGGCAAGTCCACGCTCGCCGACCGCATCCTGGACCTCACCCAGAGCGTCGACGAGCGGACCCGCAGGGACCAGATGCTGGACACGCTCGACCTCGAGCGTGAGCGCGGGATCACCATCAAAGCGACCGCCATGCGGCTGTACTACAGTGCCGCCGACGGTGAGACCTACCAGTTCAACCTGATCGACACGCCCGGCCACGTCGACTTCAGTTACGAGGTCAGTCGCGCGTTGCGTGCTTGTGAGGGCGTACTGCTGGTGATCGACGCTAGCCAGGGTGTCGAGGCGCAAACCATCCAGAACGCCTTCCTGGCGATCGAGAACGGTCTCGAGGTGCTGCCGGTCATCAACAAGATCGACCTACCCAACGCCGACGTGGCCACCGCGATCGAGGAGCTCGAGGAGTTCGTCGGGGTACCAGGCGACCATGCCGTGGCGGTGTCGGCGAAGACCGGCGAGAACGTGTCCGCAATTCTGGAAGGCATCGTGGCGCACCTGCCGCCTCCTCGAGGTTCGGCAGACGATCCGCTACGTTGCCTGATCTTCGACGCTCTGTACGACGCCTACCAGGGCGTCATCACCTTCGTGCGGTTGCTGGACGGGACGGTGCGGGCGGGGGAGCGGATCAAGATCGTGTCGACCGGCAAGACGTTCGAGGTCGACAAGGTCGGTTTCTTCGGTCCCGAGCCGGTCGTTGCGGACACCCTCTCCGCCGGCGAGGTCGGCTGGATCACCGCCGGCATCAAGGACATCGGTGACACCCAGATCGGTGACACGATCACTAGCGCTACGCGGCCGAGCGACCGGCCGGTGCCGGGATTCAAACCGGCCCGACCGGTGGTGTTCTCGGGTCTCTACCCGACCGACAACGAGGACTACCCAAAGTTGCGCGAGGCGCTCGAGAAGCTCAGCCTGAACGACGCCGCGTTCACGTTCGAGCCGGAGACCAGCGAGGCGCTCGGCTTCGGCTTCCGTTGCGGCTACCTCGGGCTGTTGCACGCCGACATCGTGCAGTCACGGCTCGAGCGAGAGTACGACCTGTCGCTCATCGCCACCGCCCCGGCGGTGGTGTACGAGGTCACCACGACCGACGGGACGACGCGGCTGGTGCAGAACCCGGCGATGTTGCCTTCTCCGACCGAAATCGACGAGACGAGGGAGCCGTGGGTCAGACTGTCGGTCTACCTGCCGGAGAGCTTCGTGGGGAATGCGATGCAACTCGTTCAGGAGAAGCGCGGAGAGCTGAAAGACATGGTCTATCACGGGCGCCGGGTCGAGCTGCGCTACGAGGTGCCGTTCGGCGAGATCCTCTACGATTTTCACGATCGCCTCAAGAGCCTCAGCAAGGGTTACGCCAGCATGGATTACGAGCCGATCGGGTACCGCAGCGGCCAGCTGTCGAAGATCGACATCCTCGTCAACGAGGAGCCGGTCGACGCGCTCGCGGTCATCGCGCATCGCGACAAGGCGTACGAGGTGGGCCGCCGCATCGTCGACAAGATGGCCGAGGTGATCCCGCGGCAGATGTTCGCCGTGCCGGTGCAGGCTGCGATCGGTGGCAAGATCCTAGCGCGCGCCACGGTCCGCGCCTTTCGCAAGGACGTTACCGCCAAGTGCTACGGCGGCGACATCACTCGCAAGAAGAAGCTGCTCGAGAAGCAGAAGAAAGGCAAAGCCCGCATGAAGCAGCTCGGCAGCGTCGAAGTGCCGCAGGAGGCGTTCCTGGCGGTCCTGTCGAGCGAAGACTGAACGGCGGGCGGGGAGGCGGCGGTGGATCTGCGGCGCGGACGGTTCAGACCATCGCTGAGAGCGCAGTTGGCGCTGGTGATCGCGGCGCTGTCGCTGCTTCCGAACCTGGTGATGGCCGGACTGGTGTTCCTTCCCGCCGTGCGCGAGCTGGGCGGCATCGCCCCGCGCGTCGGTGCCGGACTGGCCGGCTGGCTGGTGGCGGTGGTGGCGCTCTCGGCCACGATCGGCGCGGTGCTGGCGAGGGTGCTGCTGGCCCCGCTGACGCGGGTGGTACGGGACATGGATGCGCTGCCGCGCACCGCGCGACGGCTGGGCAGGGCACGCCTGCCGATGTCGCTCGACGATCCGCCCGAGATCACCTCGCTGCGCAACGCCATCAACCGTCTGCTGGCGCAGGTGCAGACCGAACAACAGCGCCGCAGCACCTTCAGCGCGACGCTGATGCACGACATGAAGACCCCGCTGCTTGCGCAGGGCAACGCGCTCAAGGTGTTGCGCGACGAACGGTCCACGCTGGCTGCGGACGAGGTCGACCGTCTGCTGGTGCATGCGGCGGAGGAGACCGAGGCTCTGCGCGTGTTGGTCCAGCAGCTGGTCGATGCGCACCGCTTCGACCAGGGCGAGGTTCACCCTAAGCGGACGCGCCTGGCGCTGCGCGAGCTGGTCGAGGGGGAGGCGGCGCGCCTGCGACCGCTAGCGGCCGAGCGTAAGGTGATTATCGAGATCGACGGCGACAGCGAAGCCGACCTCGACCCGGACCTGATGGCGCGTGCGATCGGAAACCTGCTGGGCAACGCGGTTCGGTACGCCTCCAGCGTGGTCCGGGTCGAGATCCGGCCAGGCATGCTGCGCCTGGTCGACGACGGCCCGGGCCTTCCCGCCCCGCTCGAGCAGCTGGCCCGGCCGTTCAACGACCAGCCCGCCGCCATTTCGTCTGGTGCCCGTTATCGTTCCGGCACCGGCGGCCTTGGTCTGTACGTGGCCAGGAGCATCCTCGAGGCTCACGGCGGCCGGCTGGTGAGCGAGGGGCACGGTCGCGGCGGCACGGTTCTGCTCGCCTACCTCGGACGGAAGGCGACATCGTGACGCGCGTGCTGATCGCCGACGATCACCCGCTGTTCCGTGTGGGACTCGCCCACGCCCTGCGCGCACGCGGCTTCGAGGTGGTTGCCGAGGCGGAGAATGGGAGCCACGCGGTCGACCTCGCGCGGACCCACCGGCCCGACCTGGTGGTGTTGGACGTGCGCATGCCGGAGGTCGACGGGGTTGAGGCGTGCTGCCGCCTACGCGCCCTGGAGGCGCCTCCGCACGTCGTCATGCTCACCACCTTCGACGAGCCGGCGTTGGTGGTCGCCTGCCGCGAGGCAGGTGCGACCGCCTACCTGTCGAAGGAGACCGACCCGCGCAAGTTGGCCGAGACGCTGGAGCGGATCGTGCGCGAACCGGAGCGTGACTGGATGCCGCACGTCGACCTGCCCGAACTCACCCGCCGTGAGCGCGAGGTGCTGCCGCTGCTGGCCAGCGGCCGCACCAATCGGCAGATCGCGGCGGAGTTGGGTATCGGCGCGGAGACGGTCAAGGATCACGTCGCGTCGCTGTACCGCAAGCTCGACGTTCGTGACCGCGTCAGCGCGGTGCGCGAAGCGGAGCGGTTCGGGTTGATCTGACCGTTGCCTACCGCCTTGTGGCGCCTGGCCGGGTGGCTCTAGGCAGCGTCACGAGCACGGGCGGGCCGGTCTACCCCCGCTCGTCACGCAGGCGAGGCGAGCGTTCTAACGTGCGGGCATGCGTGCTCGCAACGCGTTCAGCCTAGTCGAGCTGCTGGTCGTCCTGGCACTGATCGGGATTCTCGCGCTCAGCGGTTACCGCGCGATCCGGCCGGTGGGTGCGGAACGCTCGGCGCGCGACTACCTCAGATCGGTTCAGAGCGCCCGCATCGCCGCCCTGGCCGGAACCCCTACCTCGGTACGTTGGAACGCAGAACGACAGGGGTTCGAAGTGCGCTTCGGCGCGACCGGTTGTAGCGGTGAGCTGCAGCGGGTCGCAGCTCCGCTTCCGCGGGTGGCGGTCACGAGGCGGTTGCGCGACGGGGTCGCCTGGCTGCCCGACGGAAGCGGCCGGTCGTGCGGTGGCGGTGGGGTGTACGGTGGCCGCGTTCGTTTCGAGGACCGTGGCGCCGCCTGGGAGGTGGTGGTCGCCAGCACCGGGCGACTGCGAATCGAGGTGGCCCCGTGACGCGGTCGCGCCTATTCGGATGCCGAGCCGGCTTTACCTTGATCGAGGTGCTGGTGGCGGCCACCGTGCTGACCTTGTTCGTGCTGGCAAGCAGCGCTGCGTTCACCACCGCTGCCCGGTTGCAGGTGCGGGCGAAGCGACTCGCTGCCCGAACGTCGGCGTTGGAGCGGTTCGTCGTGGCAGCAGGGCCGGTCCTGGCGGCGCTGCCAGACTGCGTCAGCGGCGTGCCGGAGTCCGAGTCGCCGAGCGCCTGCATCGTCACGCGCGAACGGTGCGACGTCGCCCACGCCACCGGCACCCTCAGCTGCGCCGGAGGGCCGCTGATACGCGCCCAACTGCGCCTTGCCGAACGGTCGGGCGCGGAGCAGGGTGCCGAGGTGTCCGCCGGGCAGGGCTGGCACCTCGAGGCGTGGGCGGTCGCGCCGTGAACGCTGGACGCGGCGGCGCAGTGACTGCGAAAGGTGGGCGGGCGCGGGCCGTCGTCATCGGCTTCACGCTGGTCGAGGTGCTGCTGGCGACCGTGCTGACGGCGGTCGTCGCGGCGGTGCTGGGTGGGACACTCGCGAGCGCCAGGGCGGTATCCGAGCGCTTCAGCGCTGGTGCGGACGCGGTGCAGCTTCGCTCTCTGGCGGCAGAGTTGCTGCGGACGGAGATCGAGCTGGCGGGCCGCGGGCGGTCGGGCGGGGACGGGCTTGCCTTCAGCCTGGACCTCAGCGGCGCGGGGGGCGACGTGGTGCACGTCCGCTACATAGCTGAGGCCGACCGGGCAGAAGCGACCCTGGTCGAGGCATCGTTTTCAGCCTCTCGCGACGGGCGCAACCGCTGGAACCTGTACCGCCGCCCACCCGGTGGGATCCGCCAACCGTGGCTACTGGAGGTCAGCGGGCTTCACCTGGTGCAAGGTCGCAGCCAGGAGGGTGCGCTCTTGGCGCGCGCCGACCTGGAGAACGCCACAAATCTGTCCGCCGTCCAGGTCGAGGTGCGCTTCGTGACCGGGGATCCGGTCCGCTTCTGGGCGTCGACACGTCGCGCCGGCATGACTACGAGCCCGCTCTCCTGGACCGTCCGGTGAGAGGCGCAGGGCGGCGCCGCGGCTACGCCCTGATCGTGGTGCTGGTGGTGGGGACGACGCTGCTGATGCTGGCTCTGGCGACCTCGACCTTGGCACTGGTCCAGCTGCGCTCAGCAAGCTACCTGGCTGCGGCCCAACAGGCGCGCGCGGCGGCAGAAGCAGGCGTTCTGCTTATCGGGGAGCAGCTCCGCTACGCCTGGCAGCGCGACGGCCGGTTTCCCTCCAACCCGCCCGACGTACCGCCGGGCAGCGGTTTCGAGCTGCGCGTGATCTCCTACCATGCGTGGAGCGATGGTGAAGCCGAGTTCGAGGTGGAGGCGCGCCATGACGGTGCCGTGGCGGTGGCGGGAGGTCGGTCGAAGCTACCGTGACGCGGTATCGTTCGCGGCGTGAGCGTCCGCGCCCGTCTCTGCGCAGCGTTGCTGGCCGCCGGCCGGCCGGTCACGACGCCCGACCTGGCGCGCGCGCTGGGCGTCGCTCCCGACGCGGTCGAGGAGGCGACGCACGACCTGCAACGGACGCTGGACGAGTCCGATCTGGGCCTGCTGGTCGAGGCGGTGGCGGGCGGTTACCGACTCGTGGTACACCCCGCCGTGGTGCCAGAGTTGCACGCCTTCCTGACGCCGACGCCGCTGCCACCACTGTCGAACGCTGCGATCGAGACGCTCGCGCTGATCGCATACCACCAACCGATCACGCGCGGCGAGCTCGAGTCCGCCCGTGGCGCGGCCTGCACCTCTACCCTGGACACGCTGCAGGAACGCGAGCTGGTGAAGGTCGTCGGCCGGCGGGAGGTGCTGGGCCGCCCGCTGCTCTACGCGACCACCGACCGCTTCCTGATCGAGTTCGGCCTCGCCTCGCTCGGCGATCTTCCGTCGCTCGAGTCGGCCGGCGACAGCTTCCTGCGCGGCTGATCGATCCAGCGCAGGGCAATGCGATCGATCGCGGGCGGTCAGTCGTCGCGGCGTGCCAGCGCCTCGATCGCCGCGCGGTAGCCGGCCGGCCCGAGTCCGGAGACCGCCCCGTCGCACACCGACGAGAGCAGGCTGCGGTGCCGGAACGGCTCACGCCGATGAACGTTGGACAGGTGTACCTCGATCACCGGAAGGTCGACCGCGGCGACCGCGTCTGCCAGCGCGACCGACGTGTGGCTGTACCCCCCGGCGTTCAGAACCAGGCCCGAGGCGCCTTCCGCCGCTGCAGCGTGGATCCATTCGATCAACACGCCCTCGTGGTTCGACTGGCGGCACTCGACCAGCGCACCGACCGCCTGCCCCCATTCGCCGCACAGCGCCTCGAGCTCCGGCAGGGTGGTGAGGCCGTAGACGCCAGGTTCCCGCTGCCCCAGCATGTTCAGGTTGGGACCGTTCAATACCAGGATCTTCACCGATTGCCCCCTTCTAGTCTCGCTGTCGTCATGCCAAACTAGCGCCCGTCGGTCGCGCCGGCCAGGTCGGTCACCTCGCCCAGGAAGGCGCGCCAGGCCGCACGTTCTCTGTCGCAGGGAACGTCGCGCGCCAGGTAGGCACGCCCCGGCGCGTCGGCAAGCACCCACACCTGACGCCCCTCGCGATTCTTCTTGTCTCGCGCCAGGTACGGCGCCAAGGCGTCCCAGTCGAGATCGGCCGGAGGCGCGGCAGGCTGGACGCGAGCGATCAACCGGCGCGCGGCACCGGTCCAATCCACCGCTTCGCGCCCGTGCGCCTGCGCCTCGAGTCGCGACAGCGTCGCCGCATACAGGAGTCCCCACGCGACCGCCTCGCCGTGATCGAGCGAGTGTCCAGCGACCGCCTCGAGGGCGTGCGCGACGGTGTGACCGAGGTTTAGCGTCGCCCGCGCTAGACCCTGTTCGAGCTCGTCACGAGCCACAATTTCGGCCTTCACGCGCGCAGACGTAGCCAGCCAGCGCGTCAGATCCTCATCGCTGGCTTCCGGCCCCAACCGTCCGTCGAGTACCGCTTCGGCGAGGTCCGGCTCGGCCAGTAGGCCGTGCTTGAATACCTCCACCGCGCCGCGCAGGAACAGCGCCGGCGGGAGGGTCCTCAGGGTCGACACGTCCATCAGCACGGCGCGCGGGCGCCAGAAGGCGCCGACCAGGTTCTTGCCTTCAGGCAGGTTGACGCCGGTCTTGCCACCGATCGCCGCGTCGGCCATCGCCAACACCGTGGTCGGCGCGATCAGCAGCTCGACGCCGCGAGCGTACGAGGCGGCGACGAACCCGGCCAGGTCGCTCACCACGCCGCCTCCAAGTGCCACCACGGCGTCGTCGCGGCCGAAACCGAGGCGGGCGAGGCCGCTCGACAGTTCGGCGAAGCAGGCGAGGCTCTTGGCCGCCTCGCCTGCAGGAACGGTCAGCAGGTGCACCTCGCGTCCGGCCTGCTGCAGTGCGGTCGTCAGCCTGCCGGCGTGAAGGGGTGCGACAACCTCGTCGCTGACTAGTGCGACCTTGCGTCCAGTCAGCCATCGATCCGCCTCGGCCAGCACGCCGCTGCCGATGCGCACCGGGTAGGGCGGAGTGACGTTCACCTCGACCGTGACGGTCACGGAAGGATTTCCGGTCACGTCGGGGTTTCCGTCGCCGGCTCGCTGCCGCGGACGGCCGCCAGCTCGGGGTGGTCCTTTGCCCACTCGACCAGCTTCGTGACGATCTCCTCCACCACTTCGGTCGATACGCGCGAATCGCCGGACACGACGATCGAGGCTGCCCGGTCGTACGCCGGCTTGCGCTTGGCCAACAGCTCGCGTATCCGCTCGGTCGGATCGCCCAGCTCCAACAGCGGACGCTTGTGCCGCCGGGTGCGTTTGTAGATCGTGTCGGGGCTCGCCTCGAGCACCACGATCGGTCCGCGACTCCGTAACAGCCGCCGGTTCTCCTCACGCACGACCGTGCCCCCGCCGGTGCTGACGACAACCTCGTCGAGGCGCAAGACGCGACGGACCACTTCGGTCTCGTAGTCGCGGAAGACCTGCTCGCCGTACAGCTCGAGGATCTCGGGGATCTTTAGGCAGGTGACACGCTCGATCACGCGGTCGGTGTCGATGAAGGTGAGCCGCAACCGGCGCGACAACTCCCAGCCGATCCGACTCTTGCCGGTCCCCATGAAGCCTGCCAACGCGACCCAGGTGACCGGTCGGTCGGTGGGCAGGTGGCGCTTCGAGGGTCGGCGCGGCTCCATCGCCTCAGTACGACGCCACGTAGGCGCGGTGCATATCGACTCGCTCGCGAATTTCGCGCACCGTGTCAGCGCCGAACTTCTCCATCAGCGCATCGGCAAGCACCAGCGCCGTCATCGCGAGTAGCACGATAGATGCTGCCGGTACGGCGGTCGTGTCGCTGCGCTCGCGGGCGGCGTCCGCCGGCTCGCCGGTGGTGACGTCTACGGTCGGTAGTGGCTTCATCAGGGTCGCTATGGGTTTCATGGCGGCGCGAACGACCAGCTCTTGGCCGTTGGTTATGCCGCCTTCCAGCCCGCCTGCCCGGTTGGTGCGGCGGTGGATGCCTTCGTCTCCGGTGTAGATGGCGTCGTGTACTTCGCTGCCTGGGGTGGCGGCGGCGTGCCAGCCGTCGCCGATCTCGACACCTTTCATCGCTTGGATGCTCATCGCCGCCTGGGCTAGACGTCCATCAAGCTTCCGGTCCCACTGGGTGTGGCTGCCGAGACCGATAGGCACGCCGCGAAAGCGGGCTTCGATCACCCCGCCGAGCGTGTCCCCGTCGCGCTTGGCTTGGTCGATGCGTTCGATGATGCGCTGTTCTGCTGCCCGGTCGAAGGTGCGAAGCGGGCTGTCATCCAGCGCTTCCAGGCGGTCCCAATCCATCAGGCCGTCGCAGGGGATCCCGCCGAGGCTGACCACGCGGGCGCAGCCCTGCGCACCGGCGAGGTCGAGGATCCGCAAGGCGACGGCGCCGGCGGCAACGCGCGAGGCGGTCTCACGGGCGCTGGCGCGTTCGAGCACGTCGCGCAGGTCCTTGTGTCCGTACTTGATGCCGCCGGCAAGGTCGGCGTGGCCCGGGCGCGCCTCGGTTAGGGTGCGCCTGCGAGGCTCGCTGCCCGGCTCGGGGCTCATGATCTTGCTCCAGTTGCGCCAGTCACGGTTGTCGATCTGCATCGAGATCGGAGCGCCGGTGGTTCTGCCGGCGCGCACGCCAGCGAGGATTCGGGCGGCATCCTGCTCGATGACCTGCCGGCGCCCCCGGCCGTAGCCGCCTTGGCGGCGTCTCAGCCAAGGATCGATGTCTCGTTCGGCGATCAGCTCTAGTCCGGCGGGAACCCCGTCGACCAGGACGGTCAGCGCGGGGCCGTGCGACTCGCCGGCGGAGAGGTAGCGCAACATGGCGGGAGCGTACCACGGGAGTGCGTCCTGGACGCGAACGAGCCCGCCCGGCCGTGGGGCCGGGCGGGTCGCTGGATCGTGCGGTGATGGGCCGTGCGTTTACGGGTCGCGCCGCTGCGTAGCCGCGCGGGCGGGCCGTCGCGTCAGTTGATCACGTCCGCATTGACGACCAGCAGCAACTCGGTGTTGTCGTCCTCCGTCTCGGTGCTGCCGAACAGCGCGCCGAGGACGGGGATGTTGCCGAGTAGCGGGACGCGCCGTTGCGTCTGCACGAAGCTGTTCTGCAACAGTCCGCCGAGCAAGACCGTCTGTCCGGGCCGCAGCGACACGGTGGAGGAGACCTCTCGGGTCGAGAAGTCGATGCGCTCAGGGATGCCGCCTTCGCTGAGGGGTACCAGCACGTCGGAGACCTCTGCGGTGACGTCGAGGATGACGCTGCCGTCGCTTGAGATGCGCGGGGTCACTTCTATGATCACGCCGAACTCGATGGTGCGGGTGGCGACTTGGCCGTCGCCGCTCGGGAAGGTGATCTCGATGCGGCCGCCGGACTGCATCCTTCCGGTGGCGTTGTTCAGCACCGTGAGGGTCGAGTCGTCGACGCGGGTCGACAGGCCCTGGCTCTCGAGCGCGTCGAGGACCGCCATCAGGTTCAGCTCGGTGACGACCGACTGCGCGTCGAAGATGAACTGCAGGCCGGTGCTGAGCACGTTGGCGGCAAGGTTTCCGAACGAAGTGTTCAGGTCGATGCCGAAACTCTGCACGGTGCGTCGGTTGACCTCTTGGATGCGCAACTGCACGTTGACCTGCTGTTGCGGCACGTCTAGTTCGGGAATCAGTGTGGCGATGCTCTCCTGCACCGACCGGGAAGCGGTGACGATGACGCTGTTGGTGCGCTCGTCCGCGACCACGGTGAAGCCACGCTGGCTGGTGGCGGCGTCGCCTGAGGCGCTGGTGACCACCACGTCGCTCTCTTGCAGCACGCTGGCCAGCTCGCTCGCACTCGCATTGCTTAGGGCGTAGACGCGCTGTTCGAGCTGCACCACCGGTTCCGGCTCTTCAAGCCGGTCGAACTGCTCGAGAACGTCGGCGACCTGCACATGCTGCTGCGCGGTAGCGAACACCACGATGCTGTGAACGCCTGGCAGGGCCTCGGCGTCGACACCGGGAACCGCCCGGCTGATCAGCTGGACGATCTGGTCGGGCGCGTTGTTGACGCTATAGAAGCGATCGAACACCGGCTCGGCCGGCTCGGCAGGCTCGGCCTGCTCGGCCGGATCGGCCGCCGGTTCACGCCGTTCGCGCAAGGTCGACAGCGAAGCTTCGGTTCCGACGACGATGAGGTCGTTGTCCTGCAAGACGTAATCGAGGTCGTTGAGGGACAGTACCAGGTCCCAGACCTGCCGGAACGGCTTGGGGTCGCCGATGTCGTAGCGGACCAGGGTGCTGGGAACGTCGTCCACGACCGGCGTCAAACCTACCGAGCGGGCCAGGGCCGACACCATCGCGGCCAGGCTTTCGCCGTCAGCGCCGGTCGAGAAAGAGATCGGCTGGTCGAACCTGGCGTCGTCTGGCAACGCGGCCGGCTGCGCCAGGGCGGCACCCGTCGCCAGGACGCATGCCAGGAGGAGGAGGGGGTTGAGTCGCTTCATGATCACCGCCTGAGATCCAGATTCAAGACGTGCGTCGTGTCGCCCAACGTGAACTCGGCTGCTTGGCCGCGAAGGTCTGTCAGCACGATCGCCGTGTCGGGCAGTTGTTGTCCCAGCGCCAGGACGATCGGTGCCGTGCTGCCGGACAGGCGGAACACGCCGACGCTGACCGAGCCGACGACGGATCCGGTGAAGGCCACGTTTCGGTCGCGCAGGAACCGCGCGAGATCGTCCGCCCCGGTCACCAGCGGCCGATCCGGCGTTCCAGCCGTGGGAACCGCGCCGGGTGCGAGGAGCGCAGGCTCGTCGATCCGTTCGGCGAGATCTCCACCGAGGACGGCCAGCGCCGGCGCGGTGCCGGTGCCCTCGGGCTCGCGGACCGCGGTGCGTTCGGGCAGCTCGATCGGGGTGGGCTCTGCCGGTTGCGCACGACGGCCGGTCAACAGGCTGGGAGCCACCGGCAGGGTGCCGCCGGGAAGGGTGCGCGGCAGGGTCGCGGTACGGGTCGCCGTCGGCGCCAGTGGACGTGGTGCGGGCGCGGGCGGTAGCGGCGGAACGACTTCGACCGTGGTGACGCTAGGTGCTGTCGGCACGGCCACATCGACCACTTCGGGTGCCGTGGTCGTATCGGCGCTGGTGCCTGCAGCCTGTGCGGGCTCTTGGACAACGATGGGCGAGAACGGGTTGATGCTGGCCCGTACCTGACCGCCGGAGCCTGCAGCGACCTCGCCATCCGCGGCCTCCGTATCGGTCGCCGCCGCTGCAGGTGCAGGCCCCTCGGTCACGAGGAACGGAAGCTCCGCCACGACGACGTCACGGCCGACCACGTCGACCTCCGGTCCGGTCACGACGGTAGGGGTGGTGTCGCCAGGCTCGACGGGGACGGTGGGGAGCTCTGCCACTCCGGGAGTCGTCGTCGTGGCAGCACTGTCGCTGGGTGTTTCGCTAGGTGTTTCGACCGTGGTACCGGGGGTCACCGCAGGGGCGGGGGTTTCGGCGAAGAAGTTGATCCACACGAAGGCTGCTGCAGCCACCATCAGCAGAGCGATCAGGATGCGGGCGGTGCGAGAGAGCGTCACCGGCGTACCCCCGGCTCTCCAGGATCTTCACCGGCGAAGACGTAGACGGTGAACCCGAAGTTCGCGTTCAGGTTGGGATCGTTCACCTGCTCGGACACCGACAGCGTCACCTGCTGGATCTTGGTGAAGCGCTGTAGCGTCTCGAGCGTGCCGAGGAACGACATCGTCTGCGCGAAGCTGCCTGTGGTAGCGAGCGTGAACCCGATCGGCCTCACGTCCTGAATGTTCTCGCCGCCCCCGCCCTGACCGAGGCTGTTCACGGTCACGTCGGCGTCGGCTGCGGACGCCCGCAGGGAGTCGATCAGGTCGGCGATATCGCTCTCGGTGGGAAGCTCGGCGAGGAACTCGCGGCGGTCGACCTCGAGCTCGGCCACAGCAAGACGGAGGGCGGGCAGGTTGCGTCGTGCCGCTTGGCCACGTTCTATCTGGGTGTCCAAGCGCACGATCTCCGCTTCGAGTTCGGCGATGGTCTCCTGGGTGGGTCGGTACATGAACCAGTACCACAAGCCCGCAGCGATGACGGAGACGACGATGAAGATGATCGCCCAGTCGCGCTGCTTGAGGCGTGCGAGAGAGAAACGGGAGGTCATGGTGCGCCTCCATCTGTGGAGGGGCCATCCGCGATCAGTTGGCCACCGCTCGAACCGTCGCCGAACGCACCGACCGTCAGGCTATAGCCGTAGAGAGCGTCGAGTTCCTCTTCGCCGCCCTGTCGCGATGCGTTCTGGAACAGCACGCCGAAGTCGCTGGAATTCTCGAGGTTCCTGACAAACGACGCCAACACGCCCAAATCGGCGACGTTGCCGCCGATCGACAGTTCGGCCCTGAACTCCTGGCCTTCGTAGCGCTCGGCGTTGCTCTGTGGGGGGGTGACGGCGCGCATGCTTAGCGACCGGAAGTCGATCGCAGGACGGGCGGCGTCGCCGCGCGCTGGCAGCGTCTCGAGCAGTTGCGCGATCTGGCCGGTCCAGACGATTCGGAAGCGGCGGACCTCCTCGGCGATGGCGATGAGCTCGTTGAGCTGACGCTGCCGGGCTTGCAGGGCCGCCTGTTCCTCGACGAACGGTTGCAGCAGCGCGAGTTGCTCCTCGCGCACCTGCACGTCACGTTCGAGGTTTTGCGTGGTTTGCCAGGCCAGGTACTGGAACACGAACACGACGCCGAAGACCAACAGCGGAACCAGGACCGCCAGCAGGCGCCAATACCCCGGCTCGCGGACGCGACGCAGGTTCTTGGGAAGGAGGTTGACCTTAATCAAGTCCGCTCACCCCCCTCAGGGCCAGGCCCAAGGCAACTGTGAACTCGGGACCGATCTTGGCTAGGTACTGCTCGTCGAACTGGCGTTCGTCGACGGCGACGGACAGCCAGGGGTCGCCGATGTCGATGCGGAAGCCGAGCGCATCGCCGATCGCTTCGGGTAGACCGCGCAGTTTGGCGCCGCCGCCCGTCACCAGCATCCGGTTGATGGTGGCGTCGCCCTGCTGCACGCGGAAGAAGTCGAGGCTCCGCCGAATCTCGGTGGTGAGATCGACCAGCACCGGCCGCAACGCCTCGTAGACGCGGCTGGGACTGAACTGCTCGCGCTTGGCGTCGAAGTTCAGCAGCTCCTCCTCATCCTCGGTCGGGATGGTTGCGGTGCCGTAATCGAGCTTGACCTCCTCGGCGCTGTCGAAATCAAGACCGAAACTACGTTGGATGGCGGCGGTGAAGTCGTCGCCGGATACGCCGATGTTGCGGTTCAATAGGAAACGATCGCCGCGCACCAGGGTGATTGTAGTCGTGGTCGCCGCGATCTCCAGCACCACGCCGACCTCGCCACCTTCGGTGTAGGCGTCCCCGTCTAGCGTCTCCTGCGTCAGCGCGTCGCCGAGCATGGCGCCCTTGAGGGAGCGGAGCAGAGCGAACGGCTTGACGTCCAGGACGACCGGTTCGAGGCCAGCCAATTTCAGGTACTCGACCTGTTGGGTAACCAGCTCTATCCGCGCGGCGGCGATGACGACCTCGAGCTGGCCGCCGTCCTCGACGTCGTCTGGGTTGTCCAGGACGTAGTAGTCGAGCGTCACCTCGTCGATGGGGAAGGGGATGTAGCGCTCTGCCTCCCAGTTGATCGCCTCGTCGAGCTCGTCCAGCGACATCTTGGGCACGGTGATGGGGCGGATGATCGCCTGCCGGTTCCCGACGGCGGTCACGACGAAGCGCTTGCTGATGCCCGCCTCGTTGAATAGGGCCTTGATCTCGTCGGCCAGGCCCTGCGGATCAACGACCTGGTCCTCCTGGACCAGGCCTGGCGGCATCTGCCGCATGGCGATGGTCGACAGGCTTGGCGGGCTACCGGCACGAAGCTCCACGACCTTGAGGTTGGCTGTCCCTACCTCGAGGCCGACCGCTTCGATCTTCGGGCTGAGCAAGCGCGAGAATCGGTCGCGCAACGAGGCCATGTTCACTCCTCCCACGAATCTGTTGGGAGGCTAGCACGCAGTGTTTGCGCCCTGTGGTGAAAATTCCCCACCCGACGGGCCAAATGCTATTCTTCTCACCCCGGTTTCGGCAGCATTCCGGTCGGTCCGCGGCCCTGCTCGTCGCGGGCATCCTGCTCTTCGTCCGATGTGACCGCCGGCGCGCGCGGATCGGGCGGGTCGGCGACCGGCGGAGGTTCGGGCAGCGTCTCGCCCCGCATCAACGCCGCGAACTCGTCGTGATGCAACGTCTCACGCTCCCGCAACACCTCGACCACGCGGTCGAGCACGTCGCGATGCGACCCGAGCAGCTCGCGCACGCGAGCGTACTGCCGCTCGACGATCTGCTTCACCTCGTCGTCGATGCGGCGCGCGGTCTCTTCGCTATAGGCGCGCGGTCCCTCGAAGTCGCCCAGGTAGCTGCCTTCCGCTCCGGCCAGCGCCACCGGACCTAGCTGTTCGCTCATGCCCCAACGCGTGACCATCCGCCGCGCCAGGTCGGTCGCCTGCTGGAAGTCGTTCTGTGCACCGGTGGTCACGTCACCCAGCGCCAGCTCCTCGGTCACCCGACCGGCGAGAGCGACGGCGATCCGGTCGAGCAGCTCCAGGCGCGCGGCCGAAACGCGGTCCTCCTCGGGGAACTGCATCACATAGCCCATCGCGCGGCCGCGCGGGACGATGGTGATCTTGTGGACCGGATCGGCGTGCTCGAGCAGGTGGGCGGCCAGCGCGTGCCCCGCCTCGTGGTAGGCGGTGACGTTCTTCTCGCGCTCGCTGATGACGCGGCTGCGACGCTCGGGGCCCATCAACACCCGGTCGGCCGCCTCGTCGAGGTCGGGCGCGACGATCTCGCGCCGCCCAGCCCGAGCGGCCACCAGCGCAGCTTCGTTCAGCAGGTTCTCCAGGTCGGCGCCGACGAAGCCGGGCGTTCGCTGCGCCACCCGGCGCAGGTCGACGGTGCGTGCCAGCGGTTTGCCGCGGGCGTGGATCCGCAAGATCGCTTCGCGGCCACGCACGTCCGGCGCGTCGACGACGACCTGGCGGTCGAAGCGGCCGGGCCGCAGCAGCGCCGGGTCCAACACGTCCGGCCGGTTGGTAGCGGCGATGATGATCACGTCGTGCTGGTTCTCGAAGCCGTCCATCGCGACCAGCAGAGCGTTGAGGGTCTGCTCCCGCTCGTCGTTCCCACCTGCCACGTTGACGCCCCGCCGCCGCCCGACCGCATCGATCTCGTCGATGAAGACGATGCAAGGAGCGCTCTTCTTAGCGGTCTCGAACAGGTCGCGGACGCGGGCGGCGCCGACACCGACGAACATCTCGACGAAATCCGATCCGGAGATCGAGTAGAACGGAACCCCCGCCTCGCCGGCAACTGCCCGGGCGAGGTGGGTCTTGCCGCTACCGGGCGGACCGACCATCAGTACCCCGTGCGGAATCCTTGCCCCCAGCGCGTGAAAGCGACCGGGACTGCGCAAAAACTCGACCACCTCGGTCAGGTCGGCCTTGGCCTCCTCGACGCCGGCTACGTCCTGGAACAGCACCCCGGTGTCCTCCTCGGTCGCCATTCGGGCGCGGCTCTTGCCGAACGCGCTGGCGCCGTCTCCAGCGCCGGCCCGATTGCCGCGAATCAGGAAGGCGACGAACGCGATCATCAACACGATCGGCAGGCCGTACAGAACCACGGTGCCCCAGGGGATGCCGGGCTCGCTCACCTCGACGTCGGCGCCACGCTCGGTGAAGCGCGACAGGTCGCTCGGGGGGGTTGCCAGACGGCTGCGGTACGGCTCGCCGTCGTAGGGCGTCACCTTCAGCTCGGTGCCCTGAATCTCGATCCGTTCGATCCGGCCGGCTCGCAGGTCGGCTTCGAACGAGCCGTAACTGAGCAGCGCCTCCGCGCCGTCGTCACCGCTGCGGGTGACCATGAACAGCACGATCGCGACGGCGGCGGTGACGAGCAGGACGCCACGGACCGGGAAGCGGGCCATGCCGCGACTCTACCGCGCGCCGAAGTTCAAGGAGTTCCGCGCGCCAGGTCGTTGAAGCGCACGTGGGCGCTATGGAACTGCAGGTCGAGGCTGCCGACCGGCCCGTTGCGCTGCTTGCCTATCAGGATCTCGGCGATGCCCTGCTTCTCCGAGTTGGGGTCGTAATACTCGTCGCGGTAGATGAACATCACCAGGTCGGCGTCCTGCTCGATGGCGCCCGACTCGCGCAGGTCGCTCAACATCGGTCGCTTGTTCGGGCGGCTCTCGACCGCGCGCGACAGCTGGGAGAGGACCAGTACCGGCACGTCGAGCTCGCGTGCCAATGCCTTGAGACCGCGCGAAATGCTGCTGATCTCCTGTTGCCGGTTCTCCGAGCCGTAGCGGCCCACGTTGGTGCCCGACATGAGCTGCAGGTAGTCGACGACGATCAGGCCCAGCTCCTGCTCGGCCATTAGTCGCCGGGCGCGACTGCGTAGCTCCATCACCGTCATGTCGGCGTTGTCGTCGACATAGATGCGCGCCTCGCTCATGCGGCCGGCCGTGTCGGCGAGGCGCTGGAAGTCCCGATCGGTGAGCTGGCCGTTGCGGACCCGGCTCATGTCGACCCGCGCCTCGCTGCACAGCATGCGGGTCACCAGCTGTACGCCTGACATCTCCAAGCTGAACAGGCCGACGGTGGTCTGCTCGCGCAGCGCGGCGTGCAGCGCGATCGACAGCGCCATCGAGGTCTTGCCCATGCTGGGCCGGGCCGCCAGTACGTTCAGGCTCGAAGGTTGCAGCCCGGCGGTCAAACGGTCCAGCTCCTTGAATCCGGTACGTAGGCCCGAGACCGGGTCGGGGTTCGCGAACAGCTCGTTGATGTGCGCGAACGTCTCCGTCACCAGTTCGCTCATCGATCCGAAGGCGTGCGAGCGTTTGGCGCTGGCAAGCTCGAAGATCGCCTTCTCCGACGCGTCGAGGACCTCCTCGAGCGGTAGCGCCTGATCGTAGGCGGCCTGCATGATTTGGCCGGTGGCGCCGATCAGGTCGCGGAGGACCGCCTTCTCGACCACGATGCGGGCGTAGCTCTCGGCGTAGGCGGCGGTCGGAACACCGTCGGCCAGGCCGATCAGGTAGGGGACGTTGCCGACCTCGTCGAGCTCTCCGCTCTGGCGCAGCTCCTCGGTCAGGGTGACGAGGTCGATCGGCTCGCCGCGTCGGAACAGCCGCTCCATGCCGCGGAAAAGCTTACGGTGCCCCTCCTTGTAGAAGTGCTCGGCCCTGAGGGTGCCCTCGAGCGTCGCGTAGACCTCGTTGTCTAGCAGGATGCTGCCGAGGACGCTCTGTTCAGCGTCTAGATTCTGGGGTGGGGTGCGGCTCTCCACGGAGCCATCATCGTACACGCGGCCCTCTCGCCTGGACCGCTGCCGAGAGTGGCGCCCGGGCCTCCCGGTAGAATGCCGACGATGATGCCTCTGGTGACCATCCTGTTCTCGATTCTCGCCGCTTGGGCGCTCGGCTCCCTGCCGTTCGGCGCCTGGTGGATCCGCTTCGCCGCGGGGCGCGACCCGCGCGACGTGGACGCCGGCCGGTTGGGCGTAGAGAACGTTTTTCGGCTGCTGGGACCGCCGGTCGCTGCGGTCGGTTTCCTGCTGGACGTCGTCAAGGGCGCCGCAGCGGTCGCCGCGCTACCGTCGCCGCAGGCGGCAGCCGTCGCGGTGTTGGCGGGCCACCTGATGCCGGTACCGTGGCGCGGCGACACGCAGGCGCCTCGCGGTCGTGGCAACGGCGTGCTACTGGGAGCGATCGTGGCGCTCGCTGCGGTCGCTGCCATGCCGACCGGTGCGGCGCTGCTGAGCGCTGGCGTGTACGGCGGAGTGTTGGCCGGCTGGGGATACGTCACTCCGGCCACGCTGGCGGGCGTGATCTCGATGCTGGCCTGGCCGGGTGCGCCCTTCGTGGCACTGGCCGGTTGGACGGTTCTGCTCGGCGTGCGTGGCGCACCGTCGCTGGCGCGCATCATCGATGGGACCGAGCCCCGACTGGGCGATCCGCCGCCGGTGCGGGGCATGGCGCCGGGGCGTGTACGTGCCGCATTCATGATTCACCCGCTAGATGTGGACGACCTTTGGCAGGTGCCGTCGCAACGCTGGGCGCACGTGTTGCACCGGCGCGGCCTGCTGCCCGAACCGTGGCTGCGCCGGGTGCTGCCATGGCTTCGGCCGCAGGTGCACGGGATCGTACGTGGCGTCGAGCTGGCCGACGGTCGCATGCTGGAAGTCGTGCTTATCGGCGGGCCGATGCTGCCCGACCAGATTCGGTCCCACCCCGAGGCGGCCACGCGCATGGCGATCCGCGGTGCCCAACTCGCGCAGGAGTTGGGTGCGGAAGCGTTCGGCCTGGGGGCGTACTGGTCCACCGTGGGCGACAAGGGGCGCGAGGTGCAGGCGGCGGTCCCGAATCTGCCGGTCACCCACGGCGGAAGCTACACGGCAGCGACCGTGCAGGCGGCCATCCCGGGGCTGCTGGAGCGTTACCGCGCAGAGGGGGGCAGCCTGGCGCAGGCGACCGCCGCGGTGGTCGGAGCGAACGGCGTGGTGGCGTTCGGGGTGGCCCGCCGGCTGGCGTCGGAGGTCGCCGCGCTGATAATGGTCGGTACCGACCTCGAGCGACTCGAACGCAGCGCTGCGACGCTGCGCTCGCGCCACCCGGCGCTGGAGATTCGTTGCACAGTCGACGCCTCGGAGGTCGCCGCCGCCGACCTGGTGTTCAGCGCCACCAGCACGCCCGGGTACGTCATCGGGCCTGCGGACGTGCGGCCTGGCGCTTGGATCTACGACCTGGGGCGTCCCGCCGACGTAGACCCGGCCGTACGGAACGTCGTCGGGGTCGAGCTGGTGCCCGGCGGGGTGGTACGCCCACCAGGCCGCAGCGTGAGCGACCTGGACCTGCACTTCGGTGACGGCTTGGTGCCCGCCTGCCTGGCGGAGACGATGATCCTGGCCGCCAGCGGCGACCGGAACCGTGCCAAGACCGGCGGGACCGCCAAGCCGTCCGAGGTCGCCTGGTTCCTGGCCGAGGGTTACAGGCTCGGCTTCGAGATCGTCACGCGTGACGAAACGGTGGCGCACGCCGCAGTCGTGTCGTGAAGGCGTACCGTTTCACGGGCGACCTCGAGGACGACCCGCCTGCGGCGGCGCAGGCGTGGTCGCTGGGTTGCAGGGGCATGCAGCAGGACGGAGACGAGATCGTCGCCTGGTTCGACGCCGAGCGGTCGCTTCCGTTCGGCGGCCGTTGGGAGGACGAGGATGGCGTGGACTGGATCGCGGCCTACCTGGCGGGACTGGATCCGGTCGAGCTCGAGTCGCTCGTGGTGGCCCCGACCCATGCGCAGGTGCTACTGACGGTGCCCCGCAAGGTGCTGTGGCTGGATCCCGGCATGGCGTTCGGAACGGGACACCACCAGACGACCCGCATGGCGCTCGAGACGCTGGAGGAGATCGCGCTTCAGGACGAACGGTCGCTTGCCGGCCGGCGCGTGCTGGACGTCGGCACCGGATCCGGCATCTTGGCGATAGCCGCGGACCTGCTGGCTGCCAGCGATGCGCTGGGGGTGGACGTCGACCCTGTCGCCATCACCGTTGCCGAGGGAAATGCTCGCTTGAATCGATCTCGCGCCCGCTTCGAGCTCGGCAGCACCGCCGAGGTTCTGGCGGCCGGGGAGTCAGCCTGGTCGCTACTGCTGGCGAACCTGTACGCAGAGTTGCACGTGCGCCTGCTAGCTAGTTTCGAGGCGCTGTTGGCGCCGGGCGGGCGGGCGTTGTTGACGGGCATCCTGGCCGAGCGTCTCGAGCAGGTCGAGGCGGCGTTGCCGGCTGGCTTGCGCACCTTGTCGGTGCGTTCGGACGGACCGTGGCGGCTGTTGCTGATCGAGCGGAGGGAGTCGGTGCGGTGAGGATGCGCCGCGACTTCGTACCCGGACGGGTCGCGCGCGAGTTGCGGCCGTTTCGGCGCTTCATGCTGGCTGCGCTCGCGCTGTTGCTGACGTCGGCGTCGCCCTCCTGCCGGCCTCTCTACCTCCCGCCGCTGCCGGAGATGCTGCCGGTACTAGAGGAGCAGACGCGGCTAAGCGGCGTCCGTCTACGCGAGGTGTTCGGCACGCTGCAACTTTCCTTCGTTCCGGTCGCGCTGCCGGCCGACGGTTGGCTGGCGGTCCAGTGGTTCCCACCGGCCGGGCCGGAGGTCGCTTCGCAGAGCGTCTGGTTGGACGCAGCTACGTTGGGCCGGACGGTGCGGCTCAGCTGGCCCAGCGACGTCTCGCGTGAGACGCCGGGTCGCTGGCGGGCAGTACTGTCTTTCGCAGGTCGGGTGGTACGGCAGGTCGAGTGGATCGAACCCGCCGGGCAGTGAGCGCCAGGCGGGTTCGCGAGAGACGGAGCGGAGTGCGATCGGTCAGGTGGCGCGGCGGGTGCTGCGCACAGCGCGCTGTTGCCGGCTCTTGAACCACACCACCAGCGGCGAGAGGATGAAGATGCTCGAGTAGGTGCCGATGCCGATTCCGATCAGCAGCGTGACCGAAAAGTCTCGCAGTACGCTCCCGCCGAAAAACAGCAGCGCCACCACCGGCAGCAGGGTGGTGCCGGAGGTCATCAGCGTGCGTGACAGGGTCTGGTTGACCGACAGGTCGACGATCTCCTCATAGCTACGGTCGCGGGTCTTGCGCAGGTTCTCACGGATCCGGTCGGCGATGATGATCGAGTCGTTGAGCGAGTAACCGACCACGAACAGCATCGCGGCCAGTACCGGAATGCTGAACTCGGCGCCCAGCAGGTCGATCGCGCCGAGGGTGATCCCGACGTCGTGCACGGCGGCGATCACCGCAGCGATCGCCACGATCCAGGTGGGCCAGAAGCGCCAGGTGACGTACAGCAGAATCAGCGCCAACGCTACCGCGACGGCGTAGATCGCGGCACGGCGCAGATCGGCACCGACCGATGGACCGACGAAGTCGGCTTGCAGCAGCTGCGCGTTCAGCGCGGACGCTAGGTCGCCGGGGAACTGGTTCGCGACCGACGCGTTCTCGGTCAGGCCGACACGGACGCTGATCAGGTTGGCGCCGAGCACGTCGTCGATCACCTCGACCACCGTGGCGCTCTCGCCACGCACGCCTTCGAAGCCTAGCTCGTCGATGGCGCTGCGGACCTGGCCGACGCTCAACTCGTTCTCGCCCTGAATCAACAGCGCGGTGCCCCCGGTGAAGTCGGTGGACAGGCGCAGGCCGTTCACGGCGATCACGGCTATCGCGCCGAGCGCCAGTGCGGACGACAGCGCCATCACCAGTGGGGCGCGCCGAACGAATCGGAAGCGCATGCCGCTGGCGTAGAATCCGCCGGGCAGCAGCGGGCGTTGGATGCGGAGGCTGGCGAGGTCCAGCATCCACGGCACCACTACCGTGTTCACGAACACGGCCGCCACGATCCCGATCGCGAGGGTGATGGCGAAACCCCGCACCGGACCGCTGGTGTACTGGTAAAGCGCGCCGGCAGCCAGCAGGGTGGTTACGTTCGCGTCGATGATGGCGGAGAGCGAGTTGCCGAAGCCGTGCTTCATCGACAGCCGCAGACCGCGGCCTGCACGCATCTCCTCCTTGATCCGTTCGAAGCTGATCACGTTGCCGTCTACCGCAGCGCCGATGGTGAGGACCAGTCCGGCCAGGCCGGGCAGGGTCAGCGCCGCGCCGAGTCCGGCCAGTACACCGAACACGAACAGCAGCGCCAGCGCGACTCCTACCGTGAGCGCCCCGCCGAACAGCGGACCGTAGTAGGCGAGGATCGCAACTATGACCGCGGCGCCACCGACGAGTGCGGCGATGCGGCCGGCACGGATCGAGTCCTGACCGAGGGTCGGCCCGATCGCCCGTACCTCCTGCACCACCAGGTTGATCGGCAGGCTGCCGCTGCGCAGCACCAGTGCGATGTCGGTGGCTTCCTCGAGCGAGTCGATGCCGGTGATCTGACCGGAGTCGCTGATGCGCGACTGCAGCGTCGGGGCGGTGATGATGTTGCCGTCCAGCACGATCGCCATGCGACGGCCGGTGTTGGCGCCGGTGAAATCACCGAAGTCGGCGGCGTTCTCGCGCTTGATGTCGAAGTACACCGCCGGCCCGAGCGAGGCGCCGCCGACACGGTCGAAATCGGCGTTGGCGGTGCGGACGATCTCGCCGGTGAAGACAGTCTCTTCAAGGTGGTCGAGGGTGAGCTGCGAGGTCGGCAGGGCGTTCGCCTCGGCGCGCACCAGCGCGAACTCGAGGATCGCCTGTTGGCCGATCAGGTCGAGGGCACGATCCTGATCGCTCGAGGTGAGGCCGGGCAGCTCGACGATAATGCGGTTGCCACCGCTTGTCTGGATCAGCGGTTCGGCCACGCCGAACTCGTTGACGCGGTTCTCGACGATGTTGCGGGCGGTCTGCAAGTCCTGCGGCGCCGGGTCGGGCTCTTCAGCCTCGAGCACGACCCGCAGTCCGCCTTGCAGGTCGAGCCCGAGCTTGAGGGCTGCGTCGGCGGGCGCCCACGGCTTAACGAGGTAGGCGATCGAGGCGAGGATAGCCGCCGCGACCATCAGGGCAGTCAGAGTACGTTGCGTCATGGGACTCCAAAGTGGGAACAGGGGGGCTCGGTCGGGGGGGCGGTCGTGCCTGACCTCAGCCGCCGTCGAGGTTGCGCCTGGCGTAGAGGCGCTGCGCGCGGGTGCGGGCGCGGCCAGGCCGCGCCGACGCGCGCGCCTGAGTTTGCGGCCGCCAGGGCGGCCCTAAAGGCATACGCAACGTAGCCGTCCAGCGGTCGTGACCCGCCGGCAGGCTGGTCGCCACCAGCGGCGCAGCCAACAACAACGTCGTTTCGGTCGAGGTCACGCCCGGGTCGGGAGCCGTCGAGGTTCCGCGCGCGGCGAACGCGCTTGCTGGAAGCGCGGCCCAGCCGAGCACGACCGTCACAAGTCCAGCCCGGGCCAGCGGCGCGAGGGCAGCCAACCGCGTGGGCGACGCTTCTGCCCGGCGGGCGGTTTGGGCAGGGCGGGGGGGACGGCCGCGATTCACGCGCGCCATCCTACCCCGCCCCGGTCGAGGCGCGAAAGCCGGCGCTCAGCTGAGCGGCACCTCGACCATTTCGTACGCCTCGATCACGTCGCCCTCTTGGACGTTGTCGTAGTTCTGCAGGTTGATACCGCACTCGAACCCCTGGCTGACCTCGCGCACGTCGTCCTTGAAACGCTTGAGACCGGCGATGGTGCCCTTGTAGACCTCTTTGCCGTCACGAGTGACGCGTGCCTTGGAGTTGCGGCGCAGGGTTCCGTCGGTGACGTACGAGCCGGCGATATTGCCGCTACGGGGCACGCGGATCACGGCGCGCACCTCGGCGTGGCCGATGACCTGCTCCTCGAACTCCGGCTCGATCTGCCCGCGGATGAGGCGCTGCACGTCCTCGATCAGCTGGTAGATGATCTTGTACGTCTTGAGTTGGATGCCCTGCCGCTCGGCGGACTTCTTGACGCTGCCGGGCGGGGTGACGCCGAAGCAGATGACCTGCGCGTCGGCGGTGGAAGCCAGCAGCAGATCGGACTCGGTGGGTGCACCCACCTCGGCCAGCATCACGTCCAGCTCCACCTCTTCGGTCGCCTCGGACTCTCTCAGCAGCACGCCCTTGATCGCTTCGAGAGTGCCTTGCGTATCGGCCCGCAGGATCAGCGGGAGCACGGTCGTGCGCGGCTTGCCGAACAGGTCGGCAAGCGTGACGTTCTTGCGGCCGATCAACTCGCGCTCGTCGAGCTGGCGCGCCTCCTTGCGGGTCGTAGCGAGCACCTTCGCTTCCGACTCGCTGGCGGCGGCTTCGACCTGGGCGCCGGCTCTTGGCTGGTTACTGAAGCCGAGGATCTGGACGGGAATGGAGGGTCCTGCCGTCTCGAGCGGGGCACCGGTGTGGTCGGTGAGGCGCCGGATCTTGGCCCACGACTCGCCGGAGACGACGTAGTCGGCAACGTGCAGGGTGCCCTGTTGCACCAGCACGGTGGCAAGCACGCCGGCACGCTTGTCCAGGATCGACTCGATCACCACGCCGCGCGCACTACCGTTTGGGTCGGCCCGCAGGTCCTCGACCTCGGCGACCAGCGCGATCATCTCCAGCAGGTCGGGAATGCCCTGGCCCGTCTCGGCGCTGATCTCCACGGTGATGGTGTCGCCGCCGAAGTCCTCCGGCACCAGCTCGACCTGCATCAGGTCCTGCTTGACCTTGGCGGGGTCGGCGCGCGGCAGGTCGACCTTGTTGATCGCAACGATGATCGGCACGCCGGCCGCCTTGGCGTGCGCGATCGCCTCTCGCGTCTGCGGCATGATGCTGTCGTCGGCGGCGATGACGATGACGGCGATGTCGGTCGCGCTTGCGCCGCGTTGACGGATCGCCGTGAACGCCTCGTGGCCGGGCGTGTCGAGGAAGGTGATCGGACCGTGCACCGTCTCGGCGACGTAGGCGCCGATGTGCTGGGTGATGCCGCCCGCTTCGCCGGCAGCGACCCGCGTCTTGCGAATATGGTCCAGCAGACTGGTTTTGCCGTGGTCGACGTGACCCATGACCGTCACGACCGGGGCTCGCAGGGGCATGTCGGGCGAGCTGGCGGGTTTCGACTTGGGCTTCGTGGCGACAGGCTGGGGCTTCGCTGCGGCTTCAGGCTCGGCCGCTGCTTGTGGCTTGGCGGCCGGTGGAGCAGTGGAGCCGTCGTCGGCTACCAGCTGGCGGACCGTGTCGGCGGTCTCCTCGTCGAGTGTGCTGGCGTGCGACTTGTACTCGACCCCCATCTCGTCGAGGACCGTCATCAGGTCCTTCGATTCGATGCCGAGATCTTTAGCGAGTTGGTAGATCCTGACTTTCGAGCTCATTCATCCCTCCCGTACGGGGCGTTCCTGGGCCCGGCCGGGCAACTCGTCGGCCAAGCGGGCGGCGTCGCGGCGAAAGGCGCGTCGCAAATCGCGTTCGTTAGCCCGGGCCGCGCAATCCGGGCACAACCAGGCTCCACGCCCGCCGGCCTTGCCGGTCGGGTCGAGGTGCCACGATCCGTCCACGCCGCGAGCGACGCGCAGCAGCTCGGCCTGCGGGGCCGACAGGCGGCAGCGCACGCAGCGGCGCATCGGGACGTGGCGGGTGCGCGGCTTCACGATCAGGTCGCGGTTCCGTCCTTGGGCGAGGTTTCGCCTTCGGGCGAATCGTCGCCAGCAGCCTCTTCAGCAGCTTCTTCAGCAGCTTCGCCAGCGTCCTCGTGGCCGTCGCCGTCGCTCGCCTCGGCCGGAACCGTACCCGCCCGTTCGGCGGTCTGCTCGCTACCGAACAGGGCGTCGAACGCTGCGCGGGAGCTGGCCTGCGGCGCGTACGGATCGTCGAGCCGGGTGGCTGCCGCCTGCATCGCGGCGTCGAGATCGCTGGTCGTGTCCGACGCTTCGAGGTCTATCTTGTAGCCGGTCAGCTTGACGGCGAGGCGGACGTTCTGTCCGCCTTTGCCGATAGCCAGCGACAACTGATCCTCGGGAACGAGCACACGCGCCTGCATCGTTTCCGAGTCGAGCTCGATGGTGCCGACCTTGGCGGGGGAGAGCGCGTTACGGATGAAGTCGCGCGGATTCGGGTCCCACATGATGATGTCGACGCGTTCGCGTTGCAGCTCGGCGGTGACCGCCTGGATGCGGCTGCCGCGATGCCCGATGCAAGCGCCGATCGGGTCGACGTTGGGGCTGTTGCTGCTCACCGCCACCTTGCTGCGGGCACCCGCCTCGCGCGCCACCGCCTTGATTTCGACGGTGCCGTCGGCCACTTCCGGGATCTCCTGACGCATCAGGTAGGTGAGCAGTTCGCCCGCCGCGCGCGAAACCAGGATGCTGGGACCGCGCGTTCCGAGCTCGACCGAGGCGACGTACACCTTTACGCGCATGCCGACCATGTAGCGTTCGCCCTGGATCTGCTCGCGCGGTGGCATGATCGCCTCGCCGCGGCCGAGGTCGACGAACACGTTGCGCTTGTTGTCGACGCGGCTGACGACGCCGGTGATGATCTCGCCGGCCCGGTCCTTGTACTCCTCGTATACCAGCGCACGTTCGGCCTCGCGGATCTTCTGGGTGATCATCTGCTTCGAGGTCTGCACCGCGATGCGGGTGAACTTCTCCGGATCGACTGGGAACTCCATCTCCATCCCCACCTCGACCTCGGCATCGAGCTCGAGCGCCTCGTCCAGCAGGATCTCCTTCTCGCGCTCGTCCTCGTCCTCGTTCTGCTCTTCGACCACCTTGCGGACCTCGAGGACCTCCATCTCGCCCGATTCGGGGTCGATGACCACCTCGATGCGACGCCCCGGCATGACGTTTCGCTCGAACGCGTGCTCGAGCGCCTCCTCGAAACTGACCAGCAACTGGTCGCGATCGAGGTTGCGTTCCGCCGCCATCATGTTGAGGGCGTCGATGAATTCCTTGTTCATGCGGGTCCCTGCCTCCTGTATTCGATTGTCGTCAGCGCGGCTCGCCTGGCCACTCGGCCAGCCGCGCGCTGTGAATGGCGTTCAGATCCAGCGTCATGCGCTCGCCGTCCACCTCGAACGTGACCTGCTCCTCCGCGACCTCGCGTACGACGCCGGTGAAGGCTGCGGCGCTGCTGCGGACCTTGACCCGCAGGTCACGAAAGCGTTCGAAGTGACGAGCCCGCGTCAGCGGCCGTTCCGCGCCCGGGGATTCGACCTCGAGCTGGTACGCCCCACCGATCGGATCGAGCCGGTCTAGCTCGAGCCCGAAGGTTTCGCTGGCGATACGCACGTCGTCGACCGAGACCGGGGCCTCGTCGAGCCGGTCGATGCGCACCAACAGCCGAGGCGTCCGTCCCTTGCGGGAAAGCGTCGTCTCGAGAACCTCGTAACCGAGCGGGGCCAGCACGTCGCGAGCGGCCTGCGCCAAATCCATCGTCCCTCCTGCGTACAGTTCCTGCTGCCCTACCGTCCTGCTTCGGCGTCGCGCCGGTTCGGACAACGAAAAGGGCGGGCTCTTAGGACCCACCCGCCACGGCAGCCGAACCGTCGACCGTCCAGCATCGTAGCGCTTCCGGGGGGCGTGTGGCAAGGCCAGTGGCGACCGAAGCAAGGCACGGCCTTTACAGCCCCGAAGCGCCCGTGTACGATGCCGGGGATGTCGTTCGTGACCCGAGCTACCTACTAGCGGCGCGCGCACCTTAGCGCGTGTCGCCGGCACGATGACCCTGGTCCCTAGGGTCGTCGTTTTTTTGGGTTGCACCGGATCGAGTCCGATCGAGGCGGTGCCCACGCGAACGACCGTCAGGAGGCGTTTCATGCGACCGACCGGCGAGGTCCTGCTGCTCACACCGGGGCCCACCCCGATCCACCCGCGCGCCCTGGACGCCATGCAGTGGCCGATGCGGAGTCACATGGACGCCGAGGTGTTCGCCTACAACGACGCCATCGTCGCGGACCTGCGCCGCCTTTACGGCGCGGCGGACGACGCCTTCGCCAGCCTGCTGTCGGGGACCGGCTCGCTGGGGATGGAGGCCGGCCTGGCGAACCTGCTGGAGCCGGGCGATCGCGTACTGGTCGTTTCGAACGGCGTGTTCGGCGAGCGGATGGTCGAGATGGCCGGCCGTTTGGGCGCAGACGTGCAGGTGGTGCGCGCTCCTTGTGGCCGCCCGATCGACCCGGACCTGGTCGCGCGCGCCGTTGTCGAGCGACCCCCGAAGGTCGTCTCGGTCGTGCACGGCGAGACCAGCACCGGCGTTCTGAACCCGCTCCCCGAGATCGCTGCGATCGTGCGGGAGAGCGGCGCGCTGCTCAGCGTCGATGCAGTCACCACCGTCGGCATGATGCCGTTCGACATGCGCGGGCTCGGCGTGGACTATGCCTACACCGGCTCACAGAAGTGCCTCTCGGCCCCTCCTGGGCTGGCGCCGGTGGTGTACTCGAAACGGGCGATGGAGGCGGTCGCGGCGCGGCGCACCCCGGTCGCGACCTGGTACGCCGACGCGGTCGGCATGCAGGCTTACTGGCAGCCGGAGGGTCCGCGCGCATATCACCACACCATCCCGGTGCAGTTGCATTGGGCGACCGGTGAGGCGATCCGCGCTGCGCTCGAGGAGGGCCTCGAAGCGCGCGAGGTGCGGGTACGTAGGTTGGGTGCGGCCATCGTCAGCGCGCTGGCCCCGTTCGGCTTTGCGCCGTACGTGCCCGAGCCGTACCGGTTGCCGACCGTGCTGGCGTTGCGTCTGCCAGAAGGGCTGGACGACGCCGGCATGCGCACCGCACTGCGCAACGATCACCGCATAAGCGTCACCGGCGGGCTGGGCGACACGGCCGGCCAGATCTGGCGGCTGGGCCTGATGGGCGAGAACGCCCGCTTCGGGCACTACCACCGGCTGATGGTGGCGCTCTCGCGCCTGCTCGGGATCCCGAGCCTGCCGGAGCGGTTCGACGCGGCTGCCGCGCCGGTCCCCGCCTGACGTGCCGCCGCGACCCGACGACCTGCTACCGGACGATCTGCTGCCGGACGATCTGCGCGAGCACCTGCCGAGCGCGGCGGCGCAGGCGCGCGCCCGAGCTGCCGGACTCGACCTCGAAAAGCTGCGCCGGGAGGCGCCGGACCGTTACCGGATGCTGAACGCCGAGCCGGTGGTGCGCGTCTCCGCCGAGCTGGCCGAGGCGGCCGCGCAGCTGCTGTTCGAAGCGTTGCCAGGTCGGCAGGTATTCCGGGTGCCGGGGTCGACCAGCGAGCGTCTATGGGCTTTTCCACCGCTGAGCGACGAGGAGCTGCTGCGTTTCGACGACGCGGCGGCAGAACTCGTGGCCAAGCCGAGCTTCGCGGAGCTACTGGCGTTCTTCCGCACCGTGAGGGACCTGCGCGGCACGCAGCGAGAGTTGATGTTGCCGACCCCGCCAGAGCGGTGGAGCGGCGAGGTGGCGCTGGTCGGGCCGTTCGAACGGTCGGAGGACGCCGAGGCGTGGCCGGCGGGGCGGTTGCCGCCGGAGTTGATCGCCGACCCGCTGCCGTACCGGGGGCGCTGGTTTTGCGACGTGTTCGCCAGCGACGAGGCGTTGCTCGACGGGCGGGGCGAGGGAAGTTCGTGAACACCGCCTCAGGCGCGCCTTGACCGTCCCGGCGGGCAGGGCTACACTTCCGTCCATGACGCGACCGGCTCGGACCGAAGCGTTCTTCGCCTGAGCGGCGCGGGGTCCCGCGTCGCAGCGCCGTCGTTCCGGGTCTGGGAACGCGGTCTTTTTTTGGTCGCCGCACGCGCCGAGGAGGCGAGGAGGAACGATGCACGACGAAGCTCGCGCCGAGATCGAAGCCGCCGGAGACCTGCGCGCTCTACAGGAGGTTCGGGTCCGCTGGCTCGGTAAGAAGGGTCGGATCACGGCCGAGCTGAAGCGCCTCGCTACCCTGGCGCCCGAAGAGCGCCGCCAGGCGGGCCAGCGCATCAACGAGGTCAAGCGCTTCGTTCAGGAGTCGATCGACGCCCGCAAGGCAGAGTTGGAGCGAGCCGACGTGGCCCAGCGGCTGGCTGCCGAGCCTAGCGACCTGACCCTCCCCGGTAGCCACGGTCCGATCGGCGGTCTGCACCTGCTGACCAAGGTTACCGGCCGGCTCCTCGACCTGTTCGGGGGGCTGGGGTACGAGGTGGTCACCGGTCCGGAGCTCGAGTCCGACCATTACAACTTCGCTGCGCTCAACTTCCCACCAGAGCACCCCGCGCGTGATGAGCAGGACACCTTCTGGACCGACGACGGCCGGCTGTTGCGCACGCATACCAGCCCGATGCAGGTCCGCTACATGGAGACGCACGAGCCACCGTTCAAGGTGGTGGTACCCGGCAAGGTGTTCCGCAACGAGGCGGTCGACGCCACTCACGAGGCGCAGTTCCACCAGCTCGAAGCTCTGGTCGTGGGCGAGCGCATCACCATGGCCGACCTGCGCGGCGCGATTCAGGAGATGGCGGACGCGCTGTTCGGCGAGGGCACCCGCACCCGCCTGCAACCCAGCTTCTTTCCGTTCGTCGAGCCGGGCGCCGAGTTCGCCATCTGGTGGACCCACCCCCGCACCGGTCGTGAGGAGTGGCTCGAACTGGGCGGTTGCGGAATGGTGCACCCGAACGTGTTCCGCGCCGTCGGCTACGAGGGCGTGACCGGGTTCGCGTTCGGGTTCGGGATCGAACGACTGGCGATGGTGCCGTACGGCGTTCCCGACATCCGCTGGTTCTATCAGAGCGACATGCGGGTGCTGCGTCAGTTCCGGGGGTCGCTGTGAACGTTCCGCTTTCGTGGCTGCGCGAACTGGTGGGCGACCTGCCGCAGGCGGGCGAGGTGGCCGACCTGCTCTCCGGGTTGGGCCTGAGCGTCGAGGCGACGCATGAGAGACAGGGAGCCCCGGCCGGCGTGATCGTAGCGGAGATCGTGGCGCGAGAGCCGGTGCCCGGCTCCGACCACCTGGTGGCCGCGACGGTCGACGATGGCGAGGGGCGCCGCACCGTGGTGTGCGGCGCGCCGAACGCGCTGGCGGGGGTGCGAACCGCGCTGGCCGTGCCGGGAACCGTTCTGCCGGCCGTACCGCTGACGGTGGAGCGCCGTGAGGTGATGGGGATCGTCAGCGACGGAATGTTGTGCAGTCCACGGGAGTTGGGGCTGTTCGACCATGCCGGCGGGATTCTGACGCTCGGCAGCGACGTTTCTGTCGGCACCGAGCTGGCGTCGCTGTGGCCGGCCGAGACGGTGCTCGAGCTCGAGCTCACCCCCAACCGGGCCGACGCGTTCAGCCTGCTGGGCGTGGCGCGCGACCTGGCCGCCAAGCTGGACCGCCCGCTCCGGCAGCCGGCGGAAGGTGCCCGTCCCGGCGACGTGACGGGCGACGACGGGCTCAGCGTCGAGATCGAAGACGAGCAAGGCTGCCCCCAACTGGTGCTTCAACGGATCGACGACGTCACGGTCGCACCCAGCCCGGTGTGGCTGCAACGGCGCCTCGCCGCGCTCGGTTTGCGACCGCGCAACAACGTCGTGGACGTCACCAACTACGTCACCTACGAGTTGGGCCAGCCGTCGCACGCCTACGACCGGCGGGTGTTGCAGGGGGGACGCCTGCAGGTGCGGCGCGCAGGCACTGGCGAGACGGTGCAGCTGCTGGATGGAGAGCGCTACCAGCTCGACCCCAGCGACCTGGTGATCGCCACGCCTCGACCGAATGGCGAGGGGTCGAAGGCGGTCGGCCTGGCCGGAGTGATGGGCGGACTTCACGACAGCGTCCGTGACGACACCCGCTCTATCGCGCTGGAGGTGGCGCACTTCGGTCCGGTCGGGGTGCGCAAGACCGCCAGGCGTCACGGCTTGCACACCGACGCGCACCTACGCTTCGAACGGGGCGTCGATCCGGCACTCCCGCCGCTTGCAGCGGCACACGCCGCCCGGCTGATCGCGGAGCTGGCCGGTGGAACCGTGCACCCTGCAAGCAGTCGCGCCGGTGGGCATGAGCCGCACCCGTGGACGGCGTTCCGGCCGTCCCGCGTGAAGTTCCTGATGGCGGTCGAGGTGCCCGCCGAGCGGCAGCGGGCGTACCTCAACGCCTTGGGGTGCGAGGTGGTGGAGCGCGGAGCGGACGACTGGCAGGTACGGCCCCCCAGCTGGCGCTTCGACCTGAGCATCGAAGAGGACCTGATCGAGGAGGTCGCTCGGCTGCACGGCTACGAGCACATCGGCACCAGTCGGCCCGACCTGCCGTTCACGCCGCCCCGGACCGACCCGACCCAGCGGGCGTTGCGAGACGAGCTGGCGGCGGCCGGCTTGCAGGAGACGATCGCGTACGTGTTCGCCGGTGAAGAGGAGCTCGCCCGCGCGCGCGCTCCGAAGCCGCGCGTCACCCTCGCCAACCCGCAAGGGATCGAGCGCGCCAAGCTGCGTACCGCGCTGCACCCCGGTTTGCTGGCGGCAGCGGCGGTCAACCTGGCCGAACCGGGATTGGCGCTGTTCGAGATCGGGCGGGTGTTCCTGGAGCGCGAGGAGGAGCGTTTGGGAATCCTCCTGTCCGGCGCGTGGGAGCGTGGAGTGTGGCGCGAGGGAACCCGCGTCGACGTTTGGCGCGTCAAAGGCATGCTCGAAACGTTGGCGGCGCGGCGTGGCGCGCAGCTGACCGTACGCGCAGCAACTCCCGACGAGGCACCGATGCTGCACCCGGGGGTGGCGGGGGTGGTGTGTTGGAACGGACGAGAGATAGGCGTGGCCGGCCGGGTCCACCCGCAGGTGGCCGCCTCTTACGGTCTGCCGGAGACCTACCTGGCCGAGCTGGCGCTGCCGCTGGAGGCGACCCGGCTGACGGTCGGCGAGGTACCGCGCCAGCCGTACGCCGAGCGGGACCTGGCGATCGTGGCGCCGGACGAAACGCCGTACGGCGAATTGGCCGACCTCGCGCGCGGCGGCGCCGGCGAGCTACTGGTCGAGGTGTTCCCGTTCGACGTGTACCGTGGCGCCCCGCTGAGCGAGGGTGAGCGCAGCGTCGCGCTCAGACTGCGCTGGCGCCACCCGTCGCGAGCGTTGCGGGACGAGGAGGTCGACGGCTGGCTGCAAAGCGTGATCGCGGCTGTCGAGAGCGCGGGGTACGCCATCCGCGGCTGAGCTGCGGCCGTTGCGGTACGCTTCGCACGTGAGTTGGATCGATCCGGTCCTCGCCCTGCTGGTCGGCAGCCTGACCGCGTTCGGCGCATCGCGCCGCCTTACCGGCCTGGTGATCGGCGTCGGTGCCGTGATCCTGCTGCGGCCGCTTCTGTTGGTGTCGCAGGGCAACCTCGCCGCCGCCTGGATCGCCGCACTGCTGGGCGGTCTGGTTCTTGCCCTGCTGGGACGCAACCTGCTGGCCAACCTGCGCACCGGCACCTGGTGGCAGATGGGGCTCGGCGCGCTGGGAGGTGCTGCGCTGGGCGTGGCGCTGCTGCTTTCGCTGGCGGTGTCCCTGCCGGTACAGCGCAGCCCGTTCAACCCGAACCAGCTGTTCTACCCGCCACGCAACCTGCCTTCGCTGATCCAGGGCGCCGTCGCCAGGTCGTGGACGGTGAGCGTGGGGCGCGACGTGCTGCTGTTCCCGCTGCTCGACGCGCAGGGCGCGGTCCCGGCGGAACGCCGGGGTCTACTCGGATCGCTGCACCGCTGGCTGGTGGTGGGCGAGCCGTGGCGGCGCGACGGGGGCGCCGGATCCTGACAGTGATTGACGAAGCACCCAGACCGCGGAGGAGAGCCCATGTGCGGCATCGTCGGATACGTCGGCCCGCGTGACGCAGCGGCAATCGTCATGGACGGCCTCAAACGCCTCGAATACCGAGGCTACGACTCGGCCGGCATCGTTACCGCCGACGCCAACGGCCTGCAGGTAGTCAAGCGCGCAGGCAAGCTCAAGGTGCTCGAGGAGGCCCTGGGCGGTAAGGTTCTGCCCGGCCGTATCGGGCTTGGTCACACTCGCTGGGCGACGCACGGCCGTCCCAACGACCAGAACGCCCACCCGCACCTGAGCGAGGACGGGCGCCTGGCGCTGGTGCACAACGGCATCATCGAGAACCACGCCCAACTGCGCGAACGGCTGACCGCCGCAGGGCATCGCTTCGTGAGCGACACCGACACCGAGGTGCTAGTCCACCTGATCGAGGAGCACGACCGGGGCGACCTCGCAGAAGCGGTCCGCGCCGCGCTACGCGAAGTGGAGGGGGCGTACGCGTTGGTGGTTACGCAGGCGGGCTACGACGGCTTCGTGGCGGCTCGCGCCACCAGTCCGCTGGTGCTGGGTCTGGCGGACGGCGAAACCTTCGTCGCCAGCGACGTGCCGGCACTGTTGCCTTACACGCGCACGATCTGCTACCTGGTCGACGGCGAGATGGCCGAGGTGCGCGCCGGTCACGCTGAGATCCGTACCCTCGACGGCGAGGTCCGTCCGCTGCGGCCCGAGACGATCGAGTGGGACGCCGAAGCGGCCGAGAAGGGCGGCTGGCCGCACTTCATGCTCAAGGAAATCTTCGAACAGCCCGACGTGCTGCGCGCCACCGTGGCGGGGCGGATCACGCCGGACGGAGCGAACGTCGAGCTGGGGTTGAACCTCGACGCCAGCGACATCGACCGCGTGGTGGTGGTGGCTGCCGGCACCGCCTCTTACGCCGGCCTGGTCGGAGAGACGCTGATCGAGCGGCTTGCGCGCATCCCGGCCGAGGTCGAGGCCGCCAGCGAGTTCCGTTACCGCGAGCCGGTAGTGAACGAGCGCACCCTGGTTGTGGCCGTCAGCCAGTCGGGCGAGACGATCGACACGCTCGAAGGGTTGCGGGAGGCGCAACGTTCCGGCGCCCGCACGCTGGGCGTGCTGAACGTGAAGGGCTCCTCGATCGCGCGCGAGGTGGACGACGTTCTGTATATTCACGCCGGTCCTGAGATCGGCGTGGCCAGCACCAAGGCGTATACCGCCATGGTGGCCGCCTTGGCGTTGCTGGCGGTGCACCTGGGCCGAAGCCGTGGCAGCCTGACCGCCGAGGCGGCACGTGAACTGCTGACCGAGCTGCGCGCCCTACCGACCAAGCTGAAGGTCGCGCTCGAACGGCGCGACGAGGTTGCTGCGGTCGCGCCCGCCCTGACCGGCGCGAAGAGCGTGCTGTACCTCGGCCGCGGGCCTAACGTCGCGTCCGCCTACGAGGGGGCGCTCAAGCTCAAGGAGATCAGCTACCTGCACGCCGAGGCGTACGCGACCGGCGAAATGAAGCACGGCCCGATCGCTCTGATCGAGCCGGCCACACCGACGGTGGCCCTGGCACCGCTGGATGAGCTTCACGCCAAGACGCTCTCCAACCTGCAGGAGGTGCGCGCGCGCGACGGCCGCATCATCGCCATCGCCAACGACGGCGATGCGGCGATCGCCTCGCACGCCGATCAGGTGCTACGCGTGCCGGTCACCCACCACCTGTTGTCGCCGATCGTGCTGGCGGTGCCGATGCAACTGCTCGCCTACGAGGTGGCCGTGGCGCTCGGTCGGGACGTCGATCAGCCACGAAACCTGGCCAAGAGCGTCACGGTGGAGTAGAAGCGCAACCGTCACGGGCTCGGCGTCGCCGCTCGCGTAACCTCGCCGCAGGAGGTGCGCGCATGGAGCGCCCGACCGATCCGCGGTCCCTTCACGAGCGTCAGGTACGCATCATCGGGCAGGTCAGTGCCATCGACGACCCCGAGTTGCTCGATCGAATCGAGCACCTCATCGACGTGCACATCAGCGGCCTGCGCTCGCTCGACGACGCCGAGATGCAAGCGATCCTCGACGACCTGCGTCACGAGGTCGGTTGACGAAGCAGCTAAGCTTGGCCTGACGACTGTCGCCGCTCCGCACCCCTCAACGCGACAACACCCACCACAGCAGCGCTGCACCCACAGCGGCCCACAACAGCCGCGGGATCCAGCGTGCACCGGCCTGTTCGCGCCAGGCGCGGACGTCCTCGCGCGCCTCGCGGGCGTTGCGGCCACGCTCGGCACGTTGTGCGCGCCTGAGAGCCGCCACGCTCCTGCCGATCTGGCCCCTCTTGCGGTAGGCGACGCCGAGGTTGTGATGCGCATTGGCGAAGGCGTCGTCGATTCGCAACGCCGCTTCGTAGCGCTGAATCGCGGCGTCGAGGTCGCCCGTCTCGAGCGCTACGTTGCCAAGGTTCACCAGCGCCCGCAGGTGCTGCGGGTCCAGCTCCAGGGCACGGGTGAAGCACGCTTCGGCCTGCTCCGCCTCGCCGTCGAGGATGCGGGCGGTGCCCAGTTGCGTCAGCCGCTCCGCCTCGAACGGGCCGGCTGGAAGGTCACCCAGTGCCGCCAGCGCCTCTAGCGCGGTGTCGACGTCGCGGCGTTCGAGCGCCGCACCGGCCGCCGTCAGGGTAGACACGTCGCTGTCGACCCTGTCACCGTCCAGCCATTCCGGCCAACTCTCGACCTCGCCCGCCCGGCGTGCCGCCGTCTTCCAAGCCTTGCCGCGCAGGGCGTCCTGCACGTCCGCTAGCGCCGCGAGGGTGGACGCCTCGTCTACGTCGCCCGGCTCGGCACCCTCGCCGACGGCGACGGTTCGCAGGCGCAACGCCTCCTGGAAACGGCCGGCCCGGGCCGCCTGGCGCCAGTCGCGTGGGTCGGTCACGTCGCCTCCGGCACCAGTTCGCGATAGAGAACCGTGTAGCGCTGCGCCGAGCGGTCCCAGCTGAAGTCCTGCCGCATCGCGAGCGACTGCATCTCACGACCGTGGGCGTCCGCCAGCGCGGCGCGCGCCTCCTCGGCCGCCCACAACAGCCCGTCCAAATTGGCGTGCTCGAACAGGAAGCCGGTTTCACCGTGGCGGATCGTGTCGCGCAAGCCACCGGTCGCGCGCGCGACCGGCAACGTCCCGTAGCGCATCGCGATCAGTTGCGACAGACCGCACGGCTCGAAGCGGCTGGGGATCGCCAACGCATCCGAACCGGCGTAGACCAGGTGCGCGAGAGGCTCGGCGTAACCGATCCGAACGCCGACGCGGCCAGGATTCTCGGTCGCCAGGCGTCGGGCCCACTGCTCCAGGGCCGGCTCGCCCGCACCGAGCAGCGCCAGCCGCCAGCCGTGCGTCAACAACGCCGGAATCGCGCCGAGCAGCAGGTCGATCCCCTTCTGATCGGCGAAGCGGGAGACCAGACCGAGGATCGGCCCGTCCAGGTTAGCCAGGCCGTACTCGGTCACCAGCGCCTCCTTCGCCGCCGCCTTGCCGCTCATGTCGTCCGCGTCGTACGGCTGTGGCAACGCCGGGTCGTGGGCGGGATCCCAAACCGAGTCGTCGAGCCCGTTCACGATCCCGACCAGCTTGTGCGAAAGGTGGCGCAACGTCCCGTCCAGCCCGTAGCCGTACTCGGGTAGTTGAATCTCGGCAGCGTAACTGGGCGAGACGGTGGTGACCTTCCAGGCGAAGTCGAGGGCGGCCTGCATGGCACTGGCGGTACCGAAGTGGTCCATCCCGCTCTGCCGCACCGAGTCGGGCAGGCGCAGCCAGTGGATCGCTTCGTCCATACTGGAGACGCCCTGGTGTTGCGCGTTGTGGATGGTGAACACCGACGGCAGGCCGGGAAACCCGGCTGGCAGGTGCCAACCGTGGGTCAGTACCAGCGGCAGGTAGCCGGTGTGCCAGTCGTGGGCGTGCACCAGTTGGGGTAGGAAGTCGACCCGCTCCGCAGCGGCGGGAACGGCGCGGGTGAACAGTGCGAAGCGGCGCATGTCGTCCGGATAGCTGTACAGCCGCTCACGCCGGAACGCGTCGTGGCCGACGAACAGGTAGCGCACCCCATCCGCTTCGAGCGTGCCGACGCCGACCGGCACCGTGCCGCCCGCGAACGGCACCTCTACGTCGCCGATCCATAAAGGTGGCGGGTCGGCGTTGAGGGTGCCGTACCAGGGGGTCACCACCAGCACCTCGTGCCCTTCGCGCACCAGGGCGACGGGCAGGGCGCCTGCGACGTCCGCGAGCCCACCGGTCTTGCTGTAGGGATAGACTTCGCTGCTGGCGAAGAGAATGCGCATCGCCGGCAGTGTACACGGGGGCCGGTCGGCACGCTTACCGTTCTCACGGACCCGGTCGGCTACCCTTTAGGTCATGGCGAACCCCTTGGAGGACGCATGAATCGTAGGTTGCTGATCCTCGGCCTGACGGCCGTTCTGGCTGGCACGGTGGCATGGGCGCAGTTCGGTCGCGACTTCGGTAGCGAACTGCTCGGCGATCCGACCGGCCAGGCGCTGGTGCAGACGTACGGTGCGCTCAAATCGAACTACCTAGACGATGTCGACGACGAGGTCCTCCTGCGTGGCGCGATCCAGGGCATGCTCGAAGCGCTCGACGATCCGTTCTCGTACTACACCGAGCCTCGCTCGGCCGCCCGCGAGGCGCAGGACCGGACCGGCTCGTTCGAAGGGATCGGCGCGGTACTCACGCCTCTCAACCGGCAGACCGGCCAAGGGGTGGAGATCCTGCAGGTGTACAGCGGCGGTCCGGCCGGAAACGCCGGCCTGAACCGCGGCGATATCTTCCTCGCGGTGGACGGCGTCGACGTGCGCAAGAGCTCGATCGGAGACGTCGTCGAACTGGTGCGCGGGCCGCGCGGCACCGTCGTCGAACTGTTGATGCGACGCCCCGGCGTCGACGATCCGCTCACCTTCGAGATCGAGCGCGCCACCATTCAGATCATCGACGTGTCCAGCACCCTGCTCGAGGGCGGGGTCGGCTACCTCACCATCCGCCAGTTCGGCAATCAGCGGGTGCACGACCAACTGGTCGAACAGCTGGCCGAGTTGCACCTGCGCGGCGCCACCTCGCTGGTGCTGGACCTGCGCGACAACCCCGGTGGCCTGCTCACGCAGGGGATCCTGGTCGCCGACGAGTTCCTCTCTAGCGGCGACATAGTGTTTCAGCGGGCACGCGGCGTGACGCAGCGGATCGCCTCGGCGGATCCGCGTGCGGAAGACCTGCCGATGGTGGTGCTGGTGAACAACAACTCGGCCTCCGCCTCCGAGATCGTCGCCGGCGCCCTGCAGGAGAACGGCCGCGCCCTGGTGGTGGGCGAGGCGACCTACGGCAAGGGCGTGGCGCAGAGCGTCATTTCGCTCGCGGACGGTGGCCAGCTCGCCTACACCTCGTTCGAGTGGCTCACCCCTGCACGCGAAACGATCGCGCACCAGGGCATCACCCCCGACGTTTACGCCGACGACGCGCGCTACCCGAACACCATCAGCATCGAAGGGCGTGGCGCCGATCCGGGCCAGCAGCTGGAGATCGTAGTGGACGGCGAGGTGCTCGGCTCTACCGTCGCGGACGAGCGGGGCGAGTTCGACTTCGTCACCACCGGCCCGAGGCCGCAGCTCAGCCCGGTCCAGGGCGAGGCGCTGGTCGACCTCGACAGCGACCCTGCCCTGCGGACCGCGATCGACGTGCTGCTGAAGCAGGTCGTTGCCGGCGCCGCCGGCACGAACTGAACCCGACCGCCGGACCGGCGTTCCGCCCGGCGTCGTAAGGGGGCCACGCCGGTGATCGAGATTCGGGGCCTGGTCAAGCGCTACGGTTCGCTGGTGGCGGTCGACCGCCTCGATCTGCAGGCGCGACCGGGCGAGGTGTTGGCGCTGCTGGGGCCCAACGGGGCCGGCAAGTCGACCACCATCAAAGTATTGACAGGCATGATCCGACCCGACGCCGGCCAGGTGCTTCTGGCCGGCATCGACGTGGTCGCCCGGCCGGTCGCGGCGAAGGCAGCACTGGGGTACGTGCCCGACCGGCCGTACCTGTACGCCAAGCTGACCGGCCGCGAGCTGCTGCGCTTCCTCGGGCGCTTGCGCAAGGTCGCCGACCCGCACGCCAGCGCGTCGGAATGGCTTGAGCGTTTCGGCCTGAGAGAGGTGCAGAACGAGCGGATCGAGGCATACTCGCACGGCATGCGGCAGAAGCTGACCTTCTGCGCGGCGCTGCTGCACGACCCGGCGGTACTGGTGATCGACGAGCCGATGGTGGGTCTCGACCCGCGTGCCGCGCGCGAGGTGCGCCGGCTGGTGCGAGAGCGGGCCGAGGCGGGAAAGACGGTGCTGCTCACCACGCACCAGATCGACGTGGCCGAGGAGACCGCCGACCGGGTGGTGCTGATGCATCACGGCCGGGTAGCGGCCGATGGGACCTTGGCGGAGCTTCGTCGCACCGTCGGTCAGGACGGAGCCCGGCTCGAAGCGATCTTCCTGGCGCTTACCGAGGAGGGGCGGGAAGAGACCGTGATGGCTCCGTGAGCGGCGCGATCTTGCTGGAGATGCGGGCGACGGCGGTCCGCAACGCGGTGGTGCGCCAGCCGTTTCGTTACCTGGTGGCCGGCACGCTCATCGCACTGGCGGGCTGGGGGATCCTGGTGGCTACCCGGCGGGGCGTGCGTTTCATCGACGACTACCCCGCCATCGGCACGATCGCCGACGCGGTGTTGCAGCGTAGCCTCGAGGGTCTGTTCGCCATCCTGATGGCGGGCGTGGCGTTCAGCGTGTTGACCAGCGCCATCTCGACCCTCTACGCCTCGCAGGACCTGCCGCTGCTGCTTGGTTTGCCGCTCGCGCCGGAGAGCGTGTTCGGTTTCAAGACCGCCGAGCTGTTCGCGCAGGCGGCGCTGGTGCCGGCGCTGCTGACCGCCCCGGCGCTGATCGGTTTGGGGATCGAGCGCGGCGCTGCAGCGGCCTACTGGCCGGTCGCAGCGCTGGCGGTCGCCGCGCTCTATGCGCTTCCGGTCGCGCTGGGGGCGGCGGTGGCGCTGGCACTGATGCGGATCGCTCCGCCTGGTCGGGTGCAGGAGGCGGCCAGCGCGGCCAACGTGCTGCTGGCCGCAGGGCTGGTGGTCGGCCTGCGGGCGTTGCGCCCGGAACGGTTGGCTGCCGCCACGCCGGAGCAGTTCGAAGCGATGCTGTTGGGCGTGGCCAGGCTCGAGTTCGGTTGGGCGCCGACCGCCTGGGCGTCGCAAGCGACCTGGGCGGCGCTGGATGGGCGTTGGAGCGTCGCTCTGGCGCTGCTTAGTGTGACTGCATTCGCAGCACTGGCAGCGGTCGCGCGGCTGGCGGCGCTGGCGTACCGGCAGGGTTGGATCCGCGCGTTGGACACCGGCCGGGCCCGACGCGACCCGAAAGCGCGGCCGGAGGCCGCATGGGAACGACCGCTTGCCCGCTTGGGTCCGCTGGGTGGCCTGGTCGTCAAGGATCTGCGCGTGCTGGCGCGCGACCCGGCGCAGTGGTCGCAACTGCTGGTGCTGCTTGCGCTGGCGGCGGTGTACCTGGTCAGCACCGCCTCGCTGGAAGTCGATGGGCAACGGTTTCGTGATGCGCTCGGCACCCTGAACCTGGCGTTCTTGTCGTTCCTGCTGATCGGTGTGGGGATGCGCACCACCTTCCCGGCCGTGTCGCTGGAGGGCGAAGGTTGGTGGCTGCTTCGCACGGCGCCGCTGGCGACCTGGCGGGTGGTGTCCGCCAAGGCTGCGCAGGCGTTCCCGCCGATGGCGCTGCTCGGCGTTGGGATCGGCCTTGGGGCCGCCCGGGCTCTGGACCTGTCGCCCGGACTGGCCGCCGCCTCTCCCTGGAACGGGGCGGCAGCGGCGTTGGTCGCGACCGGTCTCGGGGTGGGGCTGGGTGCCGCCTGGCCCCGCTTCGACGCGAACAGTCCCACCGAGATTCCGCTGTCGCCTGGCGGGCTGGCCTACATGGGGGCCGGTCTGGTGTGGGCGCTGGGACAGACGGCGCTGCTCGCCTGGCCCGCCTGGCAGGTGTTGCGCGGGTCGGGCGGCTCGGTCTGGGCGACACCCGGCGGGCGGCTGGCACTGTTACTGGCGCTGGCGTGGACGGCTTCGTTCACGGTGCTGCCGCTGCTGCTGGGAACCCGTCGCTTGGCGCGCTTCGAGCCTGGCGACTGACGGCAGGCGAAGGCGGCGGCCGTCCGACGGAACGTGCAGCGACGCCCGCTTGACAACGACTGTTGCAGGAACGTATCTTCATACAACAGCGCGTGTTTCAACCCCGGTGTTCGGCTCGATCGCTCGTCCCCGACCGTGCTGTCCAGTCACGTTCCGGTCCGCCCACGCGGCCGAAGGAGGTACTCGATGCGACGTCCCGTTCGTCTCGTCCTGCTGGCGCTCGCCCTCGCCCTCAGCTGGGTGCAGGCTCAACCTTTGTCGTTCGTGCTCGACACGACCGAGAACCGTTCGGCGGAGATCCAGGCGATCGCCGCTCAGCTGCAAGAGATCGGCATCGACGCACAGGTCCGCGTGTGGCAATCGGCGGTACTGGTCGACGAGATGAAGGCCGGCAACCGCGCCGCCTCGACCTCCGACTGGGGCAGCGCCTACTTCGACCCGTTCGACCTGGGCATCCCCAAGTTCGGGACCGAAGCGCGCGGCAACCGCTCGTTCTACTCCAGCGTGGTGGTCGACGAAGCGTTCGAGGTCGCCTCGAGCTCCATCGATCAGGATGTGCGCGCCGAGGCGTACCGCACCGCTCAGCGACAGATTTTCGAAGATGCACCCTGGGTTTTCGCGTACGTGCTTCAGAACATCGAAGCCGCCAGCACGACGGTGCAAGGTTGGGCGCCTGCGGCGGACAACAGCGAGAGTATGCACGACGTCTCGGTAGACGGTTCCGACAGTCTGGTCGTCGGCATGCGTACAAACGCGCTGATCGCCCTCGACCCGGCCATGTTCCGCGACCGTGACACCGAAGCGGTGATCCGCAACATGTTCGACTCGCTGGTTTCCCGCACCCGCGAAGGCGAGGTCGTAGCGAACCTGGCGACCTCCTGGCGCGCCCTCGACGAGACCACCTTCGAGTTCGACCTGGTCAGCGGAGTGCAGTTCTCGAACGGTGAGCCGCTCACGGCCGACGATGTCGTGTTCACATTCGAACGTATCCTCAGCGAAGGCGGTATCGACGGCGAAACCAGCCCGCGCGCCGGCCTGCTCGGTCCGCTCGACCGCGTCGAAATGGTGGGAGACGAAACCGTCCGCTTCCACTACGCCAACACCTTCCCGCAGGGACTGGTCGAACAGGCCCTCGTCCACTTCCAGATCGTGCCCAAGGACTACATCGCCGAGGTCGGCGCAGCCGGATTCGGCGCGCAGCCGATCGGCAGTGGACCGTTCGTGTTCGCCGGCGGTAGCCTCGACGGCCAGGTGACCCTCAAGCGCAACCCCGACTACTGGGCGGGTGCCCCCGCGCTGGAGACGCTGGTGTTCCGGATGATGCCGGAGCCCTCCACCCGCGTCGCCGCGCTCCTCTCCGGCGAGGTTCAGATCATCCAGGCCGTCCCGCCCGATCTGGTCGACCGCCTCGAGAGTGCCCCCAACGTCGACGTGGTCAGCGCCCCCGGAACCCGCGCCTACATGATCGAGCTCAACAACGCCAAGCCGCCTTTCGACGACGTGCGCGTCCGCCAGGCGCTGAACTACGCCATCGACTGGGACTCGATCCTCGAAAACATCTACCAGGGGTACGCCGAACGCCTCTCGACCGGCTTCCTGCCCAGCGGGTTCGGCTACGATGCGGACCTGGCGCCCTACCCGTACGACCCGGAACGGGCCAAGGAGCTTCTCACCGAAGCCGGATACGACGTCCGCTAGCCCCACGCGGCCCGCGGAGCGTCCAGGAAAGGTTCCATGCGCCTCGCGGTGGTCGCTCAACGCGTACTCGCCGCCATCCCGGTCGCGATCGGGGTGGCGGTGGTCGCGTTCCTGTTCCTACGCTTCCTTCCCGGCGATCCGGTCGAGATCATGCTCGGCGACAGCCAGGTCACCGAAAGTCAGATCCAGGATCTGCGGCAGCAGCTTGCGCTCGACCGCACGGTCCCCGAGCAGCTTGGACTGTTCCTGACAGGACTGCTTCGCGGCGACATGGGGCGCAGCTTCGTGCACGCCAAGCCGGTCACCCAGTTGATTCGAGACACCCTGCCGGCCACCATCGAACTGACGCTGGTCACGATCCTCATCGCCATGACGATCGCGGTACCGGTGGGCATCGTCAGCGCGCTACGCGCCGGCTCGTGGCTCGACCGGACCGTGTTGTCGGGCGCGCTGCTGGGGGTGAGCATGCCGGCGTTCTGGTTCGGGCTGCTGCTGATACTGCTGTTCTCGGTGCAGCTGCAGCTGCTGCCGACCTCCGGACGGCTCGCCGCCACGATCATGATCGAGCCACGCAGCGGGTTCTTGCTGATCGACACCCTTCTCGCCGGAGACTGGCGCGCATTCGTGAGCGCGCTGCGGCACCTGGTCCTGCCCGCCCTGACGCTCGGAGTGGTGTTCGCCGCGGTGCTGGCGCGGGTGGTGCGCGCCTCGATGATCGAAGCGCTGAGTCGCGATTACGTCACCACCGCACGGGCGAAAGGTCTGGGCGAGCGGATCGTCGTCATCAAACACGCCCTGCGCAACGCACTGATCCCGGCTCTTACCGTCACCGGGTTGCAGATCGGCGAGTTGCTGGGCGGCAACATGATCGTCGAAACCATCTTCAGCTGGCCGGGACTAGGTCGACTGGTGGTCAGCTCGATCTTCGCTCGCGACTATGTGGTGGTTCAGGCAGCCGTGATGTTCTACGCACTGACCTATGTGGTGGTGAACCTGGTGGTCGACGCGCTCTACACCTGGCTCAACCCGAGGATAGCGCTCTAGATGACGAGCGGATCGGCAGGCGTTTCCAGCGCCGGCGCCCGCCAGCGGCGCGCTCCGCGGTCGTTCCTGCGCCGGCTCACGCGAACCCCGTTGGGCATGGTCAGCGCCGGCGTGGTCGCTGCCTACGTGCTGGTAGCGATCTTCGCCCCGCAGCTTGCGCCCTACCCGTCCGACGCTACCGACCTGGCCGGCCGGCTGTTGCCACCCTCGCGCGCGCACTGGCTTGGCACCGACCTGCTGGGTCGCGACATTTTCAGTCGCGTGCTGTACGGGGCGCGCGTGAGCCTACTGGTCGGCAGCCTGACGGTGGCGATCACCGCCACCTTCGGAACCCTGATCGGTGCGCTGGGAGGCTCCTACCGCGGGACGTTAGACGCGGTCAGCGGCCGCGCCACCGAGCTGCTGTTGGCTTTCCCCTACCTTATTTTCGCCATCGGCATGATGGCGTTCCTAGGTCCCGGCTTCTGGAACCTGGTGGCGGCACTGTCGCTGAAAGGCTGGGTCGAGTTCTACCGCGTCGCCCGTGGCCAGACTTTGGAGCAGGTCGAGATGGAGTACGTCGAGGCGTCGCGCGCGCTGGGTCAACGCAGCCTACGAACGTTGCTTCGCGAGGTCGTCCCAAACGTGATCCCCGCCATCCTGGTGCTCGGCACGCTGCGGGTCGGCTACTTCATGGTGCTCGAGGCTTCGCTCAGCTTCCTGGGCGTCGGCATCCCGCCCGACATTCCGGCCTGGGGCTCGATGATCGCCGAGGGCCGCAATGTGCTGTTCATCGCTTGGTGGGTAAGCACCATGCCGGGGGTCGCCCTGCTCCTGCTGGTGTTGGCGATCAACCTGCTGGGCGAGCGCCTGCAGGAGATGTTCGACCCGCGCAGGAGGAACCGGCCGTGAAGCCTCGCATCGGAATCACCGTTCACCTGGCGCAGGTCCGCTCCCAGGAGGGTCAACTCGAGCACCGGTACGAACTGGCGTCGATCTACGCCGAGGCGGTGCGCGAGGCTGGTGGCCTGCCCCTGCTGGTGCCGACGCACTCCGGCGCGGTGGTCGCAGCGGAGGAGACGGTCGCAGCGCTCGACGCTCTGCTGCTCAGTGGCGGCGGTGCCCTGCCGGCGTCGTACTTCGCGGAGCATCCCGACCCGGAGCTGCGTGACACCAACCCGTTGCGCTACGACGTGGAGGTGGCGCTGGTCCGTGCCGCCGATGCAGTGGGGCTGCCACTGCTGGGGATCTGTCGCGGACAACAGACGATCGTCGAGGCGCTCGGTGGCGAGCTGGTGCGCGACCTTCGCCACCTTGGCGGCGTGCACGACCACTACCAGACGGCACCGGGCGAGCAGGCCAGCCACGGGCTACGCACCCTGCCCGGCACACGCCTGGCGCGTGCGCTTGGGAGCGAGTCGCGCGTGAACAGTTTCCACCGCCAGGTGGTAGCGCGGCCGCCCGACGGTTGGATCGCCAGCGCCTGGTCAGACGACGGGCTGATCGAGGCGGTCGAGGCGCACGACGGTTTCGGACTCGGCTGTCAGTTCCACCCCGAGCAGCTGCGCTCGAGCGGCCCTGGCTTCGCGCGTCTGTTCGACGAGTTCGTGGCCGCGGCGGCTTCGCGAGCCGGCACGTAGCTGCGCACCCGTACGGCCGGCGGGGGCGCCTGCCCCTCAGTCCCGGTTGAAGTGGAGCCAGCCGCGCTCTGCGGCGGCCAGGCGAGCCTCCGCGGCGGGTGATGCCGCCTCGACCAGCGTCAACAGTGCGTGACTCACGCTGACCACCGCGGTGTACGAGTCCAGCACGCCGGCACCGCCGACGTGCGCGCGGAGCACCCGGGTCCCCTCCGGAACGTTGTCGCCTGGACTGGCGTCTGTCAGGACCGTCACCGGCACGCCGGCGTCGGCTAGGTATCGAAGCGTTCGTTGCACCTCGCGGGAGTGTCGCCTCAGCGATACGACCAGCACGAAGTCGTCGCTGCCCAGGTCGAACAGTTGATCGATGCTGGTGCCACCCGCGCCGGGTGCAGCGTCGACCCCTTCACGCATGGTGCGGAGCACCAGGCTGACGTGCAACGCGATCGGGTACGAGAAGCGTCTTCCCATCGTCACGACGCGTCGCGCGCTCGCCAGGCTCTCGACCGTCGCCTCCAGCGCCGGCATGTCGAGGTGGGCGTAACTGCGTTGCAGGTTGTGCAGCTCGCGCTGGTAGACGGCCTGTACGGTAGACGGTCCGTTCCCGTCCGACCCGGTCAACACCAGGTCGTGCGAACCGGTCACCGCCTGCACGTAGGCGTCACGTGCGGCGGCCTGCAGTTCGCGGTAGCCGGCGAAGCCGATGTGCTGCGCGAAGCGCACCGCGGTGGAGCGGTGCACCCCCAACTGGACCGCCAGCTCGCTGCTGGACAGGTAGCCCCAACTCTCGAGGCGTTCGACCAGGTGCGCAGCGAGGCGGCGTTCTTGCGGGGTCAGGTCGTTCGCCGCGCCGTCCAAACGATCGAACAGCACGGAGGGCGCACGGTCGCGAGTGGTCATGGCTGCCTAGCCTACGGGAATCTCCAGCTCCAGGAGCGGCGCGTACTGCTGTGCGCCGAAGATGTCGCCGTCGCCGGGGCTGCCGCTGGGCCGGTTGCGGAGGATGGTGAACTTGATGGCGTTGGCCGGGTCGTACGAGACGAAGTCGGTGATCCGTTCCGGCGCGATGCGGTACAGCCGCGCCACCGTTTCGCGCGTCAACGCGCCGCTGTCGCGCACCAAGCGGTAGTCGGCGCGGCGTTCGAAGATCACGTCGAAGGTGATCTTGTCGACCCCCGCGTTCTTGCTGCGCACCGTCTTGGCGAGCTCGGCAAGACGCTTGGTGGCACGGACAGCCTCCGGACCGCTCATCGTTAACCTGCCGTGACGGCAGGCCCGCCGACTGCGACATCTTCGACACCGTAGCTGTACACCTCGGCGGTGTGCAGCGGGAACAGCTCGAGCGGGTCGTCCACCTCGACGGTGTGGTTCAGCGTCCAGCGGTAGCCGGGGCTGGTCTCGACCACCTCGTCGAGCGGGAAGGAGACGCCGCCGGCGGTCCCCTTCACGTCGGGCAGGCGGGCGTAGAAGAGTTGGCGGGTTCCGGTCAGCGTGACCTCTTCGGCCATCTCCTTGGTCGGCGCTACCCCGAACACCAAAATGCCCAACTCGTGGCCGGGCCGGTCGCGCAAAGGTTCGAGCTCGCCCATCACCCCGTCGCGTCCGTACACCTGGTAGTGCAGCTGGTAACCGTCGTCGCCGAAACGTTCGCGCACCTGGGCGCGAGCCCAGTCGATGACCTCGTCGATCCGTTCGATTGTGTACGGGTCGCGCACGCCGGCGAAGCCGAGGAAACGCTCACCGACCTTGCCGGACCCTTCGAGCTTGACCGTCATCCGCTCGGACGGAACGAAGCGCGGTCCGGTGACGCGGGTGGACCTTTCGCTGACCTGCTCGTAGGCGCAGTCGGTCATGTCGAGCGTGCCGCCGGCGAGGTGCTCGAAGTAGGGGTTCGAACGTTCGTACATGGCGTGCCCCGCGACCGATGCGACGGTGCAGCGTTGACCTGGGTGCATGGCGGTCACTTCGACGTAGCCGTCGCCGATCTCGCCTATGACGGTCTCCTTGCCGCCGTAAGGCTCGGCGTTGAAGCTGGCGCACTCGAGCACTTTGCCGAGGTAGTACGACAGCGCCTCGGGGTGACCGGCACGGATCGCGGGCGCCGCGAAGATCACCGCGTCGGAGCTGCGACCGCCGATGATCACCTCGGCGCCACGCTCGAGCAGCTCGATGTACGGGTGTACGCCCGCCACCGCCACGATCCGCTCGGTGGCGTCCAGCTCGGCTTCAAGTAAGTCGTCGCGCCCGTCGAGACCGGCGATGCGGGCGCCGCTACGCATCTTGGCGCGCAGCGACTCTTTAGGTACCTCGGAGTAGAACCAACCCAGCTTGAACGGCTCCAGGCCGTGCTCGGCAGCGATGTCGCGGATCATCGAGAGGTACAGGTCGACGCGGCTGTTGCTACCGGTGTCGCCGGCCGAGCCGATGATCATGGGCACGCCCAGCCGGCGCGACGCCAGCAGCATGTGCTCGAGGTCGTGTCGTTGCCAGGCGGCGGGTGCGGTGGAGCTGTCGGTCCCCAGCGGGCCCGGGCCGATGTCGTCCGAGCCCGAGTCGGCCAGGATGAAGTCGGGCCGGGTGGCGACCCCGAGCTCGAAGCTGGCGACCTTGAGCGGCGCGAACCCGAGGTGGCCGTTGGGGCAGAGGAAGCGGAGCGTGGTTCGCGGCATGGGTGTCCTCTCCGCGGCGCGTTCACCGGAAACTGCCAGCTCCGGCGACGGCCTGTTGCAAGTGGACGCATCTTACACCAGTTGTTGCAGGTGCGCTACTCGCGCAGCGCCACCTCCGCACCTTCACCACCGCAACGTCACGCCGAAGCGCGCCTCGCTCTCCGGCGTCGACAACGTCGCGCCTCCTTCGACCGCTAGGAAGGGGGTCAACTGATAACGAAGCGTCCCGGCCAGCTCGGTGGTGGGGGTCGAAGCGATCGCGTCGGGGAACGCCAGGCGGGTAGACAGGTCGAAGGCGACCGGACCCAGCTGGTAGGTGAGCGCCAGGGTGTTGCTGAGCGCCTCGCTGGCATCCGCGTCGGCGAAGCGGCCCACCTCGAAACTGGCGAACAGCCCCTCACCCAGGTAACCGCCCAACCGCAACGACACCGCGAACGGATCGTCGCTGCCCGCCAGCACGCTGCTCAGCGTACTGGTGCGGATTTCGACCAGGTCGATCCCCAACGCCTGACTCACGGCACTTTGCAGCTCGGCGAGGACCAGCAGATCGACCGCACTGTCCAGCGCCGAGCGCGCCACCCCGGTCGCCACGCCTGCACTGGCCAGGTCCGAAGCGAGGTCCAACCGCCCCAGAGCCACTAGCGACAACAGCTCCTCCTCACGCAGCAGCCGTGCGCCAGCCCCGTTTCCCTCGCCCGCCGGGATCGAAATGATGGCGTTGGAGGTGAGCAGCGGATCGATCTCGAAGCGGAACGGACGCGCCTCGCCTGGGGTGGCCACCATCTCGGCGTCGAAGGCGAGGCGAACCTCGAACCCGGCGCCGGGCGGTTGTTCGAACGTGACTCCGGCGGGTGCTCCTTGCAGTGCCGCGCGCTTGTCGAATTCGGCGACGGCGACGACCTCCACGCTGGGGTAGGCGCCACGCGACGGTTCGAAGCGCGCCACGCCGGTACGCACGTCGAAGTCGCGACCGGAGAAGCGGAAGGTGCCGCGCTGCGCGAGCGCCCTTCCGGACAGGCGCGGTGCGGCCGCATTGCCACTAAGGCGCAGGTCGGCGTCGAAGTCGGCGCTGCCGAAGTTCTCGCTGAACGAAAGGCGCCGCCCGACTATCGTTACGTCGTCGAATACGAAGCGCGTCAGGGCGGTCCGGTCTCGCGGCGCAGGCGCTGTGCCGACCGCTGCAGGCGTGCTGGCCCTAGCGGCAGCGGCCGGCCGGATGCCGAGTGCGAAGCGGCCTTCGAACACCTCGATCCGTCCGGAGAGCTGTAAGCGCTCGTCGTAGCGTAGGCGCAGGTCAAGGGTGCTGGTGCTGCGACCTAGAAGCACGCTCGGAATGCGCAGTGCGAGGCCCGCGCCGCGCAAACGCACGTCAAGCGGGAAAAGCGTGCCGCTCGCACGCAACGGAGCTCCGATGCGGCCGTCGACTCGCAGGCGTGGCCGGCCTTCGCTGTCGACGTCTATGCGACCGTCCAGGTCGCTTACCTCGCCCAACAGCGGCACGTTCAGGTCGCCGGTCAGGTCCACGGCCGCATCGTCGAGCCGGAACGGGTCCAAACGCAGGCTGCCGGTGCCGGCCACGTCGACCCTCCCGCCGACCGGATCGACGCCGCGCAGTACGCCACGCAGCGACAGGTCGGGCCCGTCGAGCCGCACGTCCGCCTCGTCGAAGCGGTAACGCGCGCCGGCCAGGGCGATCTCGAGACCGTCGCTGGACGCTGCGATGCGCGGGTCGCCCGGCGAGCCGTCGGCCGTCACCTGAAGGCTGCCGGACGCCTGCGCCCCCAGGCGCACCAGTGCGGGAACCAGACCGAGTAGTGGCGTGCCGTTGGCGTCGCGCGCCTCGAAGCGGAAGTCCAGGTCGTCGCGGGCAACGGTGCCTTGCGCGAACCAGGAGCCTTCGCCTTCGAACGCCGCGTCGACCAGCAGCCTGCCCGCGTCGGCCTGAGCCGTGAGGGTGCCGGTGGTGACCACGCCCGCGCGTTCGAGCCGAACATGCTCGGTCGCGACGCGCAGGTCGCCGGCAAGCGGGTCGCTCCAGGGAAGGCCGAGACGCAGTACGCCGGTCGCCTCGACCTCGGCGTCCAACGGCCCGAAGGCCGCCTCGATCGGCGCTTGGGCGGGGAAGCGCTCCATCCGTAGCAGCAGGTCCAACCGAGTCAGGTCGGCGGATCCTTGCAGCGTGCTGCCGGCCAGCGAGCCGCTGAAGGTGAGTCCAGCCCCGCTCAGGTCCCCCGCCGCATCCAGCCGGAACGGCGTGGCACGGCCGGCGGTGCGCAGCTCCGGCGCTGCGAGCTGCAACAGCAGCCGACTGCCGCGCAGCTCGGCAACGCCGCTCAGTCCACCCGCCAGCTGGGGAAGATTGCTGGCGACGCCCGGCAGGACCGCGACGTCCAGTTCGGAGATGCGCATCGAAACTCGGTCGGCCTGGGGTACAGAGGCAGTGGTGCCCTCCGGCCGGTACGCGGCGGGCAGGAAGCGGGTCAGGTCGGCGCTGGCGTCCAGGCGCAGGTCGCCCGGACCTGCCACGCTGGCCTCGCCTTGGAGCGTGCCGCCGTCGACGCTCACCGTTCCACTGAGGCGTGCCGGTCGCGTGGTTGCGCCCACCGGTACGGCCACTTCGAACGCTCGAACGGTTGCGCTGCCGACCAGACCGGCGCCTGGGGCGAGCCGCAGCGTCAGCTCGACCTGTTCGGCGGCGACCGTCGCTTCGATGCTCTGATCGGCGGCGCGCCAACGAAGGTTGCCGTCCAACCCGTCCGGTCCGAGTCGCAACAGCGCGTCGGCAAGCGTGCCGGTCAGTCGCAGCGGTACCGCCACTGCGCCGGTAACGTCGCTCCATAGGCCCGCCGCCAGGCTGGTTTCCGGGTCGGGCGCTGCGATCTCGCCGGTCAGGTCGAGGGTGGCACCCTCCAAGTTGGACAGGTCGCCCACCGTCACCCGCCCGTCCAGGCGCAGCGCTCCGACGGGACCGTCCCAGCGGAGCGCGTGCAACTCGAAGCGGTCGCCCGGCACGCCGTCGCCGGCGGCGGCGGCCGGGGTCCAGCTGGCCGCGCCTGTGATCGAGCCGCTGGCCTGGGCGTCGAGACCCTCTCGGCCGATGCGGGCGACGGCCTCGAGCGGGGCGGCCGAAGGCAGCTCGATGGCGACGCGCATGTCGGGCAGCACGTCGGTCTCGACGCTAAGGCGCGGAGCGGCCGACGGACCCGGCACCCGGTCGAGCGTGACGGTCGCGCCGAACAGCGATACACGGGTGGTGCCGGCGACCGTCCACGGCTCCCCGCCGCTCCAGGCTGGCGCTGTGACGGTCGCAGCGCCGTCGTCCCCCTCGAGTTGCAGCTCGATCCCGGGCCAGATACGACCGTTGAGCTGGAGGGCCTGACCGCCGGGCAGCTCGCCGGTCAGTTCGACGGTGACGCCGAGCGGGTGGTCCGGCTCGCTCGGATCCGACTCGCTGCCGGTGGTCTCAGAGCCAACCGTCACGGTGCCGCTGGTGGGCACGGGACCTGCCACGGTGACGTCGAAAGTCGCGTTCGGCAGGCTGCCGCGCCCCGCCACGCGCCCCTGCGCGGAGACCGTGCCGGCTGGTGAGTTTAGGCCCACGATCGACACGTCGCCGCTCCAGCCGCCCGCCGGCTCGGCGCTGCGCTGAACGTCGAGCGTGGCGCCGGCAGAGGCGTAGCGGCCTTGCGCTTGCAGCGATAGTCCAGCGCCAGCCGCTTGCGCTTCGAAATCGAGCGACTCCCCATCCGGGTCGTGCAGCGTGCCGCGTGCCTCGAGGTTCGCGCCGGTGCCGTGCACCTCCGCGTCGACGCGACCGAACCCGGCCAGCGGCAACAGCCGGGTCGTGGCGGTCCAGGTACCGTCCGAAAGGTTCGCCTCGGCGTCGAGGCTGTCGCTCGTGAGCGTCAACCGGTCCGCGCGCGCCAGCAGCGTCAGGTCGCCGAGCTCGACCGGGCCGGCGCTCGGCCGTTCGATCCGTCCGCTCGCCCAATCGTCGGCAGCGGGATCGAGCGCCAGCTGCAGCGTGCCGGACAGGCCGGTCGCGAGGGTGGCGAGTGGCCAGGTGGCCTGCGCCGTCGGCAGCGGTCGCGCGAACGGTCGCAGCACCAGTCGCGCGCCGTCCCAACCGTCTGCGCCGGTCAGGATCAACTCGTCACCCTCGCCGTTGGCGTCCAGTCGACCGTCGTTGGTGACGAACGAACCGCTGGCGCCCAGGCCGCTTGGCGTGCCGGCCACGGCCAGGTCGGAGCTCCACTCGGTCCCTGCCAGCCGGCCGGTCAGCTCGGTGGTCAGGTCGATGCGCCCATCGGCGGGGCGCCAACCGAGCCGTAGCCTGCCGCTGAGCGGTCCGCCCAACGTCAGGTCGGCCCGAAGGTTCGGAACGGGTAGGGTCCCGTCCAGCGCAGCTTCGCCGTCGATCGACAGCTCAGCGATGCGAACCGCTTGCGCCCGCAACGCCCCGGTGACGGTGGCTTCGGTCAGGGGTGCGCCCGCTTCCGCCCTGATCGACAGGGGACCTGCCAGCCGTCCGGAGGCGGCGTCGCCCAACAACTCGGCGAGGTCGACGTCCAGGCTTCCCGCAGCGCGCCAGCCGCCGTTCAGCTCGGCGCTGCCACGTAGCTCGCTAGCGCCGGCGCTGATGAGCAGCGGGTCGACCAGCAGGCGCGGGCGGTCGCCCCAGGCGCCGTTGGCGCGAAGCTGCGCATCCAGTCGAGCCTCGTCGCCCAAGCGGACACCGTTCACGGCCGGAAGCCACGGTCGGAGCGCCAGGCCGGCGATTCCGACCTGAGCGTGCCAACCGCCACTGTCGACCTCGGCGTCGAGTTCGAGCTGGTCACCGGTCAGTTCGAGCCGGGCGCCCTGCCGGTCCACCTGCAGCGGTCCGCTGGCGTTGGTCGCACCGCTGAGGGTCGCCTCGCCGGTCAGGCGGGGTGAAGCTAGCTCGCCCTCCAGCCTGAGCGGCGCGTCGAGCTGGAGGCCGGGCGCTGCGCTCTCGACGTCGCCAGTCAGGAGCGCCTGCAGCCTGCCTTCGCCGTGCAGGGTGGCGCCCCACGGTGCTCCCTCCAGCTCGGGCGCCAGCGTCAACACGACCGTGACGGGGGGCGCCTCGCCGTTCTCGACCGGGGCGGACCAGTGAAGCTGCAGGTCGCCAGCCAGCCGCTGACCACGACCGTCTAGCCTTCCGCTGCCGATTCCCGCCGTGGTGACGCCAGCGCCGCCGGTCCAGCCGCCGTCGCTAGCCCAGGCGAGGCCACCCTCATCGGGCGTGAGTCGAACACCGAACAACTCGTTTCCGCTGCCTTCCAGGGCAAGCCGCTGGATCTCGGTACCGAGCAGTTCGGCGCTGAGGTCGAGACCGTCCAGGCTGGCCGTCACTTCGCTATGCAAGCCGTCGGCGTCGGCTTCGGCAAGCACTGTCACGTCGATCGGTCCACGATCAGGCGGCAGCAGGCCAGTGCCGCTTCCGCGCAGCTCGGCGCGTGGCCAGGCCAAACCGGCGAGCGTCAGCTCGAGCATTTGCGGAGAGGTGAGCGCCAGGTCCAGTCGCCTAAGCGTGACCTCCGTGCCCTGCACCAAAGCCTCGCCGCTCAGCGTGCCGGCCAGCGGCCTGGCGGTACCCGCCGGAACGCTTGCGTCGAGACGCACGCTCCAACCGCCGTCACGCGGTGCCAGGCCGAGGTTCAGTTGCGCATCCGACCAGCGTCCCGCCGCTACCAACGCACCGCTAGCCTCGCGTGCCAGGCGCAGCTCGAGTGGTTCGCCCGCCAGCGAGCCTGCCAGTTGTGCGGATTGCAGGTCGCGTTGCAGCCGACCGCTCAGCGCGTAGGCGTCACCGGCCGCCTGGAACGTCCAGAGGTTGTCACCGGCGACACCTTCGATGGCGAGCGTGTCGGGACCGCGGTCGAGGCGAACCCGGCCGCGCGGCTCGCGCAGGTCGGTCAGCAGTCGGAACGGTTGGTCGCCGATCCTGCCGGCTAGGGAGGCGGCGCCGTTGAGTGTCGCGGCGCTCGGATCGCTCCACGGCAGGCGGTAACTAAGGCTGCCGCTGCCGGCGCCCTGAACCAGCGGTGCGTCCGCCCCAGCGCTCCAGGCGACGATCTGGGCGACGTTCCAACCGGCCAGGTCGCTGGTGACGGTGAGCTCCTGACGGTCGATCGTCGCTTCGCCCCGCAGCAGCGGGGTGCCTGCCGCCTCGGCGCTCCAGTCGACCTGGGCGTCGGCACTGTGCCCACGGGCGGTGAGGGTGACGGCGAGGGGTCGCCCCTGCGGGTGTGCGGAGCTACGAATCTCCGCGGTCCAGCGCCCGTCGCTTTGGAAGGTGCCGTGCACCGTCGTCGTTTCCAGGTTCGCGACGGCTGCCTGCTCGGGAAGGGCGGTCGGGAGGATGCGCGCTTCGAACGTTCCCGCTGCTGCGGCGACGTCGTAGCGAAGGTCGCCGCTCAGGTCGGGACCGGCGAGCGTCGCTTCGAGGAGCGGCGCGCCGGCCGGACCGCTGGCCGTCAGGGCGAGCGGGTGGGGCCGGCCGTCGATCGTGACGGTGAGGCCGAGAGCGCCGCTCCAGCCGGCCGTTGCGAGGGCGAGGGTCGCGCCGGTCGCATCGATCAGGCGCGGCGCCGCCAGCGTGCCGGCCAGCTGAGCGCGACTTGCGGCGAGGGCGTACTCCCCAGCGCGAAACTCGGGCAGGCTGATGGTCCCGGCGATGCGGGCGGCATCGTCACCCTGCCAGGCTAGCGGCCCGGTCAGCGTGAAGTCGGCCAGCGCGCCGCTGGCGGGCTGTTCGGCCAAGACGGTCAGGTCAAGCTCGGGCAGCACTCGACCCTCGATGGTCGCTTGCGCCCCTGCAGCGCTGACGGCTGCTCGGGTCAGTAGCTGCGGCCCGTCACCGACAAGGGTCGCGGACCCGTACGGGGGGGCGGTAACGGTGATCTCGCCATGCCACAGGGCGCTGGTTGGGTCCAGCGTGCCGGCCTCCGCGCCTGCCGCGCTTCGCGCGGTCAACGCCCCGTCGAGGATCAACTCTTCGGCTGCTGGCAGGAAGGCGCCGATGCGGGCGCTGGAGGCGATCAGCGTCAACTCGCCAGGTTGCCAGGTCAGGTCCAGGTCTTCGCCGCGCAGGTCCACCCGCACGCCCTCGTCGTCAAGCTGCGCGTTCAGTCGTAGCGACCGCTCGCCAGCGCTCCAACGGCCGTCCAGCGAACCGCTGCGGCCAGGCAGGTTCACCGTCGCGCCCGCTACGATCCGGCCGCGCACGTCGGCCTGGAGCTGCGCCGCCCTAAGCAGCGTCGTGGCGTCCACGGCCAGGTCGACGCGAAGCTCGGTCAGTGCGCCCGTAGCCGTTACCGTCGCAGCCGACTCGTTCGCAGCCGCAGCGGTGGTGGTGGCGGCGAGGTCGAGCAGCAGATCGGACGTTGCCGCTGCGGAGCGGACCGTGCCGGTGATGCGGGCTGGCCGGTCGCCGATCGAGGCGGGCAGGTCTGCAACCGCCTCGAGCCTGCCGTCGCGGAAGCTGGCTCGTCCGTCGCCGACACGAAGTTGCAGGTCGGTCGGGCTGCTGCCGGGGAGGACGCTCCACGGCAGCGGGTCTAAGCGCACACCGCGCCAGGCCTGTGCAGGCACGGTTCCTGATCCGGTCAAGCCCGCCTGGTCGAGGCGCGCATCACCCCAACGGTGCGAGACGGTGAGGTGGTAAGGCGATCCGGGCAGTGCCGCACCGGCGACCGTCGCCTCGCCGAGGGGCGTAGCGACCGAGCCGGAAATCGTGCCGTCGCGCCAGTTCAGCAAGGCTTGCAGCGGCGCGCCTAGTCGCAGCTCGGCACCACCGCTGGCCGCGTCCCGGGTGACGCTTAGGTCGCGTGCTTGCAGCCGGCCGGCCGCCTCGCTGCCGAGCCAGGCGGCGATGGGGGCTACGTCGACGTTCCCGTCGAGCGTGACGCGCCACGGGCCGCCGTCGATTCGCAGGCTGGCGGCGTCCGCGCCGCTGAGCAGCGTGCCGTCGAGCTCGAAGCTGTCCACTCCGGTCCAGGGGGCGATGGTGCCTGCGAACGTGACGGCGGCGGGACCGCCCACGCCGGTGCTGAGGCGCAGCTCGCCGCTGGCGTCGCTGCGGAGGGTCGCATCGAGCTCCAGCGGTCCCGGCGTGGTGACGCCAGCGACTTCGGTGCCGGTCGGTATGCGGGCGGAGGCGGCTACGGTCCCGCCCTGTGCCTGCAACTCGATCAGGGCCGGCCGCTCGGCTGCGCCGGCCAGGTAGGCAAGGGTGCCGGTGAGGCTTTCGATCGGCGCGGACGGATCGAGGGAAAGGTCGGCGGAGAGCGGGCCGGTCCGCTCGGCCACGGTCAGCGGGTGGCGGTCGGCCGTCAGCTCGACGCGGTCGGCGCCGAGGCGTGCCGTGATGGTGGAAGCGGTGAAGCTAGCGGTGATCGGAAGTGTCGCCTCCGCGGCCCTACTCGGCAGCCAGGGAAGCTCGAGCGTCAGTCGACCGGTCGTAGCGGCCAGCGTCGCGCCGGGAACGGTGACGTCAGCCAACGTCAACGCCCCCTGGACGCGCGTTCCCGACGGCGTCCACGGGGTGATGGTGCCGCCGTCTACGCGTACGACGCTCGAGATTGCGGCGCTCCCGACCGGCGTTTCTGCCAGGGTCCACGCCAGGGGTTCGGTGGCGGTGCCCGATGTCAGCGACAGTTCGCCCGTCAGCGAGAGTGGTCCGAAGCTGCCCGCGATCGCTCGCAACGTGGCGCCGTCCAGCGTGGCGCTCAGCGAGCCGCGCAGGTCCGCTCCGGCGGGCACGCCGGGCAGTTCCGGCCGCCAAGCCCGCTCCCCGACCAGTGACGCGGTCAGGTTCAGGTGCGAGAGCGGACCTTCCGCACTGATTTCCAGTGCGACCGGCTCGCCCGCCAGCGGTCCAGCGTCGCTCAGGCGGAGTGCGCCACGCAGCTCACCTGCCGAGAGCGACGCAGCCCCCTCCAGCGTCCCTCCGATCTGCGGTTGCGCGGAGATGAACAGGTCGATCGCGCCCGCTTCGATCGTCCCGTCGCTCTGAAACCTTGTGATCGGCGCGGCGGCCGCGGCCGAACCGGCGTGCAGCGCGCCCTGCAGCCCAAAATCGCCGCTGGCCGCCTGGCCGGGCTGCAGCCGGTAGTTCAGCCGCCCGGTCAGGTCGCGGGTAGGCCCGTACGCAACGTTGGTGACGTCTACGCTGATGGTGGTCGGTTCGAGCCCAACTCCGTCGCGGCGTCCCGCACCGCGAACAGCGACGGTGGCTGAACCTCCCAAGGCTTGGAGCGCGGCTTCGATCTGGAAGCCTGAATCGGTCGCGTAGCGGGCGCTGTCGGTAGCGATCTCGAACGGCGCGCCTTCCAGCGTGCCTGCTCCCGTTAGGGTGGCGTCCACTTCGACCGATGCCCAGCCGGACGCGCTGGCTGTAAGCAGGGCGTCGCCGCTAGGAAGCAAGCGGGCGGGCAGTGCGTCGCGCGCCGCCCAGCGGGCGGCCTCCTCCAACGTGGGCGTGGCACTCGATTCTGCGCTCCAACGCCGGTTGGCGATGTCCACCCGGCCGCTGGCAGCGACCGAGCCGCCCAGCGACGAGCCGGACAGTTCAGCCTCGATCAGGCCCCCGTGCAGCTGCACCGGGCCGGCGATGGCGTCTACCTGCAGGCCGACTACCTCTAGCGTGCCGTCGCGAACGTCTAGCTCCGCCGTGAAACCGTCGGCCTGCGTATATGCGACGGTGCCGCTGGCGGTTCCGCCGCTCACGCCGGTCCACCAGGCGCGCGCGATGCGCAGCTCGAGGTTCTCCAGCTGCGCCTCGACGGTTCCCTGCGGCAGGTTCATTCGAGCGTCGAGGTCGACAGCGCCGTCGCGGGTGGAAACCACGCCGAGGGCGCGAAGATCGTTGCCGCTGCCCCGCACTTCGAGGTTCTCGACGCGCAGGTCCGGCAGCAGGTACGCCGCGCCACCGATGCGAACGCGGACGCCCCTGAGGTCGAGGTCGCGCAGCTCGGGCCGCACCGGCAGGCCAGCGCCGCTACCGCCGCCGTCGCCGCTGGTGAGGCTGGACAAGCCGGCCGGGTCCAGGCCGACGTCGGCGTCGTCGATGGCGATCCACAGTGGCAGCTCTCCAGTCAGCAGGCCGGGTGCGAACCAGGCGATCCGCACGGTCCCCAGCCGCGCGTCGACGCCCGGGCCGGCGACCTGCACGCCACGCAGCTGCAACTCACGCCAGGGGTTGCCGGCGCTGTCACGCCAAGCCAGCGTCCAACCTGCGTCGGCCGCCGCCTGCCGCAGCTGGGATAGCAACCAGTCACGACCCTGCGGCGTACGCGGCGCTACGACCGCGATCAACACCAGCGAGGCGAGAATGAGGAGGGTCAGCAGGGAACGTCTAGGCATCGATGGGGTCGGCTCCGACGGGCGCGAACCCGTGCTTCATGCTAGCACCGTGCCAGCCGACTTTCCGAGGTCGTCGACACCGGTTTCGCTGCGGTACCATGCCCGGCGTGAACGAGGCGACGGCGCGACTTACGGTGCTGGTGGCTGGCCGGGTGCAGGGGGTCGGCTACCGGGTGTTCGCGCGGCGGCACGCCCTGGACCTGGGTCTGGCAGGCTCGGTAGAGAACCTCGCCGACGGTCGGGTCGAAGTGGTTGCTGAGGGGCTCCGTAGCGAGCTGGAGCACCTGCTCACCTTCCTGAAGCGCGGGCCGCTGCACGCCGAGGTCACTGCGGTCGAGACGCACTGGAGTCAGGGAGGTGGCCTGCGTGGCTTCCATGTCTACTAACGACACGCCTGCTGACCGAAAGGCCGACGTGGCCGCGCCGCTGGACCAGGGGGTGCTGGCGCGCGTGCCGGGCGTGCTCGGCACGATCTCGCGCGAACGGGCAGCCGACTACGCCGAGGTTCCCGTCCCCGCGGCGCCCAGCCGCGACGGCGCCAGGCCTGGGCGCTTCGAGTCCGCACTGCGCAGCGGCAGGCTGGAGATCATCGCTGAAGTGAAACGAGGGAGTCCGTCGCAGGGCGCGATCGCCGAGCTGGACCCGGTCACCGCTGCGATTCAGTACCAGGCGGGCGGCGCGGCTGCCCTGTCGGTCCTGACCGAGCCGCGGCACTTCGGCGGGACGCTCGAACACCTGCGCCAGGTCGCGACCGCAGTCGCGCTCCCTGCCATGCGCAAGGAGTTCGTGGTGCACCCCGCGCAGGTCCACGAGGCGGCGCAGGCGGGCGCGGCGGCCGTACTCCTTATTGCAGCACTGCTGGGCGAGGCGCTTGCCGATTACCTGCGCTACACGTGGGCGCTGGGTCTGGACGCGCTGGTGGAGGTACACGACGACACGGAGCTGGGACAGGCGCTCGAGGCCGGCAGCGAGCTTATCGGCGTCAACAACCGCGACCTGCGCACCCTCGAGATCGACCGGTCGACCGCGCCGCGGCTGTCGCGCAAGGCGCGCCAGGACGGCTTTACCGGCGTGCTGATCGCCGAGTCCGGTTACCACGGTCCTGAATCGTTGCGCGAAGTGGTCGGCCTGGCGGACGCCGCATTGGTGGGCACCGCCCTGGCGCGGAGCGGAGACCTGGAAAGCAGCCTGCGCGCCTGGCGGGCGGCGTTGGATGGGCGGCACCAGTGAGCGTGTCGATCGCCTCGAACGTCCTGATAACCGGAGCGTCCAGCGGGATTGGGGCTGCGATCGCTGCGGCACTGGCGGAACCGATGTGGCGACTGATCCTGGTCGGCCGTGACGAGGCGTCGCTCGAGTCGGTGGCAAAGCAGGCGCGTAGATCCGGAGCTGTGGCCGAGGTGCGCACCGTCGACCTGACACGCGACGATGAACTGCGAGCCCTCCGAGAGTTCGCACCAGACCGTCTCGACGTGCTGATCCACAGCGCCGGCACTGCCGAGCTGGGCTCGATCGATACGCTTGACCTGGACGCATTCGACCGGCAGTTGCGCCTGAACCTGCGAGCTCCGCTGCTGCTGACGCAGGCGCTGCTGCCCAAGCTGCGGCAGGCGCGCGGTCTGGTGGTGTTCGTGAACTCCGGCTCCGGCCTGCGCGCCAAGGCGGGCTGGGGTGGCTACGCCGCCAGCAAGTTCGCGCTGCGCGCCATTGCCGACGCGTTACGTGAAGAGGAGCAGGATAGTGGCGTTCGCGTCACGTCGCTCTACCCGGGCCGCACCGATACGCCGATGCAACGCGCGGTACGGCGGCAGGAGGGTGGGCCGTACCAGGCCGACTCGTACCTGCGGGCGGAGGAGGTTGCGCGCATGGTGGCCGAAGTGGTGCGCCTGCCCGCCTCGGCGACCGTGCCGGACCTGCCGGTACGGCCCGGGTGACCACCACCGCAACAGCTGTCGTCGACAAGATCCTCGCCAACGGAGTGCGGGTGGTGTGCGAGCAGCTGCCGTCACGCCGCGGCGTGACGCTGGAACTGCTGGTGCGCTTCGGTGCGGTGGACGACCCGTCCGATCTGCCGGGTGCGGCAACCCTCGCCTGGGGTTGGCAGGAGCGCGGAGCCCAGGGCCTGAGCGCCCGTGAGCGCCGCGACGCGCTCGCCGAGCTAGGCGTGCGGACAGGCGGAACGGCCGGTCGGGAACGCAGCCTGTTGAGCGCCCGCATGACGATGGAGGCGTTCCCAGAGGCGTTACCGCTGTGGGCGGCCGAGCTGCTCACCCCCGACCTGGACGACGTGACGTTCGAAACGGCGCGGTTGCACGCACTCGACGTGCTGGACGCGCTTGAGGACCGGCCGGACGAGCAGCTCGAGGAGGCGCTGCACGCCGTCACCTTCCAAACTCCGTACGGGCGCAGTCCACATGGCCGCGTCGAGGGGGTCGACAACGCCGACCCGCAGCGGGTTCGCAACTTCCGCACGGCCAGGTTGGGGCCGGCAGGCGCGCTGCTGGTGGTGACCGGCGGCTTGGACCCCGCACGCGCGCTGGAGCTGGTGGCGAGCGCGTTCGGCGGTTGGAGTGGAGCAGCGCCAGCCGAGCCCGGTCCACGCCGCTTCGCGCCCCCCACGCGTCACCACGAGACTGCGCCGGGCGAACAGACGCAGCTCGGTTGGAGCTTTCCAGTGCTGCCACCGGGCGACCCGCAGGCCGTCGCGCAGGAGTTGGGTTGGGCGGTCGCGGCCGAGGGGATGGCGGGACGGCTGTTCCGTGAGGTGCGCGAACGGCGCGGACTCGCCTACGCTATCGACGCGTCGCTGCACCAGACGAACGGAGCCGCCTGGGGGACGGTGGTCGCGGCGACCACGCCGGGGCGCAGCGCAGCGGCGGAGGAGGTCGTCGACAGCGAGTTGCGCAAGCTGGCGCAAGGTGTCAGCGATCAGGAGCTGGCCCGGGCGCGCGCGCTGCTGGAGACGCGCGAGGCGACCGGCGCCGAGTCCAGCTCCGGACGTGCCGGGCAGCTGCTGCACGACCTGCGCGTACACGGGCGGCCCCGAACGCTGTGTGAGCGGCTCGGCGAACTGCGCGCGCCCCGCCTTGCGGACGTCCAGGAGGTGCTTGCGGCCACGCGGCTAGACCACGGTGCCAGGGTGATCCTGCAGCCCGAGGAGCAAACGTGAAGCGCGACGTCGTAGCCCTGGGCTCCGGCGTGACCGTGGTTTACGAACAGCTGCCGGAGGCCGCCAGCGCCGCGGCCGGCTGGTTCGTCCCGCTCGGCTCGCGCGACGAGCCGCCAGGCATGGCGGGCGTGGCACACTTCCTCGAACACCTCGCCTTCAAGGGTGACGAGCGGAACGACGCCGACGCCGTGAACCAGGCGTTGGACGCGTTGGGCGCTCGCGCCAACGCCTACACCTCGGAGGATCGCACCGCCTACTTCGGGACGGTCCTGCCGGAGCGGCTGCCGCAGCTGTTGAGGCTCCTCGCGATGCTGTCGCGACCGGCTTTGCGACCCGACGACGTCGAGCTGGAACGCGCGGTGATCCTCGAGGAGATCGCCATGGCGAACGACGACCCGGAAAGCCGCGTCGCCGATCTCGCAGCCGCCTTCGCGCACCAGGGACACCCGCTGGCGCAACCGATTCTGGGAACGGTAGACAGCGTCGCCGGCATCGACCGGGAGGCGCTGCGCTGCTGGCGTGACGTGTCGCGTCGCCCCGACCGACTGGTGATCGCGCTGGCAGGCAGCTTCGAGCTGGACGCCGCGATCGAAGCGATCGAGGAGGCGAGCGGCGACCCGCCGGGTGCGCCGCAGGAGACCGGCGGACCGATGCCCCACGCGCCGCTGCCTCGCACACCCCCAGCGTGGCGTTACGGCGAGGTGCGCCGGTCAGACCCGGGGCTGCGGCGTCGTTACGGCGCGCTGCTCGCACCTGGCGTGCCGCACGATTCGAACGACCGGTACGCCGCCACGCTGTTGGCCCAGGGGTTGGGTGAGCCGGAACACGGCCTGCTGCACTGGGAGCTGGTCGAGCCCGGCCTGGCCGACCAGGTGGGTCTGGTACACGAGACGGCCGACGGTTTCGGCCGCTACGCCGGTTGGTACGGTGCTCGCGCCGAGACCGGCGAGCAGGTCACCGTGCGGGTCCGCGAGCTGCTTAACGGCGCAACGCCGGACCTGCTCGACCCGGACGTGTGGAGACGCGCTGCACGCAGCTGGGCGACCGACGTGACGCTGGACGCCGAGACGCCGTTCGGCCGGATGATGGCGCTGGCGGACAGTTGGATCGAGCGACGCGAGTTGCACGACCCAGAGAAGGAAGCGGCCAGCATCCTGGCGAGCGACGTTAGTGCCGGCCGGAGGCTGCTGCAGGACCGTCCGTTCGAACGGCTGGCTGAAGCGATCGTGACTGGGACCGGCGGTACGTGAGGGCGCCTTCTCACCGTCGGCACGGGTACCCTGTCGTCATGCTGGCTGGACCCGGCGCCGACGCGGCGTCGTTCTCACGACGTACACCGCGACGTAGCCCGGGGCGCACACCACGACTTCTCGTCACACTCGTCGTCGGTGCCGTGTTGACCGCAGCTTTCGCGTGGATGGGCGCAGCCTGGGCGCAGGAGGATTCCGCAGCGCCCGACGAGGCGAACGACCCGACCAACGGGGTGGTCGCCCGCCTGACGGTCGTGCCTTACGGCGAACAGCGCTTCGATCTGCTCAGCGGCGAGACCACCCTGCCTGACGGTGGCACGATCGTAGATACCGAGACCGGTCTCCGCCTCGAGGCGAGCTTCATTCGCTACTTGGAAGGCGAGTACATCGAAGCGCAGGACGCGCGGGCAGACACCGCCAACGGGCGTTTGACCGCACCGACCCTAAGCATCGACGTTCCGAACCTGCTTGCGGTAGCGCCGGCCGGTGTGACGTTCGAACGTGAAGGACTCGAAGTTGTGGCGGAGGGGGCCGAGCTGCGCTTCGGGCCGCAACTGGCGCGTTTTGAACGACCGAGCGGGGAACAACTTGGTTTGGAGGCGGTGGCGCTGCTGTTGGACCTGGTCAGCGGCGATGCGTTGCTGCTGGGGCCGTACCGGTTCCAGGACGGACCGTTCACGCTGAGTGACGACCGGGAGGGTTCGGTTCTGCAACTTCGCCCGGTCGTGGCTGAGGACGGCAGCGCCAGCTACCGCGCCGCCAACGAGGTGGACGAGGACCTGTGGGCGCGGGTGGAGCCGCTGCGGTGACCCGCACCGGCGCGCCGCTGGGGACGTTGCTAGTGGCGATCGCACTGCTCACCGGGATGGCGGCGGCGCAAGACCCGTCCGAGGTACTGGCCAGCCTGACCGGCAGTTCCAGCGAGCGTAACTGTGCCGATACCGGCGCCAGCGTCGAAATCGCTGGGGTCGGCCGGGCGGTGTACGACCGGATCCTCTTCGACGGTGCCACCGGCGAGGCGCGCCTGTCCGGCGAGGTGTGCATAGAGCTGAACGGTGGCGCGGTGAGCCTCCGCGCTGGCGAGGTGCACCTGACCGGATTGGCGGTCACGCCGGGTGCGGTGGGCGCTCCCCACCTGCAGGCGGACATGGCGCGGCTGTACCTTGCCGGTTGGCGTTTGGGGATCGAGCGTCTCGAAGGTCCGATCGACGCGTTGCTAGCGACGGGGGTGGTGCTGCTCGGTCCCGGGGTGGTGGGCCTGGCGAGTCGTGCGAAGTTGGGTGACGATCCGCAGCTGTTCGAACTGTCGCTGGCGACACCCAACTACCTGATTCAGGCTCTGGAGGGTCGCCTGAGCGACGGTGAGGTCGAGCTGCTGCAAGCCAGCGCCACCACCTGCGCCTGCGGCATCGAGCGGTACAGGCTGTTCGGCGACGTTCTTCGTGCCGGCGTTGGGGAGGATGGCTCGGCGATCGGCACTACGATCGAACGGCCCCGCGTCCGCATTCTGGGGCTAGAGATTCCCCTCGGCGAGAGGCTCGAGTTTCGCGCGGACGGCCGCGACCTGCCGCTTCCCGTCACGATAGAGGCGCGCGACGACCTCGGCACCGTGGCCGTGCTGCAGAGGCGGCCGGACGCGTCGACCGTATTCGAGTTGGGGGCCAGCACCGAACCGGACCCTTACCCGATCGCGTCGCTGCGCGTCCGATCAGGTGGCGAGGTCGCCGGCATCGCCTTCGACCGGCGTGGCCTGACCCTTTCCGGCAGGTCTCGCCACGCCCTGGGGAGCGACGGGTGGGCCTCGGCGCTGGTGGTCAGCGATCTTCGTGGCGACGACGGCCTGCTTCGCGTCGGCGCAGAGGCTGGCTGGCAGACGGCAACTGGCTTGGACCAGCTCGGCGTCCCGGGAGGATCGGCCTCACTGAGGGTCCAGGCCGGAGCGGAGGTTGCGGCCGAACCGAACGTGCGAGCTGGCGCCTCGCCGGCCGGACCCACTGCGGTGCGGGTCCCGCTGGGGTTGGAGGTGAGCGCGGCAGCACCGCTCGCTCCCGGCGCCACTGCCAGCCTGAAGATCGAAGCGGCGGCGCGCGGCTACCGCAGCGTTGCGCCGGACGCAACGACCGGCCTTGCAGCCTTGACCGTTACGCCGGCGATGACGCTCGAGCAGGGGGACCTGCGCGTCCGCCTGCACGCCTCACGCCGCTGGGTGGCGGGGGCGTCGCCGTTCGAGTTCGACGCGTTGAGCGCCCGTTCGCGGGTCGGAGCGAGCGCGTCGCTACAGGCGCAGGCGTTGAAAGGCCAGGCGCAGGTCGAGTGGCGCTTGGCGCCGGAAAGGCCTGGCGCGGAGGACCTCGAAGCAAGCGTGCGCGCACCGGTCGAACTGGGTGCCGGCTGGACGCTAACGCCGGCCATACAACTCGACGCCGCCGGCCTGTACGGCGGTTCGGCCAAGGAGGATTGGCTGGAGGCGCGCCTCGACGTTCGCGGGCAGGTCGGTCTGCAGGCGGGCGTCCGCTATCGCCTCAGCCTGGATCCCTGGGCAGCACGGAGCTTGACGGTTCAGGCGGGGTACACGCCCACCGTCGACGCCTACGCAGGCGATGCAAGCCTCTCTGCCAAGGCGGTCTGGGACCTCGCGGGTGCAACGCCAGGCGACCTGGACAGGCTAGAACTGTCCGCCCGCTGGCCGATCGAGCTGGGGACGCCACTGGCGAGCGTCCGGCTGGTCCCGACCCTCAGCGCCGACCTGGCCCCCTGGCTCAGCAACGCAGAGGCACCGATCCTGATCGAGCACGGCCTGACAGTCCAGCTGCGCGACTGTTGCGGAACCGTTCGCGTCGGCTACCTCCGCAGCGAGGACGGGTTTACCCTCGACCTCGGCCTGATCCTGCCGCCGTTGCGATTCGAGGAGCTCATGCCGGACGAGCTGCCCGCGCTACCCCCGGCGTATGGTGAAACGCGGTGAGACGGATCGACCGTGCGTTGCTGGCCGAGGCGGTCCCCGCCCTGGCGTTCGGTGCGCTGTTGTACTCGGTGCTGGCGGTGACCAGCGCGACGCTTCCTCGCCTCACCTGGCTGGTTGGCGCCAGCATCCCGGAGCTGCTGCTTTGGCTGGCGGCTCAGCTACCGACCGCACTGGCGCAGACGATGCCGATCGCTATGGTCCTGGCCGTGCTGCTGACGTTGGGGCGGATGGAGGGGGACCGGGAGATGCTGGCGTTGCAAGCGGGCGGCGTGGCGCTCGGACGGGTGGTCGCGCC
>Ga0326597_10000345_pt1 | contig 85918 bp, 75 predicted proteins | sample RVTome_12_FD_203789 | JGI IMG/M metagenome (GOLD analysis project Ga0326597, IMG submission 203789) | Soil microbial communities from uranium-contaminated site in the Upper Colorado River Basin, Wyoming, United States - RVT100D185 | ecosystem: Environmental > Terrestrial > Soil > Contaminated >...
ACGAGCTGCCGGTGCTGCTGGTCATGTCGGACAATGGGCCCCAGATGTCGTCGGGATCGACCCGCGAGTTCATGGCCCTGTGCTGGCTCGCCACCCACTACGGCCGGCCCGGCACCCCGACCGACCAGGCATGGATCGAATCGCTGTTCGGCCATCTCAAGACCGAGTTCCCCCACCTGGAGTTGATCGAGGACATCGACGTGCTCCGCGCCGAGATCGACATCCGACGGGCGCACCACAATGGTGTTCGCCTCCACGCCGGGATCGGGTATGTCACTCCCGATCAGGAACACCGAGGCGAGGGCGCCGCCGTGCGCGCAGCCCGCCGCGCCGGCCTTGACCGGGCCCGTGAACAACGCATCGCCTACAATCGCAACCATCCATCCCGAGGACCCGATCATGCGGGCCAATTCCTCCGGGAAATGCGACATCAAGTCAGACACACCTCAACGGTCACCACGGGGCTTGACGTGCCCCAGCAACCCCTGCCGTCTACGGGCGCGAAGCCCCGATGAGCGCCGCGGAGCCGGCACCGGACTATCGCCACGCACCCCGATGATCACCGCATACTCGAACAGGCCCCGTGCCGCCGCGATACGCCGGTTCATCGTCGCGGGCGCGGCTCCCCGCGCCTGATCCAGACGCACCACCTTGCCCGGCGTGCGACGTGGTCGGGCCTGCCACTCCAACCAGTCGAACAGATCGGTCGGCACCACCTCCACCAGCCCCAGACCACGCTCGCCCAGGAACCTCGCGAAGTTCAACACGTCGTAGGCATAGCCGCGCACCGTGGCCGCAGCGAACCCCCGGGTCTCAAGATGTGACAGAAACCCGTTGGCCACCTCGACCACCGACCCCGGTCCGTCAAGGCGATGCCCGTCCCCTTCGCGGACGACCCTGAGCTCCACCTCGCGCTCCTCGCGCCAGCATCATCGAGTATCCACCCCCACCGACTACCCGCCCTGCAACCCCGACCGCCACCCCCAGGCCAGGGCCGGTTAACGGGTAATGTCGTCGGGCATCTGCCCGAGGTCGAGCGTCCGCTGATCCAACGCAAGCTGCGGGCCGCGTGGGCCAACCCGGATGCTGACGCCGCCCGACGCGAGCTGGAGGCACTCACGCGGGCGCTGGACAAGCAGCGGCCCGGCGCTGCCGCCAGCCTCCGCGAGGGCCTCGAGGACACGCTCACCGTCAACCGGCTCGGCATCACCGGGACGCTGCTCAAGACCGTCGAGTCGACCAACCCGGTCGAGTCGATGATCGAGATCGTCCGACACCATGCCCGACGGGTGAAGCGTTGGCAGCACGGCGAGATGGCGCTGCGCTGGACCGCCGCGGGGATGCTTGCCGCCCAGGACCAGTTCCGCCGTGTCAAGGGCTACCAGCAGCTCCCCGCGCTGCTCGCCGCCCTCGCCGAAGCAACCGCCGATCAGCCCGGCGAGAACAGCCTCGACCACCGTGTCGCAGGCTGACCTACGATGCGAACACTCGGAGGTCACTCACCCAAGTTCCACGACGACCGGGACATCCTCTCAGCGCGAGCAGTACCTGCTCCAGCGATCCATCGAGGCAGCCGACCGGCTCACAGCCGCGCTTGCTGCGACCGTCCGTGACCGGACTTCCGCGCGCGATGACAGCGCGATCGCAGCGCTGGGTGGGATGCGAGGTCGTGCGGGCCGTCCAGAAAGGCTGGTCTGCCGACGAGAAGCGTTCCGTTGCCTATCAGGACTGGAGGGTCGCGTACTTCAGCGATCGCGGACCCATCCTGCTGCAGACACTTCGCGATGACCTCGATCGATACGCGCGGATTTTGGAAGCGGCCACGTGGCAGTGGGACGCAATCCTTGGCGCCATTGAGGAGCAGGAGGGAAAGCCACGTGCCGAGCAACGCAGGTCGGCTGACAACCGCTCATTTCGGATTCGAATATGCGAAGGCCGGCTGTCGGACTCTCTAGCTAGCGGCCGGCCGGCGTCGCAGGGCCAGGCCGCCGCCGACCAACGCCACGCCTGACGCGACGACCACGCCAGCCCCACCGGTGGCCGGCAGGCCGGGTGCGGCCGGGGCCACCTGGCCGCTGCCGAGCAGGTCCAGGTGCGTCGCCCCGGGGACGGCGAAGTCGGCCAACGACACCGACAGGGCCGCTGGATGGCCATCCAGCGAGCGCCGGGCCGCGACCATGGCGGCGACCGGCGCGACCGCCGCGTCGGCCACCTCGACGATGACCGGCATCGGCTCGAGCCAGCCACGGGGCAGCCCCTCGCCGGGTTCGGCGAGCAGGCGGGCCGACAGCGCCGCGGCGAGTGCCACCGGATCCGCGTCCCAGATACGCGTGACGACCGCGTTGCCCGCAACCGCGCCGAAGGGTGCGCCGTCAGCCGGTGCACCGGCGAACCCCGTCAGGCGGTCGTCGGGGACGACGGCCGGGTCGGCGACCACGATGACCTCGCGGGTCTGCGTCGCAACGGCAGGCGTCACGGCCCCGACCGGCAGGACCGGGATGCCGACGTTGGCGCCGAACACCGCGGCCATGGACGACGCGAGGACGTCCTGGGGCCGGTCGCTCACGACGAGGACGCGCTGCGATGTCCCAACCGGCGCACCGTAGGTCTGGGCGTGCAGCGCCAACGCGGTGTCCAGGGCCGTGGCCCCGGCAACGCGGGTGACGGCCCAGCCGTCGGCCTCCAACCGTGTGACGACGGCATCGGCGAAGGAGCCCACGAGGTAGGCGACGCGCACCGGCTGACCGGCACTCACCCGATCGAGCTCCCCGAGCGTGACGGCATCCAACGCCTCGGGGTCGGCGAGCAGAAGCGGCACGTAGCCGGGCAGGCCAGCGGCGACCGACCCGGCGACGACCTGCAGGACCTCGTCGTCGTGGTCGACCAGCACCACGGCCGACGAAGCACCACCGGGGATCACGGCCTGCGACGCGGTGATCGACATGCTGACCGGGTCGGCCGCGACGATCGTCGTCGCGGCCGCACCCGCCGCCGTCAGCCCGAGCCCTGCGCCACCGACGATGAGAGCCGCGCCCGACGCGACCAGGACCTTCCAGGCGGGCGCGCTCATCGGACCACCGCCCGGCGGATGCGCGTGGGCACTTCCAGGCCGGTCTCGAAGGGCAGGCGGTAACCCATCCGTTCGATCATGCCGGCCTCGAACAGCTTCGACACGTCGTGGTCACCTCCGGGAGCCCGGGCGACGGCGCGGTGGCCGGCGGCCAAGGCCTGCTGCCCGGTCAAGGCGGCGGGCGGGATCAGGTCCTTCACGCCCAACGGGTCGGGGATCGACTCCGGGAACAGGGCCTCGCCGCCCGGACAGATCGGCCCGCTCAGGATCGGTGCGGTGTACGGCGAGAACGCGTCCGGGATCGACGTGTCGGGCGTGTCCCACATGAATGACTCGGCGAGGTTGCGCGCTGCTGCGTCGCGTTGCGTGAGCGGCGCCAGCCCGAAACGCCACTCGATCAGCTTCAGGATCGAGGTGTGGTCGTAGGGGGCATGGGCGACGAAGCCGCGGCGCGCGAACGGGGACGCGACGATCGTCGGGACGCGGAACCCGAGCTGGCCCCAGTCCAGATCGATGTCGGAGCCGTCCGCGCGGTCGTCGCGGGTCCGCGGCGGTCGGACGTGGTCGAAGAAGCCGCCGTGCTCGTCGTAGGTCAGGATGAACGCCGACGACTGCCACGCCGACGACTCGGCCAGCGCCGTGAACGCGTCGGAGATGACCTCCTGTCCGAGCCGGATGTCGTGGGGCCAGTGGTCGTCGTTGCCCGGACCGGTGTAGGCGTTGTCGAACCGCGGCTCGATCATGGCGACCTGGGGCAGTGTCCCGGCCGCGCAGTCCGCGACGTACTGGTCAAACGTGAAGATGTTCCCCGAGCCGAGGATGCGCTCGCCGTAGGTGAACACCACGGACAGGTCGTGCACGTAGAGGCGCCAGGAGACCCCGGCCGCGGTCATCCGGTCGAAGACAGTCGGCCATTCATTGCCGACGCCCGACACGCCCTCGAAGGTCTCCCCGGTCTCGTTGCCGACGTCGCTGCACTGCAACCCCGGCCCGAGGCAGTTGCCCTGCTGCCCGCCCGAGGTGCCCGACGCGAGATAGTGCCGGTTGGGAAAGGTGGGCCCCAGCACCGAGCAGAACCAGCGATCGAACGCCGTGAAGCCGCCGGCCAGGCCGGCGAGGGCCGGGATGTCGGTGGGCTGGTAGTACGCCAGCGCGTAGTCCGGGTTGCCCTCCGCGAGAAAGCCGTGGACCAGCTGCTCCCTCGACGCCCCCCAGCCGTGATGCGGATCACCGTCGGAGCAGCCGTGAAAGTCGTTGCGGCCGGCGGCACCCCAGTCCTCGGTGGACTTCTCGGCGCCGTCGTCAGGGTCGATGAAGGTCATGTCGCGACGACCGTCACCGCCGGGCAGCCACCACAGGTAGTGGTCGTAGGAGCGGTTCTCCATCATCATGAAGACGATGTGGTCCAGGCCCGACGTCTTGGGGTCCGGCAGCGGGCGGACCTGCGACGCGGCGAGGTCGGCGAACGCGTGCCGGCCCAGGATGCGCCCGGTCCCGGCCAGGGTCGCAAGCCCCGCGGCGCCACCGACACCGGCGCGCAGCAGCGCTCGGCGTGAGATCGAGATGGCCACATCCCCCTCCTTGGTGGTGGTGTTCGACGAGCAGCTCGGGATCCGGGGTCCTCCGGCCGAGGTCTTCGTCGCGTGTCGGACCGCGACGTCCTTGCGGCCAACGCCCACGTGTGGACAGCCAAGCACCTTCAGGCCCACCGTTGGTCGCGACCGGTCGCGGTGGTCCCGTCCGGCAGTTCGCCGGTGCGCGGGTACTGTGGCCGAACCCCGTGGGGGAGCCTGAAGCATCGGGCTGAGAGGACGGCTGAGCGGCCGTCGACCCCGCAACCTGATCTGGGTCATGCCAGCGGAGGGAACGGTGGGCGACGCGCCAGGAATCCCGGCCACTCGACGTGGCGGCACCACGCTGGTGCTGCTGGCGGCGCGGCCCGGCGATCCGCAGGACGCGACCACGGTCACCCTCCCCCACGCCGACCGAGTCATCGCCGCTGACAGCGGCCTGCACCTCGCGACAACCCTCGGCGTGCGCGTGGACCTCGTCATCGGCGACCTCGACTCGGTCGATCCCGTCATCCTCCAGCAGGCACTTGCCAAGGGCGTCGCGACGGACGTGCACCCTCGCGACAAGGACCACACGGACCTCGCGCTGGCGCTGCATGAGGCTGCAACCACCGCACCGAGGGAGATCGTCGTCGTGGGTGGGGCGGGCGGCCGCCTGGACCACGGTGTGGCCAACCTGATGGCGCTGGCGGACCCCCTGCTCTCCGACGTCACGCCACCCGACACCCGTATCCGGGCCTGGCTGGGGGGTGCCCGCGTGGAGGTCGTGCGCAACGGGACCCGCACCTTGGATGGCACCCCGGACGGCCTGGTGTCGCTGCTCGCGGTGGGCGGCACGGCCCACGGCGTCACCACAGCCGGTCTGCGCTGGGAACTGATCGGCGCCGACCTCCCGGCGACGTCAACGCGCGGGATCAGCAACGAACTCCTCGGCGACACCGCAACGGTCACGGTCGCCGACGGATGCGTACTTGCCATCCAGCCGGCAGCGGAGTGAGCCCCACCGCCCCGACGCTTGAGCCAGACGACATCGCACGAACCAATCAAGTCCACCGCCACCTCGCAAGAAGGACACCCCGATGCGCACCCCCCTGACCCACGACCGCCACGGCGACAACGGGCGACCCGACCCGCGGCCGCGTGCCCCACATCGTCGATCCACGACTGCCGCTGTGGTCGTCGGCCTGCTTGCCGCCGGCTGTGGCACGACGGACGGCGCCACGACCAGCGATGCTCCGACCGATGCCACAACCCCGGGGGCGACCGCGGCGACCACTGCCCCAACGACGCCCGAGCCCGTGACGGTCACCTTGCTGACCCACGATTCCTTCAACCTGACCGAGTCGTTGCTGACCGACTTCGAGGCGGCGACCGGCATTCACATCGAGGTACTCCGCGCCGGCGACGCTGGGGCGATGGTCAACCAGGCGGTGCTGACCCGTGACGCCCCGCTGGCCGACGTCCTGTTCGGGGTCGACACGACTTTCCTGTCGCGGGCGCTGGACGCTGAGCTGTTCCTGCCCTACACGTCGCCCACCGTCACGTCCGGCCTGTTGGTCGACGAGGTCGGCCCGGCGATCGACGGTGCGGTCCCGGTCGACGTCGGCCACGTCTGCGTCAACCTCGACCGGCTGGCCTACGACGAGTCGGGCGTGACGCCACCCGTCACGCTGGACGACCTCGCCGACCCCGCCCACGCTGACAGGCTCGTCGTGGAGAACCCCGCGACGTCGTCGCCCGGGCTCGCCTTCCTGCTGACGACCGTCGCGGCGTTCGGCGAGGACGGGTGGCTGGACTACTGGCAGCGCCTTGTCGACAACGGCGTAGCGGTCGCGGCGGGCTGGGAGGAGGCCTACTACGGGCAGTTCTCCGGCGGCGCCGGGGAGGGTGACCGGCCCCTGGTCGTGTCCTACTCGTCCAGTCCCCCGGCCGAGGTCATGTTCGGGCCCGACCCCGAAGCCGACGTTGCCCCGACCGGCGTGATGCTGGATACCTGCTTCCAGCAGGTCGAGTACGCCGGGATCCTGTATGGCACGGAGCACCCGGAGGCCGCCGGCCAGGTGGTCGAGTTCCTCCTGTCCCCGCAGGTGCAGGCCGATGTGCCGACATCGATGTTCGTGTTCCCCGCGCGACGCGACGTCACCCTGCCAGAGGTGTTCACGAAGTTCGCCGAGGTCCCGTCCGCGCCGTGGTCGGTGTCGCCCGCCGACATCGAGGCCAACCGTGAGGCGTGGATCGAGGCATGGACCGATGTGGTCCTGCGGTGAGGTCCGCGGCGGCCCGGCTGTCGGCAGGCCCGGCAGCCGTGCCAATGTCCAGGTCGCCGCGAGGCAGGCTGCTGGCCGGACTGGCAGCCGTGCCACCGCTGGCGTTCGCCCTGGTCTTCTATGCGTGGCCCGTCGGCTCAGTCCTGCATCTGGGCCTGACCGGCGACACCCCGATCGGCGAGGTGCTGGCCGATCCCGCGCTGCGCCGCGTCGTTGGTTTCACCGCGTGGCAGGCACTGCTGTCCACGGCAGCGACACTGGCCATCGGCCTGCCGCTGGCCCACGTCATGGGTCGCCGCGACTTCCGTGGACGCAAAGCGGTCGAGACGCTGATCACCGTGCCTTTCGTGTTGCCGACGACCGTGGTCGGAACCGCGTTCGTGCTCCTGCTGGGTCCGTCGGGGCCGTTGCCCGGCGGCCTGACCCTCACCAACACCCTCGCCGGCGTCGTGCTGGCTCACCTGTTCTTCAACCAGGCCGTCGTCGTGCGCGTCGTGGGCGGTCACTGGGCCCGGCTCGATCCGGATCTGGCGGGCGCCGCCCGGACCATGGGAGCGACCAGGTGGCAGGCGTTCCGTGAGGTCACCTGGCCGCTGCTGCGCCCCGCCGTGCTGTCCGCTGCGGCCATCGTCTTCCTGTTCACCTTCACGTCCCTGGGCATCATCCTGATCGTGGGTGGGCCGCGGATGACCACCATCGAGGTCGAGATCCTGCGCCAGACCCGCGACTTCCTTGACCTGCCCACGGCTGCGGGCCTCGCACTTGCGCAGCTGGTGGCGATCTCGGGCGTGCTGGCCGTCAGCGCTGGCCTGCAGCAGCGCGCGGCGGTGGCAACGTCACTGGCACGCCGGCAGGCGCGGCGCCGACCGACCAGTGCGGGCGAACGGCTGTGGATCGGCACGAACCTGGGCGTCGCCGGCCTCCTGGTCGGCTTCCCCCTGGCCCTGCTGGTGCTGCGCTCCGTCCGGCTGGACGGGACCTGGACGCTGGCGGCCTGGCGCGGGCTGGGCACGCTGCGCCGCGGGACAGTGCTGGCGGTGTCGCCCGCAGACGCGGTCTCAACGACGCTGCAGTCGGCGGGCCTGGCCCTGCTCATCGCGTTGCCACTGGGCCTGCTGGCTGCCCTGGTTCTTGCACGAACACGTCGGCGCGCCGCCACCGCCATGGACGCCCTGCTGACGCTGCCGCTGGGCACCTCCGCCGTCACGATCGGGTTCGGGTTCCTGATCGCGCTGGACACCCACCCGCTGGACCTGCGCACGTCGCCCGTGCTGACACCAATCGCCCATGCCCTCGTCGCGCTGCCCTTCGTCATTCGCATCCTGGTGCCGGCAGCACGCGCGATCGACCCGGCGCTGCGCGACGTGGCGCGGTCGTTGGGCGCCTCGCCATTGCGCGCGATCTGGGAGGTCGACCTCGGGCTGCTGGCCCGGCCGCTGGCCGTGGCCGCTGGCTTCGCGTTCGCCATCAGCGCCGGCGAGTTCGGGGCGACGGTGTTCATCGCCCGCCCGGAATACACGACGGTGCCAGTGGCGATCTACCGCCTGTTGGGGCAACCGGGCGCCTCGGCGCTGGCACAGGCGGCTGCCCTGTCGGTCATCCTGTTGGCCCTGGTGGCGGGGGCAATCGGGGTCGCCGAGTGGGCGGGTCGCGGCGAACGGACGCTGGCATGACCCCGCAGGGTGGCAATCCGACGCCCCGCGGCCAGGCCGTGGCGCTGGAGGACGTCCACGTGGAGCTCGGCGCGACGCAGATCCTGCGCGGCGCCTCGCTGCGCGTCCCGCCGGAGAGCACAACGGCCGTGTTGGGGGCATCGGGAGCCGGCAAGACGACCATGCTGCGTGCCATCGCCGGGCTGGTGGCCGTCTCGGCCGGGCGCGTCCGCATCGGCGGTGACGACGTCACGGCATGGCCACCGGAGCGCCGCGGCGTCGGCCTGGTGTTCCAGGACCACCTCCTGTTCCCGCACCGGTCGGTGGCCGGCAACGTCGGACTTGCGCCGCGCCTTGCCGGCGCCCCCGGTCACGAGGTCGCCAGGATCGTCGACGAATGGCTGGAACGCGTGGGACTTGCGGGGTTCGGCACCCGCGACGTGGCCACCCTGTCCGGCGGGCAGCGCCAACGCGTCGCGCTCGCTCGAGCCCTGGCGGGTCGCCCACGCGTCGTGCTGCTCGACGAGCCGTTGGGCGCGCTCGACGTGGCGCTGCGCGAGGAGGTCGCGTCGCAACTGCGTGACCTGCTGGCGTCGGCGGCAGCGACCAGCCTGCTGGTCACCCACGACCCCATCGAGGCCACCAGCCTGGCCGACCGGATCGCCATCCTCGACGGTGGCCGCATCGTCCAGGACGGGCCGGCCCGCGACGTCTGGGCAAGGCCAGTGAACGCCACGGCCGCCCACCTGCTGGGCCACGTGAACGTCGTCCCAGCCTCGGAGCTGCCCGGTTGGGGCCAGCTCGGGCAGGTCGTCGTACCGGAGGACGCCATCACCCTGCACGCGTCGGCGGGCAGCGGGCAAGCTCCACACTCCGGCGCCACGACCGCCTCGGCGCTGCCCGCGCACGTCGTCCAGGTGACCCAACGTGGGCCGGTCCAGCGGGTCGTCGTCACGCTCGACGGGCACGGCCTGCGCCTGTCGGCCGTCGCCGACCGCCATCGCGTGGTCCTTCCGGGTGATCCTGTCGAGGTCGTCATCGCGCGCGAGCCCTGCGTGCCGGTCGCGTGATCACCGGAGCTCAGTCTCACCATCCGCTCGTCGTGCCACGCCAGTCGCCCAGAATCGACAACACAGCGTGAGAGTACGAAACTGTCGGCGAAGTAGTCGTGCCGTGACCTCAACCGACCAGTCAAGTCGTCCGACGGAATGAGTGGCAGGAGTCCACGGAAGGAGTCCGCCGATGCAAGTGGACGCAGCGATGCTGGCGCACGCTGTTCTCCATGCGCGCCCGCAGCGGCCGGATGACCCGGCCGCCCGCGGCTCAGGCCCGGCCGACGAGGCGACGGCAGGCACGACCGTCACCGCTGCCGACGAAACCATTGCCGGACAGACGTCCGCGGCGCAGCCTGACGCAGGCCGTCGACGCGCCGGCGCACGTCGCGGTGCAGCCGCGACGCCTCCCGCGCCGGGCCTGGGTCCCTCTCCAGCAGCACCAACCAACGCCCCACCCCCGGGTCGTGCCGAGATCGCCGCACTTCAGCAGGAGCTCGGCCTCGCCCACGCCAGGCTCGCACCAGGCGAGGACGGCGCAGCGCCATCGGCCGCCGCACGCTCTCTTGGCCATGGTCGCGTCCCGCGTGGCGCAGTCATCCGCCCGGACCTGATGTCCACCTACGGAGCCGACCGAACCAGCTGACCTCCCACCAACCAACCGATCAGACCACGTCCCACCAGGACGACCCGTCACACCCAGGGATCCACGGAAGGACCCACCATGCGCGTCGAGGTCGCCCCCGTGCTGAGCCAACGGCTCCAGCTCGGTGACCACTCCACCAGTCCACGCAGACTCGTCGCGTCCGTGGCCGCCACCCACAGCGGCGCCGTTCCCGCTGCCGAGGCGACTGCCGCCTCCGTCGTCGCGCCGGCATCCGCATCCATCGAGTCGGAGCTGCAGGGCGACGTCTCGGGCCGGGGCGCGCCTGCGGCCGTCACCGACCACAATGGTGCGCGCATGACCCGTGACGCGATCGCCTCGCTGCAGCACGAGACGCAGGTCACCGCCCGCCACGACGTCACAGCGGATGACTTCCCGATGCCGATGTTGCGCATCCCCGCACCGGGTCTGTTGACCTTGGCCCGACAGATGCGATCCGCCTTGCAGGCGGCGCTGCGAGGCTGACCCGAAACGGCGAGGCACCCCACGGGGCACAGCGTGCTTGCCTTGGCCGCGCTCCCGCCATGGGACGCAGGTCATCAGGGGAGCACGCAATGACCGACGAGCCACTCTGGCGACCGTCCGCCGACGCCCGAGCGTCGACGCGCCTCGGTCGCTTCATCGGCACCCTCGAGGCCCGCCACGGGGTCGTGTTCGCCGACCATGAGGCGGCGTGGCGCTGGTCCGTCGACCACCTCGACGAGACCTGGCAGGCCATCGCCGACGACCTCCCGGTCCGATGGCACGACCAACCCACGGCGGTCCTGGCCGACCGTTCCATGCCAGGCGCGAAGTGGTTTCCCGGTGGGACACTCAACTACGCCGAACACGCACTGATCGCCGACGACGACGCCGTGGCCATCATCGGCCGTTCCCAGACCCGCCCCGAGGTGGTCGTCACAGGCGCCGAGCTGCGGGACCAGGTTGCACGCTGCGCGGCCGGACTGCGTCGTCTGGGCATCGGACGCGGGGACCGGGTGGCCGCCTACCTGCCCAACATCCCGGAAACGATCGTGGCCTTCCTGGCCACCGCGTCGCTGGGTGCGGTGTGGACGTCCTGCGCGCCGGAGTTCGGCACGCGCAGCGTCGTCGATCGGCTGAGCCAGATCGAACCGTCGCTGTTGCTGGTCGTGGGTGGCTACCGGTACGGCGCCAAGGACGTCCACCGCACAGTCGAGGTGGCCGCCATCCGCGCCGCGCTGCCGTCGCTGGACGCCGTGGTTGAGGTCGCCCACCTCGCCGGTACCGAGCCAGTCCCCGATGCTGTCACCTGGGACGACCTGCTTGCAGATCACGAGCCGCTGGCGTTCGAGGCCGTGCCGTTCGACCACCCGCTCTACGTCCTGTACTCATCCGGCACGACCGGGCTGCCCAAGCCGATCGTGCACGGCCATGGCGGGATCACGGTCGAACACGCCAAGGCCCTCGGCCTGTACTGCAATCTTGGGCCGGGCGACCGGTTCTTCTGGTTCTCCACGACCGGCTGGATGATGTGGAACTTCCTGGTCTCCGGCCTGCTGGTCGGCGCCACCGTCGTCACGTTCGACGGCAACCCGGGCCACCCGACACTGGATGGCCTGTGGGCGATGGCGCAGGAGTTGGGGGTCACGTTCTTCGGCACGTCGGCACCGTTTCTCATGGCCTGTCGCAAGGAGGGCCTGCAGCCGGGTGCTGACCACGACCTGTCCGCGATCCGCGCCGTCGGCTCGACCGGCGCGCCGCTGCCACCGGAAGGCTTCGCCTGGGTCTACGACGCGGTCAAGGCCGACGTCCTGCTGTCCAGCGTCAGCGGTGGGACCGACGTGTGCACCGCGTTCGTCGGCGGTTCTCCGTTGACACCCGTGCGGGCGGGGGCGATCGGTTGCCGCTGGCTGGGGATCAAGGTCCAGGCGTTCAACGAGGACGCCCAGCCAGTCGTCGGTGAGACGGGTGAACTGGTGGTCACTGCCCCCATGCCGTCGATGCCCGTCGGCCTGTGGGGCGACGCCGATGGCAGCCGCTACCACGACGCCTACTTCGACACGTTCCCCGGCGTGTGGCGCCACGGCGACTGGCTGACGCTGGCCGACGACGGCTCCATGGTCATCTCGGGCCGTTCCGACGCGACGCTCAACCGCGGCGGGGTGCGCATGGGCACCGCCGAGTTCTACAGCGTCGTGGAATCCTTCGAGGAGGTGACGGACTCCGTGGTCGTCCACCTCGAAGACGACGAAGGCGGACTGGGCGAACTGCTGCTCTTCGTCTCGCTCGCCGACGGCATTGCCCTCGACGACCTGCGCCGACCGATCGCCACGGCTTTGCGCGAGCGACTCTCCCCGCGCCACGTGCCGGACGACCTGATCGCCGTCGCGGGGATCCCGCGCACGCTGTCAGGAAAGAAGCTCGAAGTGCCGATCAAACGAATCCTGCGGGGGGCCGACCCGGCACAGGCCGTCAGCCGCGGTGCGCTGGCAAACCCCGAAGCGCTGGATGCATTCGTCGCCATCGTTGCCGCCAGGGCTTCGGCGCCTGTCGCCGGGCACGACGTGGCGGTTGACCAGTGAAGGCGTTCAGCGACCGCTACGGGCCGTGGGCAGCGATCGCCGGCGGCTCCGAGGGCATCGGGCTGGCGTTTGCTCGGGAGGCCGCGGTGCGGGGCTGCAAGCTGGTCCTGCTGGCCCATGATCAGCCATCGCTGGACGCCGCCGCGGCCGAGCTGTCGCCGACCACCGAGGTCGTCACCGTCCTCGGTGACCTGGCCGACGACGGCGCGCACCGACTGATCGCAGCCTGCGATGGGCGCGAGGTCGGCCTGCTGATCGCCAACGCGGCGTCGGCCCCCAAGGGCCACTTCCTGGACGACCCGGTCGAGGTGCATCGCCGTGCGATCGCCATCAACGTCGACGCGCTGGTCGTGCTTGCCCACGCACTGGGCGGACCGATGCGGGCGCGCGGGCGCGGCGGGATCGTCACGATGTCGTCGCTGTCCAGCCTGCAGGGCTCGGCCACGTTCCCGACCTACGCCGCAACCAAGGCGTTCACCCGCATCTTTGCCGAGGGCCTGTGGGCCCAGTCTCGACGCGACGGGGTCGACGTGACGACCATTGTCGCGCCGGCCGTGGACACCCCCGCCTTCCGTTCGTCGCAACCGCGCGGTGGGCCGCGTCCGGTCGACGCGGCCATCATCGCCACTGCCGGACTGGATGGCCTGGGCAAGCGTCCCGTGGTGTTCCCGACCCGTCAGGCGCACCTGACCTCGGCGCTGTTCGCTCGACTGCTGCCGCGCCGCGCCGCCATTGACGTCATGGCCCGCATCACCCACCGCATGTACGACTGAGCTGTTCCACGAACCGGACTGTCGGCCCGGGCCGACCCTGGGCGCGCACGTTGCCGCCGACCCAGACCTTGCGGACCAGCCCTGGGAGGTGCGCCCGGCCCGGGGTTGACCGGGCCCTGCGACCCGGTTGCCCAGGAGACCTCGTCCGTAGGCTGGGAACGACAATCGTGACCAGGGGATGTGGCGTGACCGATGCTGCGATGCCGTGGTGACGGGCCAGTACCCATCGGGCGAGAGCGCCGGCCACCCCTTTCGTGACCTGGGGTTCGTGCGCCTGCCCCCAGAGGAGTCGTTGCGTCGATCGCATGCCTTCCTCGAGGCAATGTCGACGCGGCGCAGCGTGCGCCACTTCTCCTCGGAGTCGATCCCGCGTCAGGCTGTCGAGAATGCCTTGCGCGTCGCCGCCAGCGCCCCGTCGGGTGCCCACCTGCAACCCTGGACGTTCGTCGTCGTCGAGGACGACGCCACCAAGCAGAAGTTGCGCGCCGCCGCCGAGGCGGAGGAGCGCGAGTTCTACGCGCAACGCGCGACACCAGAGTGGCTGGCAGCACTTGCGCCACTGGGCACCGACGACATCAAGGAGCACCTGACCACCGCCCCGTGCGTCATCGTGATGTTCCGTCACCGCTGGGAGCCGCTGCTCGGCGGCGCTCGTCGCAAGAACTACTACTCGGCCGAGTCGTGTGGCATCGCGGCTGGGTTCCTGATCGCCGCACTGCACCACGCGGGACTGGCCACACTGCCACACACACCAGCGCCGATGGGGTTCCTGGCGGAACTGCTGCACCGCCCCGCCAACGAGCAGGCGTTCCTGGTCCTGCCGGTCGGCTACCCCCGACCCGACGCCCGAGTGCCGGACATCCAGCGCAGGCCGTTGGAGGACGTCATGGTCTGGCACCAGCCCGAGTGACCGTTGTCTTCCTCGACGGCACGCGCCCTTGCCGCGTCATGTGCCCTTGGCGGGGCGGGCGTTGCGTTTGGTCCCGCGGTGCGCGGCGACCTCGCGTGGGTTCTCGGGCCACGCGTGCTTGGGGTAGCGGCCGCGCATCTGCGCACGGACCTGGGCATAACTGCCGTCCCAGAACCCAGCGAGGTCACGCGTCACCTGCAGGGGCCGGCCTGCCGGCGACAGCAGGTGGACGACAACCCACACGGTGCCGTCCGCGACCGTGGGTGACACCGACATCCCGAACAGCTCCTGGAGCTTCACCGCCAGGACGGGACCGTCGTCGGCGCTGTAGTCCAGCCTGACGCGCGACCCGGACGGGACCTGCACATGCGTCGGGGCCAGCACGTCCAGCCGCCGCAGGTTGGCGGGCGAAACGGTGGTCCGCAGCGCGTCGACCACGGAGACGCGTTGGAGGTGGCCCACCCGGGTGATCGCGCCGACGAGGAACGGGCGCAGCCAGTCCTGCATCGTGTCCAACAGCATGGCATCGCTGGTGTCGGGCCAGGGATCGCCGAGGCAGCGATGCAGGAAGCCCAGGCGCGCGCGCAGGGACCGGGCGGCTTCGGACCACCGCAGCACCTCCAGTCCCTTGGCGCGCACGGCCGCCAGCAGTGCATCGGCCGCGTCGACCTGCGTGCGAGCCACGGGGGCCGACGCGACCACGACGGCGCCCAGGCGTTCCTCGTCAGCAGCGACGACGTCATCCGTCTCTGCGTCCCATTCGACGCGTCGCACTCGGCTGAACCGGGGGCTCAGCACGGCCCGCAGTGTGGCCAGGTCGACGGCGGCAGCGAGGTGCACGCGCGCATTCACGGCTCCGGCGTCCACGTCGGCCACGGCCAGCCACTCCTGGGTGGCCAAGGGGTCGCGTTCGTCGACCAGTGCGCCACGGCCGTTGGCCAACAGGTAGGCGCCGCGGCGGCCCTCGCGACGCCTGGCGACTCGATCCGGCCAGGCCAGCGCGAGCAGTGCCCCCGCAACCAGATCAGAGTCGATGCCCGCAACATCCGACGGGATCGCCGCGCCCGTGCCGACCAGCCCGCGCAGCCGGCGAGCATCGGCGCGGACGCGCTGCAGGACGGCGCGACGTGACCCCTGAGGTGGCGGCCAGTCCCCGCGCAACACCGCCAATCGGCTGCCGAGGTCGGCGTCCGGCCGATCGCGCGACGTGGCGACCAGATCCCGTTCCCCCAGCAGCGCGGCCACGTCCGCCGCCACGTCGGCAAGCCCAAGTCGCGCTCCCTCGACCAGGAGGTGCCCCAACCGCGGATGCAGAGGAAGTGCCGCCAGGCGTCGCCCATGATCGGTGATCCGGGCTCCCGGCCCGCCCCGCTGGTCGTTGTCGACGGCACCCAGGTCGACCAGGAGCGCCAGGGCAGCCGCCACGGCCGGCTGGGGCGGGCGCGTGAGCAGCCGCAGGTCGCCAGGCGCGGTGCCCCATGCCAGTGCGGTGAGCACGAACTGCGACAGCTCTGCCTGCTGGACCTCCGGCGTTGGCCACGCACGCCGAGCGCCGTGGGTGCGCCGTGGCCAGAGGCGGATCGCGTGGCCGGCTGCGAGGCGCCCCGCACGGCCAGCCCGTTGGTCCGCACTGGCCCGACTGGCCGTGGTCGTGACCAGTCTGGTCATCCCCAGCCGCGGGTCGAGCTGTGGCTCGCGCGACAGCCCGGCATCCACCACCACGCACACCCCGGGGACGGTGACGCTGGACTCGGCCAGGTCCGTGGCCAGCACGACGCGACGCCGGTTGCCTGCCTGCAGGACGCGGTCCTGATCGGCGGCCGGAAGCCGGCCATGCAACAGCAGCACGTCGGCGTCGACACCCGCCAGCTCGCGTTGGACGGCGTGCAACTCGCCCACGCCCGGCAGGAACACCAGCACGTCGCCATGGTGCTCCGCGAGGGCCTCACGGACCGCCGTCGCAACCACCCTGGCAAGTTCGAAGCGGCGGGCTGACGACAGCGGTGCCACGTCACGGTGGCTGACCTCGACGGGGTACGCGCGGCCCACGCTGGCCACGATCGGCGCCCTGCCCAGCAATGCGCTCACCGCCTCGACGTCCATCGTGGCCGACAGCACACCGATGCGCAGGTCCGGCCGCAGGACGTCGCGGACCTCCAGCGACAGCGCCAACGCCAGGTCCGCGTCGAGCGAACGCTCGTGGAACTCATCCAGCAGGACACAGGCCACACCCTGCAGGTCGCCGTCGCGCTGCAGGCGCCGAACAAGCACACCCTCGGTCACGACCTCGACGACCGTGTCGCGCGTGACGCGGCGGTCCTCGCGGGTGGTGAGTCCGACGGTGGCCCCGACCTGTTCGCCGAGGGAGCGCGCCATGAACGTGGCCGCTGCGCGCGCCGCCACGCGGCGAGGCTCCAGCACGACAATCCGGCCACCGTCGCGCCAGGGCGCGTCGACCAGCGCGAGCGGGATCCGCGTGGTCTTGCCAGCGCCCGGCTCCGCCGTGACAACGACCTGCCCGGCCTGCGCCAACGCGGCCCCGATCTCACCGAGGACGTCGTCAATGGGAAGGTGCGCCGCGTTCCTGGCCACGTCCATGACCTCCCCGATCGGCACCTCCGGACGGTAGCCGCACCGCCGGACGCTGCCCGCAGGAGGACGCGCTCCTCACGGCGAAGGACTTCCCATCGAGCCACCTCGACATGAGTGGCTGCTGCACGCCCGAAGGGCCTCCACGATGTCGCACAGGCTGGGTGTTTCGAACGTTTCGATGACAGACTGCCCACGTCGGAACGACGGTGACCGCTGAGCGGTTGATCCCGTCGAATGCACCGATCGGCAGGAGTGCGCATGTTGTTCAACCGAGCCAAGACCGCCATGGTGTCGCGCGAGGAGGCCTTGCCCGGCCGCGACACCGAGATGCCCGTTCCGCCGGCCCACCACGTCAACGGCCATCCGCTCGTCGCGCCGTTTCCTGACGGCGTCGAGGTTGCCTGGTTCGGGATGGGCTGCTTCTGGGGTGCCGAGCGGATCTTCTGGCAGCTCCCGGGCGTCTGGACCACCGCTGCCGGCTACATGGGCGGGTGGACGCCCAATCCCACCTACGAAGAGACCTGCACGGCCCGGACCGGCCACACCGAAGCCGTGGCAGTGGCCTATGACCCCACCCTGGTCTCCTTCGAGACGCTGCTCAAGGCCTTCTGGGAGAATCACGACCCGACCCAGGTCAACGGCCAGGGCAACGACATCGGCACGCAGTACCGCTCGGCGATCTACACGAGCACGGACGTGCAGGCCAAGCTCGCGGCCCAGTCACGCGACCGCTACCAGCAGGCCCTGACGGCTGCCGGGTTCGGCCCGATCGCCACGGAGATCAAGCCCGCCGAGGACGCCGGTGACGGCCGCTTCTACCTCGCCGAGGCCTACCACCAGCAGTACCTCGCCAAGAACCCCGGCGGTTACTGCAACCACGGCTTCTGTCAGGTCGCCTACGACACCGAAGCGCACGGCCAGGTCGCCCGGGCCGAGCTCCCCGACGCCTGACGACGGCCCCGTCAGATCCTCACGTCGCCAGGCGCTCGACCGGTTGACCCGTGACGTCGGCGATCAGGTCGAAGTCCTTGTCCACGTGAAGGATCGTCAGGCCCGACAGTTCTGCCGTGGCCGCGATCAGCAGGTCCGCCACGCTCGGACCGCGGTGCTGCCCCCGGTCGGCCAGCATGAGTTGGACGTCCACGGCTCGGTCCTCCATGGCCGGTGTGAGATACGCGACTGGCATCCGCCCGAGTGGCGCCGTGGCCAGCGCGGCCTTGAGATCGCCGCCGCTGCGGGCGGCATACCCAACCTCCAGCCTGGTCACGGTTGCAAGGTGCACGAGGCCGCGCTCCACTCGGTCGTCCCAGGTGGAACCGTCGGGCGACTGGTGGAGACGAGCGATCGCAGACATGTCCACCAGCCACTCCGTCACTCCCATGCTCCCTTCATGACCCCCGGGTCGCGGAGATCCTGGGTCAGCTCGGCGAACCGAGCCCACGACTCACGCGTCACGGGCTCGTCGGTGACGTTCGCCCAGGCAGTCATGCGACGCCGGAGGTACTCGGTTCGCGAGAGCCCAAGGCGCTTCGCCTTCTCCTCGATCGATGAGACGACGTCGTCAGGCACGTCACGGATCAAGATGTCGGTCATGGCGCTCCCCTGCTATCGGCCGATATCAGTATGCCTCGACTCGCCGCGTCCGTCCAGCACCCCCTGTGCAGAGAGCAGTAGCTTGTCCGCACCGGTTCAAGAACCCCCACGGGTACTGCAACCACGGCTTCTGCCAGGTCGCCTACAACGCCGACGAGTCCCAGCAGCAGCCAACCAAGGTCGAGTTGCCGGACGTCTGACCGAGCCAGACGTCCCTACTGGACGACCAGCGTGCCGGACATCGCCGCGTGCAGTGAACAGAAGTAGGTGTAGTCGCCCGGTGGCAGCAACTCGACGCCGACGACCCGTGTCGACCCCACGCCGACCAGCCCGCTGCGGAACAGTGGCTTGCCGTCGTCCCCGATCGACCCGGACACGACGTCGTGGGGCGACGCCGGATCCATGCCGACGAAGTCGAGGGGGTCACCGGCAGACACAACCGCCACGGGCGTCGCATAGCCGGTGTTCGCTGCTCCTGGCGCAGCGACGATCCGCGGGGACTCCGGCACGCCAGGTACGCCCGGCGGGATGCCTGGTCCCGCCGGGGCGGACCCGTCGTCCAGGCGGTAGGCCGCGATCGAGCCATAGTGGTTGGCGATGATGTGGTTGCCGGCGATGGCGACACCGCTGCCGATGCTGGCCCCGGGCGCGAAGTCCGACGTCCACAGCACCTCGCCCGTGTCGGCGTCCAGCGCCTTCAGGTTGTCGTCGCTGGTGTAGTAGACGATGCCGTTGGCGACTGCCGCGTTGCCGCCACGCATCGGGGTGAGCGGCATGGGGGTGGCCCACTTCTCCGAGAAGTCAGTCGCGTCGAGCGCGTACAGCACCCCCGGGTTGGCCGGGACGTACAGCGTCTCACCATCCGTGGCGATGCGTCCGAGGTTGCCGCCGAGGAATGACATCGTGACCCACAGCTGGCGCTGAAAGACGGGCTCCATCGTGTCCGCATCGAAGACGTGCAGCATGCCGGACTTCTGGGTGGCAACGCCGAGCCGTCGTCCGGAGCTGTCGGTCCACAGCGTCGGACCGACGCCGAAGTCCATGTCGAGTTGGCCGCACAGAGGCGACGACCCGTAGTTGCCCTGGTTGTACCAAACGGTCCCACCGAGGGTCTGGCACACGGGGTTGTCGTAGCCAGTCACCGAGTCAGGCGTGCCCTTGTACGAGCTCACGATCTGGCCGAAGGTCGCCCGGGTCCGGTCGAGATCGACCTTGATGATCGCATTGTCGTAGGCGTGCTCCTTCGTCTTGGACTCGGGGTTGGAGGTGCCGACGTAGAGGTACCTGGTCTCCGGATCGATGGACGGCGTACCCCACACGCCACCACCGGCGTAGCCGTCCTCGAGGTCCTCGGCAGGGATGGTCGTCGTCTTGTGGAGCGTCTCACCCGTGGCGGCGTCGAACAGGGCGTAGCCCTGCCGGGCAGTCGGTTCGAAGTCCGGCCCGGTGGTGAACATCACCTGGATGCCGGCGAACACGACGGCGCTGGACTGCTGGGTCGTCTCATGGCCGAAGTTGATCGCCTCGCTCTTCCACAGCAGGGATCCGTTGGTCACGTCGAGCGCCGCGGCCTGCGGGCTGCCACCGTTGTTCATGCCCACGTGCACGCGACCGTCGACGACGGTGACGGCGAACGTTGCCGTCGTGTCGATCTCGGTTGACGCCCAGACGAGCTCGCCGGTCTCCAGGCTCAACGCCTCGATGTGCCCCGCCGTGTTGATGAAGACGCAGCCGCCGGAGACGATGGGCGGTGGCGACTGGTAGCCCTTGTCCGCGGTCTTCCACACCTGGACGAGCGAGCCGACGGTGTCGCGCCCGATCGTGGTCTCGGCGGGCTGCATCTGCGCGCCGCGCAGATCCTGCCCATACCTGGCCCACTCCCCTCCGGGCATCGGGGTGGTGCACGAAGCGGCCTCGCCCGGTGCCGCGGCCAGGCCCGACACGACAAGCGCGCCCGCGGCGACGATCCGCCACGACGAGCCTCTGGCCAACGCAAGCAGCCTGGTCATGACGCCTCCGATGCAACCCAGTGGATCCCCTGCGACAGGTGTTCCTGGAAGTCGGCACGCTCCCAGGTGGCCATGTTGTGGCCCAGGTTGGTGTAGAAGACCGCGCCGTCGCCGAACGGCTTCACCCAGCTGATCGGGCTGTCGTCGGGCATCCCGGCTGGTGTGGCGTTGAGGGGATTGCTGACGGGGTTGCCCAGAGTCGGTGACAGGCCGCCCGCTGCAGGACCCGGGCCGATCTCGCTGCGCCAGTAGTGGGATTCCTCATCCAGGGAGAGCACGACCGTGAGGCTCTCGTCGGCACGCGGGTCGCCGGCCCAGCGATAGATCTCGTCAGTGATCCGGAAGGACTCAAAGCCCTGCCACGGCGTTGCCGTCACGTGGTCGGGCTGCTCGACCTGGACAACCACGTCGGTCACGAAGGCTGGGTTGAAGGCCTCGCGCCCAGCTGGGTTGTCACGTGCCTCCAGCGACAGGTGCGGGTGCATGTCGAACCCGGTGGAGCCGAGCATCGCGTCGAACTCCTCCCATCCCCCACCGGAGTCCGCCGTGGCATGGACCGCAACGACCATGCCGCCGCCAGCGACGAAGCCCAGGAAGTCCTGGCGTTGGGCGTCCGTGAGCGGCGATGCGTCGCTGCCCAGGCCGGTGTTGTTCGGCAGGATGAACCCGTCGACCCGGGCGTAGGTCTGCGGCGCGAAGATCGCAGGATCCGAGGACACCTCGACGGTGAACTCACCGCTGTTGCGTGCCAGCTGCTGCAGGATCGCCGTCGCCTCCTGGACCCCATCGTGTTGGAAGCCATAGCTCGGCGTGAAGGCAACGAAATGCGGGACATCATCGCGTCGACCAGGCGGTGCCGCGGCGAGCGCACCGAGGGTGACGCTGGAAACCAGCACCACGTTCAGGGCGCGTCGAAGAATCGTGCTCATCAGCCATGTCCGATCAGAGGGGGAGACAGGCGGTCTGCGTGCATGCGTAGTTCGCCACGCACACCCCGCAGTCCTGCATCGAGGTACCCAGCGAGCGTCAGGGCTCGGTCACCCCGAGGCGACGAATGGCGAAGGCGATCGACAAGGCGCTCAGGGCCAGGGCGACGCCAGCAGCCGGCAAGGGGCGGGTCAGCGAGGCACCGGCGACCATGGCGTCGAGGGCACCCACCAGCTCGCTCGGGACCCAGCGTTCGACCGCGGGGACAAGGGCCAGCAGCGGCAGGGACAGGAGCACGGCAACGGCTGACAGGGTCGTCGTCATCGTGCTCCCGCCACGCGCGGACAGTGCGGCAACCAGGGTCACGACGAACACCAGGTGCACCGCGCCGTACGCCGTGCCGGCCAGAACCGCCGCCGCGTCGGCGGGTCCGAGCAGGATCGTGACCTCGTACCAGGCAGCCAGGGCGCCCAGGACCCAGGCGCCAACCGCCAACGCACTCATCGTCACAACCCGCGGTATCACGAGGTCGGCCGTGCGACGGACGCGGGTTCTCAGGAACACGCCCATCTCGACCGGCCGGTCAATCGACAGGGAGCTGGCCGCCACGACGACGACCGCCAGGATTCCCAGCTGGCTGACGTTCGCCACGTACTGCGCGAAGCCGTCCGCTGGCGTTGGGTCGGGCAGGACGACCTCGATCCCGCCCACCGACGCCAGCAACTCACCGAGGTAGCGCGCCGTCAACGGCCCCAGCAGCCCAAACAGCAAGTAGATCGCGGTGGGCCCCACCCATCGGCGGGTCCGTACCAGGCGCAGCCATTCCAACCGCCACAGGCTCATCCTGTCAGCTCCAGGAAGACCTGTTCGAGGGTGACCTCGACCGGGACCACGGCGACCACCGCGACGGCCGCGTCTGCCAGCACGCGGACCAGGTCGCGACGTGTCGCGCCCAGGTCCGACGTCGCCACCTCGACAACCGAGCCGTCTGACGAAACGCCGCTGACCCAGGGCAGCGGTCGCAGCGCGTTGACAACGACGGTCGCATCCCCTGGGCGCTCAAGGACCACTCGGACAGCGGAGGACGCTCGCCCCGCCAGCAGGTCCGTCAGCGGGCCCTGCGCCAGGAGGGCACCGCGGTGCAGGATCCCGATGACATCACAGACCTCCTGGATGTCGCCCAGGAGGTGGCTCGACAGGACCACGGTCGTGTCGCCGCGCATGGACCGGATCAGGTCCAACACTGCCCGGCGTCCCTCCGGGTCCAGCGCAGAGGAAGGCTCGTCCAGGAGCACCAGGTCTGGATCCCCCACCAGCGTGGCGGCCAGCCCCAGGCGTTGCAGCATCCCTCGAGAGAAGCCGCCGCACCGACGACCGGCATCACCGGCCAGCCCGGCCGTCGTCAAGGCCTGGTCGACGCGCTCCCGGGGAAGCTCCGGTGCGACCAGTGCCCGGGACAGGTCGACCACCTCGAAGGCGGTCAGCCACGGGTCCCACGTCGGCGTGTCCGGCAGGACGGCCATGCGCTCGCGCGATACGCCAACAGCCACGTCGCCACTGGTCGGGCTGCGAAGTCCGGACAGGATCCCCAGCAGCGTGGACTTCCCGGCGCCGTTGGGCCCGACCAGGCCATACGTGGCCCCCGCGGGCACCTCCAGGTCAATCCCCGCCAACGCTGTCGTCGTGCCGTATTCCTTGACCAGTCCACGGGTGCGCACAGCCCAGGCAACGGTCACGTCCCCACCTCCGTCGGCCACGCCCGGAGTCACTCGGGCTGCTTCCCGAACATCAGCCATGCGATGCCGCCGACCGGGACGGACAGTGCGATGACGACCGCCCAGAGCCAACGGGGCCCAAACTGAGGCGTCGACTTCGACAGGTCCCACTCGCAATAGCCAACGAAGGCAACGCCCAGCACGATCAGCGGTGCCAGGGCGGCGATCGGCATGGGCACCTCGGGCAACAGGAACGGCCAGCGTAGGGCCGCAGCCCTGGGGTTGCGGGACAGGCGCCGGGGTCAGGCCGGAGTGGGGACGGGGACGGCGTCGGCGGCATCGGCGCCGGCGGCGTCGAGGCGGGCCAGCTCGACCGACAGGAAGTCCTCAAGGTCGGCGCGCTTGCCGGCCACGAACAGCAGTTCCGCGACGATGAACAGCGGTGCGGTCATCATTGCCACGATCGGATTGCCGTTCATGAGGGCGGGCTTGCGCCCCTCGATGGCATGGCCGATGAACTGGAAGACGAAGCCTCCAACGAACATCCCGATCCCCCACGCCAGGGCCGCCGACGCGCCCGCGGACGCGATCGCCTGGGCCAGCACGATCTCGACCAACATGACGGGTGCAATGACCGCCGTGAGGTTGCGGTCAAGCCCCCAGTAGAACACCAGGCCAGCGACCGCCACCAGCCACGCCCCGGAGACGGTGATGCCCGCCACCGTGGTCGAGGCGGCAGCCGCCGTCGTCAGGACCCCGAGCACGATGATCGGCACCCCCACGACATGCATCCAGACATTGATGCGGTTGCGGTGTGCCGAGCCATAGTCGAGCATCATCTGCTGCCAGCGCGTCATGCCGAGTCCTCAGTGTCGCAATTCGGATACTGAACAGTATCTAAAATGATGGACGACTTCAACCCCGAGGACTTGCCATGCCACACGTTCGACCAACCGACGCCAGCCCGGCCGAGGTCCGGTGCGTTGCCGCGCGCATGCAGGCGACCCTCGTCGAAGTGGTCGGACCCGTTCGGGGCGCGGCGATGTACGACCTCGCCTGGCTCGAGGATCGGGTGCGCGAACACCTGGACCCCGCCCGGCTCACCGGGGCGGTCCTGGTGTGTGTCGACGACGATGCGGCCAAGGGCGCGGAGACGCTGGGCCACACCATCGTGCGGGTCGAGGAGGACAACGAAATGGGGCGCCATGGGTTGTTCTCGACCACGTACGTGGTGCCGTCCGCGCGTCGCAACCACCTCGCGACGCTGCTTCTTGACGCGGGAGAAGCCTGGATGCGCGAGCAGGGTCTGGCGGTCGCCGTCACGTACACCGACCCGGACAACGTCAAGCTGATCCGCCTGTTCGAGGCTCGCGGCTACGAGTGCTCTCGCGTCAATGACGAATTCGTGCGCCTGTCCGCACGGCTGGAAGCGACCAACCGGCCACAACCCGACGCTGGCCGCGCCGCCCCACCCGGACCATGACGCGGCGATGCCCGCGCCCTGTCCCCTAGTCGTCCCCGAGCGCCGCTGAGTCGCGTCCGACGGTTTCAGTCGCCTGCGCTCGCAACGGCTTTGACGGCCTCGGCCACCGCGGGTGCAACGTCGACGTTGAACACCGACGGAATGATGTACGACGGGTGCAGTTCCTGTGGGGTGACCACGTCGGAGATGGCAATCGCGGCCGCCACCTTCATCGCCTCGGTGATCGCGGGGGCGTGGGCGTCGAGTGCGCCGCGGAAGACGCCTGGAAAGGCCAAGACGTTGTTGATCTGGTTGGGGATGTCCGACCGCCCGGTTGCGACGACCGCCGCGTACTCGCGTGCCGCGTCCGCGTCGACCTCGGGATCCGGGTTCGCCAGGGCGAACACGATCGCGTCGGCATTCATCTTCTTGAGGTCGGCCGGCTCGATCACGTTGGGTGCACTCACCCCGATGAAGACGTCCGCACCCCCCAGTCCATCGGCGACACGCGCACCGGAGCGCCGCTCGGTGTTCGTGTGCTCCGCCAGCCAACTTGTGGCGGGGTTCAGGTGATCGCGGCCGCTGTGGATCAGTCCATGGCGGTCGGCCAGCCGGATCTCCCCGACGCCCTCGGCCATCAGCAGCTTGGCGATCGCCGTACCTGCAGCCCCGGCACCGGACATCATCACGGTGACGTCGCCCATCTCCTTGCCGACCACGCGCAGCGCGTTGTGAAGCGCGGCGAGGACCACGATGGCCGTGCCGTGCTGGTCGTCGTGGAACACCGGGATGTCCAGTGCCTCCCGCAGTCGTTCCTCGACCTCGAAGGCGCGAGGTGCCGCGATGTCCTCCAGGTTGATCCCACCGAATCCGGGTGCAATGGCCTTGACGACGGCGACGATCTCGTCAACGTCCTGGGTGTCCAGGCAGATCGGCCAGGCGTCGATGTTGGCAAACCGCTTGAACAGGGCTGCCTTGCCCTCCATCACCGGCATGGCTGCCAGCGGACCGATGTTGCCCAGGCCGAGCACGGCCGAACCGTCCGTGACGATCGCGACGGTGTTGCCCTTGATCGTCAGGCTGCGCGCATCTCTGGGGTTCTCCGCGATGGCCATGCACACCCGGGCCACGCCTGGCGTGTAGGCCATGGACAGGTCATCGCGCGTCTTCAGCGGCACGCGCGACTCGACGCGCAACTTCCCCCCGAGGTGCAGTAGGAACGTTCGGTCTGATACCCGGTGGACCTCGGCGCCGGCGACGGCGTCGACGGCACTGCGGATCCGCTCCGCGTGCTCGGACCCCTGGGAATTGACGGTCAGGTCAAGGACCTGTTCGCGACCGGATTCGACGAAATCCACTGCCGTTACGATCCCACCGGCCGAGCCGATCGCGGACGTCACGTCACCAAAGGCCCGGCGGTCATCGGGATCCAGTCGGATGCGCATCGTGATCGAGTAGGAAGCGTTCGGCATGACCATGCGGGGACCTCCAGCGGCAACGCGTCGACTGACCGACTTCACACTAGTTGTGCAACGGTTGACGCGATCCGCACCGGCAGACGCTGACCACCGAACGCCGGCGCGCCCACACCGCGCGTCCCCACCGGGTCTGCACGGCCGCAGCGCGGTGGCGCTCAAGGTCGTGGTCCGCGGCGCCGATCCCCGGAACACGACATCCCGTTCCCGGAGCCCCCTGATGCGTCGACTGCTCGCCGGAATCGCCACCTCGGTACTCACCCTCGCCCCGGCGTTCGGGGCCCTGGCGGCCGAAGCGCTCGCCCCGGGCACCTACGACGTGCCCCTCGGTGATGGCGTCGTCGCCCAGGTCACGCTGGACGAATCCAACACGCTGTCGGTGCATTCGGTGGGGACGACCAACGCGGACATCGACTTGGTCTGGCAGCTCGGCGACGGTGGCTGGCAGGACGAGTTCGAACTCGTCGTCAACGACACCACGACGTACTACGTCGACCTCAACGTCGGTGCCGACGGCGGCTACGAGGTGTACGTCGACGGTGCACTCGTGGTGCCAGCCGACGACGCAGCAGGCGGCGAGGCAGACCACGACGCTGGTGCGCCGGCGCCCGGCCAGCACGGACGCGACAACGCCCGCGAGCATGGCGGCGAGGCGCATGGTCACGGCGCCGAGGGGACGACGCCAAGCGAGGCCAACGGCCGGCGCTGACCCAACCCCAGCTCCCAGCTTGGGGACGACGAGGGCGGCCACCGGGGCCGCCCTCGTCGTGTCTGGCCAGGGTCTCAGGCGAGGGCAGCCTCCTGGGCGCCCAACGGTGGAGAGCGGGCGCACTGCCGAGTCAAACAACACGGCCGCCCATCTGGGCGGCCGCGTCACTGGTCGAAGCAGCTCACACGAGCCCGTTCTCCTTGGCAAACCACCAGGCGTACCCGGTGGAACCGAACATCAGCAGGGCGAACAGCTTCAGCAGGTTGTTCTGGAGGAGCTCGTTGGTCGCCGCGTCGTCGAAGAAGCCCGAGGCGTTGGGGCCATCCGCAACCGCGGGAGCGGCCGGGACGGGTGTGGTGAACTCGAACGTGGACGACGGCGCCCGGCTGGTGAAGACGTCACGCGGCCGGGGCTTGAACACGTTGTGCGGGACACTGCTCGTCGTGGCCGGCGTGGAGGCCGCGAGGTCCTGGACGGGCTCGGGCTCCGAAGCGGCGGGGGCGACCGGGGCAGGCTGCGACGCGGCGGGCTGGGCGGCGACCGGCTGGGCGACGGGTGCGTCGGCAGCGGGCTCTCCCTCGTCACCGGCGGGCAGCAGGCTGATGGATTCGTCGATGCCCAGCGGGTCGATCCTGATGCCGACGGTCAGCGTGTCGGGGTCGACGCTGAGCTCGCCATAGCCGTCCTCGCCGATGACGATCGGGTCGTCGTCGTCCTTGCTCGACTGGGTGCTGTCCTGATCGGTCACTGCGAACGGGTCGAACCCGTCGGCGGGCTCCAGGAGGTTGCCACCAATCGGCTCGAGCAGGTTGCCGGCGATGGGCTCCACGACGTCACCCGCACCGGAGGCAGTGACCACGGTGTCGACGACGTCGGTCAAGGTGTCGGTGCCGGTGGCGGCTGCCGGCAGCGCGCTGGCACCGAGCAGGATGCTGGTGAGGGTCGCGAGGAGGAACTTGCGGCGCATGGGGAGGGCCTTTCCGCTGGTGACTCGATCACCCAGGGCAACGAGGCTGCACAGTCCGGGTGACGAGAGAAGGGGAACTTCTCTCAGATTCAACCTGTGGACAAGCATCTCCTGCCCGAAAGGACTAGTCCGCGGTCCCCATCCCACCCTTTGAGCGCACAGCGCACGCCGAACGGCCACTGGCGGTGGTCACCAGCCCTCGTCGTGCAGTTCCGCCTCGATGCGCGTCGTTGTCTGTTCGAGCCGGGCCGAGGCGGCCTCCCAACGGTCCATGTGCCGAGCCAACTGCTCCTTGGCTGCGGCGTGTTGCGCCACGACGTCCTTGGCGACGGCTGCATCGTCGTACAGGCCAGGGTCGGCCATCCGTCGCGTCAGGACCGCAAGCTGCGCCTCGGCCTTGTCGATCTCCGACTCGGCGCGCTCGACGTCGTTGCGCAGATCGCGGGTCTCCCGATACAGCCGGTTGCGCAACTCCGCCTCGAGCCGCTTGCGGCCGCCCCGATCCTTGGCCGTGCGGTCGCGAGAAGCCGGCTGCTCCGGCAGTGGTGCCGGCGCGACCGCGGCTCGCGGCGCGTCGGCGCCTGCGAGCACGGTCCGAGATGCGGCATCGACGCCTGCACCGGCGGCCGTGGCGACGACCCGCGTGGCGAGCCCACCCGTGCGATCGATGTACTCCTCCCACGTCATGTCATGGGCGCGCAGCCGGCCCGGCAGGACCTCGACGATCATGTCTGCGACGTTGCGGATGAGGTGGCGGTCGTGGGTCACCAACAGCACGGTGCCCTCGTACTCCGTCAGGGCGTCCTCGAGGACGTCCCGACTGGCGATGTCGAGGTGGTTGGTCGGCTCGTCCAGGACCAACAACGATCGGGGCACGGCCAACAGGCACGCCAGCGCCAGGCGGGTGCGCTCGCCGCCGGACAAAGCGCCGACGCGGTGCTCCGCGGCTTCGCCCGTGAAACCGAAGGCACCGAGGTAGGTGCGCGCAGACTTGGCGCGCTCTGCATCGCCGTCGAAGGCGGCCCGGGCCGTGTCCAACACCGTGGCATTGAGGTCGAGCGCCTCCACCTGATGCTGGGCGAAGTAGGCCGGCTCGACGTTGTGGCCCAGCGTGACGGTCCCATCGGTCGGGTCCAGGACTCCGGCAACGACCTTCAGCAGGGTGGACTTCCCAGCCCCATTGGGCCCGACCAACGCCACCTTGCGACCACGCTCAACCACCAGGTCCATCCCGTCCAGCACGGTCTGCTCCCCGAACCGCACCGTGAGGTCGTGGCACTCCAGCACCACCCGGCCGACCCGGGGCGGGTCGGGGAAGGCAAACCGCGGCGTGCGCGTGCGCTTGTCGTGGACCTGCACCCGATCGGCCTGCATGCGACCAATCTGGTTCAGCTTGGACTGGGCCTGCTTGGCCTTGGATGCGGTGTAGCGAAAGCGTTCCACGAACTGACCGAGTCGCTCGATCTCCTTGTCCTGCTGGCGCTGCACGGCACGCGCCTGCGCGATCCGTGCCTCGCGCTCCTCGACGAAGGCCGCGAACCCGCCGACGTACTCCTCCGCGCGCCCGCCACGCAGTTCCAGCACGTGGCTTGCCACGTCGTCGATGAAGTCGCGGTCGTGGCTGACCAGCAGCAGGGCCCCGGAGCGGTCACGCAGCGTCTGGGTCAGCCAGTCGATCGAGGCGATGTCGAGGTGGTTCGTCGGCTCGTCGAGGAAGAGGACGTCGGCGCCGGTCATGAGCAGGCGTGCCAAGGCGACGCGCATCCCCCAGCCACCGGACAGCTCACCGATCCTGCGGTTGCCGTCGTCGGGCCCGAACCCCAGGCCGGCCAGTACGCGCTGGGCGGTGGCCTCCAACTCGTAGCCGCCTGCGTTGCGGAACTGGTCCTCGAGGTGGCCGTACTCCTCGAGGATCTCGTCGTGGTGTTCGTCCTGCATGCGTTCGTGCAGCACCTCAATCCGACGGCCCAGTTCCTGGACCTCGGCGGCACCCGACAGGACCTCCTGCAACACGATGCTGTCGGGATCGATCATGACCTCCTGCGGGAGGTAGCCGATCCGCACACCGCGATCAACGGTGACCGTCCCCTCGTCGGCGTCCTGCACGCCGGCAAGGATCTCCAACAGCGTCGTCTTCCCGACGCCGTTGCCGCCCACGATCGCCAGCCGCTTGCCCGAAAGCAGTCGGACGCCGACGTCCCGGAACAGGGTCCGCGGGCCGTGGGCCTTGCTCAGGTTCGTCGCAGTCAGCATCCGAGGAGGCTACGACGACCGCTGGCCCCTCCCGGCCGTCAGCGCCGCTCGACGGGCCGTCAGCGCACGTCCCACAGAGGTGGGGTGTAGCGCTGCTCGTCGATGCGCGTGCCGTCGCGCGAGACCGACAGGTGCGTCCAGGTGGACAGGGTTCCCAGGTAGTGGTCGGCCATCCAGTCCGGATTGCCCGCCGCCAGATCCTCCAGCGAACGCCCCTGCGTGTCGGAGTACGCCGCCGAGCCGACCACCCAACCGTTGCGCAGGACCAGCCACGATGACATCTGCGCCGGTTCCTCGGGCGGATTGGTCAGGACCAGGCCACTGCCATTCAAGGGTGTGAACGGGGAGTCCAATGCCGGTGCCCACCAGCCATACAGCCCATGTGGCGCCGTGATGCCATCCGCGAAGCCGCGGTCATGCACGGTGGCAAACAGGTAGTACGTCCCGTGGCGCTCGATCAGGTGCGGCCGCTCCAACGTGTGCGCGACGCCGTCCGCTGTGAGCAGCGGCGGCTGGACATACCAGTCGTAAAGGTTGTTGCCGAGCATGCGGGCGATGCCGATCGCCCCGTCGGCGGAGGCCGTGGCGGCCGCCATGGTCGCCGAGAAGACGACGTACTGGCCACCGTCGCGTGGGTCACGGAAGTAGGCCGGATGGCGCAACGCATCCTGGTCGCGCCCGGGTTCCGAGACGGCGGCCGGTGGCTTGTAGTGCTCGGCGGGGACTTCGAAGAGGTCGTGGTGCGGCTCCCACGAGATGATCGACGTGAAGTCGCCATGCGGGTTCAGCCGGCCGCGCGTGCCGATGATCCGCTGCCCGTAGGTCAGCGTCTCCTCCCCGAAGACGCCGGCCGCCGTGTAGAGCACCGTGACCATTCCCGTGTTCGGGTCCATCGTGGACGATCCTGCCCACTGACGTGACCCCACGTGCAGGCCCTCATCCCACAGCGCGCCCTCACCAACCCACGTGCCCTCGCTGGTGGCGTTGGCCAGCCACAGCCGCGCGACATCGTGGCGCTGGCCGGGATGGGTGATCGTCGTCTCAGACGACGGCGCGATCCACAACTCGCGGCCGAACGGCCGCGCGACACTGCCATCGAGGTTGAGCAGCGGCCAGGCGTCCCAGACGTACCGCCCCGCCAACATGCGCTTCAGTTTGGACGGATCCACCACCCAGTTCGTCGTCGCGGGCGTGGCCACGGCCGACCCCGCCTGCGCGCGATCCCACGTCGACGTCACCACCACCACACTCCATCCCCAAGGTGCCACGGACTGCGCGGCGAGCCCGAGCGTAGGCGCCGCCGCGCCCTCGTAGGCTTCCCGGATGCACGTGCTGAGCGTGGCGAATCTCGCCAAGGCCCACGACGGCCACGAGATCTTCGCGGACGTCTCCTTCGGGCTGACCTCGGACGACCATGTCGGCGTGGTCGGGCGCAACGGCTCAGGGAAGTCGACGTTGCTTCACCTGCTGGTCGGCGCGGACACGCCTGACGGCGGCGAGGTGGTCGTGGCCAACGACGCCCGGATCACGTTCCTGCCCCAGGACCCGCGACCACCGCTGGACGCTGCGGCAATCGACGTGGCCCTGGCTGCGGCCGGTGCCCAAGCGGCGCGCCACGAGGCGGAGGCAATGCTGGACCAGCTCGGCCTGGCTCCTGGCCACCTCGTCGGCGACATGTCCGGCGGACAGCAACGACGCGTGGCGCTGGCGGGGGCGCTGCTGACCCCGTCGGACCTGCTGGTGCTGGACGAACCGACCAACCATCTCGACGTCGACACGATCGACTGGTTGGAGGCAAAGCTGCGCCAGCGAGCAGGCGGCCTGGTGATGGTCACCCACGATCGCTACTTCCTCGAACGGCTCACCAACCGTGTGCTGGACGTCCACGACGGACAGGTCAGCTGGTACGAGGGGACCTACGCGGACGTGCTCGAGGCTCGCGTCGAGCGGTCGCGGGTCGCGTCGCGGCGCGACGAGGTCAGGCGCAACACGCTGCGCAAGGAGATCGCCTGGCTGCGCCGCGGCCCCAAGGCACGCACCACCAAGCCACGGTTCCGCGTCGAGCAGGTCGAGGCCCTGCGCGACCAGGCCGGCCCCGCCGACGAGGGCACGCTGGAGCTGGGCACGGGCCGCCGTCGCCTCGGCAACCACGTCATCGACCTGGAAGCCGCGACACTGGGCTACGGCGACGGACCGCCCATCCTCTCCGACGTCACCCTGTCGCTCGCCCGCGGCCAACGACTGGGGATCGTTGGACCCAACGGTGCCGGCAAGACGACGCTGCTGCGCGGACTGATCGGTGAACTGCAACCCAGCGCCGGCGAGGTCCGCCACGGCACGACCGTCGTGCTGGGGATCTACGCCCAGGACGCCATCGTCACGCCAGGCGACCAGACGACCCTCGACCTGCTGCTCCAGGTGGCGGAGTTCATCCCGCTGGCCAACGGCGAGCGCCTGGCCGCCCACCGGCTTGCCGAGCGGTTCGGGTTCGACGACCGACTGGTCCGCACGCCCGTCCGCCGGCTGTCGGGCGGCGAACGTCGCCGAGCCGCGCTGCTGCTGGCCCTGATCGAGGCGCCCAACGTGCTCATCCTCGACGAGCCGACCAATGACCTCGACCTCGACACGCTGGCTGCCCTGGAGGACCATCTGGACGGGTTCCAGGGGACCCTGGTCGTGGCCTCCCACGACCGGTTCGTGTTGGACCGCCTGACCGACGTCCTCATCGGCATCCACCCGGGGGGACGGATCACGCACCACAATGGCTGGGAGCAGTACCGCGACGAGGTGGCCGCCACCCACGCGGCCCAGCAAGCGGCCACAGGCGCAACCCGCCAGCCGACGACGTCCAGCCTGGACAACCGTCGCCGCCAGGAACTGCGCAAGCAGGTGCGATCGATCGAGGGTCGCCTGGACAGGCTGCGAGGCGAGCGTGAACGGCTGGACGCGGAACTGGCGACGGCCGTCAGCGATGCGCAGCGCCTCCTGGCCCTGGACGCCCGGCGCCGCGACGTCGCGGGCCAGGTCGAAGGACTCGAGGAGCAGTGGCTGGAGCTGTCCGAGCAGCTCCAGGAGTGACCGCCTCGGCCCGCCGCGAGCGGGCAGGCGGAACAACCACGCCAAGCCACCTCAGCGCAGCATCCCGGCATGGGCGAGGGCAAGGCGGACCAGTCGTCCGTGCCCGGCCGACATCTCGTCCGCCGCCGCTTGGGACGTTGCTTCGGCGACCGTCAGCCAGGTGAAGTCGAGCGCGTCCTCCGACGGGGTCGCCTCACCGGCGATGGGCACGACATAGGCCAGGGCGACCGCGTGCTGGCGCGGATCGTGGTAGCCGGTCTTGTCCGGGTCGGGCAGGTACTCGGCGACGGTGAACGGACTGGGCGACACGGGCAGTTGGGGGTCGAGGTCCGGGCCCAGGTCCTTGGTCAGGTGGCGCCACAGGGCGTCGCGAATGGTCTCGCCGTACAGGACGCGACCGCTGACGATGGCCCGGCTGACCGATCCGTCCGGCCGAAACGTGAGCAGCAGGCCCACGCGGTCGACCTCGCCGCGGTGGTTGATGCGTACCGGGACCGCCTCCACGTACACGATCGGCACCCGATCGCGAACGTAGGAAAGGTCCTCCTCACTCAACCAGCTGGTGGCGGTGTCGAGGATGTCGGACACGGCGTGCTCCGGATCGCGGACGCGGGACAGCGCAAGGTTGCCATCACGGCGTCCGTCCCGGGGACATCCGCGCCAACTGCGCCGCGTGATGTGGCGATTGGCGTCAGGTGAGCGTGGCTCCGCGCAGGAGCACCGTGCGGCCCTGCGTTGGCGGACCAGCGAGGTGGAGCAGGACCTGGACCTGCCGGCCAGGGGCGCCGGGAGCCCGCTGCAACTGCACGCCGAGCAGTGAGCCACCGGCCAGTCCGTGGCGACGCGCGGCCGCGGCTGGGAAGCCTGCCGTCACGTCCGGTGTCGCGCCCAGGACGGCACTGATGACGTCGTCCGCGGTCGCATCTCCGGCGGCCACGAACAGCGCGTCCAGCAGTTCTGCCATGCAGTTGTCCAACGCCTCGACGGAGTCGACCTCGAGCCGGGTGACCCCCGTGACGGCCCGCATTTGATCTCCTGGTGGCCAGCAACGGCGTGCAGCCTGCCACGTCACCGACGGGGGCCACCAACCGGCACGTCGGTGACCGGACCTGGTCAGCCGGCGGCAGCACCGACCGCGTCGCCGAGTCGGGCCACCGCCACCTCGACATCCTGGTCATCGTGGTAGAGGCCAAAGCCGAATCGCAGCCGGTCGCCGCGGTGGTCCACCACGACGTGGCGTGCCGCCAGGGCGGCATCCAGGGCCGGGGCGTTCGCCACGGCGAACGCCAGGAAGTTGCCGCGGTCATCGACCTCGTCCAGGCCCGGGACCATGGCTTCGATGGGCAGGACGTTGGCGTCCATGACCTGCTCCATGAACCGCAGTTGGAGGCGCTGGACGCGGCGGTGGATCGCGGCCACGTCCACGCCCAGGTTCACCAGCCAGTCCTGCACGGAGACGAACCGGTAGAGCCCGCTGGGATCGAACGTCGCCCCCATGAAGCGTTGTGCATCGGTGCGATAGCCGACACCACCCGGCGGCGCGGTCAGGTCGCCGAACTCGCCATACCAACCCGTGGCGCGTGGGCGCGGCAGCCACCCGGGCGGGCAGTGCAGGAACGCCGCTCCCTCGCCGGCCATGGCGTACTTGTATCCCCCGCCCAGCCAGAAGATCCGATCGGCGATCGCGGACAGGTCGACGGGCAGCGCCATGAATGCGTGGTAGCCGTCGACGACGACCGGCGTGTCCGCCGGCACGGCCCGCACCACGTTGGCGAGGTCGCTGACCACTGCCCCGGAGTCGAACTGGACCTGGCTGAAGAAGACCAGGTCGTGGCTGCCGTTGCGCGCTGCCGAGGCCAAGCGATCGGCGAACGTGCCGTGCGGACGTGCTGCGACCCGCTCCAACTCGACCAGGCCCTCCTCTGCCAACCGATCCACCTGCCGGCGGAAGGAGTGGAACTCAGCGTCAGTCGTCAGGATCCGTACCGGCGCCTCAAAGCAGGACAGCAGTCGTACGACGAACTCGTGGGTGTTCGGCGCGAACACGACCGTGCTGGGATCCGGGAGGTTGAGTTGACGGGCCACGTGGCGCTGGGCCGACGGCCAGAGATCATGCAGGATCCGGTCCCACTTGTGGTCGTGGTGCTGGGCTGCGTCATTCCAGGCACGCTCGTGCGCGTCGAAGGTGACGTCCGGCCACGGATGGTGGCTGTGCGCAGCGAGGTGCAGGCGCGTCGGGTCGCTGCCCAGGAACCGGCTGAAGTGCTCCTTGAACGACGTCGTCACGACGTCGTCGATCCGGGCACAGCCTCCCCAGCGGAACCGGCCGCAGAGGAAGCGGCCCCAGCGGAACTGGCGCCAGAGGAACTGACCCCGCCGGAACCAGCGCCAGCCCATCGAAACGACAGTTGCTCGGCGACGTGCGGGGGCAGGACGGGCAGCGCAGACCGCGGCACGCAGTAGGTGGACAGGTCGAACAGGTCGGTGAAGACCGCATGCTTGTCCGCGGCGGCCTTCAGGTACCGATGACCAGCGGTGCCACCCGTTCCGGTCTTCGCACCCAGCATGCGGTGGGCCATCAGCGCGTGGCGCTGGCGGAACTGGGTGAAGCCCTCGTCGATGTCCACCAGGGTCGTGAGCAGGCGAAACGGCATCTGCAGCAGCGGCTCGTCGCGGTAGAGCGAGATCAGCAGCGCAGCCAGGAAGCCCTCCTGCGACAACTGCCGAGCCCCGGCAGCGCGCAGGGATGCGTACTGCTCGCGGTCGAACAGGGTGGCGAACGTCTCGATCGCGCCGTCGAACTCGGCAAGGTGGGAGGTGCGGTCGGCTGGCGTCAGGTGGGGGTTGGTCGCGATCACGTCCCGTTCCGCTGCCAGCATGGCGTCAACCGCGCCCTGGTAGGCCGACCAGAAGTCGAACCCGTCGAACGACAGGAACGGTGTGCGGGCCAGCCATGCGTCCAACCGGTCGCGCAGGCTGGGCGCCGCCTCGCTGCGCTCCACCAGGGCGGCGTGTTCAGGGCGCAGGACGGCTGTGTACGGGTTGCCGCTGATCCGCATGCGTCGGTCACGACGCAGGCCGAGCTTGTTCTCGATCATGCGGAACTGCACGGACTGGAAGCCCGACGCGGGGCGCAGGTCGTCGCGGAAGTCCAGGAAGTCCAGCGGCGTCATGGTCTCCAGCACGTCGAACTGGACCAGCAGGACCCGCTGGATCTCCCGGATCCGTTCGAGATGGGCGACGGCCCGCCCGATGTCGCGTTCGTCGACGGCATCACCGCCGAACATGTCCAGCAGCGCGTCGAGTTCCCAGAGGATCTGCTTGAACCACAGCTCGTAGGCCTGGTGCACGATGATGAACAGCATCTCGTCGTGCGCGCCCGGTGTGTCCTCGGTGGCCGACGCCAACTGCTGGGCGTCCAGCAGTTCATCGAGGGCGAGGTAATCCCAGTAGTAGACGCCGTCCACGTGGTGCTCCCGGGTCGGATCGCTGGCTCGTGTGCGTACCACACGACCGGCCACCCCGGCGACGTCAGCGGTCGGGCCACTTTCCGGTGCGCTCGAATTCGACCCTGCGCACGACTTGGCGCGCCTGGTCCTTGGCGCGCTCAAGCGCGGACTCCTGTGCCTGCAGCGCCATGAGCCCCCGGTACAGCGGTGTGCCGGCAATCCACGGGTCCGCCTCGGCGATCACCGATCGCGTCGCCACCGGGACGCCCAGGTCATCGAAGCGTTGCCGCAGGGCAGCGCTGTTGCGTTCCAGCCAGCCCATGAGGTTGGTGCGGTGCGACGGCGTGAGGTCCGCGATCGACGTCGTGACACCCGCCGAGGAGGTCCACACCCGGTCCTGCAGCAACGCGCCCAGATCGACCTGGTCCGCACCGCGACCGGTCGGCTTGGTGGCCACCAGTCGGGCGGCCACGGCGAGGTAGAGCGGCGCGACCTCCTCCAGCGACACCTCCCCGGCGGCGACGCGAGCGCCGGTCGTGGGATCGGGAGCGGACCAGGCGTGGGCGTAGCTGGACCGGTGGACGTGGAGCTGACGGGCGATGCGGTGCAGGGTTGGCGCATCTGCCTCGCCGAGGTCCACGGTCGAGCCGTCCGTGAGGGTCACCACGGCACGCTGGTTGACCTCGTCCGGGTCCAGGACGATCCGTGCCACGGTCGGCCCCTCGGAATCGCTGCGTGCCTGCAGGCGCCGGCCTACACGCCCCGGACGCGGATCACGTGGTAGCCCTCGGCCCCGTCCGGACGGGGCGGAACATAGTCCTCGCCCTGGGTGTCACCGTTGCCGTCCGTCGCGCGCACTTCGACCAGGGTCCAGCCCTCCGGCACGTCGATGTCGGCCTTCCACTGCACCCAGGCGTCATCGGACAGCGGCGACGACAGCTCGGCGTTGACCCACTCCCCGCCCTCGGCGCGGACTTCCACGCGCGAGATCCCGCGGTGCACCGCCCAGGCGATCCCACCGAAGGTCGTGGGCCCGACCGGCACCTGGGCGTTCGGACGCGGGACGTCGATGCGCGACTGCGTCTTGATGGGGCCTTCCTTGGCCCAGCCGCGTGGGACCCAGTAGCCATCGAAGCCGTCCCAGGTGGTGAGCTCGATGTTGGTCAGCCACTTCGTGGCGGACACGTAGCCGTACAGGCCGGGCACGACCAGACGAGCGGGAAACCCATGCGCCGGCGGCAGGCGTTCCCCGTTCATGCCCACGGCGACCATCGCATCGCGGCCGTCGAGGGCCACCTCGATGGGAAAGCCGGCGGTCCAACCGTCCACGGCACGTCCCACGACCTGCTCGGCACCGTCGCGGATTCCGGCCTCCTCGAGCAGTGCCTTCAGCGGGAATCCGAGCCACCGAGCGTTGCCCACCAGGTCGCCGCCCACCTCGTTGGAGACGCACGACAGCGTGACGTACGACTCGATCAGGTCGCGGTTGAGCAGGTCGTCGTAGGTCAGTTCGATCTCGCGATCGACCATCCCCGTGATGCGCAACGTCCACGTGGCCGGATCCACTCGCGGCACGACCAGCGCGGTGTCGATCCGGTAGAAGTCCTCGCTCGCCTCGACGATCGGCGTGATGCCATCCAGCCCGAACGAGTGCTGCGGTTGCGGCAAGGCAACCGGGCGGATCGGCGTCGGCAGCGAGAAGCTGGTCGTGACCTGGTCAAAACGGCGTTCCCGGGCCAGTGTGAGTGACCTTCCGCCCAACGCGGTCGCCAGCCCGGCCACACCGATTCCTGCCGTCATCGTCAGGAACCGACGGCGGGCAAGGCCAGCCAGCGATGCTGCCCTTCGCGTCGGCGCCGCCGCGTCCCCGCCGTCGGCTGCCATGTCGCCTGCGCTGCGGGCCGGATCCGCGTCGGCCTCGTGGCGACGGCGCTCGAGGTCCACCATCGCCAGTTGACGCAACGCCACCCAACCGCCGCCGATGCTGCACGCCAGCGCCAGCGCGACCAGGACGGGCGAGGCGAAGGTGTCCTGCAGGGCCGCGAAGCCACCGACCAACGCCAGCACGGCAAGCACCGGACCGGCCGCAGCCGGGGCGCGAAACGCGAGCACACCAGCCCACGCGGCGACACCCAGCGTCGTCAACGCCACGCCCGCGTTGAGCACGAGCTTGTCCGACGTGCCGAACAGGTTGACGGCCAGGTCCTTCAGCCAACCCGGCGTGTTGGGAATGAACGCCTGTCCCACGGCGGTGACAAGCGATGGCACGGAGGTGAACAAGCCCGCGAACAGCTCGGCGATGCCCAGCGCAAGACCGCCGACGACGGCACCGGCCAACGCACCACGGCGCCCTGGCGCCGCACGCACGTCCTCGTCGGCGCGGCGCGGATCGGGCGTGCCCCCCGCCTGGGTTGGTGGCTCGACGGTCGTGCTCATCACGGGCTCCGGACGTCGGTGTCACATCCTGATGGAAACGGTACGACCGCCGCCGGCCGTCGGCCTGACGATTCCCTGACATCACGGGTTCGACGACCGCCCGCTGACGCCTACGTTGCAGCGCGCTCTCCTGCGCCGCACCAGGGTGGTCGGCAGGCAACGGGAACGGCGTCCGGAGTCCTGATGCGTTGCGAGGGAGTCTTCACGGTCGTCCCGACCGCGTTCCATGACGACGGGTCGCTCGACCTCGATGGAACGGCAAACGTGGTGGCCGCCTGTGGCGACGCCGGTGTGGCGGGCGTGCTGACGCTCGGCGTGATGGGCGAGGTGGGCGACCTCGACCTCGACGAGCAACGCCGCGTCATCACCACGGTGCAGCGCGCCGCCGGCGGGCTCCCCGTCGTTGTGGGCCTGGGCGACCCCGGTCCGGAGCAACTGGCGGCCGCTCGGCGCGCCACCGACCTCGGCGCAGATGCCCTGCTCATGGGACTGGCCGACGGAGACGCCGACCGCCGCGCGGGACTGCTGGACAGCGCAGCATCGATCGGACCGCCAGTCATCCTGCAGCACCACCCAGCGGCCACGGGCGTCCACGTCCCGATCGAGGAGGTCGTCTCCCTGGCCAGCAACGGCACGGCGATCGGTGTCAAGGCCGAAGCGCCGCCAACGCCCGACCTGATCGCCGCACTGGTCGCTGCCAACGCACCGCCGGCCCTCGGCGGACTGTCGGCGCTGTACCTCCTGGAGGAACTGGAGGTCGGAGCAGCCGGCTGCATGACTGGCCTGGCGATCCCGGAACTCCTGGTCGAGGTGGTCGGCGCCTGGCTCGGCGGCAACCCGACAGCAGCGCAGGACGCCTACCTGCGACTGGTGCCGTACCTCCGTCTGGAGGCCATGCCCGGCCGCCTGGGGCTGGTCGCCCGCAAGGAGGCCTGGCGCCAACGGGGGCTGCTCCTGTCGTCGCGCGTGCGTCGCGGCGTGCCACTGGGAACGCCGACGAAGGCAGCGATCACGCGCCGACTGCGTGATGTCGGCGTCGACCTCGTCGCACCATGGCCCGACGCCTGATCGTTCGCGGGCGCCTGACGGTGGGTCGGCGTCAGCCGTTGCAGGCAGCGTTGAGCAGCGGGAAGGGGTTGACCGCGGAACCGTTGACGTAACGGCCGATGTGGGTGTGTGACGGCGTGCTGTAGGCGTTGCCGGTGTTGCCGACCCACCCGATCACCTGGCCAGCGCTGACAGCATCACCTTCCCTGAGGCCGTCCGCGAGGCGCTGCAGGTGGGCGAAGTACCAGTACTCGTTGCCACTGGTCCAGATCGAGATCGAGATCCCGCCCAGGTCGCCGCTGTTGGACCCGGGCCGGTACGTGTTCGTGTGGTCGAGCCGCCGGATGCTGCCGTTGGCAACCGCACGTACCGGCGTACCCACGTCGGAGAAGACGTCCGTGCCCTTGTGGGTCCGCCCGCCGGAACGCGGGTAGCCCCAGTCGTTCTGGAACCAGGCCGGATTCTGCGGACACAGGATCGCGCCGCCACCGGCTGCCGCCAACTGCTGGCGGCGCTGCTCGTCCTCGAGTTTCTTGACGAGTGCCTCCAGCGCCTGCAGTCGTGTGACCTGAGTGCGACGCTCACCCTCGAGGCGGTTGAGGATGATGCGCTGGGCAGCCTCCTCTGCAGCGACCGTGGCGGTCAGCGTCTGGGCCTGCTCGGCAAAGTTCTCTCGGAACGCGCGGGTCTGCTCCGCAGTCTCCTGCTCGGTGTCGGCGAGGACGCGGGTCTCCTCGGCGTCGCCGCGCAGGACCTCACGGTCATTGCGCAGTTGGTCCACCCGCTCGACCACGTGGTCCTGGTAGTCCAGCACCGCGCCCAGCCGGTAGAGGCTGGTCGCCACGTCGATCGGTGACGTGGCGTTCTCGAACACGCGCAGCACCAACTGGCCACGACCCGCGGCCCCGTACTTGTGGAAGGCAATGATCTGGTCGACGAAGACGTCCTCCTCCTGCTCGAGGTCGTCCTCGGCGCGTTGGAGCAGGTCCACGGCGACGTCGAGATTGGCCTGAGCGACCTCGGCGCGGGCGTTGGCATCACCCAAGGCCTCGTCGGCCAAGGCCAGCTGACCCTCCGCGACCCGCAGGTCCGCCGTGGCGCGAGCCAGGCTCGCGGCGACGTCGTCAAGCTCAGCCCGAGCCTGCTCGAGCTCCGCGTCCAATGGGCCGAGTTCCGCGCGGACGGCCGACAGGTCACGGCGGGCCTGCGCCAGCTGCGCATCAACGTTCTGTGCCGATGCGAACGACAGGCCGGAGGGCAGCAGGGCAAGCAGCAGTCCCAACACCACGGCCAACACGACCGTGCCTGGCACGGGAATGCGGTGCAGCGAAGGCCGATGGGGGTGCTGCTGGGTCACTTCCACCTCATCTGAAGTCATCTGGGCCGTGCATGGACCGACGGGTCACGCATGCGTGGCGTCACCGTCACCCAGCGCTACGACGATACCGGCGCACGTGCCGTCAACCGTGGAACCCAGGCTGAGCCGACCACCCTCCGCCTCGACCAGTGCACGCGCCAGCCGCAGCCCGCGCCCACGGCCAGGTCCGGCGCCCGCGCCGGACGATCCGGTGTCACGCCCCGGTTCGGCGCCTGCCGCAGCACCGGACCCTCTGCGGTCGGCGCGACCGACTGCCTCGGTGAGGTGGGCGACGGCGGGGGGCGGACCCAGGCCCTCGTCGATGACATCGATGCGCACGGCACGGGTCTGGCCATCGGCTCCCACATCAGGACGCACGCGCACGGTGACGGTCCCGACCCCGTGCTCGAGCGCGTTGTCGAGCAGGACCGCGACAGCCTGGCCGATCGCCGCCCCCCGCGCCCGCACCAACGGCACCGGGGCGCGCTCGAAACGCACCTCACGGCCGGCATCGCGGGCTCGATGCTCCCAGGCGTCAAGGCGCTGTTGCACGACGACGCCAAGGTCCGTCGGCTCGGCCGGGGCATCCAGGCGCGTGAGCTGCTGGAGTTCGTCCAACGTTGCGGTGAGCCGATCGGCTTCAGCCAGGGCGCCAGCGATCGCGACCGGGTCGGCCCCGTGGGACTCCAGGGCCTCCAGATGCAGCCGCAGGGCGGTCAGCGGCGTGCGCAGCTGGTGCGAGGTGTCGGTTGCGAACGCCGTGCCGCGATCCAACGCGCGACCCAGTCGATCTGCGGTTGCGGCCAGGGCGCGCCCGATGGCGTCGGCCTCGGGCAGGGCAGACGCGAGCTCGTGGCCGGAGAAGTCGCCGTCCCCCAGTCGTTGGGCTGCCAGCGCCAACTGCTCGAACGGGTCTGCCAGGCGTCGGCCAAGCAGCGCAGCCGCCGCTCCGGCCACGGCCAGGGCGCCGGCGCCCAACACGGCGATCAGCACCCAACTGCGGCGCACGTCAGCACGCACGGCATCGTCAGCTCGGGTGAGATGCGCCACCAGCGGCACCCGACACGCGCGACCCTGCAGTTGGACTGCGGCAGCCAACTGGCCCGCGCGGTGTGCGGTGGCCTGCCCGGATCCCATCGCCGCCGCGAGCTCCGGCCCGGGGACCACGTCCTGATCGCCGACGGCGACGCCCGCAGAGCCGTCGGCGGTCAGAACCGCGATGGAGGTGTCCGCGGGGACCTGGGCGTCCAGCGCGGCCAGGCGCAGTTCCACCTGTGCGCAGTTGCTGGCGTCGTCCAGGAACGTGGCGATCTGGCGTGCCTCGCCAGCGAGTGCATCGAGGGCACCGTCGATCTGGGCGCGCTGCGTTGCCAACGCAAGCGGGATCGCGAAGAGCAACAGCGTCGCGACGACAAGGAGCAGTGTGGAGATCAGCAGGCGCTTCCTCACGACGCCGTCCGCTCCACCTCGAAGCGGAACCCGACGCCGCGCACGGTCGTGAGGTAGCGCGCGGCGGCGGGGTCGTCGCCCAGCTTGCGCCGAAGGCCCGACACGTGGACATCGAGGGTGCGCGACGCCCCCGACCAGCCGGTCGACCAGATGTCCCGGACCAGGTCGTCGCGCCGGACAACCGCGCCGGCCCGACGCAGCAGTGCTGCCAACAGGTCGAACTCGGTTGGGGTCAGGTCCAGTTCGCGACCACCCACGCTCGCCCGTCGAGCGGCCGAATCGACGGTCACGTCCTGCGCGGTCAGGGTGGCCTCGACGTCGCTGGTCGCCGCTCGGCGCAACAGTGCCCGCACGCGCGCGGACAGTTCGGCCAGGCGGAAGGGCTTGGCGACGTAGTCGTCTGCCCCGGCATCCAGGCCGACGACCGTGTCCATCTCCCCGGCCCGGGCGGTCAGCATCAGGATCGGCAGATCGGGCCCGCGTGAGCGGCGGATCCTGCGACAGACCTCGAGGCCGTCGAGGTCCGGGAGCCCCAGGTCCAGCACGACCAGGTCCGCGGCGTCACACGCCGCCAGTGCGGCGGCCCCGGTCGCCACGCGCATCACCGCGTAGCCCTGCCCCTGCAGGGCGGACACGAGTGGCGACGCAATGCCGTCGTCGTCCTCGACCAGCAGGATCCGTGCGGTGTCCATGTGGCCTCCTTCCGCCAGCCTACGAACGCGAGCCGACCCCCGAGGTGGACCGTCACCCATTCCTCACCGACCTTCACACAACCTTCACCGATGCCCCGTCGAGCCCTTGCACGGCATTTCGTACGATCGGACCGTCCCCGACCAAGGCTGGGTTCCATGCCCGACGTGACCACGAGCGACGCGGGTGCAACCGCAGGCACCGAAACCCCCCTCGGATCGGCCTGGCCAGCCCCGCCGCTCGAACCGCCGGCCGGATCGCGGCTCGAACCACCTGTCGGAGCGCCGCTCGACACACCCGCGGGACCGCCGCTCGAACCGCCGCCCCCCGCACCGGTGCCCACGTCCCACGACGCCCAGCCTCGCGCGATCGGGCTGCGTCACCTCGTCGCCACGGGAGTGATTGCCGCCATGCTGGGCGGCGCCGTCGCCGTGCCGCTCAGCCAGGAGGCAGCCCGCGACGCAGTGGCCGACCTCGGCGATGGCCCGGCCGGGCAACAGGCCTCGGCAGACCTGGGTTCGTCAGGCGACACCTCGCCGCCGACGATCTTCGCACCCGGCGCGTCCCTGACCGCGGCCATCGCCACGCAGGTCCTGCCGTCCGTGGTCCGCGTCGACCAACGCAGCCCGGGCGGCGGTGGCACCGGCTCGGGCGTCATCTGGTCCAGCGACGGCTACATCCTCACCAACGCCCACGTGGTCGACGGGGCCACTGAGGTGCGCGTGAGCCTGCCCGACGGCACCGAGCACACCGCCACCGTCATCGGCGCGGACGCAACCTCGGACGTCGCCGTGCTCAAGATCGAGGCCACCGACCTGCCCGTACCCGCCTTCGCGGACGACCTGCCGGCCATCGGCGAGACGGCCCTGGCCATCGGCTCGCCGTATGGGCTCGACGGGTCGGTGACCGCCGGCATCGTCAGTTCGCTGAACCGCCGCGTGACCACCAGCGGCGCGCCACTGGTCGACCTCATCCAGACCGACGCCGCGATCAACGCGGGCAACTCCGGCGGCGCACTGGTCAACGGCGCCGGCGAGGTCATGGGCATCAACACCGCCATCCTGAGTCGCAGCGGCGGCAACGACGGCATCGGCTTCGCCATCCCGATCTCGACAGCCGGACGGGTTGCCGAGCAGCTGATCGACAGCGGCGAGGTCCGCCACGCCTACCTCGGAATCTCTGGGCAGAGCGTCGACCCGGAGATCGCGTCGCTCTACGGCCTGGCCACGTCGTCTGGCGTGCTCATCCAGGAGGTGGCGCCGGACGAAGCCGCCGCGGCGTCAGGGCTGCGCTCCGGCGACATCATCGTGGGCATGGCCGGCTACGAGGTCACCTCCATGGCCGACCTGCTGGCCGTAATCGGCCGCCTGTCCCCCGGCGAACAGGTCGAGGTCGTCTGGTTGCGCAGCGGCGCGGAACAACGCGCCACGGTCACCCTCGGCGAGACCACCCGATGATCCCCGGGTTCAGCGCAGTGTGGCCAGGCCGCCGTCGACCGGGAGGATCACGCCGGTCACGAACGCACCGGCGCGTGACGACAGGAACGTGACGGCTCCGACGATGTCCTCGGGCGTGCCGACGCGCTTGCGCGGGGTGGCAGCGGCGATCGCCGCCAGCCCCTCGTCGCCGAAGAAGGCCGTCATCTTCGAAGGGAAGAACCCGGGTGCGATGGCGTTGACGGTGATGTCGTCGTCCGCCAACACCGCACCGAGGTGGCGCGTCAGCTGGTGCACCGCGGCCTTGGACGCCGAGTAGCTGAAGTTGGTCATCTTGGGAGCGTGGATCCCGTCGACCGAGCCGATGTTGATGACGCGAGCTGGGTCGTCCGCCGTGGCCGCCGCGCGCAGTTGCGGCGCCAGCGACTGGGTCAGCAGGAACACGCCACGGACGTTGACATCGAGGACGCGGTCGAACGCCTCGGCCGGGAACGTGCCGAAGTCCTGGCCCCACGTGGCGCCAGCGTTGTTGACCAGGATGTGGACGGCGTCCTCCCGTTGCGCGATCGCGGCGGCAAGGGAGGCCGGACCGTCCGGCGTGCCCAGGTCGGCCGGGATGGCGAGGCAGTCAACGTCGTCGCGCAGCGCGTCCAGGTCGGCGGCCGTGGCGGCCAGCTCGTCGGCCTTGCGCGACGACACGTACGTCCGAACACCGGCACGGACCAGCCCCTCAGCGATCATGCGGCCGATCCCCCGCGAGCCGCCCGTCACGACGGCCACCTTGCCGGTCAGGTCGAACAGGCCCGTCACACGCGTCTCCCTCGCCGAAAGGCCCCGGACCCTATTCGTATCCGCGGGGTGGGCGTTGCGGTCAGGTGGCGCGGTAGCGGGCGCTGTCGTCCGTGCCGGTACGCAGGACCTTGCCCTCACCGAACAGGCGGTCCAGTGCGGCGGCCATGTCGGCGGGCACCCAACCCAGCGTTTCAGCCAGCGAGGCCGCCGTTGCCATCCGAGCGGCTCGGAGCTCGGCCAACAGGACCTCGTCGTCCGCCGCGCCGGCGCCCGCGCCCGCCGCCAGCTTCCATGCAGTCTCCGCGCTGCGCTGCACCAACTGGTCCAGGCGGTCCGCGTCATCCACGCGCGGTGGCATCCCCAGCCGATCCACCAGCAGGGCGCCGTGTCCCAGTGGCTTGGGGTGCACGGTGATGTCGTTCAGCGAGGTACCAACCCAGAACGCATCCGTACGTGCCACCACGGCAGCACCGAGCCCCGCGTCGTCGTCCAGTGCCTGGTCGCCGGCGCGCCGACGGCGGATCGCGCGAACGATGTCGTCGGCCCGGCCGAAGCCACGCAGCTCCAACAAGAGGAACGGGTCCTGACCGACAGCCCCTGCCATCGCATGGGCCAGCGCGACGGCGTGCATCCCCGGCGGTTGATCCGCGACCTCGTCCTCCCAGATCGCCTGATCCCAGTTGGGGAGCAGTGGCAGCTCGGCCCGATCGAGGTCGTCCAACAGGCGTGGATCCAGCGCGCTGTCGGCGAGGGCGGCGAGGTGGCGCACGCTTGCGGCCATGACGTCCAACGCCCGCTCTCGCTCGGCGGCGTCGAATGCCGGCAACGACAGCGCAGCCATCCCGCTGCGCTTGAGCGCACCGACGTTGGCGGCCACGCGACCCGGCTCGAGGTGCAGTTCGCCCACCATGCCGTCGCGAGCCAGTGAGCGGCCGCGCTCGAGGCTGCCGAGCGACGTCTTGGGCGGCAGCAGGTCCAGGACGGCCTGACTCCACCACGGCAGCCCGATCGCGATGGGCGGCCTCACACCAGCACCTCGTCCTCGACGGCATCGGTCGACAGGGCCACCAGCTCGCGCAGCTCGTCGTCGCCGAGCTCGGTCAACCACGTCTCCCCGGTTCCGACCACACGCTCGACGAGGTTGCGCTTGGAGTCCAGGACCGCCGTGATGCGATCCTCGACCGTGCCTGCGGCCACCAGCTTGTGCACGTTGACGGGGCGGTCCTGGCCGATGCGATGGACGCGGTCGGTCGCCTGGTCCTCGACAGCCGGGTTCCACCAGCGGTCGAAGTGCACGACCTCTGTGGCGCGGGTCAGGTTGAGGCCGGTCCCGCCGGCACGCAGCGACACGACCATGACCGGCGGCGCGTCGTCGGCATCCTGGAAGCGATCCACCATGGCCTCGCGGTCGGTCAGGGCCACGCCGCCGTGCAGGAACGGCACCTCGGGCAGTCCGAGCGTGGTGCCGAAGTGGTCGACCAGCAGGTCGCCCATCTTCTTGAACTGCGTGAACACCAGCGCGTGGTCACCGTTGGCAACCACTTCCTCGAGGATCTCCGTGACGCGCGCCAGCTTGCCTGACCGGGTCGCCAACGGCCCGGTCTCTCCGAGGTAGTGCGCCGGGTGGTTGCAGATCTGCTTCAACGCGGTGAGCAGGCGCAGGATCCGACCGCGCCGACCGATCCCATCGTCACCCAGCCCGACGCCGAAGGCCTCGTCCACGGCGGCCTGGTAGAGCGTGGCCTGCTCGGTGGTCAGCGTGCAGGCCACCGTCATCTCGGTCTTCGGCGGCAGCGACAACGCGACATCCGGGTCGTCCTTGCGACGACGCAGGACGAACGGGGCCACCATGCGTCGCAAGCGCTGGGCCGCCTCGTCGTCGCGCCACCGTTCGATCGGAATGGCGAACGTGCGCGTGAAGCGCCGTTGCGACCCGAGCAGGCCGGGGTTGACGACATCGAGCAAGGACCACAGGTCGGCCAGGCGATTCTCGACGGGCGTACCCGTCATGACGACGCGCATCTGCGTCGGCAGACGCCGCGCGGCCTTGGCGCCCTTCGAGGCGGCGTTCTTGATCTGTTGCGCCTCGTCGAAGACGACGATCCCCCAGTCCACGCCCTCGAGCAGTTCGATGTCACGGCGCAGCAGCGCATAGGTGGTGACCGTGACGCGCCCGGGCTTGAAGTCGCGGGACTGCTCGGCGCGCTCCATGCCGTGGTGGCGACTGACCTCCAGGCCCGGCGCGAACTTCGCGATCTCGCGCTCCCAGTTGCCCACCACGGACGTGGGGCACACGACCAGGTGCGGCCGACGCTTGTTGTGCGCAGCGATCAGGGCGATCGCCTGCAAGGTCTTTCCCAGGCCCATGTCATCCGCCAGGACGGCCCCCAGCCCGAGCGATCCCATGGCCTGCAGCCACGCGACGCCGCGCGCCTGGTAGGGCCGCAGCTCTGCGTCAATGCCGATCAGGGTGGGGGTCGTCGGCGCCTCCGTCGTGCGCAGGCGCTTGACGAAGCCGGCGATCTCCCCGACCGCCACGGCCTCGATCATGCTCCCCTCGTCCTCCCAGACACCGCCCAGCGCGGCCGCGAGCGCGTCGGCGAAGCCCATCGTGCCGGCACGGTCCCCGATCTCCTCCAACTCCGCGACCTCGGTCGCGTCCAGCCGGATCCAACGATCACGCCAGCGAACGATCGGCTGCTTCAGCCCGACCAGTTCCGCGAACTCCTCGGGTGAGAGTGCGTCCTCGCCCAGGACCACCTCGTAACGGAAGTCGGTCAGGCGCGCAGCACCGAAGTCGGCGTGCGCGACACGGCCGGGCTCCAGCGCGTCGTCCCACTCGCTGCGTGGGTCCCCGACGACGATCCGGGCACGCAGGCCAGTCGTCATCTTGGCGTCCAGCTCCGGCGGCAGGAGCGTGTCGACGCCGACCGCTCGCAGGTCCTCCGCGGCCGACAAGAGCTCCGCCGCTTCCTCGACCGTGACGACCAACCGGTCGGGGCGGGCCTGGTCGAGTGCTCGGTCCAGGGCTGCCCACGTCTGTGCGGCCTCTGCGATGGCGCCCGACAACAGCGTGTCCGCGTCCTCGATGCGGCCGGCCGGGGTCTGGTCGAGGTGGACGACCCCGCTGGCTCGGCGCCACACCTCGGCGGCCGCCATCCGCTGCTCGGGATCGACTGCCGACTGCAGCAGGAGGTCGACGTGCCACGCCTCGCCGGCAGCAAGGTTGCCCTCGCCGTCGGTCTCCGGGGTGTGCAGCCGAAGGGCGAGGTTGCCGCGCCCCTGGACGCGGCGGTGAAGTGCCGGGGCGGCCCACTCGTCGATGGCGGCCGCCAGGTCCGCCGGCCGACCATGGACGTTGCCGGCCACTGGATCGGGCCCGCCCAGGGACTCAGACCACGACTCGATCCAGGGACGCCGTGGCGTGCGGCCCCGGCCGTTGACCGGACGCCGCCCCCCGCGACCACACGAGTCGGCCACGGCGTCCAGGAATGCGATAAGGAGGTCCGCGGCATCCCAGCTGGAGCCGTCGGTGCGCCGCAGTGCGTACGCAGCGATCGGCATCGCGTCCGCCAGCTGGCCCACCCGTCGGTCCGATCCAGCACCGGCCCGCCACCAAGACACCATGGTCCCGGCATGCGTGCCGGCGCGGGACAGCGGGATCACGCGACCCGCGGCGACGACTTCCAGGGCCAGCTTGGCAGCCAGGCTCCACGCCAGGACCGAGTCGCCCGGGCGGCGCCAGGCCGGGAGCGCCTCACCCGACGGCAGTGCGGCCAGCACCCTCGTGGCGGGCAGCATCGGCACGCGCCGCGCCAGCACATCGGTGGCAACCAGCCCATCCGTCGCCCCGTCGGCGGCCGCCGGCACCAGCAACGGGACCTCGACCTCCTCTCCCGGGGGCAAGCCAAACTCCGACAGGGCGGCATCGAGATCAGCCGCTCCCCACAGGGCCAGTGCGCCCGATGCGGGCACCGATCGACCGGGCAGGAACGTCGCCTGGAGGCGACCGTGCGGAGCGGGCAGCGAGGTCACAGGTTCCCGAGGGGTCGGCCGAGGAGGGCACCCGACAATGACGTCAGACGAACGGCCGAGCGTACGCCGCGGGCGCCGGGGCGGTGGCCGCTGGGCCGCGGGCGCCCACTACCGTCACTCGCTCGACAGCCCGGGAGGGTCCAGGTGCGCGACGTACTGCGGATCGCCAATGCGTCCGGCTTCTACGGCGATCGGTTCGCCGCCGTGCGGGAGCAGTTGGACGGCGGTGAGATCGACGTCCTCACCGGCGACTACCTCGCCGAGCTGACGATGCTGATCCTGTGGCGAACGCGCGCCAAGGATCCGACCCGCGGGTACGCGACGACCTTCCTGCACCAGCTCGACGACACGTTGGCCATGATCCTTGACCGAGGTGTCCGTGTGGTCGTGAATGCAGGCGGCCTCAACCCGGCCGGCCTGGCCGAGGCGGTGCGGTCCCTGGCAGCTGAGCTCGGCCTGCCTGCCAAGGTCGCCCACGTCGAGGGAGACGACCTGTTGGACCGCCTGGACGCCCTGCAGGCCGCCGGACTGGTGCTGGAGAACCTGGACACGGGCGCGCCGCTGGCCAGCCTGGCCAACCCGCCGCTGACCGCGAACGCCTACCTGGGCGGCTGGGGCATCGCCGCGGCCCTGGAGTCGGGCGCGGACATCGTCGTGACGGGCCGCGTCACCGATGCCTCGCTGGTGACCGGCCCCGCCGCGTGGGCCTTCGGCTGGGCCCGCGAAGACTGGGACCGGTTGGCCGGTGCGGTCGTCGCCGGCCACGTCATCGAGTGCGGTGCGCAGGCCACCGGCGGCAACTACTCGTTCTTCGAGGAGGTGCCGCGGCTGGAACATCCCGGGTTCCCGATCGCCGAGGTGCATCGCGACGGCAGCAGCGTCATCACCAAGCACCCCGGGACCGGCGGGCTGGTCGACATCGGCACCGTCACGGCACAACTGCTCTACGAGATCGGCGACCCGCTCTACCTGAACCCCGACGTCATCACGGACTTCACCAGCATCCAACTGACCCAGGACGGGCCGGACCGCGTGCGCATCGACGGCGTCCGCGGCCACGCGCCGACCGACGCGAGCAAGGTCTGCATCAACACCCTTGGGGGGTTTCGCAACCGGATGACGTACGTGCTGACCGGACTGGACATCCCGCAGAAGGCCGCGCTGGCAGAACGCACCCTGCGTGCCCACGTCGACCTCGACGCCCTCGACGACGTGGACATCCGACTGGTGCGCACCGACCACGACGACGCCGACGACAACGCCCTGGCTACCGCCTTGCTCCACGTGACGGTCAAGGACCGCGACATGGGCAAGGTGGATCGTCGCGCCTTCGCGGCCCCGGTCGTCGAGCAGGCGCTGGCCAGCTACCCCGGCTTCACCATGACCGCCCCGCCAGCCGACCCAGAGCCTTACGGGGTCTACTGGCCGACCCTGGTGCCCAAGGCGGAGGTTTTCGAGGTGGTCGTGACCACCGACGGCGAGCGCCTCGCGATCGAGCAGACCAAGGGCCACCGGGAAGCGGTCGACACCGCGCGTCAGGCCCTCGCGCTGCCGGCGCCGACCAGGCAGGTGACTTCTGCCGTGGAGGCGACGCAGGAGGGACAGGCCACCGTGCAGGCCACCGTGCGGGTGCCGCTGGGGCGTCTCGTCGGGGCACGCTCGGGCGACAAGGGTGGCAACGCGAACGTCGGCCTGTGGGCCCGCGACGACGCGACATTCGACTGGCTGCGGGGATGGCTGGACGCCGACCAGTTCCAGCGCCTGGTCCCCGAGGCGGCGACGCTGGACGTGCACGTGCATGTCCTGACAAACCTGCGCGCCGTCAACGTCGTGGTCCTGGGACTGCTCGGCGAGGGAGTGTCGTCGTCGACCCGACCCGACCCGCAGGCCAAGGGCCTGGGCGAGTACGTCCGTTCACGCATGGTCGAGGTGCCCGCCGCCCTGGTCAGCCGTTGACAGCCGGCGCAGAACATCGCGCAGGAGCCGTATGGCTGGCTCCCGTCGCGGACGACCTCTTCGGTCTGAGCCACGCAATCTGCGATCCTTGCGACACGATCCCTGCGCCCCCCGCACGCAGGGCCGGGAACGACCTAACTGAGCGGCGCGTTGTGCCGATGAATCGTAGGTGGTCCAACCGCCCGGACGGAACCGGACGCCACCACAGCCAGGAGGTGCGCCATGCGACAGGACACCCAGTTCGCGCCGCCGGAGGCAGCTCCCGCGGAGACCGATCAGCGTGAGGCTGCGTTGGCCTGGCTGGCGGAGGAATTCCCGGCCTGGACGTTCTCGGTGGGTACGACCGACACGTACACCCGACGCGATGACCAGCACTGGACGGCGACCCAGGTCGGTCACCACCCGCAATCCGCCTTGACCGCCGCCAAGCTGCACACCCGGCTGGACGAATACCTGGCGCGTCGTGCGAACCGCGGCGTACGGCAGAACTGACCGACACCCCAATCCGGCAGTTCGGTGTGCCGACCGGCGTCGATCGACCCGATGCCCATGAGGACCTGGTCGCGGTCGCCGACGCGACTCGCGGCGTCGTCCACGGGTGACCATCGGGTCGCACCGACGAAGAACTCCTCGAGACGGTTCAGCATTGAGGTGACCGTTGCAATCGTCACGTGCCCTCGGTGACCTCGGCGACGTCGGCGGACGTGGCGGCCACCAGGTCCTTCGGTGCGAGCTGAATGCTGACGCCGTGCTGGCCGCCACCGATGGCCACGCGGTCGTGGCGCAGCACTGCCCTGTCGACGATGACCGGCCATGGACCCTGGCTGCCGAACGGCGTAATCGTCCCGCGTCGGTAGCCCGTGGCGGCGAAGGCCTCCTCGGCGTCGGGCATGGACAGGCGCGACGTCCCCAAGTGCGCCCGCAGGGCGGGCCACGAGAAGCGCCGGTCACCGGACACGACGACCAGGATGTACTCGCCCTCGGCGACGCGGACGACGAGGGTCTTGTTCATCTGCCCCACGCCCAGGCCCTGGGCTGCCGCCGCCTCCTCGATGGACGCAACGGGGCCGAAGTCCACGACGGCATGCTGAATGCCGGCGGCGGCGACCGCACGGGTCGCTGGCGTGTCCGGTTGCGGTCGGTTGATGGCGGCGTCGCCGGTCATTGCGTCCGCCCCGTGATCCGTTGGCGGACCGCTGCTTCGAGGCCCTCGAGGTCCGCAACCGTGACCGTGAGCCCGGGATGCACGGCGACCCTGCGCCCGAACAGGCCACCGACCGGCTCATGGAAGCACACGCACACGCCCCCGACCGTCGTCGATCCAAAGGTCGCGCCGTGGTCCGCCAGCGAGCCACGCGCCCCGATCGCCGTCCACCAGCGGTAGTCGCGCGTCACCTGGACGTCCTTGAGGTTCTCCAGCGGCGTGCGGCAGCGCAGCCGCCCGAAGCGTGCGTCGAAGTGCGTGTCGTCCAGCACGACGACGCTGTTGTCCGGCGTGGCGCCGGTGGTCAGCCAAAGCCAGCGCTCCCACCGCGGGTCAAACGCGAAGGCGAACCGTTGTTCCGTCATGCGCTTGGCCTTGCTGGAGGTTGAGCGGGGCAGTGGATCACTGAAAGGTCTCCAGCACGTCGGCGGACACCTCGACCCAGTGCGCCTCCCCGATGGCAAGCACGCTCCCCTGTGGTGTGAGGATCGCCGACCCGGTGCGGAACCGACGACCGTCGTCGTCGAGCCGCCAACCGACCACGACGTGCGGCTCGCCGATCACCACCGGCGCACGTTGCGTGGTCGTCAGGTTGCCCAGGAGTGCCGGTCGCGGTGCGGGGCCTCCGAAGTAACCGGGACAGTCCAGCGCCGCCCAGACGAACACCTCGGCAACGCTGCCGTCCCCACGATCCAGCGAACGATCGGGGAGCCAAGGCGATGCGACGATCCCGTCGTCGACGGGACCGGTGAACAGTCGCAGGCCGTCACCGCGGTCGGGACCGCAGACGAAGCAGGTGGGAAAGAGGTGTTGGTCCCAGCCGAGGTAGTCATCGACAGCATCGGCTGCCTCTTCGAGGGAGACCACGTACGGCAGGTCGAACGCGACTGGCACCTGCAGAAGCGTCGCCGTCGCGATGACCGCATCGCCGTCGACCACCTCGATGCTGCCGGCCGGCGACGGGCGCACGTCCAATGGGCGGTCCAGCGGCGGCGGCGCATGCAACGTCACCCGAACGGGGCCGTCGAGGTGTGCCGCGATGGCGCCACACGCATAGCCACCGTTGGCGGACCTGGGTGGTCCGTTGAATCGGGCCGGGATGGTCACCGTGGCCACGTCGTCCTCCACCGGTCGCCGAGTACCGACCCTACGACGCGTCGCCCCGCATGCATCCTCGGCATCATCGCCCTCAGCGGTACTCGCCCGGGACGTCCTCGACGGTGACGAAGTCGATCAGTTGCTCGACACTGCTCCACAGGGTGCGATCGAGGTCACGGACGGTTCGGACGCGCCCGAGCAACTCCCGCCAGAAGCGCGCCGGTTCCGTCGCCCCGACCGCATCGCAGATGCCCTCCTTCCACGGAATGCTGCGCGGAATGGTGGGCCACGCCTCCAGGCCCACCCTGCGCGGGTCCACGGCCGCCCACACGTCCACGAACGGGTGCCCACGGACCAGCACGTCCGGATGGCGTACTCGCTGGGCGATCCGGTGTTCCTTGGTGCCGGGGACCAGGTGGTCGACCAGCACGCCCAGCCGACGGGTCGGGCCCGGGTCGAACTCCGCGACCAAAGCATCGAGGTCATCGATGCCGCCGATGGGTTCGACGACCACCCCGACATGGCGCAGATCGTCGCCCCAGATCGCCTCAAGGAGTTCGGCGTCGTGGATCCCCTCCACCCAGATGCGGCTTGCCCTGGCGACGCGTGCCTTCGCGCCCGGCGTGGCGATGGACCCCGAGCGGGTCAGCCGGAGCTCCCCAGGGCCGCCGCCCCCACCTGGTCCCGGCGTCGTGGGCGGCGCCGGGATCAGGTTGGCCAGGTCATCGCCAACCCAGAAGCCCGCGGGCTCGTTGATGAACGTCCGTGACAGCCCACGGCGGTTGCGCAGCACCACCTCGCGCTGGGTGCAGCTGACGACCTCACCGGCGAAGTCGGCACCGGCCACCTCGACCAGCAGGCCCGGTGCCGCGACGACGTCCACCGGTGTTGGCGGACGTCGATCTGCGAACTCCCACCCCACGACACGGCCTCCCGGACTCGAACTCGCGCAAGGATCGCACTGCACGACGCCAGGTCGGTGCACGTCAGTCGGACTCACCCCGCTGGCGCCGAAGCATCTGCTGCACGTCGTGACGCAGGCGGCGCGCCTCGACCAACGCGCCGACCTCGCGGCGCGCCTGCGGATCGATGAGCACCTCGGCCGAGTCCGAGGCCTGTGGGTCCTCGTCCATGCCATGCGCCCGCACCCGCGGCAGGTCCGCCAACCTGGGCGACCCCTTGGACACTGCCGCGGCCGCAGGTTCAGCCGCAAGCTCGACAATCGGCTCCGACCGCAGTCTGACCTGAGGCGCCGGCTCCGGGGCTGGCTCGGGGGCTCGCTCAGGGGCCGGTTCGGGGGCTGGCTCGGGGGCTGGCTCGGGGGCCGGCTCGGGGGCCGGCTCGGGGGCCGGCTCGGGAGCTGGCTCGTCGGCAGGCAGCCCGAAGAAGCGCGGCGCCTTGCGACTCACGCGACCGTCGGATCCCATGACCATGGCCTCTCACTCCACGTCGCTTGCCTGACCACGTCGTAGCCTGCCACCACCGCCGCACCAAGGCTGACGATGTCCCCCGCCAGCCCACTGGAGGACACCCCGTGAGTTCCATGGTCCAAGGGCCGGACGGTCGCGTGTGGACGGTCGAGCGCAACGTCTGGCCGTGGCGGACACCGGCAGAACTCCTGTCCCGTGCCGCGCCGAAGCGGGGCCAGCGGTCGGGCGATCTGGAGGAAGTGGCGGACACTGCGTGGTTGGCAACGGAGGCCGTGTCGGTGTTCGACGACTGGCTTGCCCCCATCGCCATTGTGACGGCCATGCTCGCGCTGCTCGCCTTCGGCGGACTGATCCTGGCCGGGCTTGCAGCAGTCGTGCTGGCGCTGTGGGCGTTGGTGGCGGCCGGTGCGGTGGCGTGCTGGCGCATCCTCGGTCGACGCCCGTGGACCATCACGGCGATGTCCTCGACCGGCGAGATCCTGCGCTGGCGGGTGTTCGGCTGGCAGGCCAGCCGAGCCAAGGTCGCCGACGTCGAACGCGCCCTGCGCCAGGGCAACCCCCCACCGCCCACCGACCTCACCGACGCCTGAGTCCTGCCACCGCTCGCGATCGAAACCCCTCCGCACCCGCACTCGCCGCCCGTGCGGGCGGGCGGGTCAGGTCAGGTCAGGCCAGGTCGGAGGGTGAAGCCGCCTTGACCTGATTCGACGAAGGTCGCACAGCCCCGATGCACTCGCGGTCAGCGTCGACGCCTCGACGACCCGCATGCGCTGTCCCCAGATCGCACAGGTGTTCGTGCTGATGTCACAGGGGTCTGGTCTACTTCGTCGTATGGATCAGCTGACCGAAGTGGACGACCTGGCCGCCGTGGCCGCGGCAGCCGACCGCGCTGTCGTGCGGCTGGTTGCGCGGCTGATCGAACGGTCGGCGTCGATTGCGGCCGGGTCCGGGGTGACCGTTGATGTCTGGCTCGGTGCCCGGTCGCGGCTGCCAGCGTGGGAGCGGCGCGACCTGCTGATCGCGGCGGACATGCTCCCGCGGATGCCTGCGCTGTGGGCAGCATGGCAGGACGGGCTGGTGTGCTGGGTCGTGGTCGCATCGGTGGTCCGGACCGTGGCGCGTGAGGCCCGGTCGTTGCATGCGGCGGCAGACGAACTGCTCGGACGGGCGGCGGTCGAACTGGCCGACGCGGATCCGGAGATGCTGCTGTCCGTGCTGTCGGACTGGGTCGCCCAGGTCCGCCACGACCGTGAGGCACGCCGTGAGGCCCGCCGCATCGAGGATGATGTGCTGCGGTTCCAGCCGCGGCTTGACGGCACCGGGGGGACGCTGTGGGGCGACCTCGCGGCGACGACCTTCGCAGCCGTGACCGACGCGATCATCGACGCCCGTCCCGACCCGGACCTGGCCGCCAACCCCGACGGTGACGTTGCGGTCGCTGCCGCCAACCGCGGCTCGGTCGGGCATGCCAATGCGCTGGGGCTGCTCAAGCTGTGCGCCACCGACCCGGACGGGACAGCAAGGCGGCCGCTGCTGATCGCCACGGTCGGGCTCGACACGCTGCTCGGCCTGTCAGACCGGCCCGGCCGGCTGGTCACCCAGCTGTTCGGTGGCGACCTGCGGATCAGCGCCGACGGTGCCCGTCGCCTGGCCGAAGGCCGGATCGACCTGCGCCCCGTCATCCTCGACGGCCAGGGCGGGCTGATCGGCGTGGGCCGGATCCGCAGGTTCACCCCCGGGTGGCTGCGCCAGGCACAGCTCGCCTTGCACACGACCTGCAGCTTCCCCGGCTGTCGACGCCCGGCACGCCAAGTGGTGTCCGACCATGCCCGCGAGTTCGAGGACGGCGGCCCGACCGACGCGGCCAACACCCACCCGGCCTGCCACGTCCACCACGCCTGGAAGACCCCCGCCTACGACCCAGCCGGCCGCCGCACCCGCAATCCCGACTGGACCGTCACGGTGGCCCATGACGCCACCGTGACCTGGACTAACCGTCGGGCCGGCCTCACCATGATCCAGCCATCACTGCCACGTCTGCTCGACCTCTCCCAACCTTCGCCGCGGCCGGTCGCGACGCTGGCCGCCACCCGCCCGCCCGCCACACCGCGCGTCGATCGCGACCCCGAGATCAGCGAGCCACGCCAACGGCGACGAGCCAGCTGACCCGACCCCGCCCGGCGGCCGCCGGGCGAACATGGCTGTCCGGGATGAACAGTCATCGCCCGTTTGACACCAGACGGCGCGACCGGCTCCGCCCAGTCACCAACCGGACGTCCGCCTTGGACAGGTCATCGGTCATGCGCGTCGCGGACTGCATGCGGTCCGCCTCGCGTGGCAGGCTGTCGGGCATGCAGATGCAGACGACCGTGGTCATCGACGCCGAGGACAGCCGCCTCGACGTGTTCCGTGCCCTGGCCGACCGTGACGGTCGCCGCCAGCTCGAGGCGACGATGATCGTGGCCGAGGGCGCCAATGTCGTCGCGCGGATGCTGACTTCGAGACACGTGGCGACGCGCGTGGTCGGCGATGCTCCCGCGATTGCTGCCCTGGTCGACCGCGGCCTCGCCGGCGAGTTCGGTCCGGGGGTACTCGATCGTGTCGAGCTGCTGGTCGTCGACTCGGACATGCTGGCCGACGTCGTCGGCTTCACGGTCAACCAGCGGATCGTCGGCGTGGGCGAACGGGCCGCTCCGTGGACGGCTCACGACGTCCTGCTCGGGGCGCGCCGCGTGCTGCTCCTGGAAGGGCTGAACGACCACGTCAACCTCGGCGTGATCTTCCGAACCGCACACGCCCTGGGCGTCGATGCCGTCCTGCTGGACCGCCGCTGCGCCGACCCGCTGTACCGCCGTTGTGTGCGCACCTCGATGGGGTGGGCGCTGCACCAGCCGTGGGCCTGGGTGGAGGACACGGTCACGGCAATGGCCGACCTGCGCGCCGAGGGGTTCGTCGTGCTGGCCACCACCCCCGACGACGATGCGGCGGATGTCACCGACATCCCCGTCGGTCGACGGTCCCGGTTCGCGATCGCGCTGGGTGCCGAGGGACCCGGGCTGTCCCGTGAAGCCCTGGCCATCGCCGACCGTCGGGTCACCATCCCCATGCACTCCGAGGTGGACTCGCTCAACGTCGCTGTCGCCGCCGGCATCATCGTCCACGCCCTGCGGCCACGCGCCTGAGAGACCCACCCAGGCCACGATCACAGCGACAGCAACTCCTGCTCCCTCGCCAAAGCCGTTTGGAGTCCACGAAGGGATGAGGGACGGCGCCCCCTCCGGCACCGTCCCTCATCCTTGATTCCCGGCAGAGCCGGGGGCTGTGCGCGGCCCCGAAGGGCCATGGCTCACCGCACGGTCGGGGGCCACGTGAAGGCTGGGGTCAGGTTGGCGAAGACGCTCGCGTCGAGCTTGCCGGTCGCGTTGGCCACGGAGGCCGGGTAGCCGTAGAGCTCGTACTCGATCTGCTCGGTCAGGAACGGCAGGTCGACGGTCCCCGACTTCAGGGTCACGGTCTGGCCCGTAGGGATGTCGTTGTACTCCGCGTCCGACGTGCCGATCTCGATCGCGATGATGTGGTCGGCCTCCAGCAGGTAGTCCTGCGGCCAGGCGTCGAACGTGAACTGGCCGGACTCCGTGATGAGCTGGGCGCCGCGAGCGATCAGTGTTGCCTGGCCGCTGTCCGTCGTGTCCCAGACCTTCACGATCATGTTGGCGTTGGCCAGCGGGATGTCGACGTCGACGTTGAAGACGGGCTCCCCAGAGAGGTGCACGTCGTACGGCGCGGGCTCGGTGACGGTCCACAGCGCGTCGCCGGCGTCCTTGTCATCGACGTAGGCGCCCGGGAGCAGCTCCATCGAGAAGTGCTGCATGTGCGACGGCGGGTAGGCATCGGCGATGTACCAGTCCCCAAACTGGGTCTGGATGCGCGCGGACTGGTTGGCGTTGAGCTCGTTGTCGAACTCGGCCTCGCCCTTCAGGAAGACGTCGAAGAAATCCAGCGTCTCCTCGAGGAAGCCGTCACGACCAACCTTGTCGACCTCGTTGCCGCGCACGTGGTCCCACTGGCCGTACCAGCCGCGGTGGTAGCCCTGCAATTCGTCGACCAGGTCCAGCATGTTGGTCGGCTTGGTGTTGATGTCGTTGAAGCCCATCGACCAGAAGACCGGGATCTCGGTGTCCTTGGCACGACTGACGAGCTCGCGCTCGACCCAGTAGGGCAAGCTCTCGTCATAGCCCAGGTCGGAGTAGGCAATGCCCTCGGACCAGCACGTGGCCAGCTTCGCCTCGGAGTCAAGCCACTGCACCCACTCGGCCTGCGAGGTGTGCTGCGGCGCAGGCGGGTTGGCGTCGTAGGCGGTGTACAGGCCCGGCGTCACGTACCACCCGGAGTCCCAGTGCACGCCGTGGTCGAAGGCGATGCGGTAGCCGTCGATGATGGGCGACTGGATGACGACGGCGTCGAGGTGGGGCGGGTTCATCGCCAGGCCCATGACCTGGGTCCAGGCGTCGTAGGACTTGCCCCACATGCCGACGTGGCCGTTGGAGTACGGCGCCTCACCGAAGTACTCGGCCGCGGCGAACACGTCCATCTGCTCACCGATGCCGCCGTAGTCGCTGCAGCCAGCCGAGCTGCCGTATCCGCGACTGTCGACCTGCGCCCAGCCGTAGCCCTGGTTCAGGATGTCCGCGCCCTCGATGAAGTCGTAGAAGCGCGGCTCCGGGCCAGTCGCCACGGGGTCGTTCTCCGTCGCACCCTGGCCTTCACCGAAGTACGGACCGATCGAGAAGATCATCGGCCAGCCGCCCTCGGGGGCCTGGTCGGGTCGGCCCGGCAGGATCACGTCGGCGTGGAGCATCGTGCCGTCCAGGGACGGGAAGTCGATCTCCTGCCAGTACCCGGCACCGACGGGAAGGTCCGCCTGCGCCTGGTCGGCGGTCAGGCCAGCGCCCAGCGCCTCGGCCAGGTCGGCCGGGCGCTCGGTGGCAGCCACACCGGCAACGGCGGAGGCCGCCAGTGCCGTCGTCGTCAACAGGGCACGGAACTTCACGGTGCAAACCTCGCAGGAGGGGAAAGGCTTTCCCGACCTGTTCGACAGCCCCCTGCGAGGTTCCTGCTGGTTGCCGACCGTGGCGCGCTGTCCGCCTGCCGCCGACCCGAGCCGCGTCAGCCCGGGTGGCGGCGGCGCGCCGCGAGCGCCACGGCCAGCAGCCCCGCGAGGGCGAGACCTCCCCCCGTCGCAGGCAGTTGCGCCGGCTCAGGAGCCGGGACCGGAGCGGGAGAGGCGGCCCGGGCGTTCGGGAAGCCCACGAGGTGGATCCATGATCCGCGCTCCAGGAACGGCATCATGGGGCACGGGCCGATGGTCCCGCCGACCGACGCGCACACGGGCTCCATGCTGCCGTACGCCGTTCGCCACAGTCCTGGATCCCCACCGAGCTCCGTGTCCAGGGCGTCGGTCGCCGTGGTCAGGGCCTCGAGCAGGACGTCGCCGGCCGCACGTCCGCGGAGGTGGTCGATCCGTGGGGCAAGGCCTGACGACGACGGTTCGAGCACCCGCAGTGCCAGGTTGAGCACCGCGTTCGTGTCGTAGAAGTGACGCCCCATGCCGGTCTGGGCCGCCATCAGGTCGAAGTCCGCGGTCGTCCAGGTGTCGGCGAACAACACCTGAGGCAGCGCCTGCATCGCGCGGTGGAAGATCGACGCCGCAGCGCCGACCGTGGCCGGCGTCGACGCGTAGTCGAACTCGAACTGGGCACCGGAGCCGTTGGCCGAGCCGTCCCAACTGGCCAACAGGTCCAGCGCCACAGAGTTCGTGTCGGTCAGGTCCGACCTGCCACGCAGGTCCAGCAGCAGCGGCAGGAAGCTGTGGGCGCGATGGTCGGTACTGGCCGCGTGCTGGTCGATGGCGCGCAGGTCGTCGATCGTCCAGTCGGTACGTGAGGCGATGAAGTCCTGAAGCATCCGGTGACGACCCCCGGCACCCGCGGGCAACGACGTCACCGCCTGGCCACCGCCGTCCAGCCACCCCTGCGCGGGCTTGTTGTTCCAGTTGACGAGGTAGCCGGCCGCAGGGTTGACCTCATGGGGCAGGTCGTCGAAGGCCAGGAAACCGCCGTGATCGAACTCGCCGGTGCCCGGGATCGGCAGGCGAAAGTCGGTCTCGGGGTTGCGGATGTGGTGCAGCCCAGGGTGCCACCACGCGATGTTTCCGGATTTGTCCGCATACGCAACGTTCTCGTTCCAGGACACGTGGCTGGTCAGCTCCTCGAACTCCTCCAGCGTGGTCGCCTTGGCCCAGAAGCCCACGCCTTCGATCGTCTCGACTTCGCGCATCCAGGTCGCGTACTGCGTGGAGCGGGCCAACGTGCCGTCGTCGGAGACGGCGACGATCGGGCCATGCAACGTGCGACAGACCTGGATCGTCACGGTGTTGACCGCTGGGCCGACCGGGGCGCCCTGTTGGGTCTCGCGCCACGAGATGTCCTCGTCGCGGCACTGCTGTTCCTTCCACTGGCCGTCGTGGAGGTACTCGGGCGTGCCATCAGCGTTGGAGTCCGGGCGAACCGTCTCGATGAAGGAATCGATCGTCTTGGAGTTGCCGGTCGTGAGTGCCCAGGCGATGTCGTCGTTGTAGCCGATGCCCAGGACGGGGACACCAGGTGCCGTGGATCCGCGGCCGTTATAGCCCGCGCCATGGATCTCGATCTCCAGCAGCAGTTGTGGACTCATCAGCAGCTGCGGTTCGGAGATCAGCAGCGCGGAACCGTCGGCCGTGTTCTGTGGCGCGATCGCAACCAGGAACGACCCGCCGTGCAGCTTGCGGCGGAAGCCGTCCAGTGCGTCACTGACCATGCGGGCCGGATCCCCCGCGTTGGCGGCGCTGCGGGGCTCGCCGGCAATCGGCGGGACGAGGTCCTCGATGCTGCCGACGACGCCGTCAGGGGACTGCGCATCGCCCGGCACGACGTAGTGGCCCGTGCCGTCGCCGGTCGCCAACTCCAACGGCAGGGTCGCGGCGTAATCGGCCATCTGGTCGAAGACGCGCTCCAACTCGTCGGGCTTGTCCCAGTACTCCGTGCGAGGAAACGTCGAGTGGGCCGTCACCGACGCCAACGGGTCCTCCTGCCACACGAGGTCCAGGAACAGGTCACGGCCACGCTCCGTGCCGTGCTGGCCCTCCAGGGCCCGCAAGGCCTTGACGTGCTCCATCTCCTGGCGTCCTTCGGCCGCGACGAAGCGCACGAACAGAACGCCGATCGCGCCCACGTCTGCCACGGTCAACGGCTGCGGATCGGCGGCCAGGACCGTGTACTCGGCCGGGAGCGCGTCGCGGTTGGTGGTGCGCACCTCGTTGACCCATTGGTTGAACCCGGCGACGTAGCCCTCGGTGTTCTCGATCGCCTCGGGCGACGATGCCCGGACCATCGCCTCGTACTCAGCGTCGGAGTAGGCCGTGATCCGCGTTGCCACGTCGTCCTGCACGTTGAGATGACCGCCGGCCAACTCCGACAGCGTCCCGCGAGCGGTACGGCGGATCGCGTCGACCAGGAACAGGCGGATCTGCGCGACCGCGTAGCCGACGCCGAACCAGAGGTCCTCGTTGTCGTCGGCGTAGACGGCCGGGACGCCGTAGTCGTCGAAGCAGATGGTGACGCCCGCGCGTGGTGACTGCGGGTCGTCGCACACCGGTTCGGGGCGTAGCACGCCGTCACGGAACTCGTAGCCCCAGTAGAGCTCGCGCTGGTCGTCCACCCAGGGTCCCCACTCGTCCGGGTCGGGCGTCGCCGGCTGGCCGCTCGCCTCGCGCGGCCCGACGGTTGCGAACGCCTGCTGGGAGAAGTGCTGCGAGTTGCCGGGCGGCAGCACGACGTGAACGGTGGGCTTCGCCGCGGTCTGGGCACCGACCGGGGAGCCGACCATTGCGATTCCCACGGCCGTCGCGGCGGCGATGAACGTGGTGAGGCGACGGCGCACGGGCTCCCCCAGCGGTCGTGGACGTGACAGGGTGGCCGACAGCCTGCCATGGCGCCGCGCGGCCGTCCCACCGCTGGCGACCCACGGCCGTTCGCGACTCACGTCAGCACAGCCCGGTTGTGCTTCGCTTCGCATCGATGCCGCCTGCCCCACCCGCGCGGCAGCGCCACTTCCAAGCCCGCCGCCGGAAAGGGACGCCATCAGCCGCGGCCGCGCATCCCGACGGCGTGTGACGGTCGTCACCGCTGCGGTCGCCGTGTCCGCCAGCCTGTCGCTGGGGACCGCCGCCGCCACGCGCACCGACCTGGAGACGGCCCAGTCAGGACTGTCGGCGGCCCAGGAGCGCCTGGAGGCCGCCCAGCAGGACCTGGACCGGATCGACGAGCGCATCGCGGCAGCCGCACTGGAACTGCGCGCAACGGAGGCGGCACTCGCGTTCGTCCGAGGCGACCGCAACGACGCCGTCGCAGCCCAACTCGAAGCCGCAGAGGCGTTGGCTGACACGACAGCGGCACTGCAGTCCGCCGAGGAAGAGACCGCGACATCCACGTCGTTGTTGACGACGCAGGTTCGGACCACCTGGGCACGCGGTCCGGTGGCTGCCGCCGCCGTGCAACTGCGCGTGTTCCTGGGCGCCGCCGACGTCCACGACGCCCTGACGGCACAACGCGGACTGGATCGCCTGCTGACCGATGCCGGCCGCCGGCGCCGGGCCGCCGACGACGCCCAGCGCGTCGCGATCGCCGCTCGCACCGCACCGACGGAGGTCATCGACGACGCCAGGCGCGCGGTCTTCAACGCACACTCCGACCTGACACAGTTGGCCAGGCTGGAGCAGGCCCAGCAGGTCGCCCTCGCGTCGCTGGCCCGGGAACAGGATGCGCGCCGCGAGGTCCTGGCCCGACTGGCAGTCGACCGCGACGCCCTGGCCGTGCTGGTCGACCGCCTGCGCTTCGCCGTCCTTGGGGTCTCCATCGAGGGAGCGCTGACCCCGCCGGTGGTCCTCCCGCTGGACGGGCCGGCGCCGGCGTGGTCGGCAGGCCTGCCACCCCGAGGGCAGGCGTGGTCCCCCATCGTCAATGCCATGGCCGCCCGCAACGGGCTGGACGGGGCCCTGCTCGCCGCCCTGGTGTGGAGCGAGTCCGGCTTCAACCCTGCCGTCGTGTCGCACGCTGGCGCCATCGGGATGTCGCAGCTCATGCCGGGAACGGCAGCCGGCCTGGGGGTTGACCCGTGGGACCCGGCGGCCAACCTCGACGGTGGCGCGCGCTACCTCGTCGCCCAACTGCGCCGCTTCCAGCGTGTCGACCTTGGCCTGGCCGCCTACAACGCCGGGCCAGGCCGCGTGGAGCGGGCGGGCAACGAGGTGCCCCAGATCGTGGAGACCCAGCTGTACGTGGTCCGCGTCCTGGAACGTTGGAAGGCCCTGCTGGAGCTGGCCGAGCCAGTGCAGGGCTCCGCCACCTGATGCCAGCGGCTGATCCGATCCGACCTGGCGAGGTGGTTGCACTCCCCCACTCGCCCCGCGTCGTGGCGGCGGGACTGACAGTGGGCGTTGCCGCGGTCGCGATCTCCGCGATCCTGACCCGGTGGGCACTGGAGGGGGCCGAGCCGCTGGCCATCTCCTTCTGGCGAACGTTCGCCGGCGCCCTTGCCCTGGCCCCAGCGGCCGCGCGCCATCGCCGCCGCAACGGACCACTCAGCAGCGCCCGGCGGCGCCAGATCGGCGCCTCCGGCGCCTTCCTTGGCCTGCACTTCGCCCTGTGGCTCACGTCGCTGGAACTGACGACCGTCGCGTCTTCGGTGACGTTGGTGACCATGTCCCCGATCTTCGTCGCCCTGGGCACCCGGCGGTTCCTGGCCGAACACGTGAGCCGGCGCACCGTCGTGGGCATGACGGTGGCCATGGCCGGCGCCGTCGCCATCGGGCTGGCCGATGGGATCGAGGTCGACCTCGGCGCGCGGGCACTGGCGGGCGACGCCCTGGCCTTCGCAGGTGCGCTCGCTGTGGCCGGCTACCTGGTGCTCGGCCGCGCCGTACGCCGCGACGTCGCGATCAGCCGCTATGCCAGTGGGACCTACGCGGTCGCCGCCGGCATCCTGTTGCTGAGTTGCGTCATTGCACGCGTCCCGTTGATCGGGTTCGACGCCCGCACGTGGTGGGCGATCGCTGGGATCGTCGTCGGGCCGCAACTGCTGGGCCACACGATCTTCAACACCCTGCTCGCGACCGTGCCGCCAACCACCGTGTCCGTGGTCGTACTGGCCGAACCCGTCGGCGCCACCCTGTTGGCCTGGCTGCTGCTCAGCGAACTGCCGGCGCCGCTGTTCTGGGCCGCCGCACCGCTGGTGCTGCTGGGCGTCGCCGTCGCCACCAGCGGCCGGGGCATAGCGTCCGAGCCAAACGCCGACCATGACCGCTGAGGGAGCACCGCCCATGGCTGTTGAGCACGCCCTGTTCCAGCACGAGCTCTACTTCGCCGGGATGGCTGGCGAGACCCCGGCGCTTCCCATGAGCTACCCCGCGCTGGAGGCCGCGGCCCGCGACCACCTCGACGACCGCGCGTTCGGGTACGTGGCTGGCGGTGCGGGTGTCGAGTCGACGATGGCGAACAACCGGCGCGCACTGGACGACGTGGTGCTGGTCCCCCGGATGATGCGCGACGTGACCACGCGCGACCTGTCGATCGAGTTGCTCGGCGCAACGCTGGCGACGCCCGTGCTGCTGGGGCCGGTCGGCGTGCAGTCGATCATCCATCCGGACGCGGAGAAGGCCACCGCGCGCGCCGCGGCCGGCCTGGGCCTGCCCTTTGTCCTGTCGACCGTGTCGTCGTTCACGCTGGAGGACGTTGCCGAGGAGGCCGGTGATGGCCCGAGGTGGTTCCAGCTGTACTGGCCCGCAGAGCGCGAGGTGGCGGCCAGCCTGGTCCGCCGCGCGGAAGCGGCGGGGTACGGCGCCATCGTCGTCACGCTGGACACCAAGCTGCTGGCATGGCGCCCGCGCGACCTGACCACTGCCTACCTGCCCTTCCTGCACGCCGAGGGCCTGGCGAACTACCTGGTCGACCCGGCGTTCCTCGCACTCCTGCAGGACCCACCGGAAGCCAACATGCCCATGGCGATCCTGCGCTGGGCGGGGCTGTTCTCTGACAAGGCGGTCACGTGGGACGACCTGGCCTGGCTGGCAGGTCAGACCGCACTGCCGATCGTCGTCAAGGGCATCCAACATGTCGATGATGCCGTGGCAGCCATCGACCACGGCGTTGCCGGGATGATCGTGTCCAACCACGGGGGGCGCCAGATCGACGGCGCCGTCGGGTCCGCACGCGTCTTGCCCGACGTGGTGGACGCCGTCGCCGGCCGCGTGCCGGTGCTGTTCGATTCCGGGATCCGCAGCGGTGCCGACATCGCCAAGGCGCTGGCCCTCGGCGCGTCAGCGGTCCTGGTGGCACGCCCGTGGTGCTGGGGCCTTGCCCTGGGCGGCGAGGATGGCGTGCGCCACGTCCTGCGCAGCCTCCTCGCAGAGTTGGACCTCACGATGGCGCTGGCCGGGGTCACGTCGATCGACGGCCTCAACCGCGACATCCTGCGCGGCGCGACCGACGGTCCGGCGAGGTAGCCCTCACACCCAGCAGGCAGTCAGCCAAGGAGCAGTGGCAGGCCGTCGCGCGGCTCGGCGAAGCCGACGATGGCACCGATCGCGCGAGCATCGCGGGCCGCCGCGTCGATCGCCTGGCACGTCTGCAAGTCGGCGGCGTCCGGGTCAAGGTCGATCCCGTCGGCGATGACGAGCATCGATCCACGCAGGCGCTGCGCCGCCTGCAACCACCGTTCGTCAACCGACGGTCGAGGTACCCGCAGCAGGCCACTGCCGTCGCGGGCTTCCAGGCGGAGGTCGTCGCGCGTGAGCGTGAGGCCAAGCTGGGCGCCGCGGGGGAAGTCCTGTCCGAACAGCGCATGCAGCCGTGCCAGCCCGCCCAGCCGGCCGGCCTGGAGCAGGTCGGCCGACCCCTCCAGGGCCAGCATGGGCATCCCGCGAACCGTGAGGAACCGGCCCGCTGCGACCATCGCCGTCACGACCGCCCCACCATGGCACGGTGCACGCGGGCCGACACGCGCCGCGCGATGCTCGAGGGACCGGCTGCCGCCGCGCTGGCGGCCACGCGGTTGACCAGCCCCGGGACCACGACCGCGTCACCGCGGGTGAACCCGTGCAGTCCAGCCGACACGACCGACTCGGCGGAGGGCGCGGCCCAGTCGGGCAGTGGGTTGCGTGTCACGTCGGCGACGGCTTGAAACTCCGTCACCGTGTAGCCCGGGCACAGGGCCAGGACGCGGACCCCGTCGCCGCGGACCTCCTCGTGGAGGGCTTCGCTGAACGAGCGGACAAACGCCTTCGAGGCGCCGTAGACCGCCGCGTAGGGGTCCGGTTGGAAGGACGCCGTCGAGGCGACGTTGATGATTCCGCCGCGTTGGCGCTCGATCAGCCGCGGCAGCGCCGCCCGCGACAGCGCCACCACCGCCCGCACGTTGACGTCGAGCAAGTCGGCGACACGGGCCGGGTCCTGGTCCGCGAAGTCGCCGTACAGGCCAAAGCCGGCGTTGTTGACCAGCAGGTCAACGGGAGCCTCCGCGCCATGGAGTCGGTCGACGACGGCGGCCACACCCACTTCGGACCCGAGGTCGGCGACCAGCACCTCGACCTCTGCGCCGTGGGCCCGGCGCAACGACTGCGACAGGGCGTGCAGGCGGTCACCGCGGCGGGCGACCACGACCAGGTCCATGCCCCGCGCCGCCAACTGGCGACAGAACTCCTCGCCCAGACCACTGGATGCGCCGGTGACCAGCGCGCGAGTCAGGCGGGTTGCGGCAACGTCCACGTCCAACATCCAGGTCAGCATCCGGCGAGGCAGCCGACCCGGGGCCGACCGGCTCGCAGGCTACCGTCGGCCGATACCGTGGCCTGCGGCGTGGCCCGGGGCGGCGCCGCTGCCCCACCCGGCTGGAGAGACGCGTGACGACCCTGTTGGCGGTGGACGGCAACAGCCTGGTCCACCGCGCATGGCACGGGGGGACCGACGAGCCCACGCCCGGATGGGTGACCGCTCGGGTGATCGGCCTGTTGTCGCTGGCCTGGGCACACGCGCCGATCGACGCGGTCCTGATCGGGTTCGACGGCCCGGGCAACCGGCGCAAGGGCTGGGACCCCGCCTACAAGGCCCACCGCTCCGAGAAGGACGACGGCCTGGTTGACGCGATGGCCGACGTCCCGACCGACCTTGCGGACTGCGGGTTCGCCGTGGAGTGCCCACACGACGGCGAGGCCGACGACGTCCTGGTCGCCGCGGCCAAGGCCACCCGCGAGCGCGGTTGGGACTGCCTCGTGATGACCTCTGACCGCGACCTGCTGCCCGTGATCGCCGACGGCGCGCTCATCCTGCGACCCGGATCGGGCGCCATGGACCTACTGGACAGCAACCGCGTGGTGGCCGAGTTCGGGGTCACGCCGTCGCAGTACCAGGACCTCGCGGTGCTGCGCGGCGACCCCAGTGACGGTCTGCCGGGCGTCCCCGGCATCGGCGAGAAGACCGCCCGGCGACTGCTGCGTGACTACGACAACCTCGATGGGATCTACGCGGCACTGCCGTGGCTGCCGCCGAAGTTCGAGGCAGCGATGCGCGCTGGCCGCGAGCGCGTGGCCCACAACCGCCGGATGATGGGCGCCCTGGACGACGTGACCGCGGACGTGGACCAGGCGGCGGCGTTGGGCGTCGATCCCGCCCGCGTCGACGCTCTGCTGGTCCCCCGCGGGCACGGATTCGCTGCCGGCCGGTTCCGCCGAGCGGTCGCGCGCGGCCCGCTGCCGCCCACGGCCCCGCTGCCCGACGGTCCCATGGACGAGTTCGCGATGGACGCCCCACATCGGATCCGCATCGACCTGCACGACGGGGAACAGGCCAGTCTGTTCTGATGGTCGGCCTGACCCGCACGATTCGCTCGCCCCTGCCGATCGCGCTGTCCCGGACGCTGGGCGCCGTGCGGGTCGGCCTTGGTGACCCCACGATGCTGGTCCGCGACGACGACCTCTGGCGCGCCTCGCACACGCCAGAGGGACCAGCCACCATTCACCTGCGGTCGGTTGACGCGCTGACCGTCGATGCAACCGCCTGGGGGCGCGGGGCCGCGTGGCTGGTCGACCGCGCGGACTGGCTGATCGGGGCGCGCGACTCCCTCGAGGGATTCGATCCAGGGCGCCACCCGGCCGTCGCGCGGGCGATCCACAAGGTGCCGGGTCTGCGCATCGGTGCCACCGGACTGGTGCATGACACGCTTGTCCCGGCCATCCTCGGCCAGAAGGTCACCGTCGCGCAGGCGAAGAAGGCCTGGCGCATGCTGGTGCACCTGTACGGGACGCCGGCGCCCGGACCGGACCTGTCGGCGCTGCGACCCAGCGGGTTGAAACTTCCCCCCACGGCGGCCCAGATCGCCGCCATGCCCTACTGGGCGTGGCACCCGATGGGCGTGGAACGCCGTCGGGCCGACGTCATCGCGCTGGCCACGGCGCGCATCGACCGGTTGCAGGACGCCGCCACGATGGCGCCCGAGGCCGCCGATCGCCGGCTGCAGGCCATCCGCGGGATCGGACCGTGGACCGCCGGACTGATTCGACGGGTGTCGTTCGGCGACCCGGATGCCGTGCAGTTGGCGGACTTCCACATCCCCAACACGATCGCGTGGAACCTTGCCGGCGAACCACGCGGCGACGACGCGCGCATGCTGGAACTGCTCGCGCCCTTCGCCGGCCACCGCGGCCGCGTGGTGCTGTTGGTCAAGCACGCACTCGGCGGCGCGCCCAAGCGCGGACCCCGGATGTCGATCCACGCCGTCGAAGACCTCTGAACCCGGCCGCGAACACGCGCCATTGTGGGTCGATTCCGCTCCGACCGTGTGGAGGCGAATCGACCCGCAACGACCGGCGCGATGTTGTGGGTCGATTCCGCTCCGACCGTGTGGAGGCGAATCGACCCGCAATGACGGGACCGCGGGTCTGGTCAGTGGGCGAGGCCGGCGCGGTGGGCGTCGTGGATGGCCGCGACTCGCGCGTGCAGCACGGGCACGTCGGTCAGCAGTGCCTGCAGGGTGCGCGATTCGGCGACGAACAGTCGCATGGGCGTGCGTGCCACGATCGTGGCCGTCCGCGGGATGTTGTCCAGGACGGCCAACTCGCCGAGCAGCTCGCCGCGACCAACGGTGTTGATGACCTTGCCATCGAGGATGACATCGGCCGTCCCGCCGGCGACGACGAAGAACTCGCGACCGAGGTGGCCCTGGTCTGTCAGGTGCAGGCCGGCCTCGACGTCGACGACGTCGAACGTGCGGGCAAGGCGGCGCAGCTGGCGGCGCGTCAGGTGACCAAAGAGGTCCAGGGCGCGCAGTTCGCGGACCTTGGGGTCAGTGCGGAGGGTGATCATGACCAGATCCCTTCGAGTGCTTGCACCCGGCAAAGGAGTGCGTGCTACTGCAAGCATAAGTCACCTGGGTCGATCCGTCACCACGTCCGTGCGCGCCTGACGGACTGCGGTTGTCAGCCGCGAACGCACCCGTTGACCACGTCCGCTGGCGGGTCCACCACCGGGCGATCGCACCACAGGTCCTCGCTCAACGCCAGAACGAGCTGGTCGATCAGCGGGTTCGTGCGCCAGACCTCGCCGCCGTTGCCGATGACGGCCAGGTGGTAGCGGGTCCCGGCCGGTCCGATCACCGATCCGGCGATGGCCCGCACGTCGGTGAGCGTTCCCGTCTTGGCGCGGAAGCGACCGTCGGCCAACGTGCCGACGAGGCGATCTTCCAGGGTGCCGTCCACGCCGGCGACGGACATGAGGCCACGCCATGCCGGTCCCAACGGTCCCTGGTTCATGGCCACGTCAAGGCCAGCGAGGAGGTCAGCCGTGACCCGATCGTCGCGCGAAAGACCCGACCCGTCGTTCAGTACAGCGCCGGTGAAGTCCACGCCCAGGTCACCCAACAACAGGCGAACCGCTTGGTCCGACGACACCCACGATGACTGGCCCGTGACCTGCGCGCCGACCATGCGAAACAGCGTGTCCGCAGCGTGGTTGTCGCTGCGCTTGACGGTGTGTTGCAGGATGTCGCGCATTCGGGGGCTTGGCAGCGTGGCCATGGGCTCACCCTCAATGGGCCCAACGGCGCGCACGACCGTGCCGTGCAACGCCACGCCGCGGTCAGCCAGGAGTCCGTAGAGGCTGCGTCCGGCCTCCAGTGCCGGATCCGGCGCGTGATGCAGGGCCAGGCGCTCCTCGTCCAGCAACTGCTCGGTCTGCACCTCGTTCAGCGGCACGCCGTATGGCGGGTCGAAGAACAGGTCGATCGAGGCATCGACGGTCAGGCCGCTGATGAAGCGCCCGTCGAAGTCGGAGAGGTAGCGGTCCTTCCACCCCTGGGGCAGGGTCGCCTCGCCATACGCGAGATCGTCGACGACGAGGTCGCCAAGCACCTGACGAACACCCGCGGCCACGATCGCGTCGGCCAGGTCCTCCAGGTGGCTGGCCGGCCGCGCCGGGTAGACGTAACGGCGGTAGGCCTCGCTGGCCAAGGTCGGGTCACCGCCCGCAACCAGCACGAGGTCACCGACCAGCGCGCCCGACGCGGTCACCTCGCCATCCACGAGCACGTCGGTGTCCAGGCGTCCGCCGGTCCCCTCCAGCTGCAGCGCGGCGGCGGCGGTGACCAGCTTCAGCGTCGAGGCCGGCATCACGGGGACACCCGCGTTGTGTTCGACGAGGCTGCGGCCGTGCTCGTCCCGGATCACCACGGCGAGCACGGAGCGGGTGTCGAACTCGGGATCAGCGACCAGCGCGTCCAGCCGCCGGACCAGGGCTGCCCTGCTCCCCGGGACCGCGGGCAGGACCTCGGTCGCGGTGGGGGCCGGCTCGCTGGCCGCGGGATCGACTGCGACGGAGGCGCCGGCCGCCTCGACGGACTGTGTCCTCGACGCCGTGGCCACCGACCCGTCGTCACCGCCCGTCGCGGAGAGGGCGATCGCCGCCGCCCCCGCCGCGGCGATGGCGGCCAGGACAGAAGCGAGTGGTCGTGGCATCGGGCGATCCTACGAACCTGTCAGCACCCGCCGGATTCGCGGGCAGGCGCCGCCCGCTCGGCGTGCAGGACATCCACCCCTCGAGGTGGAAGCCCTTCCCCCAACGGCCCCGTCACCCAGGAGTTCCACATGCGCCGCATCGCCGCATCCCTCATCCCCCTCGTCCTCGTGAGCGGCCTGATCGCCGCGGACGACGACGGCGCGGCCGAACTGGTCCAGACCGAGTGCGACAACGAGGTCATCGCCCAGGGCGAGACCGACGAATTCACCATCCAGGCCGCCCCGCTGCCATTCCCACAACAGAACGGTCCGCGTGACCCCGCAGACGAGCCGTTCTACTCGAGCTCGGTCGTGCAGTTCGAGGGTGCGTACACCAACGACGTGGACGCCCTGCGCGGCATCGCCACGATCACCTTCGACTGGGACAGCCCGGCCGGCGCCGCCAGCGACATCGACATCTACGTGTTCGACTCCAGCGGCGGCCTGGTCACCGAGTCCACGGGCGACAACACCACCGGTCCGGCCGGCGAGCAGGTCATGCTCAGCTTCGTGCCGTGCGAGACGTACACCTTCGACGTCCAGAACTGGGCCGCGATCAACGCTCCGGAGGTCACCGTGACCACGACGGTGGAGGGCAAGTACCCCCGCCGCTGACGAAGCTTCGCCACGCCCAAGCAACGCCCCGGCCAGGCGGTCGGGGCGTTGCCATGCGGGCGTCAGTTGTTGGCGTTCTCGACCGTGTCGAGCAAACCGCGCAACTGGAAGCCGCGGCTGGGGTGGCGCAGCTTCGTCAGGGTCTTCTTCTCGATCTGGCGGATGCGTTCACGGGTCAGGCCGAACTCCGCGCCGATGTCTTCCAGCGTGTGTTCCTCGCCGTCCTCGAGGCCATAGCGCAGCATCAGCACGCGACGTTCACGTTCGGTCAGCGCGTCGAGGGCGCGCTTGACCTCGCGCTGGGCCAGCACGGTCGTCGCCGCGCCTTCGGGATCCACGGCCTCCGCGTCGGCCACCAGCTCGCCCATGGTGGCGTCGCCGTCCTCGCCGATGGGCTTGTCCAGCGACGCGACGTCCTGCGCGGCCAGGCGCACCTCGCGCAGCCGGTCGATCGCCAGGCCCAGTTCGGCCGCCACCTCGTGCTCGGTTGGCTCACGGCCGAGCTGCTGAAGCAGGGCAAACTCGGTGTAGCGGACCTTGCCCATGAGTTCGTGAACGTGGACCGGCAACCGGACGGTGCGGCCCGTGTTGGCCAGGCCACGCTGCAGTGCCTGACGGATCCACCACGTTGCGTAGGTGGAAAACTTGTATCCCTTGGTGTGGTCGAACTTCTCCACGCCACGGATCAAGCCGAGGTTGCCCTCCTGGATCAGCGACAGCAGGTCAACCCCACGGCCGCGGAACTTGCGGGCGACCGACACGACCAAGCGCAGGTTGGCGCGGATCATGTGGTCCTTGGCGCGACCTCCGCCGCGGCGGATCAGGTTCAACTGGGCGCGTTTGCGGGGCGGGTACTTCTCCCCACGGCCCAACAACTCTGCTGCGGCCAACCCAGCCTGATACCGCTTGGCCAGGTCGACCTCGCGTTCCGGGGTCAGCAGCTCCGTGCGCCCGATCTCGTTCAAGTACTGCCGGACGCTGTCGCTGGAGGCGGACAGCGGGTGCGCCTCCGGGCGGTCTGCGTCCTCGACCAGGTCGTCCAGCACCTGTAGACCGCCGTCGCGGGCGGCCTGGGACTGGTCGTCCACCCAGGTGTTCGAGTGGACGAGTGGGTCGAAGAGCTCCATGAGCTCGGACAGCAGGACGTAGCCCCGACTGGCTCCTCGCTCGAACACCTCCGAGATCGGTGTGACGTCCCCAACGGTGTCCGACATGTGCCGCTCCCTGTGACGCCCGCCCCGGTGACCGTGGTCAGTCAACCGCGCTTGCGGTCGGGTTCCCACGGGTTTCTCACGACTCCGGTTTCGCTGCGGATGCGCTTGGACTGCGATGCGTCCAGCGTAGGGCCGGCACGCTCGTCTGCCATGCAGGCGTCACGCTCGCGGCCCTCGGTTCCACCAGCCAGCCAATGTGGTCGGACCGAGCGGTCTGCATGATCGATGCCGTCGCTGGCAGGAGCCTCGGCTGCGCGCGCAGAAAGGGTGCAGACCTCTCCAAGGCGCCGCCATGTCGATGACCCGTCGTGATCTGCTCAGGCTGCTCGGTGTCGGCACCGGCGCAGCTGCACTCACGGCAGCAGCGCCGCGGTCTGCCGCCAGGCTGCTCGACACGCGCAGCTTGGTCGCCCCGGACGCCCCGGCGTTGCAGTTCGTCCGGGTCGGACCCGTCGACGGTCGCCGTGCCAGCGTGCTGGCACGCCTGGACGACACGCACCGGACCTTCGCCGACGGGACCCGGGAGTTCCTGGTCGATCAGCGTGCACGGCGACTCATGGCCGACGCTGGCATCCAGTGGGACGTGGTCATGGACGACGTCCTGGCCGACAACCGAGCCCGATCAGGGCGTGCTGTGGCGGCCCAACCGGGCCAGCGCGACGACTACCGACGCTGGGAGGACTTCGAGGCCGACCTGGGCGCCCTGGTGGCCGCCCACCCGACGCGGGCCCGGCTGCTCGAACTGCCCCACACCAGCCTGCTGGGTCGCAGGATCTTTGGCATCGAGATCGCCAGCGACGTGCCCCGACGCGACGGCCGACCCGTTGTCCACCACGACGGCATGCACCATGCCCGTGAGTGGCCAGCGGCGGAGATGCCGATCATGTGGGCCTACGACCTGTTGGAGTCCTACGGGACCGACCCGATCACAACTCGCATTGTCGACGAGACCCGCACGGTGATCGTGCCCAACCTGAACCCCGACGGGTTCATCCGTTCGCGCGACTCGGTGGCGCAGGCCGACTCGTCCAGCGACGTCGCCGGCGGCCTGCAGCTCGCCTTGGGCGCTGCCGGGCTGGAGTCCTACAACCGCAAGAACCTGCGCAACCTCTCCGGGGTCAACCAGGCCTACCTCGGTGACAACCCCAGCGGGTACCGCTACGACAACCTCGATGCCCACGGCGTGGACGTCAACCGCAACTACCCCTTCCTGTGGGGCGACGACGCGGGGTCGTCGGGCGACTTCCACGACCAGACCTATCGCGGTACCGCGCCCTGGTCGGAGCCGGAGGCCGGCAACATTCGCGATCTCGCGCTGTCACTGGCGCCGATCACTGCCATCACCCACCACACCGCGGGCGGCCACATGCTCTACCCGTGGGGTCGCGACGCGGCACTGGTGCAGTCCCCCGACGTCTGGGAACTCGAGGATCTCGGGTTCGAGATGCAGCTCTCGAACGGCTACGCACCCAACCAGGCCTTCAACGGGCTCTACCCGACGTCCGGGACCAGCCGCGACTGGATGCATGCCTCTGGGCGAGCGCTGGTCTACACGTTCGAACATGGTGATGAGTTCCACGGCCCGTACGCGGACACGATCCCGGCGATGTACGAGATCAACCGCGGCGCCTTCATCAGCCACTCGCTGGCTGCGCTGAACCCGCTGCTGCACATCGCAGTCACCGGCCGCGTGGTTGATCCGGCAGGCAACCCCATCGCCGCGACGATCCGCGCGACCAAGTCGTTCGAAACGCCCACGGCAGACGGGCAGCAGATCGCCGAGGTCCAGAACGTCGCCATGACCGCCGAGGATGACGGCAGGTTCAGGTTCGTCCTTCCGCCCTCGACGCGCCCCCACCTTGACGAGCCCGAGTTCGGGGACGGGGCCACCGAGCCCTACGTCATCGTCGTCGAAGCAGTTGGTCGGGGCCCGGTCGAGATCCCGGTCACTGCCGGCCGTGGCGAGACGCCGGACCTGGGCACGGTCTTCCTGAACTGACCGCCGAGCCAGCCGTCACTCGTCCCACGACGAAGCGGACCCCGTCAGCCGGGCGTGGTTCGCAAGCTTCGAGCTGAGCGCACGCCCCAGGCGCTGCGTGGGCGGCAGCACCGTCGGAATGACCACGACCCGGACGGTCGGCGGCAAACGCTCCGCAACCTCGTGGACAATGCGCCTGCCACCGCCGCGATCAAGCCCTCGGGAGACCGGCTCACCGATGACGATCAGGTCGACCGCGGCGTCCAGGGCCACCTCGACGATGGCATCGACGACGCTGTCACCGGCGCGCACGATGGCCTGGAAGTCAGCGGCAGCTGGCGGAGCGTGCAGGCGGCCGTGCATCGATCGCGGTCCGATGACGGACGCCCGACGAGCAATGACTGACCTTCACGCGGCCCGATCGAGGGCGGCGAGCAGGCCGTCCAGGCGGATGCCACGTGCAGGATGGCGCAGCTTCGCCAGGGCGCGGTTCTGCATCTGGCGGATCCGCTCGCGCGTCAGGCCAAACGCCTCACCGATGGCCTCCAGCGTCATCGGCTCCGAGCCATCCATCCCGAAACGCATGGTCAGGATCATGCGTTCGCGGTCCTCGAGGTCCTCCATCGCCAGGTGGATCTGCCGCAGGGCGTCGTGCTCCTGGGCCTCGGCGGCAGGATCGAGGCCGTCGTCCGGGAGGAGATCACCCAGGCTCGCGTCCCCGTCGTGGCCCACGGGTCGGTCCAGCGACACGAGCTCACGCATTGCCGACCGGACCTCGCGCACGCGGCCGACCGTGGTGCCGACCTCGTCGGCCACCTGTTGGTCGCTGGGGTCATCTCCGGTGCGCTGGCGCAGGCGGGTCTCGGCTGCTCGCAGCTTGCCGCTCATCTCCCACACGTGGGCGGGGACGCGGATGGTGCGACCCTTGGAGGCCACACCGCGCTGCAGTGCCTGGCGGATCCACCAGACGGCGTACGTCGAGAACTTGTAGCCCTTGGTGTGGTCGAACTTCTCCACCGCTCGCAGCAGGCCGAGGTTGCCCTCCTGGATGAGCTCGATGAAGTCGAGGTCGCGGCCGGCGAACTTCTTGGCCTGGGGAACCACCAACCGCAGGTTGGCGTGCACCATGCGTTCCTTGGCGCGCTCCCCCTCTGCGACCAATCGGCGCAACATGGCCTCAGACGCACCCTCGTGGCCACAGGCCAACCGCTGCGCCGCTGCCAGGCCAAGCTGGAAGCGCTTTGACAGGTCCGCCTCCTGCTCCTTGTCGAGCAGCGCGTGCCGACCAGCATCGTTGAGGTACTGACGCACGAGGTCGGTCGTCATCCCGGCTTGGGATCCCGTGTTCTCGGCGTCGGCGTCGGTGGCGAGATCGTCGACGAGTTCGACCCCTGCACTGGCCACCAGGGACAGCGACTCCTCCAACCAGTCCTCGAGCGCCATGTTTCGCGGTGCGATGTCGCGGATCTCCGACAGCAGGACGTAGCCACGCTCATCTGCGGTACGGACCATCTCCTCGAGCGCCAGCTCGGCGGGGAGGGCGGCGGGGCTGGACACGTTGTCGGCTCCGATGAGAAAGGCACGGTGCGCGTTCACTGTCGCACTCAGCGCGGCCGTGGCCCATGGCCCGCCCTGCTCGACTGGCCCCCCTTCGGCCGATTCCGGGTGCGGACCCTGTCCGTTCGGCCAGGTTGCGGACCATTGAACGGACCAGAATCGCGCGTCAGGTGCACACCGTGTCACCACCACTGCGGGCACGGTGCATGGCCTGAACGGCCACCGTCACACGACGACGGCCGCCCCGAAGGGCGGCCGTCGTCTGACGTGTGGCCGATCGGACCGTCAGGTGCGCTCGCGCCCCAGGCGCGAGCGGCGCTGACGTCGGGCCTCACCCTGGATCGACTGCGAGTTGTGCATGAACTTGCGCAGGCGGCGGTCGAAGTCCTTGTCGATCGTCGAGCGGCGCGGACGGTCCAGATCGGACATGTCCTCCCAGGACGGGTCGGCCTGCTTGATCGAAAGGCCGATCTTGCCGTCCTCACCCATGGACAGGACCTTGACCCGCACGATCGCGCCCTCGGCCAGGTGGGCGTAGATGTTCTCCACGAAGCCGGTGTCGACCTCGGACACGTGAACCAGACCGGTCACCGTGCCACCGCCGGGGCCTGCCGAGATGTCGACGAAGGCGCCGAAGTCGACCAGTCGGGCGACCTGGCCGTACACGATGTCGTTGGACTTGGGCTCGGCATCGGCGAGGGGCAGTTCCGTCATCTCCTCGACCGGGACGTCGTCGTCAGCGTCCCCCGGCGACTCGACCGCAGCGGCAGGAGCCTCAACGTCGGCCTCCTCGGCGACGTCGGCCTCCATGGCGACGGGCTCGGCTGCCTCCGACGCGGCCACCTCGACCTCAGGGGCCTCAAGTGTCTCTTCGGCGGGCGCGGCGTTCTGGTCAGCCACGGTTGGCACCTCCACGGCAGGTCTGGGGATCAGGATGGGCGAGTCAGGAAATGGGATTGCGCACGACGACATCGGCCGACCTGCACTTCGCCGCGAAGGTAGCGCGGGCGGTGGAGTGGCTCGCAGGCAAGCGTGCGGCGGTGCCCACCCACACCCGCGCTCACACCGACGGAGCCGACTCAGAGCGTCGGCCACGTGCCAGCTCGCCAGCCGGGTAGTCGATGCGCGGGTGATAGATCCCGACCAGCGCCTCGACGATCTGGTTGCGGACGGTCGTGAGCTCGGCGAATGTCAGGTCCGCGTCGTCGAGTTGATGGTCGTCGAGGCGCTCCTGGATCAGCCGATCCACCGTTTCCTCGATCTCCTGGCGGGGCAGGGTTCCGCGCTTCATGGCGGCCGCGCGAGTGGCCGCCTCGCAGGAGTCCGCTATGAACAGGACCGCCGCCTCCTTGCGCTGGGGCTTGCGGCCCCGGTAGCGGAAGTCAGCCTCGTCGACCAGCGCATGGTCGCCGCCGGCTGCGTCGAGGGCCTTGTTGTAGAAGTACGACACCAGCATGGTTCCGTGGTGGGATCCGATAGCCGCGACGACCTGCGGTGGAAGGCGATAGGTACGCGCCAGCTCGACGCCGTCGACCACGTGGTTCTGGATGATGATCGCCGAAACCTGGGGCTCGATGTCATCGTGCGGGTTGGCAATGCCCTGTTGGTTCTCGATGAAGAAGTGCGGCTGTCGGACCTTGCCGATGTCGTGGTAGAGCGCGGCGACGCCACCCAGCAGGGCATTGGCGCCGATGGCCCGGCATGCCCGCTCGACCAGGGACGCGACCATCACCGAGTGCTGGTAGCTGCCCAGCGCCTTCTGTTCGAGTTCGCGCAGCAACGGGTGGTCGCGCGCGGCCAGGTCCAGCAGGGCCGTCATGGTCGGCAACCGGAAGACGGACTCCAGGAAGGGCAGGATCCCCTGGACCAGCAGGGCAGTCCCGATCCCGGCCGCAGCGCCGGCGACCAAGGCGAGCAGGAACTCGTCGGCACCGCCCAGGATCCCTTCGGCGATCACCGCGATGGCGGGGTAGCCCACCAGTGTCCGCAACGTTGCCTTGCGCAGGTCCACGCGTGAGGAGAGCTCACTCACCAGCGACACCGACAGCATCGAGGTCCCCACGACGTAGGCGATTGCCGCGGGTTGGTCACCGGCCAGGACAAGGGCCATGAGGACCGCAGGAACGGCGGTGGCCATGCCCACGACGGGAGACAGGAGCAGCGCACCCAGGATCGCCAGGGCGCCGGCCGGTGCGAGGAACCACCACACCGAACCGGCCGACTGCGCCAGCCGGCCGACGCCGAGCAGCAGGACGGCGTATCCCGTGAGCAGCGTGGCCAGCAGCAGGACGTGGCGACCCGAGGCCCAGAACCGCGGTTGCGCCGACCGCAGCCACACAACGCCGGCGACGACGGCGATGATCATGGCACCGAACGCTTCCGCCAGCGCCTTGGTGATGTCCGTGCCCTCCAGTCCGGCCGATCGCACAGCTTCGGCCTGCAACGGCGTCACGACATCACCGGCGCTCACCAGAACGTCACCGACAGCCCACGTCACGACCACCTGCTGGACCGCCTGCGCCGCACGTTCGCGCGCCGCGGCCGTGGCATCGGGATCGATCTGCTCGGTTGGCAAGGCCGCAGCCGTGATCAACGGAGCCACAACCAACTGTCCGATCCCTTCCGGGAGGACCGCGGCCGGCAGTTCGACCACCAGCTGCTCGTCGACGACCGCCGCCACCTCGTCAACGGCGATGCGCCGTCGCGCGATCCGTTGCGCGATCCCGAGCGTTTCGGACTCGACCTGGGCGAGTTCCACGTCGGAAAGGGCGACCAGGGACGACAGCGCGTCAACCCCCAGCTGGGGCACGGAATCCAGCAGGGTCGTCAGTTGCTCCTCAGGCCCCGGAATGACTGGCGTCGACGGCGCTGCTGTGGCGCCGGGCTCCGAGGCCTCGGTCGGGGCAGCAGACGCGGATTGGACGACCGGACGACGGGCGGCCGCGACCTTGGCGAAGACGTCGCGGACCACGCTGACGATGGCGGCCGACGCCTCGTCGTCGAACACGACCACGGGTTCGACGCTCTCAGCCGCAGTCCGCCGGGCCACCTCGGTGGCCTCTTGGTCGACCAGTCGGAGCAACTGCGTCGCAATGACCGTCCGCGGTGCGGGCTCACCCTCCCTGACCGGGGCATCGTCGCTGACCGTGGCCAGGGCCACGATGGTCGGCACGATCACGATGAGCAGCACAAGCGCGGATGCACGCTGGAGCCAGATCCTGGCAGGGCGGGTCAGTGGCACAGAAGGCCTCCGAGGGGCCGGGCGGCCGCAGTCACAGCGTAGGCGTGCGCCCCTCGTCCGTCATGTGGGCCCGGGTGACGGGCGGGTGTGGATGAGGCCGGCACCCTCGACCGCCTGGGCATATCGAGGGAGCACGGCGGCCGCCTGGTCGGCGTGGGTCAGGACCCAATACCGCCCCGTGAGCACGGCTTGGATGGCCGTGGCGGCCACGTCGTCGGCATCCGCACCGTCGGCCACGGCGGAAGCCACGAACCCAGCCATCGCACCGGCGGCGAGATCGTCCGTCGCCGTCTGGGCCAATCCGCCGCTTGCCGCGATGGATGTCCGCGTCCATCCCGGACAGAGCACGGACACGCCGACGCGGCTGTGTCGGGCCAGCAGTTCTGCGCGCAGCGATGCCGTCAGCCCGACGACGGCGTGCTTGGCCGCGGTGTACGGGGCGCCGAACGGCAAGGGCAACAACCCCGCCATCGACGCCGTGTTCAGCACGTGACCTGCGTCCTGCTCGACCAGCAGTGGCACGAACACGCTCAGTCCGTTGATGACCCCGGTCAGGTTGACGTCCATGACGTCGCGCCAGGCTTGCGGCGCCAACTCCCAGGACGCGCCCATCTGGCCGCCGATCCCGGCGTTGTTGCAGATGAGGTGCACGGCCCCGAAACGTGCAAGGGCCGCATCACGAAGGGCCTCGACCTGCGCGCGGTCCCTGACGTCGGTCGGAACGACCAGCGGATCGCCACCGAGGTTGGCCCGGGCCGCCTGCAGCCCCGCCGCGTCCGAGTCGGCCAGCACGATCCGGGCGCCCAACGAAGCAGCCTGCCTGGCGAGCGCCAGCCCGATCCCCGACGCGCCGCCAGTGACGACGACGACGCGCCCTTCGAGCGTGTCCATGCCCAACCCCAAGCCGCCGACCGGGCGGGGACTGTAGGTCCCCGGCGGCGCACGGCTCGCGTGGCTGGACGCCGTGGCGCCGCGCCCAGTCGCAATCGGTCATGTGATGACGCGCGCCAAGCGGTCCAGGGCGTCGCCGTTGACCGCCGCCGTCCCGCCGAGGGCGGTGGCCTGGTCGATCTCCTCGGCGTGGCGGCTGAGCCACGCCTGGGTTGCCGCGTCACCGCCCTGGGCCATGCCGTCCACCAGGACCAGCACGCCACCCTGCTCCGCGACAGCGGCGCCTGCCGTGGTCGCGTCCGGCCAGTTGCGGCCGGTCGCGGCCCACACCCGCTCGATGCCGACCAGGCGGCGATCGACCAGGTCCTGCGCCACGGCCAGGGCCGTGTCGTACCGACTCGGGCCCGACAGCCGTAGTGGTTGCACGCCGGCCAGCGCGGCGGCCTGCTCGACCACTGCCTCGGCAATGGCCGACGTGCCGCCGAACACCAGGACTTCGTCCATGCCGTCCAGCGCCCGCGCCGTCGACTCGCTCAGCACGTCGCCCTCGGTGAGCAGGATCGGCATCGCCCGGACGGCGCCATACCACGACGCCACTAGCGAGTCGGGCCACGCGCGGTCAGGGTCCGCATGGCGACCCAGGGCGATGATCGCGGCCTTGGCCGGGGGCTCGACGCCACCCACGCCACCAGCGCCGTCACGACCGTCATAGGAGAACACGGCGTGCACTTCCTCCATGCTGCCGTCGTGATGGGTCACCCGTGCCGACAGGACGTGACTGCCGGATCGGTACCACGACAGGTCGATCGCACCGGGGCCGCCGTCACCACTGCCGCCCGCGTCGTAGGGGTGATGGCGTTCGCGCCGGAAGCGACGCCGATCGAACTCGGAGTCATCGAGGAAGAAGTCGACGTATGCGATGTCGCGCGGATCGGCACCCAGCAGTTGGGCAGTCAGTGCGCTGGTCGTCACCGTTGCCCCGTCCAGCAGGACACCGTCACTGCGCCGATCATCTGTCACGACCAGCACCGGACCGTCCAGCGCCGCCACGGCAGCGGCCAGGGTCGGCTCGAGGTCGCCCGGGTCCAGGACACCGTCGCGGACGTCGAGCCAGGCCTCGTCCACCTCGGTGACGTCACCCACCCACGGCAACGCCGAACCGACGTAGTCGGCCGCCGGAGCTTCAGGCTCGGCCGGCCCACCATCGTCGGGCGTGGTCACGCCGAGTTCCTCCCAGACCCGGTAGGCGACCAACTCGGCGGTCGTCAGGTCATCGCCACCATCGATCACGTCGATGTCGGCTTCATCCAGCCCGAAGGCTGCCCCGAGCGTCGCGGGATCGAGGCCCACGTCGCCGACGACCGTGACTCGGGTCGCACCCAGTTCAGCAACGGCGTCGATGACGCGTTGGTCCAGCGCACCGGGGGCGGTGGTCAGGACCGGGCCCCCGAGGGCCGCGGCCAACGGCCCACCGACGATCGCGGGCGCGGGCGATGTGGACGGGGCCAGGACCACGTGGTCGGCCGAGCGGAACGTCTCGGCCGTCAACTCCGTGGCCGTGCCCACGCGGTCGGCGCCCGCGATCCGCGAGATCGGGTCGGTCAGGACTGCCGCGCCGTCGGGGTAGTCGCCCCGGGCCACGGCGGCCGTGAGGGAGAAGAACGGGTTGATCCGAGTGTCGCCGTACGGGTCGAGCACCGTGTCGTCATGGATCTCGAAGTGCAGGTGGGGGGCGGTCTCCTCGGCGTTGCCGGAGTCGCCCATGTACGCCACGAACTGGCCGCGGGCGACGCGCAGTCCACGCCGCATCCCGGGCGCGTAGGCGTGCACCACACCGCCAAGCCCGTCGTCGGTGCCAGGCGTGTCGTTGTTGATGTGGAGGTAGTCGTACTCGCGCCCGTCGTCCCCGCAGATCGTGAGGTGATAACCCCACGACGGCTCGACGCCGTCCAAGCCCGTCATGTAGCACACCGTGCCCTGCACGACGGCGTACAGCGGCCAGTGCTTCTGCCCCATCACGTCGGTTGACTTGTGCACGCGCGTCCCACCACCGCGCGCGCCGTCGTAGTCGTTGCTGAAACGCGCCTGGGGCACCGTGGGGAAGGCGATGTCGAGCGTGACCTCCCAGCCCCCGCCCGCGAGCACGTCCTGCGCGGCAGCCATCGGCGCCAAGGTGGTGGCCGTCGACAGCATGACGGCGGCGGCGAGCAGGCAGGACCCTCGGCGTGGCATTGGCAACACGCCTGACTCCCTCAGTAGCGGTGGGTCACCCTTGTTCCATCGGCTGTGGACGGTGTCCCATTGACCAGGTTCACCCCGCCCGGGCGGTCGGCGCACGCCATCGGAGATCTGCAGCAGCGACGATCCATGGCCGGACGTGGTTGCCTGCCGTTGCCGCAGCCGGCCCGCAGCCCGCCCCATCGGGGTCCGCTGTCCATCGGACCGAGGGAGCACCGTGCCCGTTCGCCACGACGATCCGCCGCGCCACCTCGGCAGGGCCGATGACGAGGCACACCGCTACGACGCCCTGCTCGTGCAGGGGTTCGGCGGCCCCGAAGGGCCCGACGACGTGCTGCCGTTCCTCGAGCGCGTGACCGCGGGACGCGGGATCCCTCCTGGGCGACTCCGCGAGGTTGGTGCGCACTACGACCTGTTCGGTGGCGTCTCGCCGATCAACGCCCAGACCCGGGCCCTGGTCGGGGCGCTGCGCGACGAGGTGGCGCGCCGCGGACTGGGCCTGCCCGTCCACTGGGGCAACCGCAATGCCGCGCCGTTCCTCGACGATGTCGTTGCCGATCTGGCCGGCGCGGGCCACCGCCGCGTCCTGACCCTGCCGACGGCGACCTTTGCGTCCTATTCGGGCTGTAGGCAGTACCGCGAGGACCTTGCCCGCGCCGCGATGGCATGCGGCGCCGCGGCCCCGCAGTTCGACAGGATTCGGCTGGCCTACAACACGCCGGGCTTCATCCGTCCAATGGCGGTCCAACTCACCGCCGCGCTGGCCGGCGTCCCTGCAGGGCGGCGAGGCGAGGCCACGATCCTGTTCTCGGCCCACTCGATCCCGGTCGCGATGGCCGACACCTGCGACTACGAGGCGCAGTTGCGCGAGGCGTCGTGCCTGGTCATGGCGGCTGCCGACCTGAGCGGGCGTGCGTGGGACCTGGTGTGGCAGAGCCGGTCGGGGCCACCGACGGTCGCGTGGCTGGAGCCGGACATCGCCGATCGACTGGCCGACTTGGCGGCGGCGGGCGTGCGCGACGTGGTCGTGGTGCCAATCGGCTTCGTCAGCGACCACATGGAGGTCCTGTTCGACCTCGATGTCGAGGCGCGGGCTGTGGCGGGGGAGCTTGGCCTGCATTTGGTCCGCGCGCGCACGGTGGGCGTGGATCCGGCGTATGTGGGTCAACTCGTCGACCTCGTGGAGGAACGCATGGCCGCGGCACCGACCCGACCAGCGCTGGGTGTGCGCGGTCCGTCGCACGATGTCTGCGCGGCCACCTGCTGCCCGAACCTGCGCCACCCGGGGACCCCCGCCGCGGCACAGGCCTGAGCGCACGGTCGTGCGCGCCTGCAGCAGGAGGCGGGCGCGATGACGGCGAAGGCTGACGACAACCTCACTGGGGAACT